>Ga0209698_10007782_pt1 | contig 11176 bp, 6 predicted proteins | sample LitLauG_LLR_2012_FD_187203 | JGI IMG/M metagenome (GOLD analysis project Ga0209698, IMG submission 187203) | Freshwater sediment microbial communities from Pennsylvania, USA - Little Laurel Run_MetaG_LLR_2012 (SPAdes) (version 2) | ecosystem: Environmental > Aquatic > Freshwater > Creek >... | reverse complement strand
ACATTGCTGAGGAACGAACAGGGCACAACGGTGCTATCAGCGTGGCACGGAAGTAATAGGAGTAATCGAGTATGGTACTGCTTCGATGCGCGACTGCCTATTTCAGAACGCCGGTCTTAGGTCTTAGGTCTTGGGTCTTAGGTCTTAGGTCTTAGGTCTTGGGTCTTAAAGTCTCAGGTGGTCGGGTCGCGCACCGCGGTTCGGGAGTTAGGGCTAACACCTAACCCCCAAGACCTAAGACCTACGCCGATCAATGCGCCGCTACGGGCTCCTCGGCAGTCCTTCCAGCCGGGGGCACCATCACCGTCGACAGGCTGCCTTCCGCCGTCAGCTTCTGAAATGCCGCCAGATCCCGCCGTTGCAGGTCTTCCCACTTTGCCAGCAATTCCCCGCTCTGCCGCTTCAGCTTCTCCAGTTGGCGCTGTTCGGCCTCGGTCGGCGCCGAGTCGGCCGATCCCGCGTCCATAGCAAGAAATGCCAGCTTGGCATCCAGTTGCGGAGGATACGCCAGCGAATCCTCATTCGCACTGATATCCAGGTTCAAGATGTCATCCCGAACCGCGACCAGCTTCTTTTCCAGGTCGTCGGCCGCAGAAACGATGTTCTTCGCTCCGGCGTTCTCGGGCAGCCGCCGCTTTAGCCCTGACAGCTGTCCCCGCACATCCTGAATCTGGTTAACCGCGTCGTATACGCGGCTCAGTTCATCGCGCGTCTGGATCAGCAGGTTGAACTGCGCCTCAAGATCCGCCTGGCTGACTTTCACTCGCGGATCAAGCCTCAAATCAAAGTCCCCGGTCTGGCTCTGCCCGCCCACCGTCAACCGCACCTGATAATGCCCCGGCACAGCCACCGGGCCCCGTGCGCCGGCTCCGTACTCCCAGAGGTAATAACCGGGCACCCGATGCGCCTCTTCGTACCGGAGATCCCAGACGAAGCGGTTCAGCCCCGCGTCCGGCTTCAGTTGCTTTTCCGGCTTCTTGTCATCGGGATCGAGAGGCTCGTCCAGCGGTTCGTACTCGGTGCTCGAGTACTTACGGATGACTTTGCCCGATGCATCCAGAATCTCGATCTTGGCTTCCGCGTCTTTCTTGGGGGCATCTTTCAGGAAGTAATAGATCACGGCCCCCGCCGGAGGATTCTGTCCCGTCCGCTTCGAAGGATGCCGTTCTCCTCCCGCTCCAGCCTGCATGCGGTACGCCGTCGCCGGCTTGTACAGGAACGCATCTTTCGTCGCCATCTCATCGTTGTATTGCCGCAGCGGGCTCAAGTCATCCAGAATCCAGAACGCGCGCCCGTGTGTGGCGACCACCAGATCATTGTCTTTGATCACCAGGTCATGAATCGGAGTCGTCGGCAGATTCAACTTGAGCGCCCGCCAGTTCGCCCCGTCGTTGAACGACACAAACACTCCGGTTTCCGTTCCGGCATAAAGCAAGCCCTTCTTCTTAGGATCTTCCCGAACCACCCTGACGAAAGTCGTTTCCGGAATCCCGTTTCCCAACTTCGTCCAGGTCTTGCCGGAATCGCTGGTCTTGTAGATGTATGGCTTCAAATCGTCAAACTGATGTCGATCAACGGCAACATAAGCGGTCCCGGCATCAAACGTCGACGCATCGATCTGGCTGATGCGGCTCCACTCCGGCATGTCCTTGGGCGTGATGTTCGTCCAGGTCTTGCCTTCGTCTTGCGTAAGCTGGATCAGGCCATCGTCGGTTCCCACCCACAGCAGTCCCTTCTTCAGTGGCGATTCCGCCAGCGCGAAGATTGTGTCGTAGTACTCAGTACCCGAGTCGTCCAGAGTGATATCGCCGCCCGACACCTTCTGCTTGCTCTTGTCATTCCGAGTCAAATCGGGGCTGATCGCCTGCCAGTGCACTCCGCCATCGGTCGTTTTGAACAGGACTTCGCCCGCGTGATAGAGCGTTTCCGGATCGTGCAGAGAAATCATGACCGGAGCGGTCCACTGAAAGCGGTGTTCCAGATTGGCCGCACCGTGAGCGTCAGAGAGCTCGGGCAGCTCGGTGATCGACTTGACCTGCCCGATGTGCCGGTCGTAACGCGTGATGTTTCCCTGGTAGTCCGCCGCGTAAACAATATTCGGATCGGGCAGATACGGCGCGATATAACCCGCCTCGCCGCCACCCACGTCATACCAATCGCTGCGGCTGATCGAGCCGTCGTCACTCCGGCTGGTAATCGCAACCGTTCCGGAATCCTGCTGTGGCCCGTAAACACGGTAGGGCGTCGCAGTGTCGGTCGTGACGTGATAGAACTGCGCCGTCGGCTGGTTGTCCTGTGGTGTCCAGCTCTTCCCCCCATCGAGCGTCACGGTAACTCCGCCATCGTTCGAGGCGATCATCCGCTTCGTGTTCGCTGGATCAATCCATAATCCGTGATTGTCCCCGTGCGGAACGTGCACCTTGTTGAAGAGATGTCCGCCATCGGTGGACTTGTAGGAGTCCACATCCATGATGTAGAGCACGTTCTCGTCGCGCGGGTCGGCGATCACGTGCATGTAATACCACGGCCGCTGCCACAGGCTGTGGCTGGCATTCACCAACTGCCACGACTCGCCGCCATCGTCAGACCGGTACAGTCCGCCGTCGGGGTTGTGCGCCTCGATCAGCGCGTACACGCGGTCGGAATTCGCGGCCACAGCCACTCCGATCTTCCCGTACGGTCCTTTGGGAAGCCCGTGCTCTTCCAAATGCTTCCAGGTTGTGCCGCCATCATTGGAACGGTAGAGCCCACTGCCGGGACCACCGCTGGCCATGCTCCACGACGTGCGCCGCGCCTGCCACAACGCGGCAAAAAGAATGTTTGGATTGTGGGGATCAAACGCCACATCGATTCCGCCGGTATTCTCATCCTTATAGAGGACTTTCTCCCACGTCTTCCCGCCATCGGTCGTGCGGAAAATGCCACGCTCGGTATTCGGCCCAAACGGATGTCCCAACGCCGCCACGAACGCAATGTCAGGATTCGCCGGATTGATAATGACCTTGCCGATCGCGCGCGAATCGTGCAATCCAACATTCTTCCAGCTCTTCCCGCCATCGAGAGTCTTGTACACCCCATCCCCGTGCGAGATGTTGCCGCGAATACAGGCTTCCCCGGTCCCCACGTAGACGACACTATGATTCGAGGTCGCGACCGCGATGCTGCCAATCGCCGCCGTCCCCTCTTTGTCGAATACCGATGACCATGTCATCGCGCCGTCGCTCGACTTCCAGACTCCCCCGCCGGTCGCGCCAAAGTAATAGGTCGTGGGATCGCCCGGGATCCCTGCCGCCGTCAGCGAGCGCCCTCCACGGAACGGACCAATCAGCCGGTATTTCATTCCCTTGAAGGCTTTCTCCTCGGGCTTGGATTCTTCCTTGTCGCTGTCGCTCGCGCTTGGGGAAGCAGCCGCATTCTGCGCGGACGGGGCATTCTGCGCGGGCTGCGCCGGCTTCGCGGCCTTCGACTGCCGGTCGGGCTTGGTCTGCGCATTCGCGGCGACAAAGTAAAGAGTCGCGAGGAAAAGAGCAAGGATCAAACGTGCAGCCGATGACGCACTGCTCCGAAAGCTGTGTGGACCCATGGTCAGGTAATCTCCGGGGAAAATTTTGAACAATGCCATGGTAATCCGGCGACGGCTTACTGCAAAGCTTGTATCCGCGAGTCACATGACAGGGACAAAAATGTTCAATGTGGGGACAGCCGACCTCAGCTGTCCGTCGAGCAGAACTCGACCCTGACAATGATCGGTCCGTCAGCCCCAAATTTCCGCTGGCTCGCCTGTGGCTTGGCAGGGCGTATCAGCAGAAGAAGGTGTATGCGGAGGCGATTGACGAGTACAACCGGACTGACGAAACTCTGCCAGGTTGGGTCGTAACGGTCGCCGGTATCGGCAACGCTTACGGGGAGTGGGGACACACGGGCGAAGCCAAGCAGGTAATCGTTCGCTTGGACCAAATGTCGCGCGCAAAGTATGCTTCGCCCTACGCTATCGCACTTGTATACGCCGGACTGGGCGACAAAGATCGGGCCTTCGCCATGGTCAACAAGGCTTACGAAGGGCGGAATCATTGACTGGTGTGGCTCAACCGCGATCCAGGCCGGCATTCCCTGCGCTCCGATCCCCGTTTCATTGATTTGAGGAAGCGCGTCGGTCTGCCCGACTAGCCTTTTGGGACTGCCCACCCTTGCAAGAAAAAGCACAGCAAGGGCTACCCCCCATCTATGATCAGAGCCACTCCGGTATCACAATAAACCTCGGTTCCCTTCGAACGCCTAGTCACTCCGACGCCGGCGAAAGCCGGCGGGGAATCTGCCGTGCCTCGCCCACGAATGTGAGAGCGTCCCTCTAATGTCATTCCAAACGAAGGCGAGAATCTGCTTTCCACCGACCGGCGTGCAACTCTCCCATTGCGATTCCCCCACTTCCGGCCTACTATTCCGTCAGTTGGAGGGTCCACGATGATCCCCACCGTCTGCGCTCACAAGCATCTTCTGCCGTGGGCAACATTAGCGCTCGCATCCATCTCAGCATTCGGCCAGGCGCCGCCGAAATACGACGCAGCCACAGAAATCAAGGTCGAAGGCGTCATCGGAGAGTTCAAACTGGTTCCTCCCAGTGGGGGCAAACCCCTGGCTTATCTCGTGACTCGTCCAGACAAAGATAAAAATACGGTCCAGATTTTTCTCTGTCCCAAGAAGTTTCTCGACGACATGGGGATCGCCTTCAAGGTCGACGAGTCGATTCAGGTCAAAGGTTCCAAGGTCAAGCAGGACGGCGCCGACCTGATCCTCGCACGCGAAATCGTCAAAGGTGGCGAGACCCTCATCTTCCGCTTCCCCGACGGCAAGCCCGTCTGGTAGCAGGCGCTCATCGTGTCGGAAGAAAACCGGAGACGGGCGGAGCGTTCTCCGATTATCTCTGTCCCGATAAGCTTGAGGACGTCCCGTCTTGTCCCCAAGTCTTCACTTCCAGCGCTTCCCGGTCCCACTTTCCGTCGTTGCCCCCGCTTCGTAGGTACTGTGGAGAAACTCCAGCAATGCCGCGCTGGGTGAGGGCCTGGTCGGACATCAGCAGATACTCGCCCACGCCCGAGTAACCCGCACGCTGAACTCTCGCGGCTCAGAATCTCCTGCTGCCAAGAGCACGACTGCCCAGCCTTGCGAAAACCGCGACCGCTGGGGCACCCAATGTCACGAGCGGTCACGCAGAAGTCAACGCTGGGCCAGCCTCCGACGAACATCTGGAGTGAATCGCGTATCGCTCTGACTTGAACCCGAGACCTTCGTGCGCTTTTTCACACAAGACTGCTTAAAGTTCGGCGCTAGGCCTGCGATCAGACACGAGAGGGGCAGTTCCCCAATTCGAATGTCTCAAGGAGCTCTAATGTTTTGTGCGCTGAGCAAGATCCGTTCATTCCTCGTCCCAGAATCTTCCTGTCTGAGTTATGTCCGAAATGCCGCTATTGTGTATGTCGTGCTGACATTGGTTTCACCGGTGTGGGGCATCGCTCCGAACCGGTTCAACGGAGTGGCGGCACCACTGCCCACCGGCAGTACTACGCTGAGCCTGCCTTCCGACATGACTGTAGATACCGCGGGCAACATCTACATCGCGGATACGGGCAACAGTCAAATCGTGAAAGTGAATCCGCAAGGCACTGCGTCGCTGCTTACGATCGGCGGGTTAAGCCCTGCCCTGAGTTTTCCGACAGGGATCGCGGTGGACGGCGCGGGCATGCTCTACATTGCGGACTCAGGCAACAACCGCATCGTGACGGTTACGGCTGCAGGAAGCGGGACAGTGGTCAGCACATCGAGCGTGACGCTAAGTTCTCCGCAAGGCGTGGCTCTGGACCAATCCGGCAATATCTTTATAGCGGACACAAACAACAACCGAATCGTGGAAGTGACCGCTGCAGGCACGGCCTCTGTTGTCAGCATTACCGGGTTGGGTACGGCTCTAAATAACCCGACCGGACTGGCAATCGATCCGGCGGGGAACCTCTATATCGCTGACACGGTGAACAGCCGCGTCGTCAAGGTAGCGGCAGGCGGAGTGGCGGGCTCGGCGGTGACCATCACCGGCTTGACTACCGCTCTGGACGCGCCCAGAGGAGTGGCGGCTGATGGGCTGGGGAACATCTATGTTGCGGACACCGACAACAATCGCATCGTTAAGGTGACTGGCGGAGGTGTCGGTTCCCCGCTCAGCACGGGCTCGGTGACGCTCAGCGCGCCAAAAGGCGTTGCGGTGGACATTTCCGGGGCCGTCTACGTCGCAGATACCAGCAATCACCGAAGTGTGACGGTCGAGGCATCCGCTGTCGGTTACGGTCACCTGCAGTTGGGAACGGCGTCCGGTACGACCAAGACCTTGCCGTTTACCGTGAACATTGCCACTACTCTGGGCTCGGTGAAAGCTTTCTCGTTCGGCACGGAGGGTCTCGACTTTACTGTGGGCGGCGGAAGCACTTGTACCGCGGGAATTACCAACACCACCTGTACGGTCGACATACAGTTTCTGCCGGGAGCTCCGGGTTTGCGCAGGGGCTCGGTGGTGCTCTATGACAGCGGCAGCCCGCAGAGTCCGGTCGTCACCGTTCCACTTTACGGATTCAGCGATGCGCCCGTGGCAGCTCTAGCTCCGAATACGGTAAGCCTGATCGGAACTGGCGGAGTGGTCACCTACTACCCGTTCCAACTCGCTTTGGATGGCGCCGGAAACATGTATGTCGGGAATTACGTGCTGTCCGGCACCAATCCCAAGGTGGTGAAAATACCGGCAGGCGGCGGCAGAGCCACGGTGGTGAGCACGACTGGTTTCACGCTCGGTGCCATTTGCGGGATAGCTCTGGATGGCGCCGGAAATCTGTTCCTGGGCGATCATGCGAATGAGCGAATCGTGGTGGTCACGCCGGAGGGCGTCGCCTCTGAATTGGCGATCAGCGGCCTCAGCCCGACACTGGGCGAACCCACCGAGCTTGCCTTCGATGCGGCGGGCAATCTGTATATTGCAGAGTATTCGCCCACCGCTCGCATTGTGAAAGTGTCGTCTCTGGCGGTATCGGGATCGACTTCCTCCGGAGTTGGGACCGTGCTTGCTACCGGAAGCTACACCTTCACCGCGGGTAAGCTCTCAGGAGTGGCCGTCGGGGTAGATGGGACAGTCTACATTGCCTCGGGAACCGACAACACCAGTCATGTTGTCCAGGTAACCGCGGCGGGCGTAGCCTCCTTGCTGAATCCGTCCGGTCTTAGCTTCCTCAATCCCCAGGGTGTAGCCGTGGACGGCATGGGGAATCTCTACGTGGCGGATTCCAACCATAATCGCGTGGTGGAAATCACCACGGCAGGCGTGGCTTCGGTGGTGAGCCTACCCGGATTGACCACTCCGTCGACCTTGGCTGCGATCTACGGGATAACCGCGGATGCTTCCGGAAACGTCTACATTCCAGATTGGACCAACAATCGCATTGTGTACCTGAGCGTGGCAGGTTCCACGCTTTCGTTTGCCAGCACCAAGCAGGGCCTGACCAGCTCCGATAGCCCGAAAACGGCGACCGTCACCAACCTGGGCAACCAGGCACTGGTGATTGAGGCCGACCCAACTTATACCGCAGATTTTTCTCAGCCCACCGGGAGCACCAGTCAGTGCCTTTCCGCCACTTCGTTGGCATCCGGCACGGTATGCAACGTCTCGGTGCAGTTCACTCCACAATCGGTGGGCAGTTTGAGCGCAGGTATCACGGTGACGAACAACGCGAACAATGTGGCCAGCAGCACGCAACAGATTTCCGTCAGTGGCACGGGCTTGACCCCGGGAGATACGACGGCTGTAGCGGTTGGCACCAGTGCCGCAACGGTCGACATCGGAGAGTCGTTCACGATTACCGCTACGGTGACTGACACCGGGGCCGGCCACACCTCGACGATTCCAACCGGCGGTGTGTCCTTCAGTGACACGGTAGGTTCCACGGTGATGTCGCTGAACGGAGGGAGTGCGGTAACCCTCGTCAGCGGAGTCGCTACCCTGACCGGCGTCGCTCTCGGTGTCTCGGGCGCGCACACCATCACCGCCAACTACGAAGGCGTCAACGGATCCTTCCTCGCAAGCAGCAACACCGAATCGGTTTACGTTCGCACGGCACCGACCGTCGGGCTTGCACCTTCGGCGAATCCCGCGTTGCTCTCGGCTTCAGTGACCTTCACAGCAACCGTCTCCTCCGGATCGGGAACGCCAACCGGAGCAGTCAATTTCTATGACGGCACCACATTACTAGGCTCCGGCACGCTGGCTTCGGGCACGGCAACGTACGCGACATCAAGCCTGACCAAAGGCACGCATTCTGTGACGGCAGCCTACAGCGGAGACACGCAGTTCTCGACTTTGACCAGCTCCGCCGTCTCACAGATTGTCTCGGACTTTACCTTGGCCACCGCCACAGGCGGCAGTTCGTCGGCAACGGTGGCAGCAGGGGGAACGGCAACGTATTCGCTCACCATCTCGCCTTCGGCGGGCACGACCTTCCCGGCAGCAGCAACACTGACGGCGACGGGTGCTCCAACGGGGTCAGTGGTCACCATCACTCCGTCAACGTTGGCGGCGGGCGACGCCGCAACCAACGTTGCTGTGGCGATACAGGTGCCTGCGACGGCAGCCAGCCGCATGGCAGCCAGCATGGGACTCGGCATAGCGCCGATCATGGCAGGCCTGTTCCTGCTGCCGTGGGGAGGAAGAATCCGCCGCCGCGTGGGCGGTCGCGGATTGATGGCGTGCGGTCTACTTCTGGTTCTCGGGGCAGCGGGCGCCTGGGTTGGATGTGGCGGCAGCACTCCCGCTCCCCCACCCCAGCCGAGGAGCTACACTATCACCCTGACGGCAACCTCGGGAACCGTGACTAACTCGACCACTTTGCATCTGACGGTACAGTAAGCCGGGGTGACAAACACGGCGCTGGTTTTCTGGAAGACGGCTGCTCGGCGGCCCTCGGGCTCAGACGCTCGTTACAGAAGCACCAGACGAGCGGTCGTCTTCCAGTCCAGCGTCTTGATTTCTCTCGATTCGGTCAGCGCAACCTTCTCCATCGCCGATTCGCCTTCGATTGTCTCGACATGAACCGGAGGGTGGCGGGTCGCCCCTCCTTTCACGCCTTTTGCGAAGGCCGGTGCGTTGATGCAGTCGACAATGCGAGGAAAGTAAGCGGTTAGTGAGTCAGTCCCTATCTCGCTTCCAGCGCTTCCCGGTCCCACTTCCCCGTCGTGGCCCCCGCTTCATAGGTACTCTGGAGAAACTCCAGCAATGCCCCGCTGGGTGAGGGTGCGCTCCTCACCTGGTCGTACATCATCAGATACTCGCCCATGCCCGAGTGATAGAACGCGCCTGCGGGTCGAACTTTTTGTTCCGCGAATCCTTGCGCTGCGGGCGCTGCGTAGCAATAGAAAGCCGCCTCTTTGATTTCGCCGCCGCCCGGCCACCAGCCCGCGCTGATCACCTCGTGCGAATACGCTTCCTGCATGATTTTGCGCAGGACCGGATCAGGATCGTTCCGCTCGGGGGCTCGCCGTCCCGAAAAACGCGTGATCGCCATATCAAAGCTGCCCCAGAAAAAATGCACAGGACTCGATTTCCCCACAAAGTGCGAACGGAAGACGTGGAAGACTTCGTCCACCGACAGCAGAATTCGCCACAGGCGCCGGACATATTCGCCATCGTAGGCAGCATGCACCTTGTCCTCATCGAAAGGGATGGGATCGGCTATTTCCACGGGCAGTTTCCAGATCTTCACCTCGATCCCCAGCGAGCGCAGTACGGACATCAGTTCCTGATAGAAATCGGCCACCGAACGTGGAGCGAGAGCGACCGACGCGGTTTTTGGATCCGTGGTGTGAATGACCAGCTTGTTCTCGACGAAATCGAACTCCATATCGAAGTGGCGATTTCCATAAGGAATGATGGAAGTGCTGAGCCCGCGCGAACTGACATAGAGCGGCACATTCCACCAATGGTTCACTCTCGGGGTCAACTCCAGGCGAATCTTGCCGACGATCTGCGTCCACATGTGCAGGGTGGCGTAGGTTTCTTGCCAGTCAGCCAGGCGAAATGCTGGCCAGCACCCTGGCAAGTCCGGTGAAAGGTTAGGGCGTGCCTTGTTCATAGAACGCTCCTTGGATCGTCCAGCAGTTTCTCACGGTTTATGGCTCTCGCGGAAACTCAGGCTCTGACCATTTGGCCTGCACCCTCTCCCTGCTGTACACTTCCCGCGATTTCCAACCCACTCCCGGAGCGCGCCATGCGTCTCACTCCTCGATTGACTCTCGCTGTCTTCATGCTGCTGCCATGTGTCGTTTTTTCCTGGGCTCAAGAAAAGAAAGAGGACAAGAGCCAGGAAAAATCCGACCGGCTGACCGCGATGGACGTGTTCAACCTGCAGTTTGCCGGTGACCCGCAGATCTCACCGGACGGTAAGCGCATCGTCTACGTGCGGCAGTTCAGCGACGTGATGAATGACAAAAGGCAATCGAACCTGTGGGTGATCAGCGTCGACGGCAGCGAAAATCGGGCGCTGACGAACGGGAACTACGGCGACAACTCGCCGCGCTGGTCGCCGGATGGAACGCGCCTCGCGTATATCTCCGATCGCGACGGCAAGCCGCAGATCTACGTGCGCTGGATGGACAACGGGCAAACGGCTGAGCTGACGAATCTGGAGAGCAGCCCGTCGGAAATCGTGTGGTCCCCGGACGGCAAGCTGATTTCGTTTTCGACGCTGGTCCCGTCGGAGCCAGTGAAGATCGCAAACCTGCCGAAGGCTCCCGAGGGCGCGAAATGGGCCGATCCGCCGAAGGCGTACGACCGGTTGGTCTACCGTTTCAACGGCCGGGGATATCTGAAGTATGGATTCATGCAGCGCTTCGTCGTGTCGGCGGATGGCGGAGCGCCGCGCCAGTTGACCAGCGGCAACTTCCCTTACGGCGGCTTTGAAGGAGCTTTTGGAGGAGGGCGCGCCGCATGGACACCAGACGGCAAGTATCTGATCTTTTCGGCGAATCTGCATCCGGATTACGAATACGATCCGCTCAACAGCGAGATTTACGAGCTGTCGCTGGCGGATGGCCAGGTGAAGGCGTTGACCAGCCGCAAAGGCCCGGACAACTTTCCCACGGTATCGCCCGA
>Ga0209698_10007780_pt1 | contig 11176 bp, 10 predicted proteins | sample LitLauG_LLR_2012_FD_187203 | JGI IMG/M metagenome (GOLD analysis project Ga0209698, IMG submission 187203) | Freshwater sediment microbial communities from Pennsylvania, USA - Little Laurel Run_MetaG_LLR_2012 (SPAdes) (version 2) | ecosystem: Environmental > Aquatic > Freshwater > Creek >... | reverse complement strand
ATCATGAGCCATGCGATCGGCAGCATCATGGACCGGCACGGCAAGATCCTGGTCCGCGACTGGTTGCCGCGAAACGGCGTGTCCGCGGCGGTGCGGGCCGTGCTGGATGGCTGCCCGGTCGGCGGCGGCGGCGAGTCTGCCACCATAGACCCCAACTGGGGCGAACCCGGCCTGACGCCGGCCGAGAAAATCTACGGCTGGAACAGCTTTATCGTGCTGTCCATGCTCTCTGGCCGCCCTGAAAACCCCGTCAATGCCGTGGCCCCCAATGCTCGGGCGCATTGCCAGATTCGTTACACGGTGGACAGCGATCCGGCGGGGTTCGAGGCATCGTTACGGCAGCATTTGGATGAGCAAGGCTTTCCGGAGGTCCGCATCGAAAACGCATACGTCCGCATGGCGGCGAGCCGTACCGACCCCGGCCATCCCTGGGTCCGCTGGACCGCCGGCAGCATGGAACAATCGTTGGGTAAGCGCGTGCAGGTGATCCCGAACTCCTCGGGCGGACTGCCGGGGGATGTGTTCGTCGATTTCCTGGGCGTGCCGCTGGTTTGGATTCCGCACAGCTACAACGGCTGCAAGCAGCATGGACCGGACGAACATCTGCTGATTGGCCCTGCACGCGAAGGGTTGGCCGCCTATACGGGAATCTGGTGGGACCTGGGCGAACCCGGCACGCCGTAGCAGATTTTTATTGTTGTTCGGGAGCACCGGAACATGATGGTACATGGGATCGAGTTGGAGGTTTTTCGGCGTGGTACCGGACAGCCGATCGTGATGCTGCATGGGTTTCAGCACATTGATCCGGACGCTCGTTTTGTGGAATCGTTATCCAAACAATACAGTGTTATCGCGCCCTCCCACCCTGGCTTTGGACAGTCTGCCCGGCCGCGGGACTTCGAGAGTGTTTACGACCTGGTGACTCTGTACGCCGCTTTCCTGGATGCGTTGCCCTACGACAAGGTCACGCTGATGGGGTTTTCGTTCGGCGGCTGGTTGGCGGCGGAACTGGCTGTCCGGAGCTGCCACAACATCGAGCGGCTGGTGCTGGTGGACAGCGTGGGGATCAAGATCAGCGATCGCGAGACTCCCGATATCACCGACGTTTTCAATACGCATCCGGACACGGTCAAACGTTTGACATGGCACGACGAGGGCAAGGCGCCGGACTTCAACGAGATGTCCGATGAGGCGCTGATCATGCGGCACCGGAACTGGGAGTCGCTGTCGCTGTATGCATGGCATCCGTATATGCATAATCCCAGGTTGGCGTACTGGCTGCCGCGCATCGGCGTGCCGACACAGGTGATCTGGGGTGGGTCCGACGGGATCGTGAAGCCCTCTTACGGACAGGCGTTCGCCGGTCTGATTCCCGGCGCTCGGTTTGTTGCGATCGATCAGGCTGGACACCAGCCGGAAATCGAACAGCCGGATTTATTCGTCGATCACGTCACCACCTTTCTGAACCGTTGAGGAGATCGCCCCATGGACGCCTGGTGGCAGTGTGAAATCCCCTACCCGTTCGTCGATAAGAAGATTACCGACGCGGCCGATTCCGTGCGGGCTTCGTTACCGAACCGGTTATGCGACCCGCGAATCGCCGCGACGTTGTTCGATGAGGTACTGGACGAATTTCTGCTGTGCGACGATCTGGGCATGAATGTCATCGCGATCGAGCATCACGCCGGCATCAACTCCTTGATCGGCGCCAACCCGATGGTGACCAGCATTTTGGCGCGCCAGACGCGGAAGGTGCGGGTGCTCAGTCTGGGGACACTGGTTTCCTTGCGGCCCGATCCGGTGCGGATCGCCGAGGAGTATGCGACCGCCGATATCCTGTCCAAGGGTCGTTTCGATATTGGATTTGTGAAATCCGGCGGGACGGAGATCGCGTCGTCCAACGTCAATCCGGTCAACAACGAGGAGCGGTACTGGGAGGCGATCGATCTCATCAAGAAGGCGCTGACCACGCATGACGGACCATTCAGTTGGGAAGGGAAACATTTCAGCCACCGGCATGTGAATATCTGGCCGGGGCCGTATCAGGACCCGCATCCCCCGATGTGGTCGGCGACCGGCGACCCTCGCAGTGCGGCGGAAGTAGGGCGCCGCGGCATGCGCCACATTCTGGTGTTGCGTGGACCGGAGGGCACCAAACGGGCTTACGACGCGCATCGCCAGGCCAGGGTTGAGGCTGGATTACCGAAGGTAACGACTGACAATTTTGCCTATGCCGCGCTGGTCTATGTCGGGGACACCGAGGAAGAAGGCATCGAAGTCGGCAGCAAGCTTTTGTGGTTCCTGAATACGAGCCTGAAGTCGGCGCCTCAGTTCAACAAATTCCTGCCGGGCGCGGCGCCGCCGGCCGCGGCACCGGATTTGTATCGGACCCGGCCCAAGGCCGACACGGGGCTGAATTTGAAGGATGCGGAGAAAGGTGTCGCCCCAGCCAGCCGAAATGCCGAAAAGCTGATTTCCATTACGGCACCAGAGGCCATGGCGCAGGGAATCCTGTTCGCCGGCAATCCGGACAGTGTGTATCGGCAGATCATGGAATTCTATGACAAAGTCGGCGGCTTTGGGCATCTGGCACTGGTTGGGCGGTCCGGTTACATGACGCACGCCGAGTCGAGCAAAAGCATCCGGCTGTTCACGCAGGAGGTTTTGCCGCGACTGCGGGCGATCAAACCGATGGAGGTTTGAAGGCGTGGAGGTTCCAACCTTGTAACGTTGCCGCTTCTTCGCGGCAGCGTTCCGGGCCACCGAGAATTTGGCGGTTGAAGCTGATGCGTTTGAACCAGTAGTGGAGACCGAGCAGATCGGTGAATCCCATGCCGCCGTGGACTTCGGTGGTGAGGCGGGCAATGTCGCGGCCGACGTCGCCCAGGTGTGCTTTAGCGTGGCAGGCGGTTAGGCGGGCCTCCTCTGGCAGGGCGTCCTGGGCGTAGGCGGCGTACCAAACCATGCCGCGACAGGGTTCCAACGCGGTGACGCACTCCGCCAACGTGTATTTCAGGCCCTGGAAACTGCCGATGACTCGTCCGAACTGCACGCGTTCCTTGGCGAAAGCGACGGCGGCGTCCAGCATGTGTTGCGCGGCGCCCAGCGTGTCGGCGGCCAGGATGACACGACCTGCGTCCAGTACCCGCCGGGCGGTGGCCATTGGCGCGTTGGCGGCGTCGAGACGTTCTGCTATCGCATTCGTTAACGTTACGTCCACGACAGGACGTGTACGGTCGATACTGCGTTTCAGGCTGGACGCGATCCCGGGGGCGCCGGCTTTGACGACGGCGGCGTGACCGTCTGGCAGATAGATCAGAAAATGCGTGGCGGCGCCTGCATCCGCGACGGCGGTGATGTGACCGGACAAGCTGCCATCCGCGAACCGTACTGAAGACGCACCGGTTTGCCCGGCGAAGGTGGGGAGTGCGACCGCGAAACGACATTCTCCGGCCGCGATCATCGGCAGATATTCGTCCTGTTGCGCCTCGGTCGCGCTGTGCATGAAAGCCAGTGTCGCCATCACGATGCTGCCCAGGAAGGGCATGGGCGCCGCGGCGTGGCCCAGCGCCTCGGCGGCCAGCGCGGCGTCAAGCACGCCCAGGCCGGCCCCGCCGAATCGTTCCGGCACCAACAGGCCATGCAGGCCCAGTTCGGTCAGGCTGGTCCATAGGGTTGCGTCGTAGCCGATGCCCGGTTCGGCCAGTGCGCGCAGGCGGTCCATGGGCAGATGGTCGGACAGGAAGGCGCGCAGCGAATCATCGAATTGCCGCTGTTCCAGGGTCAGGCCGAAATCCATCTCATGCCCTCCCCGACGCCTTGGGTTCACGCGGCAGGTCGAGGCCACGCTCGCCGATGATGTTTTTCTGGATGTTGGTCGATCCGCCGCCGATCATCAGGCCGACATCGTAGATGTAGTCGATGTTCCAGGTCGTTGCGTCATCGTCTTCGGCATCCTCACCCAATGATTCGAATGGCAAACCGGTCGTGCCGAGGGCATCGACGGCGAGCGATGACAGTTTGAATCCCAGCATGGTGCCGCCGTATTTGACAATCATTCGTTTCACACCGGAATCGACGCCCTGGGCTGCTTCCGTCAGCAGGCGCAGATTATGGGCTTTCCAGGCCATGACCTCACCCTGCAGGCGCAGCAGACGGTCGCGGTATTCCGCCATACCGATCAGTTTGACACCGTCGATTTCCGTTGTCTGCAACAGGGTAATCAGTTGTTCCAACCGAGCCGTCATCTTGCTGGCGTCACCGATCATGGAGCGTTCGTGCTTCAGGGTGACGTTGGCGACATACCATCCCTTCCCGCGCCCCAGCACGATCTGGGTTTCGGGGACTTTCACGTCGGTAAAAAAGACCTCGTTGAATTCGTTGCGGCCGGTCATGGTTTTTAGCGGCCGCGCGTCGATGCCGGGGGTTTGCATGGACAGCAGGAGGTAGGAGAGGCCGTCGTGTTTGGACTTGTCCGGCTCTGTACGGCACAGCAGGAACATCATATCAGCGTAATGAGCTGAACTGGTCCATATTTTCTGGCCGTTGACGATCCAGTATCCATCACGCAATTCCGCTTTGGTCTGGGCGTTCGCCAGATCGCTGCCGTTACCGGGTTCCGAGTATCCCTGGCACCAGATGATATCGCCGCGGATGGTTGGGCCGACGTACTGACGTTTTTGTTCCTCGGTGCCGACTTCCAGAAGGGTTGGCACCAGCATCGAGATGCCTTGGTTGGTCAGACCGGCGTAGACATTGGCCTTGGCGAATTCGCTGGCGATCACCGCGGCCTCCATCACGTCCGGCTGGGCGCCGAAGCCGCCGTACTCTCGTGGAATCGTCCGGCCAGCGTAACCATGTTCGACCAGTCGTTTTTGCCAATCCAGCGCCTTCTGGTCCGGCCGTTTGCGCCCGCCGCCGACCTTGGGCGACTTGTCGCCGTGCTGGCGGATGAAGTCGCGGATTTCCGCTTGCAATATCCGATACGGTTCCGACAGGGTCAGGTCCATGGTTTGCTCCTACAGGTCGGCGGCCAGACGGCCTACGCGGCGGATGCTGGCCAGGACGTCCGCTTGCGGCACACCGGGCCACGACATGCGAAAGCGAAACTCGGTGGCGCCCTGTTCATCGCGATAGCGTTGCAGTTCGTCCCGCACGAACGCTTCATCGCCGACCACGAAACGATCGCGCGCGAAGTTGGTGAAGGCGGCCTCGCCCCGGGATGGATCGAATTCACCCCAGCCGTTGCCGGCGTACCGAGCGTATTTTGCCGCAATGGGGGCGGAGGCTATGGCGAGGGCTGATTTCATATCGGTTCCGCAAAAACACTCGCGTGCTACCTGACGCGGATAATTCAGCGGCTTTCCGCGTGCGATCCTGACGGCATGGAACATGTCCCACCAGCGCTGCAGGTCTGTTCGGCTCATGGCGCCGGCACTGATCCAGGCATCGCCGATTTCGGCGGCGCGTTTCACGCCATCATCGACCGCGCTGCCGATCCAGATTGGAATACCCGCCGGATTCTTCGGTCGCAGACTGAGTCCGATGTTATCGAAGTGCAGATATTTGCCGTGGAAGGTGACGCGTTCCTCGGTCCACAGCCGGCGCATGACCTCGATGTATTCGCGGAAGCGCGGCACGCGGGAGCGACGCTCGACACCGAACGCCTGGAACTCTGCGTCGCGATATCCGAGGCCGACGCCCAGCGTAAAGTTACCACCGGTCAGGTGGTCGATCGTTGCGGCTTCCTCGGCCAGCAGCACCGGGTTGAGCATCGGCAGCAGCACGACGCCGGTGCCCAGCGCCATGCCAGGGGCGATGCCGGCCAAGAGGCCGAGGATCGGGGAGGTGGACAGTTGCCGCATATTCGGACCGCTGACGAAATGCTGCGGCAACCACAGGGAAGAAAATCCAGCGTCGCGCGCGGTTTTTACCTGTTCCAGCATGTTCGGAATGTGCTGGCCGTCGTCATGGGCGGTCTCCCACTCCAAGGTTACGAACAAGCCTACTTTCATGGTGGTATTCCCCTTGTTAGACTGGGACATCACCCCTGACGACGGTCCGGTGCAGGACGCGGGCGTGTTTCCCCATATCGTAATTGGTGAGGGCCCGATGCAGCAGGCATCGGTTATCCCACATCACCAGATCGCCCTGAGTCCAGCGATGCGCGTAAACGAACGCGGGGCTGGTGGCGTGCGCTTCCAGGTCGGCGAGTAGTTGGCGGCCTCCGTCCTCTGGCATGCCGGCGACGTGCGACGAATGGTTGCCTAAATATAACGCTTTCGTTCCGCGTACGGGATGGGTCCGTGCGATGGGGTGATCGACCGGGGGCCGTTCCTGGATCTGCGCCGCGGTTGCCGGCGCGCTGCCCGATTTGGTGCGGCTGGTTTCCCAACTATGAATCGCGCGCAACCCGTCGATCCGTTGCTTGGTCGCATCGGGTAACGCGGCATACGCCAACTCGGTGTTTGCGAACTGGGTGGGTCCGCCCGCGGGCGGCAGGGTCACCGCGTGCAGCATCGTCAGCAATGACGGCACGTCGTGATAGGATTTGTCGGAGTGCCAGAAATAATTGCCGCGCTCTGGCAAGCCGCCACTGGGGTTGCCGTCCTTGTCGAGGTTGGAAACGGTGTGGACCGCGCCGTATTTGATCGCATCCTGATGCCGGCCGACGTGCTGATCCTCGATCTCGCCGAAATTCAGGGTGAAGTTATACTGCTTCTCCTTAGTCAAGGCCTGATCGCGAAACACCAGGATTGGGTGACCGGCGAACAGTGCCAGAATATGGTCTTTCCGGGCGGAAGACAGGGTCCGCGACAGATCGATCCCGGTGATTTCCACGCCGCCAACGGCAGCCAGGCGCTGCATCGAACTGGTAGCGTCCACGGACATCCGGCGTTCCCCACTATTTGCTTTGAAACCGCTACGAAAACCCTATGCCTGGCATCCCGAGGCGTCAAATCATCGCTGATTTGTCTGGCAGCAAAGGTCGCGCCATGATGCTTTTCGAAAAGCTGGGGAGCACGAACATGAAAGCCTATGAAGCGATCGCCGAATCCCTCAAAGCCGAGGGCGTGACGGATTTTTTCGGCCTAATGGGCGACGGCAACATGTGGCTTTGGGGCGCACTGTGCCGTGACCCATCCATCAAGGCCTACAGCGCCAGGCATGAGTCGATGGCCGTCTCGATGGCCGACGGATATGCCCGCACCACGGGTAAGGTCGGCGTGGCGATGGTCACCTGCGGACCCGGCCTGACCCAATGCGGCACGTCGCTGATCGCCGCCTATCGCGGCCGCACGCCGGTCGTGCTGATCGCCGGCGAGATCAAGCCCGGTGCGAAGAACAAGACCCAGTCGATGGATCAGCGCCGCTTCGTCGAAGCCAGCTATGCGCGCTTCCACACCGTAACGAGCCTGGACAACATGGCCGAGGAAATCGCCGAGGCGTTCTACGCCGCGCGCGTCCACCGCATCCCGGTCGTGCTGAACCTGCCAATGGATTTGCAGGAAGACGACATCGACTGGGACTACGACTATCGCCCCTCCACCGATTTCCTGCCGCCGCGCATGGAAACCCCCAGTGCGGAAGCCCTGGCGCCGATCATCGAAAAGCTGATCGCCGCCGAATGCCCCGTCATCATCGCCGGACGCGGCGCGCGGGCGGCGAACGCGAAGGACGCCATTATCGAATTGGCCGAACGGACGGGCGCGCTGCTGGCGACATCGTTGCAGGGTAAGGGGTATTTTGCCGGCCATCCGTGGGATATCGGCATCGCCGGGGCGTTCGCCTCGGCCCCATCCGAACATCTGCTGGCCGACGCCGACTTCGTTCTGGGTGTCGGTGCGGAGCTTGGCTATTACACCACGGAAGGCGGCTTGCTGTTCCCCTCGGCCGAGGTCGCGCGCATCGACATCAAGGCGGCACCGGAGGAAATCGGTGTCATTCCAGGTCTGTACGTTCAGGGCGACGGCCTGAAAGCGGTGACCGCGATCAACGAAGCGCTGTCGGCGCGGCAGGTGCGCAAACAAGGGTTTCGACAGGCCGCCACGCGCGCCATCCTCGATGCACCACCACACAGGTTTGAGGCGCCGGCCGACGGCATCGATCCACGGGCATTGGCGGGGCACCTCGGCGCGGCGTTGCCGAAAGGGTTGCTGTTGACCTGCGGGGCGGGACATTTTTTCTCGTGGATCGGGATGTACATGCCGCTGCCGGAAGGTGGCGAAATCCAATACTCCTACAATTTCGGCGCGGTTGGTCAGGGGATCGGCGTGGCGATCGGCACCGGGGCCGGCAATCCCGGCCGTCCGCACGTCGCGGTCGAGGGCGACGGCAGCCTGATGTTCAACCTGCAAGAACTCGAAACGATCGTGCGTCATAAGATGCAGATGGTGCTGGTGGTTTGGAACGATGCCGGCTACGGCGCCGAGGTGCATAAATTGGTGGCGAAGGGCTTCGACGAGAAACTTGCGCAGTGGGAATCACCCGATTTCGTCGCGCTGGCGAAAGCCTTTGGCGGCGACGGCGTGAAACTATCCACCGCGTCGGAAATCGGTGGTGCGGTCGCCGAGGGTCTTCGCAAAGGCGGGCTGTATCTGATCGATGCGCGCGTATCGCCCACCACCGCGACTGACCCGTATGCCAAGGTCTATTTCGGGACCGAAAGTAAAGCCCCTCTGTTGCGCCCGGTCGCCTGATGCATTTCGAAGGATCGTTCAAGGTTCCCGGCAAGCCCGAGGACGTCATCCGCCGTTTCGCGGATGTGCCTCGGATGTCGCGGTGCATGCCGGGCGCGGTGTTGGAGCCTCAGGCCGAGGACGGTTCCTGGCCTGGCGCGATGGTCGTTGCGTTCGGTCCGAAGAAGGTGAACTTCAAAGGCCGCGTCACCACCGACTTCGACTTCGATGCGCTCACCGGCAGCCTGCACGGCCGCGGGGCGGCGGATATGCGCGCGGCGCGGATTGGGGTGAAAGTGGCGTTCACGTTGCGCAACGACCCGACTGCCAGCAGGCCCACCACGGTGGTGGCTGTTGTTTCCGATGCGGAACTTGGCGGCGTGCTGGCGGATTTTGCCCGCACGGGTGGTGTCGCGGTGGCGAATGTGATCATGGCGGACTTCGCGCACCGGGCGGCGGAGGAATTCGCGCGCGATGAGGCCCGGGTGCCTCATCCGGCTGCCGCACCGGTTCCGCTGGCGGCGCACGGTTTGCTTTGGGCGGTCATCAAGGCGCAGTTTGTTCGTATTTTGAAATGGATTGGTATTGCCCGGTAGAGGGTGGGCCTTGACGGGCGGCTTAGCCCGTCGATCCAATCCTTTGGACCACAGCCGCCTTTGCCCAGGCCATGCGCGACGACCGATGATGCGCATGGCAAATCGCCACCGCCAGCGCGTCGGCCGCATCCGCTCGGCGCAGCGTGGCGCCGGGCAGCAGCCGGCGCACCATCATGGTGACCTGGTCCTTGTCCGCCCCGCCGGTGCCGACAACCGCGAGTTTCACCGTCTTGGCGGCATACTCGGTCACCGGAACGCCGGCCAAGGCCGGCGTCAGCAAGGCGACACCCCTGGCATAGCCCAGCTTCAGGGTCGCGGCGCCGTTACGGTTGACGTAGGTTTCCTCGATCGCGACCTCGGCCGGAAGATGCAAGGCGAGCAGCGCCATCAGGCCGTCATGCAGGGTCTTCAAACGCGCCGGAACAGAGTCGGCGCTGTCGGTGGCGATCACCCCATCGGCGACGTGGATCAGGCGGTTGCCATCCACGTCGATCAGGCCCCAGCCCATGAAACGCAACCCCGGATCGATGCCCAGCAGCCTTATCATTGACGAATCACACCCACGAACAATAACCCTAGGCTTATACGGGTGCATCCGGATGCGCCATGATATCCTGGCCGCCGCCCATCGCTGAAGAGCCCCCGAGTATGAAAATTTGCGTCGTTACGCCGTATTTCGAGACCGACCCCGCCTGGCTGCGGCAGGGGCACGCGAGTGTCCTCGGCCAGACCATTCCGGCACAGCACATCCTGGTCTGCGATGGATCGGCGCCGGTCCAGATCGAGGCCTTTCAGGGCACCCACATCATCTTGCAGCGCAACTATAAGGACTATGGCAATACGCCGCGGTTGATCGGGTGCTACAACGCGATCACGCAGGGCGCCGATGCCATCGCCTTCCTGGACGGCGACAACTGGTTTCTGCCCAACCATCTGGAAAACCTGCTGCGCTTCGCGACCGACAACCAGCTTGACGCTTGCTCCTCCTCGCGGACGCTGCACCGGGCGGACGGCTCGCTCATTGGTCCATGCCGGACCGTGAATGGGCGACCTTACATCGACACCAGTTGCCTGCTGATCCTGAAATCGGCGTTCCAGCACATGATCACATGGGCCTTGTTTCCGCAGGCGGTCGCGGCCGTCACCGACCAGCACGTTTGGAACCACATGAAAACCGCCGGCCTGCGGCTCGGTTTTTTGGACAAACCCAGCCTGTGTTACCGGACCCGGCACGCCTCCCATTACCGGCAGGCCGGTGAAACGCCGCCCTCCGACGCGATCGATCGCGTCGATCTGGACGGCGAACACTACCAGTGACGGGGGATCAGCGAGACAGGCTCTGCATCACCGAGTCTGGAATTTCGAAGTTGGCGTAGACGTTCTGGACGTCGTCATTCTCGTCCAAGGCGTCCAGCAGTTTCATCAGGCTGGCCGCCCGATCCTCATCCAGGGTGATCGACAGGGTCGGGCGCCACTCCAGTTTGGCACTTTCGGGGGCGCCAAACCGCGCTTCCAGCGCGTCTCGGACGGCGAAGAAGTCCTCGATCGGGCAGGTGATGTCATGCGCCTCGGCATCGCTTTCGGCGTTTTCGGCGCCGGCCTCGATGGCTGCTTCCAGCATGTCGTCGGCGCTGGCCACCGCGGCTGGATAGCGGATCGCGCCCAGGCGATTGAACATGAAGCTGACCGAGTTGGTTTCCCCCAGCGCCCCACCGTGCTTGGAGAAGGCGGACCGGATGTCGGATGCGGTGCGGTTGCGGTTGTCGGTCAAGGCTTCGACGATGACGGCGACCCCGGCCGGGCCGTAGCCCTCGTAACGGACGTCCACGTAGTCGTCGCCGCCGCCGGCCCCCGCGGCTTTCTTGATGGCGCGATCGACAGTGTCCTTCGGCATGTTGGACT
>Ga0209698_10007779_pt1 | contig 11177 bp, 7 predicted proteins | sample LitLauG_LLR_2012_FD_187203 | JGI IMG/M metagenome (GOLD analysis project Ga0209698, IMG submission 187203) | Freshwater sediment microbial communities from Pennsylvania, USA - Little Laurel Run_MetaG_LLR_2012 (SPAdes) (version 2) | ecosystem: Environmental > Aquatic > Freshwater > Creek >... | reverse complement strand
TCCCCAGATATCGGCCGCGCGTTTGACCGCACTTGCGTCTCAACAGGTTACGCGCCAGGTAAGGTCGAATCTGTGGCCGACTGCGACTGGAGATATAACCGGGGTCGACGCACAGGCGGGTAGCCGTATCACCGCCGGGGCTTTGAACAATCCGGTCATTTATGAGCGTGCGGCTGCCGGCCTCATGGTCTCGCAGCTGATCACCGACTTTGGCCGCACTTCGAACCTGATCTCCAGTGCGAACTACCGGGCAAAGGCAGAGAATGAAAATGCGGTGGCGACCAGGGAGCAGATTCTTCTGGCTGTGAATCAGGCTTTCTACAGTGCTTTGCAGGCGCAAGCCGTATTAACCGTTGCGCAGCAGACAGTGAAGGATAGGGAGACGATTGCCAATCAGGTCGGTGCGCTCTTCAAGAGCAAATTGAAATCGGAGCTCGATTTCAGCTTCGCAAGTGTAAATCTCGCGCAGGCACAATTGCTTCTACTCGATGCCCAAAACAACCAAAACGCAGCTCAGGCTACACTTTCGATGGTGCTTGGATTCCCGGTGCAGCAGAATTTCCAGCTGATTGAGGAAGCGAATCCATCGGCCACTGCCCCGCCGGCTGGGATTGATGAATTGATTTCGCAGGCCCTTTCAACTCGACCCGAAATTCGTTCCCTCGAGTTTCAATACCAGTCGGCAAGAAAATTCCAGACCGCGGAGCGCGATTTGCTGTTTCCCACGATTCGCGCCATGGGCGTGGTAGGGTTTACGCCATTCGGCAATCCGGCGGTCGCTCCCACCGCAACGGCTCTGAACAATACGTACGGTGCGGTCGGCGCCAACATGGAAATCCCGCTCTTCAATGGCTTTCTGTATACTTCCCGCGCCCGAGAGGCGAGCCTTAGAGCGCAAGCCACCGACGAGCGGCTGCGAGATTTGCGTAATCTAATTTCGCGCGATGTTCGAACCAGCTGGCTGAATGCTAACAACGCATATCAACGCCTGGCTGTTACGCAACAGTTGGAGCAGCAAGCCAGGTTGGCGCTTGATCTGGCTCAGGCCCGTTATAAGTTGGGACTTGGGTCAATCGTGGAACTAAGTCAAGCGCAACTGCAAGAGACGCAGGCGGAAATCAGTTATGCACAGGCGGGCTACGACTATCGCCTGAGCCTGGCAGTGTTGAGGTACGAGACTACGGGCATCTGAAGTAGCGCGTGCAACCCTTGTGCCCTAGGTCTACGAACGTTTTTCTTGGGGCAAACCTGCGAGAGACCCGTTAGATTCATTCGGATGCTTCCTTTTATTCTTTATTTTGCGGCGGGAGCGGTGACCGCCTTTCATGTCTATGTCCTGGTGGGCATCGGAAAGGCGCTCAATGTTCTGGAATTCGTTTCCCTGTTGGGATCGGTCTGCCTCATAGTTTCCGGTTACATAAGCCTCTTCAAACCGAGCGCTGCTGCAAAGCTCGCACTGGTCGCTTCGCTCGCAGCCTGGTGTTTTTATGCGCCGGGAATCGCTGCCACCGCAAAGGCCGGTTGGCATGGGGAGGTTTCAGAACCTCGAATGGTGGCCTTGACCTATATTGCCATCGCACTGCTGGCTCTTGCCACAATCTACCCAGGGCTGGTGAGCTTCAGGACAAGCAAAGTTGACGAATCTCGCACCTGGCTCTTTCCCGGTGGGGCAGGACGCTCCGCGCGCATTGGAGTCGGTGTTTGCACGGTGCTGGCAGCCATCGGCCTCTCAGCGTGGCTCATCTTCGGGGTGCACAACTCGAGGAGACTCTCTTCCCGGTTCCTGATTCCCGATGGATACGTAGGCTGGGTGAAAATTGAGTTTCAAGTCCTGGGTGCGACGCCGGTCCCGGCTGAGCGCGACCAGTACGTTTTCAAAATTCCTGCGAATGGAATGTTACGGACATCCTCGCCAGAACGATATGGGTGGGGCCAAGACGAATATTACTATGAGAACCACGGCGCATTGCGGAGGCTACCGACAGATGCCAATGGGCGTTTGATCTGGGGGAAAGTGAATGGCGAGCATGGCAGTTCTTCCGGGCCGCGCCAATTCGAAGAGTTTTTTGTGGGAACCGAGCAGCAGTTCAGGGAAATGGCCGGAGAGAAGGAAATCGGCCCGAGGCCGATGGCTGACTCGCCCAAATGAAGAAGGTCGTCACGCCGGTCCAATATTAAGAAGAATTCCCTCGCCCCTGATATAGAAGGTTCAGGAGCGAGGGAAATTCGCAAGCCTTACGGTAGGTAGTAGCGGAAAGAGGTATAGAACAGGTTGTCGATGGCGTGCGGCGCGTGGTAGATCGTCACTGGTGTGGTCGCGGTTGTTCCCGTCCATGCCTCTCGGGCAACGTAGGAATACTGCGGTCCAAACTGCAGTCTTCCCTTGGGACCATTGAAGGGTTTGATCCAGAAGCCGAAAGTTCCCTGGATCACCCTTTGCGTATTGCCGCTGCAACTGATTGAGCCGAAACCGAAACCCGAACCGGAGGACGGCGGGGTCTCAGCGAAGCATTTTGAGTCGTCGAAGGACGGCGCTCCGTAGCCCACTACCTTGCCGGAGCCGATATCCGTCTGATACCGCTTGCCCACATAGTCCTGGCCACCATTCAGGTAAACATCAAGCCGGGGGAAGTGAAACTCCAGAGTGGCTAGACCTTGATAGCTGCGTAGCGGAGCCAGTGTTCCATCAGGTTTCACCGTAGCATCTGGCAGACCGGATGCGCTGTATCGGCCGACTCCGTTTCCATACATGAAGTGCAGCCCAAAGTCCGTATGCTTAGCGATTGTGACACGGCCGTTTGCTCCGACTCCTCCGCCATCCGTCGAATTGTTGAAGGCTCCGAGCGCGGAGGCGGAAGTGCCGCAGAGCGCCGGGTCGCGCGTCGGTTCCCCGCACGGATAAACACGGTCGCGGAAGCGGCTCCAGATGCCGAAGACTTCATAGTGACCGAAACCGGGTTCAAAAGCTGCCTTTACGATGACATCGGGCGTCGCGTTGAACGAATAGTTGGCGGTAGAGTTATAGAGTCCGCCCCCCACGCCCGGACCACCGAAAGCGAAGTTCGCGGCATTGTTGGTGGCCGCAAAGATAGTTTGCGGGTTCTCCAGGGAGACACCTGCCCAAACGCGATTATTGAAATTTTTGACCAGGCGAATGCCGTACTGCCTTGCAAAACTGAAGCCGACGGTATAGTTCGGGTCGATGGTCATGGGCGTCGCTTCGGTCCTGGGGTCCAATCCCTTCTTGGTTTCTGTCAACAGGGTCCACATCTGACCGCCAGTAAGCGTCCAACCATTGCTGAAGGCAGCCTGACCCCAAACCTGCCGTTGGCGCAGGGCGTAACTATTGGTTTGGTTGGGGTTTGACGTGATGCCAACGCCAAGAAAGTCAGCTTCGTAATAACCGCTGAGCTTAACGTTGCTCAATTTGCCCTCGGCCAGCATGCTGATACGGGACTGGCGGCCGGAGCCGAAGAATTCAGAAATCCTGTTCTGCCCGCTTCCGGGATAGTTGAGGCTGTTGAACGGAGTTGCTTCCGCCCCCAGCGCGCGATTGCGATACACCGATTCACCCGCCAGGAAGCCCCCCGGTGTGATGGTGATGCCTTTAAAGTGAATGGCGAGCGGGCTTTCAAATTGGTCCCGGACCGACTTCTGCGTCTCTTGCAGACTCAGGGTCACACCCGTGGCATTCGATTTCAGGTCCGTGACATCGCTCTTTAATGCTGTAACGGTTTGCGATTGTTCTGCAGTCTGCGAAGCTGCGGCGTCCGCCTTGGCCTGAGCCTGGGCAGCCGCTGCCTGGCTCTGATCAAGCTTTTGTTCGAGTTGCTGAATGTGCTGATCGCGGCTTTGAACCTGATCACTCAACCGCTGGATCTGCTGTTGTTGTGCCTCGAGCGCCTGTTTCAGTTCCCCGAGTTGCGTGCTCACACTCGGCGCCTTCTTCGTAGTTTTCCCTGAGCTTTTTGTCGTGGACGTTGCTTGCGGTGGCTCCGCAGCATACAGACTGGCCGCCAGCCCCAACGCCAACGTCAATGCGAAAACTTGCTTCATTTTCATCTCCCGAGAAGAAAAGATTAGACAACAGGTACTGACCCACCATAGACTTGCGCGCAAAGATTCTTAGTTCGGTGACCTTTGATCGTAAAACCCGGATTGTTAACAACTGATGAACGTTCGTTGAATATCGCGTTAATACGGGAGAATATCCTTACCTGTGAACGACTTGATGTTTTGAAGGTGGTCAGTGAAGGGAATCGGGATCGACCTTCCCCGAAGCACCTGGTTGTATGAAGACCAACTGAGAAACTAACGATACAGTGAGTAGCGCGCCTTGCCTCGCGAACGAAGAATCGCGAGAACGATTGTTCGTATTTGGACACAGCAAGGATCGAGGTTCAAAACGAATGCAAGTTCTGGTCGTCGATGACTCGGCGGTCTATCGAAAATTGATCGGTGACCATCTGCGAGGCTGTGGTTTCGGTGTCATCCTGGCGGAGTCGGGCGCCGAAGCTTGGCGCGCGCTCGAGCAGCCCGAAGCCCCGAAACTTGTCTTGCTGGACTGGGTTCTGCCGGACATGGAAGGCATCGACCTTTGCCGGCGCATCCGGACGGGTGATCTACCCGGCCACTACGTCTACATCATCCTTCTCACCAGCAAGGAAGGCAGGCAGAACATGCTCGATGCCCTGCAGGCCGGGGCGGACGACTATGTGAGAAAGCCTTTTGACGAGGCGGAGTTGAAGGCCCGGCTCCTCGTCGGCAAACGCATTCTCGAGCTGCAGGAAGAGTTGGTCGCGGCGCGGGAGTCAATGCGCCAGGCCGCGACTCGCGATTCGTTAACCGGACTGCTGAATCGAGGCGAAATTTTTGCCATGCTGGAGCGCGAGCTGGAGCGGGCCCGCAGGGAACGCAAGCCGCTGAGCGTCATTCTTGCCGATATCGACCATTTCAAAAAGGTGAACGACTCCCTTGGCCACCTTTTTGGCGATGAGGCTCTGCGGGAGATTGCTCGCCGGTTGCAATCCAAGCTCCGTCCCTATGACGGCGTTGGCCGCTATGGAGGCGAGGAATTCCTGATGGTGCTGCCTGCCTGCGATTTAGGAGGCGCGATGCAGCGCGCGGAGGAACTGCGTGAAGGGATCGCGGATCGTCCCATCGTTTCTGGCAGTGTGGAAAAATCGATCACCATGAGTTTGGGGGTTGCCCTGTCGGAATGCACCGGCGTCAAGGAAGTGGAAACACTGTTGTCTCGGGCGGACGCCGCTTTGTACGCGGCCAAGAGCAAAGGCCGGAACCGGGTTGAACCGGTTGCTGCTTCTCGTGGGAAGGCAGGATCAAAGAACGCGCCCTGAGAATCGCAACGACTGCGATCTTAGGATTGCCATTCTCCGGAATTCAGGTACTCATGAATGCCCTGGGCGGCCTTGCGTCCTGCGCCCATCGCGAGGATCACGGTGGCCGCGCCCGTCACGATATCGCCGCCCGCAAACACTCCTTTCCGCGATGTTTTCTGCGTCCCCTCAGCGACCTGAATGTAACCCTTCTTGTTCGTGTTGAGGCCGGGCGTCGTGCTTTGGACGATCGGGTTCGCGCTGGTGCCGATCGCGATGACCGCGACTGAAAGAGGAACGACGTATTCCGACCCTTCAATCGGAACCGGGCGGCGGCGTCCGGAAGCATCGGGTTCACCCAGTTCCATCTTCTGGCAGCGCGCCCCGGTCAGCCATCCCTTGCCGTCGTCGAGGAACTCAAGCGGCGCGGTTAGCACCTGGAACTCGATGCCCTCCTCTTTTGCGTGCTTCACTTCCTCCTTGCGCGCTGGCATCTCGGCCTCGCTGCGGCGGTAGAGAATGAATGCCTTGCCTGCTCCCAGACGCAGCGCCGACCGGATCGCATCGAGCGCCGTGTTCCCGCCACCGATCACGGCCACATTCTTCCCGCGGAAATCCACCATCGGCTCGTCATACTTCGGGAACTCGTAAGCGTGCATCAGGTTGATGCGCGTCAGAAATTCGTTTGCTGAATACACTCCATTCAGGTGCTCGCCTGGAATGCCCATGAACTGCGGCAGTCCCGCGCCGGTGCCGATAAAAACGGCGTCGTAGCCTTCCTCGTCGAGGAGTTCATCGATCGTGACCGTGCGCCCGACCACCACATCGGTTTCAAACACGACACCCATCGCGCGCATGAAGTCGACCTGCTGGCGGATGATCGTTTTCGGTAGACGAAACTCGGGAATGCCATACACCAGCACGCCGCCAATTTCATGGAGGGCCTCGAAAACATGCACCTGATGACCCTTCTGCACCAGGTCTCCCGCTGCGGTCAGCCCCGAAGGACCGCTGCCCACGATAGCAACCTTCTTGCCGGTCGGGGGCGCCTTCACAATATTTTTCACGTCGAAGTGCCGCTGTTCATAGTCGGCGACAAAGCGTTCCAGGTAGCCGATGCCGAGCGACTCGCCCTTCTTGCACAGCAGGCAAGAACCCTCGCAGTGATCTTCCTGCGGACAGACGCGTCCCGTGATGGCCGGTAGCACGTTATCTTCGCGAATCTTCGCAGCGGCGCCCAGGTAATCACCTTCCACGATGAGCTGCACAAATTCCTTGACATTCACGCCGACCGGGCAATCTCTGGTGCACGTTGGCTTCGCGCATTCCAGGCAGCGCAGTGCTTCCTGGCGCGCCAGTTCCGCCGAATATCCAAGATTGACTTCGGTGAAATGTTTGTTGCGAATCTGTGCCGGCTGCTCTGGCATGTGCTGCCGTGGCATTTTGATGCGTTCTTTGTTGGGCACGGGATTCTTCGATTTCGTCGGCGTCGTCGCCATTTATTTTCCCTCCAGCGAACAAGCCACTTCAGCCTCGGTCGGTGCTTTCTTTTTTTCGAGTTCGCATTGGCGTTGGTACTCTTCCATCGAGCGCTTCTCGGCATCGCGATACATCGCATTGCGCTGCACGAGCACCGCGAAGTCCACGCGGTGGGCGTCGAATTCCGGTCCATCCACGCAGGCGAATTCGCTTTTGCCTTCGACCAGCACACGGCAACCGCCGCACATTCCAGTGCCATCGATCATGATCGGATTGAGACTCACCATGGTGCGGATGCGCTCTTTGCGCGTCATGTCGGCAACCGCCCGCATCATCGGGATCGGTCCTACCGCCAGCACCTGATCGATGCGTGTTCCATTCTCGATCAGTTGGCGCAGGCGGTCGGTGACGAGGCCCTTGTCGCCGTAACTCCCGTCATCCGTCGTCACAAATACCGAGTCGCTGACCTCGCGCATCTCCTTTTCCAGGAGAACGAGATCTTTGTTCCGGCCGCCGAGAATCGTGATGACCCGATTACCGGCTCGCTTCATGGCAGCGGCCGTCGGATACGCCATCGCGGTCCCGACGCCTCCGCCCATCACCACCACCGTCCCAAAATTTGCGATCTCCGATGGCTTGCCGAGCGGTCCGACAATGTCGAGAATGCTGTCGCCCGTTTCGAGTGAATTGAGAAGATTTGTGGTCTTGCCAATCGATTGCACGACGATGTTGACCGTGCCTCTTTCCGGGTCCGAACGTTCGATGGTGAGCGGGATGCGCTCGCCGGTTTCGTTGACCCGCACGATGACAAACTGTCCTGGCCGCTGCTTGCGCGCGATGCGGGGCGCCTCAATGACGAAGCGCTTGATTCCAGGCGCGATGAACTGGGCGTTGACGATTTTGAACACAGGAACTCCGTAGGAAACCGAGTTTCATTGTCACAGGGCGCTGTGACGTGAGGATGTGACGGGAATCACTCGCTGTTGTTCGCGGCGCACGCGCGCGTCAAGAGCCGGAATGCTAGCCTTTTCTGTAAGATGGCTAATCTTCGGTGTGAGTCGGTTTTGGGTAGCCCAGCGCTTCAGTATGTGCGTGAGAACTGCCCTGCGGGTGACTCGAGTGGGACAGTATCAGCAAGGTCCGAGCCCCGTAGGGGCAACACATATTAGCCCAGAGCCTGCCCTGAGCTTGCCGAAGGGACGTAAGTCCTGGGTAAAGTGGGAACTCGGACCGAGTCCCGGAGGGACGATCCAGTTCTCACGCATACTCTTCTGCCCTGCGATAAACGGCCTTCTGATAACCGGCTTTTAGCCTCGGGGTCACGATCACGCGGGACGCTACACTAGCTATGCTCGGTTCTGCTCATGTCTTCCGATCTCACAACCCGCATCCAGCAACTCGCGCGCGAAGAAGGTTTCGATCATTGCGGGATCGCTCCCGTTTGCGACTTTCCCGAATTGCGTATCTTCCCCGGATGGATCGCGGACGGCCATCATGGCGAAATGAAATACATGGAAGCGCGCAACGAGGCGGCCGAACTCAAACGAGCGAGCCTGGCCAACGTCGCCCCGTGGACCCGCAGCGTGATTGTGTGCGCCGTCAACTACAACACCGCGCAACCGTATTCCACACAGACCGAAGATGCGACCCGCGGCTGGATCTCGCGCTACGCCTGGAGCCGCGAAGATTACCATGAGGCGGTTTTGCGACGCCTGCGCGTGGTGGAAGCTAAACTCCATGAACTTCTGGACGCAACCGGCGATCGGCAAGCGGCAACTGGCAACTGCCTTCAAACTCGCGCGTACGTCGATACGGGCCCTCTGATCGAACGCGTCTACGCCAAGCACGCCGGCGTCGGATGGATTGGCAAGAACACCTGCATCATTAACCAGAAGCTGGGCTCGTGGCTCTTTCTTGGCGTAATCCTGACGTCGCTCGAACCAACGTCCGAGTTTGCGGCCGATGTGCCTGCGCCCGACCGTTGCGGAACGTGCACACGCTGTATCACTGCCTGCCCGACGCAGGCGATTGTCGCGCCCGGAGAGCTCGATGCGCGGCTGTGCATTTCCTATCTTACGATCGAAAAGCGGGGCGACATTCCGCAAGACCTGCGCTCCGGCATGGGGCGGCACGTCTTTGGCTGCGACATTTGCCAGGACGTTTGTCCCTGGAACCGCAAGGCGCCGGTGACCACGGCCGACGAATTTCAGCCACGCGAAGGCTTGGTCAATCCTCGACTCGAATGGCTGGCGGAAATGCAGCCCGAAGAATTTCGCGCGGTGTTCCGCGGGTCGCCCGTCCGCCGCGCGAAACTCTCCGGCCTGCGTCGCAATGCGGTGATCGCGATGGGCAACAGCGGCGATGCAAAGTTTGTGCCAACACTCAAGAAGCTTGCCGAAGATGCGGATTCGGTCGTAGGCGAGCACGCAAAGTGGGCGCTAGACAAGCTAAAGTAGAGACGCGGCTTGCCGCGTCTCCCCCGCCATCGGGCGGTGTTCCATCTTCCCGCCACCTGCAGCACTCGAACAGGTCAACCGCCCTCCAAACCGTGATCAGCGAACGACGAACCGCGAACGACGAACGACGAACAGCGATCAGCGTCCCGCAGCATTTACAATCGCTCGCATGTTTAAGCCTGATCTTCTCCTCAACAAGCGCATCCTTATTACTGGCGGAGGCACGGGCCTCGGCAAGGCGGCGGCGCAAAAATTCCTCGAACTCGGCGCCGAAGTCTACATCTGCGGACGGCGTGAAGACGTTCTCGCCGCCACGGAACGGGAGTTGCGCGAACGCACCGGCGGACGCATTCACGCGCGGCGCTGCGACGTGCGAGACGCGGTGGCCGTGGATGAGATGATCGGCATCATCTGGGCCGACGGCGCCCTTGATGTGCTCATGAATAACGCCGCTGGAAATTTTCTCGCGCGCACCGAAGACCTCTCCCTGGGTGCATTTCAGTCGGTGATCGGCATCGTGCTGATGGGATCGCTGCACACGACCCTCGCCTGCGGTCGGCGCTGGCTCGCCGCCAAACTTCCCGCCGTCGTGCTGAACGTCACGACCACCTACACGACTACCGGTTCGGCTTATGTCGTGCCCTCGGCCGTCGCCAAGGCCGGAGTCCAGACCCTCACGCGCAGCCTCGCCGTCGAGTGGGGAGATCGCGGCATTCGCATGAATGCCATCGCGCCCGGCCCCATCCCGACCGAAGGTGCATTCTCGCGTCTGCTGCCGCGGCCGGAACTCGAAGACGCCGCCAAGCAGCGCAATCCGCTCGGGCGGTTTGGCACAACCGAAGAGTTCGCCAATCTCGCCGCTTTTCTCGTCAGCGACGGCGCCTCCTACATCAACGGCGAAGTCGTCACCATGGACGGCGGCGAGTGGTTGCAGGGCGCAGGTGAATTCACGGTGCTTGGACGACAGCTGACCGAGCAGGAATGGGATCGGATGAAGCCCAGGAAGAAGTGAAGACTTGCCCACTCCTTGGTGATGGGGGCCGTTGCGGGAACCCTCGCGCAGGCATAGCATTTCCTTTTCGGAGGTAATTATGCCGAAACATCCGGAATCTTCCCGTCGTGACTTCCTGAAAAAATCCAGCGTGCTGGGCGTGGCTGTAGTCGCCGGCAAAGTTGCCACCAGCGCCACCAGCGCACTGCCCCCGCTGCCTACGAATCCCGCCACCGAAAAGGCCATGCCCATGCGCAATCTCGGCCGCACCGGATATCGCGTCGGCATATTCAGCCTGGGTGGTCAGGCTGCTGTCGAGCAACCCAACAACGAAGCGATTGCGGTCCCGATCATCGAGCGAGCCCTCGATCTGGGGGTGAACTACATCGACACGGCGGCCGCCTATGGCGGGACAGAACGCTGGAGCCAGCGCTATGTCGGGCAGGTCATGAAGGGGCGCCGGAATCAGGCCTATCTCGCCTCGAAGACGCACGACCGCACTCGCGATGGCTCGCTGAAGTTGCTCGAGGAGTCGCTGAAACTGCTAAATACCGACCACCTCGACGCCTGGCAGTTGCACCACATCGACAGCCAGGATGATGTGGACCGCATCTTCGCCAAGGGCGGCGCCATCGAGGCCTTCCAACACGCGAAAGAGCAGAAAATGGTTCGCTTCCTTGGAGTCACTGGCCATAGCGATCCGAATTTGCTCATCCAGTGCCTGCAGCGCTTTCCCTTCGACCAGATCCTGATGGCCCTGAATGCGGCCGACAAACACCACCTCAGCTTCTCGGAAAAACTTTTGCCGTTGGCGGTGGAAAAGCAACTGGGCATCATTGGCATGAAGATTCCGGCGCGCGGCCGCATCCTGACAAGCTGGAAACCGGATCCGCACAAGTCTGGAGGGTTTGAGGG
>Ga0209698_10007778_pt1 | contig 11177 bp, 8 predicted proteins | sample LitLauG_LLR_2012_FD_187203 | JGI IMG/M metagenome (GOLD analysis project Ga0209698, IMG submission 187203) | Freshwater sediment microbial communities from Pennsylvania, USA - Little Laurel Run_MetaG_LLR_2012 (SPAdes) (version 2) | ecosystem: Environmental > Aquatic > Freshwater > Creek >... | reverse complement strand
CAACGGCGCCGGGCCCGCCTGTTTCGCCAGCCCGAAGTCCATCAGCTTGGCGCCGCTCTTGGTCAGCATGACGTTCGCGGGTTTCAGATCCCGATGCGTGATCCCCAGCTTGTGCGCCTTGGCCAGCGCATCAGCGATTTGCGCCGCGAAACGCAGAGTCTGCTCCGGCGGCAGCGGCCCCTTGCCGAGACGCTGTTCGAGCGTTTCGCCTTCCAGATACTCCATGACCAGAAAATCCACGCCGTCCTGATGACCAATGTCGTGGAGTGTGCAGATGTGAGGATGCGAGAGTTTGGAAACAGCTTTGGCTTCGCGCTCCAGCCGCTGCTTCAGAGAAGCGTCGGACGAAAGGTCCGCGGGCAAGACCTTGATGGCAACGTCGCGATCAAGCCGTGTATCGCGCGCGCGGTACACCTCGCCCATGCCCCCCGCGCCGAGCGGCGATTGAATTTCATAGGGTCCGAGTTTTGTGCCTGCAGAAATCGTCATTTCTTCTTCAGCTCCGCCAGCCAGTTCTGGACCAGGGTCAGTGACTGCGAAGCACCTTCACTCGCAGCGATGACGATGAACCGTTGCCCATCACGACTGGGAGCATACTCCCGGCTGAGGCCTCTCACCGGCAACCGGAACAGCGGCTTGTTGTTGCCGACCTTAAAAGCGGAACCCGTACCATCCACTTCGACTGCCGCAATCCCCGAAAAGTCGAAGTAGTACAGTTCTTTCCCGTCGGCGCGCCAACGGGCATCTGCGCCCCCTCCGTTGGACACTTGCCACTTGGCACCGGTCCATGGGAACGGCGCTACATAGATTTCCGGACGCCCTGTTTCATTGGACATGTAGGCCACCCATCGGCCGTCGGGCGAAAACACGCCTCCCCGCTCCTGCATTGACGACTTGGTATATGGGAACGGCTTGCTGTCGCCGAACATCGGAACTACCCAGAGCTGTTCATTCACTCCTGGTCCCTGCTCATACATCAAATAGCGGCCATCCCGCGACCAGTCCGTAATTCCCTGGTACGAAGAGCTGGGCGAGGACAGCAGAGTGCGCTCTGGGGCGGTTCCACCGATCGTCTTGATGGAGATGGCGGACTGCTGATTGGAAGTGAAGGCCACGTCCCGTCCGTCGGGCGACCAGATCGGGTTGCGGTGCACCCCACCGCTGAACGTGAGCCGCGTTCTCAGCTTGCTGCCGAGGTCGTGAATCCAGATCGTCGCCGTCGATGTGTTCGCCACGGTTACGGCGAGTTTCTTCTCGTCCGGAGAAAGATCCAAATCGTAGAATCCGCCCTGCTCACCGACCGTGCCCAGTACTTTCCCGGTGCGGTCAAACCAGGTCAGTCTCTGGGTGCCCGCAGTTGCGCCGGACGCGTACACCAGCATCCCGTTCGCGGAAGCGCTCAAGTTCGCCCGCCAAAGCCCGGAGTCATACTGAACGTTTTCGCTCAGTGTTTCGGGTTCGCCGGTAAATTTCCCGCTGGATGCATCGAACGGCTGTGCCACCAGGGAATTTTCGCGCTGGAAAAGTAGATATCCCGACACGTAGATCGCGTTCGACAGTGTGTGGAAGAGAAGGCGGTTCTCCTTGCCGTCGATGGAAGCAAAGAAGACTCCGGTATCCGGGCTCGCCGGGGAATTGTGATTTATCGCGACGTAGAGGAAATGTTTTCCGTCGGGCAAAAACCACGGCCAGCGATGAGAAGAGTAGGTGACATTGTCTACCTGGGTAATCGACGTCGGAGCTCCACCGCTGGCCGGGACGCGCGAGATGCCAGCGTTGTACGACATCGCCGCCACAATCGTGCCGTCCTGATTCCAGCTCCCGCCGCGTCCCAGGGTTGAATCGCAGATCGTCACCGGCGTACCGCCGCCCGCCTCGATTCGCTTCAATTTTTCGGTGGTGAAAAAGGCGATCGAGCGGCTGTCGGGCGACCAGAAAGGAAACATGCCGCCCTCGGTGCCAGGCAACGGCTGCGAAGACAGTGCATCAAGCGAGCGGAGGTAGAGTTGAGTGCCGCTGGCACCATTTCCCGAGAAAACCAGGTAGTGCCCGTCGGGAGAAATCATCGCCGGACCGGCGTTGTCCCCCGCGAGGTTGAACTGAATTCTTTCCGGAGGGTTGATCTCAACCCGCAACACCGGCAACTGTCGCTGGCTTGCCAGATAGGCCGTCACCAGCGCGCCTGTGGCAACCACAGCCAGAATCGCCGCCAGCGTCCAGGCCCATGCGGTTCCAGATTTGCGCTGCGGTACGGCCGGCGCCGCCGCGCCCGCCTGCGATCCGCCCTCGGCGATGGACCGGAGCTGCAACTTGAGGTCGTGCGCGGTTTGCCAGCGCTCGTCGGGATCTTTGGCGAGGCAGGTCTTCACCAGGCGCTCGAGAGCGGGCGGAGTCATCGGCTGCACCAAGGAAATCGGAGCCGGGTCGCGTTCCAGCACGGCCGCCATTGCGCTCGCCGCCGTCTTTCCCTCGAACGCCCGCTTGCCTGTGAGCATCTCGTAGAGCACGGACCCAAATGCAAAAATGTCCGAGCGCGCGTCCGCTTCGATTCCTTCCACCTGCTCCGGCGCCATGTATTGGAACGTCCCCACCACCGACCCCTGCGCGGTCAGGGGATGACTTCCCGGCGGCGTGGTCAGGGTCGCGGTCAGGCCGGAAGCCGCGGTGCTCGGGCCGGCCACCCCTGCCTTCGCCAACCCGAAGTCCATCAGCTTTGCCCCCGACTTCGTCAGCATGATGTTGCCCGGCTTCAGATCGCGGTGCACGACACCGCTGCGGTGGGCCTTTTCCAGTCCCTCGCAGATTTCGATCCCGTAGCGGAGCACCAGGTCCAGCGGGAGCGGACCTTTGCGCAAACGCTCGGCCAGCGTCTCGCCGTCCAGGAATTCCATGACCAGGTAATCGATTCCATCCTGGTGGCCGACATCGAAAAGCGTGCAGATGTTAGGGTGGTTCACGGACGAAATCGTCCGCGCTTCCCGGTCGAAACGCTGCCGCGCCTCCGGACTTTCCGAGAGATGAAAAGGAAGAATCTTGACGGCGACGGTGCGGTCGAGGCGCGTATCCCGCGCCCGATACACTTCTCCCATGCCACCGGCGCCCAGCGGCGACTGAATCTCATAGGGTCCAAGTTTCGTGCCGGAGGCCAGGGTCATGCTTGGCGGTGATTATAGCCTCAGACTACGACAAAAACTTTGATTTACCGCAAGCACGCTGTTCGCGCGCACTCAGTGCACGTATCTCGGCGTCTCACCGTGCGACCAAGGATCGTAGGTGGCTACAAATTGCACGCGCTCGGGCCGCGTCGGGTGATCGAACATCCAGAACTCGATGAACGCGCTCGGATTCGGATCGGCCAGGTTGATTTCCCCGCTCTTCTCAAAATAATGCGCGGCCACCTGCCCCTGGTCGGGCACGATGCCGTGGATTACTTCTAGGCCGTAGCGATCCGCCTCGTGCTCAAAGTACCGGCTGACTGTATTGAAAGCGGGCGTGGCGAAAAAAGCCAGGACGGTGATCACCAGTAGTAAAAACGGCAGGGAAGCCCAGTCCTTAACATTGCGAATGCCCCACAGTTGTCCCCAGCGTGCCAGCGCCCAGTTCGACAGCCGATACCCGAGATAAAGAAGAAACAAAAGAATGGAGGCGTCGATCGCGATTTCCTTCGGAATGTGCAGCAGTACGTAGTGCCCCATCTCATGCCCAAACACGAACAGCGTTTCGGGCACCGTCGCCTTCGCGATCGTGTTGTCCCATACCACCGCGCGCTTCGAGCTTCCAAAGCCGGTGACATACGCGTTGAGCCCCGTCATCTTCGAACTGGCGTTCATCTCGAACATGCGCTCGGGTGGAATCTGCATGCCACCGTGATGCACCACTTGTTCCATGGCGGCGACCAGGTCAGGATGGCTGCTCTGGAGCGGTGTGAACTTGAAGAAGAGCGGGTCAATCACCACGGGCTGCAGGAAGAATAAAACGAGCAGCACCGGAATCGAGGCCAGCCAGAAGTAAAACCACCAGCGCCGTGTGCTTCGGCGGATCACTCCGTAAAGGATCCACACCAGAACCGTTCCCACCACCAGCATCACGATCTGGTTTGTTGTCCAATCCTTGAACCACGAACCCCAACCCTGCACGGAAAGGCCGAACCTTCGCTGAAGCGACTCGTCCCACAGATCCGAAGGCAGGCCAAGCACGGCCACCGTGAGCAGCAGCAGCGGCGCGTAAATGATGACCTGCACAAACCGCCGCGAAGACGCCCGCTCTGCCCAGTCTCGATACTTTGTAGCTACCTGCCACCGCAGCACAAGCAGCAGAACGAGCCATCCGTAAAACTCATTCACGAAATAATGACGGTAGCGCTGGGCAGAATAAGCGACTGCTTTCTGGTACTTCTCTTGCGGCGGCGCATATTCCGTTACGACGTTTCCAGCGGTGACAGCGCCGGTCGGGTGCGTTCCGTTGGGGGTTGACACTGACGGCGCTGCTCCCGACTGTGCCAAGGTTGCGGGCCGCAGTGCGCACAGCACCACGAACATCGAAACGGCAAACAGCAAACGGCACTTCGTCCGAGTCATAGCACTCCTCAATCGGTAAGATCAGTGCGAGAGTATGAACCACGGCCGCGAAGCCTGGCAAATGTGGTGGAAGGTATCGCAGTAGGCGCCAACGTGCGGCGAGTCGCCCATCAGGCGACGGCAACCTTCGAAGTTCGCAACTGCCGGTACAGACGCAGATAGTCATCCACCATGCGGCGGGCGGTGAAGCGTTCGCGGGCCCGGTTGTAGGCGCGCGTGCCATAGAGACGCGTCATGTCACGGTCCTGATTCAGTTGCTCAAGAATTTCGGAAAGACTGTCGGCATCGTTGCGTTCGAAGTACAGCGCCGCATCACCCCACAGTTCGCGATACGCCGCCGTATCATTCGCCACCAGCGCGCAGCGCGAAAACGCTGCTTCAATCGACGCCAGCCCCAGCGGCTCATAGCGCGAAGTCGCGGCAAAAATCGTCGAACGGCTATAGAGCGTGCGCATCTGCGATTCGGTCTGCGCACCCTTGACTGAAAACTCGCACTCCCCGGTTGAAACGCGCACGTCGGCACGGATCGGCAAGGCCGGCGCGGGAATGGTCGAGTCCGCTCCCACAATGCACACCGGCAGCGCATGCGAATGTTGCGTCAGCAACGACACCTGTTTGCCCGTATCCCACAGCCGCCCAATCGCCAGCACCGACTCTTCCTTGGTAACAAATGGGTTGAAGTAAATCGGATTCCGGCCTGGCGGGATGACCTGCCCGCAAAACTCATCGCCATAGGCCAGCCGCAGCATCTCTTCCATCCAGCGCGACGTGGTCACGACCGCCTCGGCGCGCTTCATGCCCGCAACCACCATCTCGCGATACCAGTTCAGCCAGGCCGAGTCGGCCGGTTCGCGCCCATGGATGCTGAGCCACCAGGTGATCACGTCGCCATTCGCCACCACCAGCCGAGGCGTAGCCACCGGCAGTGCGCCAAAGCTCAACTGGTTAAGGTGCAGAAAATCCGGACGTGTGTCGCGCACCACGGCGCACACATATTCCTGCGCCGCCTGGAAGTCCTGTTCGCCTTCCTGCATCCAGTCCAGACGAAACGCCGTGGGATGGTATTCGAGCCCATGCAGCCCCTGCATCCAGGAGGTCTGATGAGGAAGTGGAATGTCTCCAAAGCTGACGAGCGTGACCTGCGCGCCGTGGGTGACTAGTCCGGACACGAGTTCGCGCGTGTAGGTCCACACGCCGCTGAACGTGTCCGTCGTAACCAGAACGCGCACCAGAACCCCCGGGACATTTCGGGCGGGTACCACTCCCACCCAACGTGTTCCCCAGTGTAGATTCGCCGCCCGCCAGGAGGGAAGGTTTTTCTTCTTCGGGCGAAAATTGGGGTGTGCCACGGGGAACGTTTGATGCTTGCTTCAGACTGACATGAATGCTCGTAACCGATAGGTGGGCCAATGGTTACGACTCCGCAGAACCAATCCAGCGAAGATGGGTGGGAAGAAGCCCGGTCGGGTGCGGCGGTGGCGGCGGTTGAAGTCTGGGGAATTCACTGGTGCTGCATGCCGTGCGCGGACAGGAGTGTCTGCGCTACACGACCTCGAGGTGGGAGCGGATCTTCTTCACCAGGGCGTGGGCGGACCGTAATTGTTCGGCGGCGGCAGCGGGAAGGCCGGGGACTTCCCGGGCTAATTCGCAGTGCAGCGTCAGCGCGGTCAGAGTGTCGTTGAGTTCGCTGTGCAGGGCGCCAGCGACCGCACGCCTGGCGACTATTTCCTCGCGCTTGCGGCGCTCCAAGGCGGCGCCGACTTCGCGCACCAGTCGATCAAGCCCGCTAATGGCCAGATTGACCTGGACCGGGATGGCCGTGCCGAGATGCTGCATTGCGGTCTCGATTTCGGCGGGTTCGGTTTCGAGGATGTGCTGGTCGAGGATCACGGCGAGATAAGAATCCGAACGCAGCAGCATGGCCGCCTGGCGAAGGTCCTCGGCCACGACGACCTCTTCTCCCGTGTGCTGTTTCAGCGCGGCGGCGCATTCAATCGCGCGCTCAATGGGCGTCACAAGAAGGATCATGCCTCATTCCTCCGCAACTTCCTGACCAAATCTTTTGGATTGCAAGAAGAGAGTTACATGCACGTGCCGCGACACGATTCCCGCATTGGACACCAGCACCCATGCTGACCGTTCAATTCTGGGACGCATACTCCTTCAGCTTCCGATACAGGGTTGTCTTGCCAATGCCGAGCAGACGCGCGGCCATCATCTTGTCTCCATTGACTTGTGCCAGTGCGTTCAAGATGGTTTGCTTCTCCAGTTCGGCCATGGGGACGATACCGGCGCTGGGCTGGCTCGTGCCCATCACGTCGCTCGGGGCGCTGTAGATCTGGGTGGGAAGGTCGCGCACTTGCAACTCGTTGGAGCTGGACATGGCGCAAGCTCGCTCGACGCAGTTTTCCAGTTCCCGGACATTGCCCGGCCAGTCATAGCTGAGCATGGCCTTGAGCGCCTCATCGGCGATGGTTTTCTCGATTCCGGTTTCGCGCCCTTGACGTTCGAGGAAATGGGCTACCAGCAGGGGAATGTCCTGGCGGCGCTCGCGCAATGGGGGAACGCGGATGGTGAGCACGTTGAGACGGAAGTAGAGATCGCGGCGAAACGTGCCGTCGGCGACGCCGTGTTCGAGATCGCGGTTGGTGGCGGCAAGAATCCGGACATTGATGGGAACGCGTTTCACGCTTCCCACCGGGCGAATTTCTTTTTCCTGGATGGCGCGCAGAAGTTTGGCTTGCAGGTCGACCGGGAGCTCTCCGATTTCATCGAGAAAGACGGTGCCGCCTTCAGCGATGGCGAGCAGGCCGTCTTTGGGGTGGGTGGCGCCGGTGAAGGCGCCGCGCACGTGCCCGAACAGTTCGCTCTCGATCAGGGTGGGGACCAGCGATCCGCAATCGACGGGGATAAACGGTTTGCTGTGGAAGGGGCCGGAAAAATGGATCGACTTGGCTACGAGTTCTTTGCCGGTGCCGCTTTCGCCCAGAATCAGCACGGGGTGGGCACTCTGTCCGGCTTTGGCGATGATGCGGTAGATCTTCTCCATCTCCGGCGCGCGGCCGATGATGTTGCCGAAACCCTGGCGCGACTTGATGGCTTCGCGCAGCACGCGGTTCTCGCTCTTCAGTTTCAGATGTCCGGCGACGCGTTCCAGCAGCAGGCGCAGTTCTTCCATGCTGAACGGTTTGGTGACGTAGTCGTAGGCGCCGTCCTTCATCGCCTGCACGGCCGACTGCACGGTGGCGTACCCGGTGACGACGATCACGAGCACGTCCGAACGATGTTTCTTGATTGCGTGCAAGGCCTCGAGGCCGTTTACTCCCGGCAGCCGCAGATCGAGCAGAACGGCGTCGGTGCTGTGGGTGTCGACCAGACGGTAAGCGTGTTCGGCGGACTCGGCTACCTGCACGTTGAAGCCGAGGGACAGTGCGACTTCGCGGCAAGCTTCGCGGACGGAACGGTCATCATCCACGATCAACAGGTTTAGAAAATTAGCTCCCTCAATTTGAGGGGGCTGGCTGGCCAGCAAAGCGCTCGTTACCATGGCAGGTCTCCCTTGGAATCCAGAACTTCACGAATGCGTTCAATCAGTGCGGCGCCCGAAAACGGTTTACGAATCAACTGCGCCGGGGGCGCCGCGGGTTCGGTCTGGTCGTTGTGGTAGCCGGAGATCAGCACCACCCGGAGATCGGGCTTTTGCCGGCGTAACTGATCGGCCAGTTCGCGGCCGTTCATGCCCGGCATCATCCAGTCGGCCACGAGCAGGTCAATCTCCGAGTTTCGTTCAGCGAAAATCTTCAGTGCGCGTTTCCCGCTGGGCGCGGGCAGGACGCGGTATCCGGCATGGTCAAGAATTCTCTGCATGGAGTTGCGGGCACTGGCGTCGTCATCGACGAGCAGGATGGTTTCACCCGTGCGCAAGCTCACTTCAGGGGCCATGGGTTGGGTAGTGGCCCGGATCAGGGGAAGAAAGACTGCGATGCGAGTTCCGCACTCCGGTTCGCTTTGAACCTGAATGACTCCTTGCGATTCGTCGACGATGCGGCGGACAGTGGCGAGGCCGAGCCCCGTACCGTGGCCGGGTTGCTTGGTGGTGAAGAAAGGCTCGAACAGGCGGGCGCGGGTGGCAGCATCCATGCCGCAGCCGGTGTCTTCGACGGTGAGCGAGACGGCGGGTTGGCTATCACCGGGGAACTCTGTGGCTTCGGTGCGCACGGTGATGCGTCCGCCATGCGACATCGCGTCGCGCGCGTTGAGCACCAGATTGAGAAGCACCTGCCGCAGTTGCGTCTGATCGACGAGCACTTTGCCGAAGCCGGCGCCAAGCACGGTCACCAGTTGAATCTGTTCCCCAACCAGGCGCCGGAGTAGATTTTCCATCGAGGCCACGACCTCATTGACCACAATGGGCCGGGGCTGAGGAACCTGTTTGCGGGCGATCGCCAGCAGTTGCTGGGTCAAGGCTGCACCCTGCTCTCCCGCCATGCGTACTTCTTCCACGTGCTGACGAAGGCGGTCGCCCGGCTCCATGGCAGACGAAAGCAGATCGCAATAGAGCAGGATGCCGGTCAGCAGGTTGTTGAAGTCGTGCGCGACTCCGCCTGCCAGCCTCCCGATCACCTCCATTTTTTCTGCCTCGCGCAGGTGTTCTTCGACGCGCCTGCGCTCCGTGGTGTCTTCGAGCATGGCGATGAGGAACTTCGGCTGGTGGTCGGCGGCACGCACCGTGGAGACGGTCAGATGCCCCCAGATATACGAGCCATCCTTGCGGCGAAAGCGCTTGTCCAGTTCGAAGCTGTGGCGGGCGCCCGACATCAGTTCGGCGATCAGGGTCTCGTCCTGCCCGAAATCGCCAGGGTGAAGCTCCCGCGGATGCATCCCGGCCAATTCTTCACGGTCATAGCCGAGCATTCTGGAGACGGCGGGATTGCATTCGAGCATGTGTCCATCAAGATTGCAGATGCTGATCCCGAGCGCTGCGCCCTCGAACATGGCCCGGAAGCGCAACTCGCTGTCGCGCACCGAGCGACTTAGTTCGGCGCGCTCGGGTTCCCGCAGGGCGATGAGCACAAAAGGACGGAGACCGTACTGGAAACGGGTGCAGCGCACTTCCACACGCACTTCGTCGCCGTCGGCGCGCCGCACCACCTGTTCACAGGCGGGATGTTCACAGCAAGGCGTCTGGCCGGTAAACAGGTCGTGGCAGAAACGGTTGGGCTGGAAGATGGACCAGACGGGCTGGTCCACCAGATTGCCTGGCTGCTGGTATCGCAGGAGATCCGTGCAGGCGGGATTAACGAAGAGGATCTGTTCACTTTCGGCCAGGAGCAGACAGTCCGCGCAGGCGTCGAAAGCGGCCTCCAGCAAACCCGGCTCGATTCGCCCCAAGCTGCCGGTGGCGATCTGCCTAGCCACGCTCATCACAGAACCGCTCCTGAGAGATCGTGCGCACAACCGTCTTTCCGATCTCTCTGCGGTCGGGGGAACCGCATGAAATATGGGGGAGGAGAAACAATGCGGAATACCAAGCTGGGAAGAAACAGGTGCGCCAGCTTTCCGCAAATGAACCGCTCCACCTAATTGGGAATAATTGTAGCGGAAATGCCACAGCTTCTAAGTGCTAGAGATCACATGGGTTTGTGACGTTTCTTGCAGCCTAGTTCGGCGCCGCGAAGGCGGCAATTTTCCAGAATGGCGCACCCGACCACCCAATTCCGGATTAAGTCCAGGTTAACGGAGATCTAAATCTCGCGTTAGACGGAAGCTCAGTCGTCGTTCCGGACTCAAGACGATTTCGCTCGGAGGTGCGGCAGCAGGCGCGGACGCGCCGACCATGGCAGAGGTACGTTCCTCGCGCGCACCGCCCTTGGCGAACAGACTGGAGGTTTCGATCGGCAAAGTCCGCTCGCTCACGCTTAAAGTGACGAGTGCCAGGCGAAGATAGCCGGGGTTATGCGGCCCAGCGGCGGGCTTGGCGTCGAGCACGCGCCCCGAGACGGCCGCACCGCGCGGCGCCAAGATCTGCCCATCAATTACGATCGGCGCATCGAGCGTGGCGGCGAAGCTGTCTCCTGGGTGCGCCATGGCACTGGAAAGATCCCGTTGCAGGCAGATGGTGAGCGGTGTCCCCTCGGGCAAGCGCGTGATCGATGGAATCAACGAGTGGCTGGGCGAAACGCCCGCGGACTGAGGTTGGCGATCGAAGGGCAGTTGCTGGGACGATTGCGATTTGGTTGCGTCCCCGGCGGGCTGGTTCGTTTGCCGGACACAACTCAGCGTCAGGGCCATGCCTGCGATTACCGCGATCCGGCACGCAATGGGCGGCTTCATAGCGTCGTTTTGGTGTCGCAACGCGGATGCCAATCTCCACAATGAAAACAATACACTTGCAGTCGGCCGCCGGGATGGAGTCATGTAGTTTCTGCCGGAGGCACGGAGAAGCGAAGTATGAGCGTCTCGACTTCAGGTAGGCAGGCAGGGAACACCGTGCAACTCAATCGGATGCGAGGCTAGCCGCATCTCCACAGATAAGGCCCTGTCGCCTGAGAGCCGAGGCGCGGCAGATTACTGCTTCAGGGCGATCCCGCTGTCGACTCT
>Ga0209698_10007777_pt1 | contig 11178 bp, 10 predicted proteins | sample LitLauG_LLR_2012_FD_187203 | JGI IMG/M metagenome (GOLD analysis project Ga0209698, IMG submission 187203) | Freshwater sediment microbial communities from Pennsylvania, USA - Little Laurel Run_MetaG_LLR_2012 (SPAdes) (version 2) | ecosystem: Environmental > Aquatic > Freshwater > Creek >... | reverse complement strand
GGCATCGAATTCGTAGAGAAACATACTGGCGTGCGCGCCGCGTTCGGCGGTGTTCACCCGGGCCGCGGAACGCAAAACGCGCTGCTCTCACTGGGTGAGCGGCGGTACTTGGAAATCATCGCGCCGGACCCGGCTCAATCTGAAGTGAAAGGTCGTTTGGGACCGAGACTCCTTTCACTAACAGAACCAAAACTCGTCAGCTGGGCAGCCCACCCGGGCACACTTACCACCTTCGCCGCATCGCTCCGTACTAGGGGTTTCGCGTGCGCCGGACCCACGCCCGGTTCGCGGCAGCGCTCCGACGGTAAACTCCTGCAGTGGCAAACTCTCGCCCTCGATGACGACATGGATGGCCTTCTGCCCTTTTTTATCGAATGGTCGGCCGATACCATTCATCCGTCCGTGGATTCTCCGAAAGGCTGTTCCTTGCTCGAATTCGCCGCCGAAGCTCCCGAATCTGAAAAACTTCAGGGAGAACTCAAGAAACTAACGTTAGATCTGCCAGTCTTGAAAGGTGAGAAGTCTCGCCTGGTCGCTAAAATCGGTGGACCTAAAGGTCAATTCCGCTTCACATCCTGAGCCTGCTCCTCCCTTCTTTTCCTCCTCTCCGGACCCTGTTCCGGGCTGATCTCCCCCTTGCCCCATCTCTTTACCGTGCTATAATTTGAGGTCTGCCTCTGCTCTGTAATTGCAGGCTGGGGTTTGCTGTGTACACGGGGTGAGTCCGGTTCGCCGGGGGCCTTTTTTTCCTAGGGGGATTTATCGCTGAGAGGAATTTCCGGCAAGCGGACCGTATCCGCATCAATGAACGGATTCGGGCACGCGAAGTCCGGGTGATTGACGAAGAAGGTGGGCAGTTGGGTGTTATGCAGCCTTTCGAGGCGATGCGCATGGCCCGAGAACGTGGTTTGGATCTGGTGGAAATTTCGCCGACGGCCGATCCACCGGTTTGCAAGATTACCGACTACGGCAAGTTCCAATACCAGCAGAACAAGAAAGCGCACGAGCAGCGCAAAAGTAGCCGCGGTTCGCAATTGAAGGAAGTGAAGTTTCGCCCTGCCACTGCAGAACATGATTTTCAGGTGCGCAAGAACCAGATCATCCGGTTCCTGGGAGAAGGTCATAAAGTACGCGCCATGATTTTTCACCGCGGCCGGGAAATGGCTCATCAGGAAGTGGGGCGCGCAAAAATGACCCGCCTTCTCGGCGAAATCGGAGAATCAGCATTGATCGAAACTCCGCCGCGCATGGAAGGCAATGTTCTGGTCGCTCTGCTGGCCCCGAAAAAGGGCGCAGTCGCTCCAGTTCGCAGCAATACGCCGGCCCAGACCAACGCTTAACCCGGAATGCTCGGGTAGATCTTTCGGGTTCGCTGTAAAGCAGTAATTGATTTGAACGGCGGGCTCGCGTCCGCCAGCAAGAAAGTCGGGAGAGGATTTAAAGCAATGCCACGCAATTCGCTGAAGCCAAAGAAAAAGCTCAAGACCCATCGCGGCGCACGGAAGCGCTTCAAGATCACCGCGAACGGCAAACTCGTTCGTATGCATTCGGGCAAGCGCCACCTACTCGGCACCAAACCCCCAAAGCGCATGCGCAAGCTCAAGAAGCTCACGCAGGTCAGCAAGGCCGATAAAGCCAAGACCATGCAGATGTTGCCATACGGGCTCTAAGTTATAAGCCCAACGATTTTGTAAGGGCGGATTCACTTCCGTTCATGCAATAACTGCGAAGCTTCGGCTTCGCATAGACGTGCCAGGCAGCGCTACACGGGTGCCTGCCGGCCGTTCAGCTCCCGTAAGGGAGTTCAGGTGTCGGACTTTTGTCCGGCCCTCGTAGGGGCTGCATAACGCCGCCTGCCGCAAGGCAACTACATACACCTCGGAAACAAACCCGTTGCGAGCGTCGCTCCTTTGCGGCTCTCCGCAACCTGTTTTGTTTGCCGGAAAACTAAAGGAGCAAACCCATGCCACGCGTAAAACGCGGCACTAAACGCCGGGCCCGGCGTAAGAAGTACCTCAAGAGGACAAAGGGCTTTTTCCTCACAAAGAGTAAGCTCTACCAATCCGCACAGGAAGCGGCAAATCGCGCCGATCGTTATGCGAAGCGCGACCGCCGCGTGAAGAAGCGCCAGTACCGCCGCTTGTGGATTCAACGTGTCGGTGCAGCTGCACGTCAAAACGGCATGACCTATGGCCAGTTGATTCACGGCCTGAAGGCTGCTGGGATTGCTCTCGACCGCAAGGTTCTCGCAGACATGGCCGTGAAGGATGCTGCCGGATTCGCGCAGATCGCGGAAAAGGCCAGAGCGTTTGCACCCGCTCCCAAGCCTGCCGTGCGCAGAAAAGAGTAGCTCCTCACAATTTACGGGATGGGCGGGGCTGTAAGGTTCCGCCCTTTTTTCCGGCTTCCATATTCACGACGCGACGCGCTGCTTCACGTTGTATTCTAATCTCTACCCATGTCGACACTGGATTCCAAGCTCTCTCAAACTCTTGGCGCCCTCGGAATCACCTCGTCGGGGGACGTTCAATCTCTCTTCGACGAACTTGCCTCACGCCTCGATAAGGAGCTTGCGGCCAAGACTCCTGACGAAGCGAACTTTAATTTGATAAAGAGTGCTTGGATGGGAAGAAAGTCAGGAATTCTCACCTTGATCGGGGAGAATTGGCTAAAGCAAGCTCCCGCAACATTGAAGCCCGCGGTGGGCCAAGCTCTCAACAAGCTCAAACAGCACATTGAAACTTCACTTGATGCCTTCCGAATTGCTGCTGAAAAATCTGGTCTTGGAACTGTCGATGCCAGGGATCGCATCGATCTCTCGCTGCCCGGTGTGATTCGCCCGATTGGGTCGCATCATCTCGTCCGCCAGGTAATGCAGGAGATTGAAGATATTTTCTTTTCTATCGGCTTCTCCGTTGTCGAAGGTCCTGAGATCGAGACACCCTATTACAACTTTGAAGCGCTGAATATACCCGAGCATCACCCGGTTCGCGACGACATGGACACGTTTTATCTCGAGTTGCCTAAGGGCTCGCCCGGTCCGCTGCTTCTTCGCACCCATACTTCTCCTGTCCAGATACGCACCATGGAAAAGCGGCAACCGCCTGTGCGCGTAATCGTTCCGGGTAAGGTCTACCGCCGCGACAATCCGGACGCCACACACTCCTTTATGTTTCACCAGATCGAAGGACTGGCCGTGGATACGGATATCACCTTCTGCGATTTCACCGGTACCATCGAATATTTCGTTAAGCAATTCTTCGGCGAAAACGTCAAGACCCGTTTCCGTCCGAGCTATTTTCCGTTCACGGAACCTTCTGTTGAATTCGACGTTTCCTGCATCTTTTGTGATGGCAGTGGCACCGCTGCTTCAGGTCAAAATTGCGGCAAGTGCAAGGGCTCCGGCTGGATCGAACTTTTCGGCGCAGGGATGGTTGATCCCGCGGTGTATGGCTTTGTGAACTACGACCCGAAAAAAGTCAGCGGATTCGCCTTCGGAATGGGAATGGATCGTCTGGCCATGCTCAAGTATGGAATCGACGATTTGCAGGTGTTTTTCCAGAACGACGTCCGCTTCCTGAAACAGTTCCCTTAGGGATTTGTGCGGGTCGATTTTCAGATCGGCCACAAAGTTCACGACTGTGAGTTTTTCATGACTTTCTCCGACTCCAAACAACGTTTCTCCAATCGCACGTCGGATTATGTGCGTTATCGTCCGGGATATCCCGACGAATTAATTCCGTTGTTGCAGGGTTGGTGCGGTTTGCAGCCCCAACATACGATTGCGGACATTGGCTCTGGCACTGGCATTCTGAGCAAACTCTTTCTCGACTTTGGAAACCCAGTTTTCGGCGTGGAGCCTAATGCGGAAATGCGCGCCGCCGGTGAAGAGTTTCTTCGCCCTTACGCGAAATTCACCAGTGTCGCTGGCTCTGCGGAGGCCACAACCCTTCCCAGCGATTCCGTCGATTTCGTTGCCGCAGGCCAGGCCTTTCACTGGTTCGATCGGTTGCGCGTGCGCGATGAGTTCTATCGCCTGTTAAAGCCCGAAGGCCGCGTAATCATCGTCTGGAACGAACGTCTGACCGAGGAGACACCTTTTCTAAAGGATTACGAAGCGCTGCTCCGGAAATTCGGAACAGATTACGCCAAGGTCAATGAAAGCTACCCGAGGCCGGAGCATATGCTGGAGTTTTTTGACCAGAACGAATTTACTTCTCATGCTCTTCCGAATTTTCAGCAGTTCGATTTCGAAAGCTTGAGCGGCCGCCTGCGCAGCAGTTCTTATGTTCCTGCGAAGGACCACCCGAAGTTCGAGCCGATGATGCAAGAGTTGCGCAGGATTTTCGAAGCTCACGAGCAGGGTGGAGTTGTTCGAATGGAATATAACACCCGTGTGTATACCGGCAAATTGGATTACGACAGGAAGAGTGAATGAAGGTCTCGTACAACTGGCTGAAAGAATTTGTGAACATCACCGCCTCTCCGGATGAAATCGCTTCGCGGATGGCGCTTTCCGGCACGAATATCGCTTCCGTGGAAAAGGGCGCACATGGCGCGGTGATTGATGCGGAGATCACTTCCAACCGTCCGGACTGCCTGGGCATGCTTGGCATCGCCCGTGAAGTCGGAGCGGTGTATCGCGTGCCATTGAATTGCCCCTCGCCCACTCCCCTCGAATCTTCCTCCGCGAAAGCTAGTGACTCGATCTCTGTTCAGATCGATTCGCCTGAACTATGCGGCCGCTATACCGCGCGCGTTCTTCGAGGCCTGAAAATTCAACCGTCTCCGCAGTGGTTGAAAGACCGGCTGGAAGCAACTGGCATCGCCAGTATCAACAATGTCGTCGACATCACAAACTTTGTCATGCTCGAACTCGGAAATCCCATGCACGCCTTCGATTACGACAAGGTGCGCGATCACCGGATTGTGGTGCGTCGAGCCAAACCTGGCGAAAAATTGCTGACTCTGGACGGCACCGAGCGGCAGACCGAACCTAACATGCCTCTCGTCTGCGATGGAGATGGCTCGCGTGCCATCGGCAGTGGCGTGATGGGCGGCGCCTCCACCGAAATCTCCTTCTCTACAAAGAATATTTTGCTCGAATGCGCCTGGTTTGAACCTGTCAGCATTCGCCGAGCAGCACGTTTCCTCAGACTTCATACCGAAGCCAGCATGCGCTTTGGCCGCGGCGCCGATCCGGAAATGGCGGAAACCGCTTCTCGACGCGCGGCGGAATTAATATTGCAGCTAGCTGGCGGAGAACTGCTTTCGGGCGTGGTGGATCATTACCCCGGAAAGCGCGTTCCAAAGAAAATTATTTTGACTCGCGCTGAACTCCTTCGTGTGATGGGTGCAAACGTCCCCGACAAGGAAGTCGAGGCGATTCTTTCTTTATTGGGTTTTGCTCCGATGCGTGTCGATTCGAACCGCGGATCGGCCGATTCGCTGCTAGCGGCCTGGGAATGCACGGCTCCATCCTGGCGCGCGGACGTCGAACGCGAAATCGATCTGATCGAAGAAGTGGCGCGCGTCTTCGGCTTGTACAAATTTCCAGCCCGCCTGCCCGAGGCACGCTCCGGTGCCGCACGCCTGCCGCACTATGAAGCAGAATACCGTTTGCGCGAGCGTCTCATTGGACTCGGCTATCACGAAGTGCTGACCATCCCGCACGTCGCCGAGGAGCGCAACAACCTTTTCCGCCCAGCGGAAATTACCCCGGCAAAACTCGCGAATCCGCTTTCCGAAGAAGCCAGCGTGCTGAAATCTACTGGCGCTGTCACGATGGCCGCCGCGATCGAATGGAATATCAACCACAGTCAGCGCAATGCCCGGCTTTTCGAAATCGGCAGCCAATACCGCATGGTGGACGGAAAGCCGGTTGAGACGCGCGTGCTGACCATCGGCGCAACGGGCTCGGCACGTTCGCAGGCGCTTTACGATGCTGTTCGCGACTATACCTTTGCCGATCTCAAAGGAGATCTCGACTCCATCGGCGACCTCGCCGGCGGTTTCCATTGGGATAACGGCGGCCCCGATTGGTTGAATCCTTCCCGGCGAGGAAACGTTTCTCTTGGCAAAGAATCCGGATCTGCGATAGGCCATGCAGGCCAACTCGCCAAGCGTATTGCGGAAAAATTCAAGTTTCGCCAGGACGTTTACCTGGCTGAGCTGAATCTCGGCCCTTTCTACTGCATGTACTACGGCGTGAAAAATAACCGGCGCTACGAACCACTTCCGCGCTTCCCTGCCGTGGAGCGTGACTTCTCGCTCTTCCTTGCCGACGGAGTGACGTTCGCTCAAGTCCGTAAAACCATTACCTCACTGGAAATCTCTGAAATCGATTCGATCGAAGCAGCCGACCTCTTCCGCGGCAAGAACGTCCCGCAAGGGAAATTCTCGCTGCTGGTTCGTGTGGTTTTTCAGAGCCGTGAATCGACGTTCACCGAGGCACAGATCAATGATTTTTCGGCTAGGATCATCTCCACACTGGAGAAAGACTTGGGCGCAACGCTGCGGTCCAGCTAGATCCTGCTCGATTCCGTTCGAGTCAGGCCATGTGATAGGCTCTGCGCAGGAGTTTGGAAATTATGGGAAGTGAAGCCAGAGTCGAAATCTTTGGTCAGAGCTACACCATTCGTGGTGAACTCGACGAAGCATACATTCGCGAACTAGCTGCTTATGTTGACGAAAAGATGCGGCTCATTCTGGATTCCACCAGTACCGTAGACACGCAGAAGATCGCCGTGCTTGCGGCACTCTCGATTGCCGATGAACTTCACACATTGCGCAATAACAAGGGCGACCAGGTCGCCATTATTCGCGAGCAGGCCGAGCGTTGCCTTAATCTCGTCGAACGCGCTCTCCAACAGTCTGCCTGAGATTTAAATCAAACAGCCTCTATTGCGACCACGAAGTCGGGTTCCTGTCCCAGCGATGCGCACGCAGTTTCTTGTGCAGTTCCGCCGGCAACCCTCCGGCATTCCCTGCTGCAATGTTTGCTTCCACATTCTTCAATTTGCGCATACCTGGAATGATCGTGCTTACTTCCGAATTGTTGAGAATAAACCGCAGCGCCATCTCCGCCATCGTCGAGCCGGCCGGCACTAAGGGACGCAGTGCTTCCGCATGAGCCACACTGGCCTTCAAATTCTCCGGAACGAAATACGTATTTCTCCAATCGCCGGCTGGCCATTTTGAATCAAGACTCAACGTACCCGTCAGCGTACCTTCATCGAACGGAACTCGCGCAATCACCGCGGCATCCTTGATCCGGCAAATAGGGAAGAGCGCATCCTCCGGATTCTGGTCAAAAATATTGTAAATAACTTGCACTGCCTCCGCGTGGCCCTCAAGGACGGCACGAATGCCATTCTGTGGCTCCCAGCGATTCACGCTCGGTCCAAATGCCCGTACCTTGCCGCTCTTTTTCATATTCTCGATCGCTCGCGGCAGGCGTTCATCGTTCAGCCAACGGTCTTCCCATGTGTGCAACTGCATTACATCGAGGGTCTCAACTCCCAGATTCTGCAGGCTCTTTTCGATGTACTCCTCGATATACTCCGGTGGATAGCAATCATCCAGGACGAAATCCCTGCGACTAGGCCATTTACGATTCTTTGGCGGAATTTTTGTCGCTACATACAGATGCTTGTCGGGACCGCCCACACTAAGGGTACCCTTGAACTCGCGCAGGATCTTGCCAAGGATCTGCTCGCTTTTTCCATCTCCGTAGGCCCAGGCAGTATCAAAAAAATTGCAACCAAGCTCAATCGCCCTTCGTAAAGATGCGAGTGACTCCTGATCATCGGAACCGCTCCAACCGGCGAGGCCCCACATCCCGTAGCCCACCTCGCTGACCTTCCATCCTGTCCTGCCAAACCGCCGGTAGTTCATCGCGCATCGCTCCTTGTAGCCGTAGCCATTCTAACTGAACTGCTTCGAGCTTGCCGCCGGCAGGAAGGCCCGCGGAATATTAGCACTACGCCACCTTGTCTGGTCTGAAGGTTTGCCTCTCACAACCCTCAATGGGACAATAAGGGCTATGCGTAAAACCAAAAAAATCGCCCTGTTTTCCCTCGCAGCCGGACTTTTCCTGGCCGCCGGTTCTCCGGCACAGCAAACTCCCGCCGCTACACCCAAATCCACCCCTGCCACGGGAACTCAGTCTGCGCCCGCGGCCAAAACCACCAAACCCGCCGCCAAGCCTGGCGCTGCGGGCGCAACCAAGACTCCGGCTCCGCTCGAATTAAAGACAGAGAAGGACAAAGTCAGTTACGCCATTGGCCTGAATATCGGCAAGAACCTGAAGCGCGATTCCGTGGAGATTGAGCCCTCTATCATCTCCCGCGGCATCAAGGATGGCATGTCCGATGCCAAGCCGCTGATGACCGACGATGAAGCTCGGGCAACTCTCACTACGCTGCAGGGAGAAGTGAAATCCAAGGAAGAAGCGAAGGCCAAGCTGGCTGCCGCCGAAAACAAGAAGGCCAGCGATGCTTTCTTCGCAGCGAATAAATCGAAGGAAGGTATTGTCACCCTGCCGAGCGGTCTCCAATACAAAGTTGTCAAAGAGGGTACGGGACCAAAGCCGACGAGCAGTGACGTGGTTCTCTGCCATTACCGCGGCGCTCTTCTGGACAACACCGAGTTCGATAATTCCTACAAGCGTGGCGAGCCTCTGAAGATTCCCGTAGGTCAGGTGATCAAAGGATGGACCGAAGCGTTGCAATTGATGCCGGTCGGTTCCAAGTGGCAGCTTTTCATCCCACCGGACCTCGCTTATGGAGAACGGGGTGCGCCGGGTTCCCCGATCGGGCCGAATGCAGCTCTTATGTTTGACGTGGAATTGATCTCGATCGAACCGAAGGATCAACCGAAGCCGGCAGCAGCGGCTCAGCCAAAGGAAGATGCCAAGCCTGAAGCTCCCGCAGCCAGTCAGCCCAAGCCCTAAGTGACAGCAATTCGTCCTTGGATTAGCCGCATCTCCATTATGGGGATGCGGCTATTTTCATGCCGACGTTTTTCAGCGGCTATTGATATCATCCTCTCTACATAGAGGGTCCCAAGCCAACCGGGGGGATTTTTGCCTTGCCCAGGAACTTCGAAGCTCCAAGCAGCACAACCCCTTCAAACACTAATTCCATCTGGTTCAACGATACCTCGTTGCTGGTCTCTCTGGCGCTGGTCACAGTCATAGTGCACATGCTGGTCGGTGATCGTTATGGCTTTCATCGGGATGAGTTGGCAACACTCGACGATGCACGCCATCTTGCATGGGGATATGTCGCCTACCCGCCCATGACACCATTTTTCGCTCGCATTTCCTTGATACTTTTTGGGCCGACATTGCCGGGCTTCCGTTTGTTTGCAGCCATCGCGGAGGCGATTGCCGTGGTCTTGACAGGTTTGATGGCAAGAGCAATGGGTGGAGGCCGCGGGGCTCAACTTGTTTCCGCTTTTGCCGCAGTCCCATTTTGTCTAGGCGGCGGCGCCTTAATGCAGTACGTTTCCTTCGATTATCTCTGCTGGGTTCTGGCCGCATACGCGATGGTCCGGTTACTGCAGACGGAAAATCCGAAGTGGTGGCTCGCAATTGGCGCGTCACTGGGGCTCGGAATGCTGGCGAAATATACGATAGGCATTTTCGTCGTCGGCATCGTGGCCAGCGTCTTCTTCACAGATCTTCGCCGCTATCTGCGTAGTAAGTGGCTCTGGCTCGGTGTGCTTCTTTCTATTGCAGTCTTTCTGCCGAACTTGCTGTGGCAGATGCAAAATCATTTCATCTCACTCGATTTCCTCCAGGTGATCCACACAAGAGATGTTCGTATGGGTAGGGCGAAAGATTTCTTGCCGGGCCAGATCAAAATGACACTCTTCGCGTTTCCACTGGTGCTCACCGGTCTTTATTATTGCTTCCTTGCCTCAAATGGCAAGCGTTACCGCGCATTAGGCTGGATGTTCGTAGTTCCCCTGATCCTGTTCGTAGTGCTTAAGGGCCGCGAATACTATTTCGCGCCGGTCTACCCGATGCTTTACGCGGCGGGCAGCGTCTGGGCAGAGTCCTGGCTGCACGGACTCAGGAAGTTTTGGGCAAATACGCTTCGAGCCGTTGCCGTCTTTGTGCTCGCACTCGATATTGTCTTCGCCGGAGCAATTGCTCTGCCGCTCGCCCCTATCCACTCAAAATGGTGGAATGTTTCAAGCAAAATTCAAGGAGACTTTGTTGAAGAACTCGGTTGGCCTGAACTAGTCGAGACCGTAGCCCACATTTGGCAAAGTTTATCTCCTGCCGAGAGGGCCAAAACAGGTGTCATCGCCCAAAATTACGGAGAGGCCGGCGCCATCAATTTGTTCGGCCCAAGCTACAATCTCAATCCCGTCATCAGCGGAGTAAACTCATTTTGGGTTCGCGGCTACGGCGATCCTCCTCCTGAACTCCTTATCGTCCTGGGGCACTCCTCTCGTTTCCTTGAAGAAAACTTCACTTCGTGCGTCGTTGTTGCTCACACCTGGAACCGCGCGGGGGTTCAGAACGAGGAAACCTTGGACCATCCAGACATATATCTGTGCAAAGGCCTCAAAAAGCCGTGGCCAGAGTTCTGGAAGGACTATCGCCACTTCGGCTGATTTTTCACGCTTCTGGTTGTGCCTCACTTGCCATGCTCGGTTTGCTACTGGATTGGACGGATTTTGCTGCGCGGGAGATAATAGACGGCGGAGCGGTCCTTCGAAGCAGGTGTGGTAGCGAAAGCCGTTTGAACCGTAACGGATCTCTGGGGTGCTGCGGATAGTCAGCTTGTGTGCATGGCCTGTCCCGTCGGCGGGTTTTTTCGAAGACCCGTAGCCGGGGCAGGAAAGCCTAATGGCTGGCTCGTGGTGCCCACCTAATTCAGAGGTTCACGGCCTAGCCACCCACGGCCAAGCAGTCCGCTCCATTTTTTATTTCTCATGCGCATACTTTTCATCGGCGACATTGTCGGTTCACCTGGAAGGCGGATCGTTCACGACCGGCTCTCTGACATTGTCCAACACCGCAAGATTGACCTCGTGATCGCGAACGGCGAAAATTCGGCCTCTGGATTCGGCATTACACCCAAGATCGCCGAAGAGCTGTTAGGCCTGGGGATTGCCGTGCTCACGGGCGGGAATCATAGTTGGGACCGCAAGGAAATATTC
>Ga0209698_10007775_pt1 | contig 11180 bp, 9 predicted proteins | sample LitLauG_LLR_2012_FD_187203 | JGI IMG/M metagenome (GOLD analysis project Ga0209698, IMG submission 187203) | Freshwater sediment microbial communities from Pennsylvania, USA - Little Laurel Run_MetaG_LLR_2012 (SPAdes) (version 2) | ecosystem: Environmental > Aquatic > Freshwater > Creek >... | reverse complement strand
CGTCGGCATCGTCGCTCACCCCGACGACCTTGACGACGTCCTCGGTGACGCCCTCGAAGCTCGCCACGACCTGGGGCTCGAATTGGCAGGTGAACACCTCGTGCTCGACGTGCGCGCCGTGGCGGTCGCGCACCAGCCACTCGACACCCTGGTACACCCAGGCGTCGAGTCCGTGCGACGCGAGGACCGACAGGACCGTCGCGACGAGGTCCGCGGGCAGGCACCGCTCGCGGAGCACGGACATCGCCGGGCTGACGAGGAGCCCGCCGTTGAACCCGCCGATGGGCGTCGCGATCGCGAGGGGCTCGATGAGCATCGCCATGCCGCGCGGCGGGCGCCCCGAGGTCACCGCGAAGCGGATCCCGGCGCGCGCGAGGCCGTGCACGGCCGCGACGGTCGCGTCGCTCAGCGCCTTGTCGGAGCCGACGAGGGTCCCGTCGACGTCGGAGACCACGAGGCGGATCGATGACGTCACGTCGGCAGGTGCCAGCGGTAGGGAGCGGCGAGGCGCTCGATCGAGCTCGGGCCCCACGAGCCGCGGAAGTACGGCTCGGCCCCGGGGGGCTGCTCGAGCAGCGGCGCGGACAGCTCCCAGAGCCGCTCGATGCCGTCGGAGCGGGTGAACAGCGCCTGGTTGCCGTGCATCGCCTCGAGCAAGAGGTGCTCGTAGCCGTCGAGCCCCATGTCCGAGATGAACGACGCCTCGTAGCTGAACGTCATCTTCGCCGGCCCGAGCCGCATCATCGGGCCCGGCTGCTTGGCGAGGAACTCCACCTCGATCGTGCCCGGATCGGCGAAGTCGATGACGATGCGGTTCCCCGGGTGCGTGCGGACCTCGGCTTCGAGCGGGAAGATCCGCAGCGTCGGCTCGCGCAGCCCGATGGTGACGACCTGGCGGCTCTCGGCCATGGACTTGCCCGTGCGCAGAAGGAACGGCACCCCCTTCCAGCGCCAGTTGTCGACCTCGCAGCGCAGTGCCACGAACGTCTCGGTGTCCGACGCCGGGTCGACGCCGGGCTCGGCCCGGTACCCGTCGTACTGGCCGCGGACCACGTCTTCGACGTCGATGGGCGCCATGGACTCGAAGACCTTGACCATCTCGTCGCGCAGCGGTCGGGCGTTGAGCGACGTCGGCGGCTCCATCGCGACGACGCCGAGGAGCTGGAACAGGTGCGTCACGACCATGTCGCGGAACGCGCCCGTCGGCTCGTAGAACGAGGCGCGGCCCTCGATCGAGAGCGTCTCGGGCACGTCGATCTGCACGAAGCTGACGTGGTTGCGGTTCCAGATCGGCTCGAACAGCCCGTTCGCGAAGCGCAGCGCGAGGATGTTGTCCACCGACTCCTTGCCGAGGAAGTGGTCGATGCGGAACACCTGGGACTCCTCGAAGCTCGCCGCGATCGCGGCGTTGAGGGCCCGCGCCGACGCGAGGTCGTGGCCGAACGGCTTCTCGAAGATCACCCGGGCGCGCTCGTTGAGGCCCGTCGTGCCCAGCATCGAGACCATGGCGGTCATCGCGTCGGGGGGGATCGCGAGGTGGAACAGCCGATGCGGATGCCCGCCGAGGTCGCGCTCCGCGGCGTCGACCGCGGCGAGAAGCTCGCCGGCGTCGCCGGGGTCCGCGACGCCGAAGCTGAGGCGGCTGACGAACTCGTCCCACACGGGGCCCTCGGGCGCGATCCTGCCGAACTGGACGACCGCGTCCTTGGCGTGGTCGCGGAACGCCTCGGTGCTCATGGCAAACGCCCTCGGCGACGATCCGATGACGCGGTAGCGCGCGGGGAGCAGCCCGGCGTGTGCGAGGTGGAAGAGCCCCGGGAGCAGCTTGCGCCGCGCGAGGTCCCCGGTGGCGCCGAACATGACGAGCAGGTGGTTCTCGGGCCGCGCCATCGTGGCGTGCGCCGCCTTGGCGGCGGTCACGGCGCACCCGCGGCGACTCCGCGCGATCCCGCCGCGGCGGTGTCGGCGAGGACCACGGACGCCGATGCCTCCACGCCGCTCGCGGGGATGCCGGCGTCGCCGTCGAGCAGGCGCCCGAGGGCCGCGGCCTTGTCGGCCCCGGTGACCAGCCAGACGAGCAGCGCCGCGCGCGACAGCGCGGGGTACGTGAGGGTCATCCGCCGATGCCCCGCGTACGGCGCCGTCACCGCGACGAGCCGGTCGGTCACCGAGAGCACTGCGTCGCCCGGCACCAGCGACGCCGTGTGGCCGTCGGCGCCGAGGCCGAGGTGCACGACGTCGAAGCGCGCCGGCAGCGTCGCGGCGTAGGTCGCCGCGCCCGCGTCGGGGTCCGCGGCGGTCACCGGCATCGCCTCGAAGCGCACCGGCAGCCCCGCGAGGCCGGCCGCGAGGTGGGTCGCGTTGCGGTCGGCGTCGCCGTCGGGCGCGAGCCGCTCGTCGACCTGGTAGATCGCGACGCGGGACCAGTCCAGGGGCTGCTCGGCGAGCTCGGCGAGCATCGCCCAGGGCGTCGTTCCCCCCGACAGCGCGATCGTGCAGCCACCCCTCGCCTCGACGGCGAGCGCCGCGGCGTCGGCGATGAGCGCCGCGCCGATGCGCGCGACCGACCCGGCGTCATCGAGCGTGCGCAGGTCGTGGCGCATGCTCAGTGCCTCTCGGCGTGGCCGCCGAACTCCGCGCGCATCGCCGAGAGGACCTTGGCCGCGAAGGTGCCCTCGCCGCGCGAGTCGAACCTGGAGAACAGCGCGGCGGCCAGCACCGGAGCGGGCACGGTCTCGTCGATCGCAGCGAGCAGCGTCCAGCGCCCCTCGCCGGAGTCAGAGACGCGACCGGAGAACTCCTCGAGGCCCGGGGACCTCGCGAAGGCGGCGGCCGTGAGGTCCACCAGCCAGGACCCGACCACCGAGCCGCGCCGCCACAGCTCGGTGACCTCGGCGACGTCGATGTCGTAGGCGTAGGCCGCAGGGTCCCGCAGCGGCGTGGTCTCGGCATCGACCTCGCGCGGCTTCGTCCCCGCGTCGGCGTGCTCGAGGATGCTCAGCCCCTCGGCGATCGCCGCCATCATCCCGTACTCGATCCCGTTGTGGACCATCTTGACGAAGTGGCCCGCGCCCGCGGGGCCGCAGTGCAAGTAGCCCTCCTCGGCGGTGCCCGTCGCGGTCCGCCCCGGGGTCGCCTCGACGTCGCCCCTGCCCGGCGCGATGGTCTTGAAGATCGGGTCGAGGCGCCGAACGACGTCGTCTTCTCCGCCGATCATCAGGCAGTAGCCCCGCTCGAGGCCGAAGACCCCGCCGCTCGTGCCGCAGTCGACGTAGTGAAGGCCCCGCCCCGAGAGCGCCGCGGCGCGCGCGATGTCGTCGCGGTAGTACGAGTTACCCCCGTCGATCAGCACGTCGCCGTCGCTGAGCAGCGGGGCCAGCGCGTCGATCGTCGCGTCGGTAACCGCCGCGGGCAGCATCAGCCAGATCGCCCTCGGTGCCTCGAGCGCGGCGACGAACGACTCGAGCGAGTCGGCGCCCTCGACGCCCTCGGCGAGCAGCGCGGCGACCGCCTCGTGGCTCACGTCGTAGGCCACGCACCGGTGGCCGTCGCGCGTGAGGCGCCGCACGAGGTTCGCCCCCATCCGGCCGAGGCCCACCATCCCGAGTTGCATCGGCGTGTCAGTTGCCATCGTCTCCCTCTTCGTCGCGCAGCGCCCGGTAGCGCCGGATGAGCTCGTTGGTCGATGAGTCGTGGTCCGCCGCCAGGGGTGCGGGCGAGGTCAGCGCGGGGGCGATCTGCGAGGCGAGCTCCTTGCCGAGCTCGACGCCCCACTGGTCGAACGAGTCGATCCCCCACAAGGTGCCCTGCGTGAACACCGAGTGCTCGTAGAGCGCGACGAGCGCGCCGAGGACCCTCGGGGTGAGCCGGCGCGCGAGCAGGACGTTCGACGGCCGGTTGCCCGGCATGACGCGATGTGCGACGACGCCCTCGGGCGCCCCCGTCGCGCGGACCTCGGCTGCGGTCCGACCGAACGCGAGCGCCTGGGCCTGGGCGAGCACGTTGGAGGACAGCAGGTCGTGGTGCGCGCCGAGGGGGTGCAGCGCCTGGGCGAAGCAGATCAGGTCGCAGGGGATGAGCTGCGTGCCCTGGTGCAGCAGCTGGTGGAAGCTGTGCTGGCCGTTGGTCCCCGGCTCGCCCCAGTACACGGCCCCCGTCTGATAGCCAACGGGCTCCCCCGCCTCGGTGACGCTCTTGCCGTTGGACTCCATGGTCAGCTGCTGGAGGTACGCGGGGAAGCGGTGCAGGTACTGGTCGTAGGGAAGCACCGCGAAGCTGCGGGCGCCGAAGAACTCGACGTAGTACACCGCGAGGAGGCCGAGCACGACGGGGAGGTTCGACTCGAGGGGCGCGGACGCGAAGTGCACGTCCATCTCGTGGAACCCCGCCAGCATCTCGGCGAACCCGCCGGGCCCGACCGCGAGCATCGTCGAGAGCCCGATCGCAGAGTCCATCGAGTAGCGGCCGCCCACCCAGTCCCAGAAGCCGAACATGTTGTCCGTGTCGATCCCGAAGGCGGCGACCCGCTCGGCGTTGGTCGACACCGCGACGAAGTGCCGCGCCACGGCGGACTCGTCCCCGAGCGCGGCGAGCAGCCACTCGCGCGCCGAGGTGGCGTTCGTGAGCGTCTCGAGGGTCCCGAAGGTCTTGGACGAGACGATGAACAGCGTCTCTTCGGGGTCGAGCCCCCCGAGCGCCTCGACGAGGTCGGTCGCGTCGACGTTGCTCACGAAGCGGAACGCCATCTCGCGCGCCGAGTAGTCGCGGAGGGCCTCGTAGGCCATGACCGGACCCAGGTCGGAGCCGCCGATGCCGATGTTCACGACGTTTCTCACCGGCCGGCCCGTGTGACCGAGCCACCTGCCGGCGCGCACCTCGTCGCAGAACGCCGCCATCTTGTCGAGCACCGCGTGGACCTCGGCGACGACGTCGACGCCGTCGACGAGCAGCGAGGACCCCCGCGGCATCCGTAGGGCCGTGTGCAGCGCGGCGCGGCCCTCGGAGACGTTGACGTGGGCGCCGCGGAGCATCGCGTCGCGCCGCGCCTCGAGACCGGACTCGCGAGCCAGCGCGACGAGCAGCCCCATGGACTCGTCGTCGACGAGGTTCTTCGAGTAGTCCAGGTACAGCCCGGCGCCCTCGGCGGCCATCCGCGTGCCGCGAGTGGGGTCGGCGGCGAACATCCGGCGCAGGTCGGTCGCCTTGATCTGGCGGACGTGGCGATCCAGGTCGCGCCACGCGGCTCGGTCCTGCAGGGCCTCGGGCACTCAGGCCTCCGCCCCCGGCGCGAACAGGGCCGCGCCGACGATCCCGGCGTCGTTGTGCAGCCGGGCGGGCACCACCGGCGTCGCGCACTCGATCAGCGGGATGAACTTGTCCGCCTTCTTGCTCACGCCGCCGCCGAGGATGAAGAGTCGAGGCGACAGGAGCTCCTCGACGAGCTCGAGGTACTTGGTGAGGCGGTGCGCCCATGCCCCCCAGGAGAGGCCCTCGCGCTCGCGCGCCGACTCGGCCGCCCAGTCCTCGGCGTCACCGTGGTGCATCGGGAGGTGGCCGAGCTCCGAGTTGGGCACGAGCAGCCCGTCGACGAACAGGCCCGTGCCGATCCCGGTCCCGAGCGTGACCATGACGACGACGCCCGCCTGCCCCCTCCCCGCGCCGTAGCGCATCTCGGCGAGCCCGGCCGCGTCCGCGTCGTTCACGACGCCGACCGCGCGGCGCGTGGAGCGCTCCAAGAGCTCGACGGCATCGGTGCCGACCCACGTCGGGTCGATGTTCGCCGCGGTGCGGACGGTCCCGTCGATCACGACCGACGGCAGCGCCACGCCGAGGGGACCGGGGGCGTCGAGTCGGTCGAGCTGCTCGGCGATGAGCGCCGCGATGGCCTCGGGCGTCGAGGGCCTCGGCGTCTCCACGCGCACCCGTTCCACCGCGAGCTCGCCTCGGCCGAGGTCGACGGGTGCGAGCTTCACGCCGGTCCCGCCGACATCGACTCCGACTGGCAACTGCGGTGTCATCGGCCTCCGGATCGCCTCGACGCGACCCTACCGAACGTCGAAGCGGTGCGCGACGCCCCTTCGGCTCAGCGAACGATCTCCTTGCGGAGCCCCTCGCTGTCCCACTCGGGGTCCGTCGGGATCCGGATGCCCGCCTTCGCGAAGATCCTCCGCGCCGTCCACAGCATCGCGGCGGCGTCGTTGAGGTGCCACGGCTGGATCCTTTCGATCTCGGCGTCGAGGACGCGTCGGATCCCCGGGATGCGCTTCTCGAGGAGCACTCGCCGCTCCTGGATGCCCTCCTCGCGGCGCTTGGACCACTTGAGCGGCGCGTCGCCGTTGATCACGTGGAAGCTCAGCTCGGGGTGCGCCTCGTAGACCGTGCGCTGCCGGTACGGCAGCATCTCGGCCACGACCTCCTTGAACTTGGGCAGACGCATCAGCGTGATCGCGTCGAGGTGCTCGCCTTCGAGCGGGATGCCGCTCTCGACCGTCGAGCGCACGGGCGTCGACCGGACGGTGATCGCGCGCCGGCCGAGCAGCCGGCGGGCGTCCAGGTCGGCCGTCCGCGCGTTGCCGACCTCATCGGGGTAGCCGATGGGCGCCGCGAGCGCGATGGTCGAGAACTGCGGCCGCTCCTCGAAGATCAGCGCGAACTCGGGGAGCACGCGGGGGTCCTCGGGGGCGAGCGTGGCCGCGTGCAGCTTCGCCGAGCACACGAGCCAGCCGCCCGGGCAGGGCAGCACGCTCGCGATGACCGAGTACGGGAGCTGGGGGCCGCTGCGATGCGCCACTCGGTCAGGCCTTGGCGGCGGCGAGTCCCATCGCGTCGAGCGAGCGAACGAGCTCCTTGGGGTGCGCCGACACGTTCATAGCCTCCTCGTAGCTGATCGTACCGCTGCCGATGAGCTCGACGAGGGAGTGCTCGAGGGTCTGCATGCCCTCCTTGGCGTTCGTCATCATCACGTTCTGCAGCTGGTTCGAGCGGTTCTCCCGGATCAGGTTGCGGACCGGGTTCGTCGCGATGAGGACCTCGAAGGCCGCGACCATCCCGCCGTCGACGCGCGGGATCAGGCGCTGGGCGACGACCGCGGCGAGCGAGGAGGCGAGCTGGACGCGCGTCTGCTCCTGGCGCCAGGCGGGGAACACGTCGATGATGCGGTCGATCGCCTGGGGCGCGTCATTGGTGTGCAGGGTCCCGAAGACGAGGTGGCCGGTCTCCGCCATCGTCAGGGCGATCTGGATCGACTCGATGTCGCGCATCTCGCCGATGAGCAGGACGTCGGGGTCCTCTCGCAGCGCGGAGCGCAGCGCGCGGTCGAAGGTGGGGCTGTCGATGCCGACCTCACGCTGGGAGACGGCCGCCATCTTGTGGTTGTGGACGTACTCGACGGGATCCTCGATCGTCAGGATGTGCACCGAGCGCGTCTCGTTGATGCGGTTGATGATCGACGCGAGGGTCGTCGACTTGCCCGAGCCCGTCGGGCCGGTGACCAGCACGAAGCCCCGGGGGAGGTTGGTGATCCACTCGGCAACCTTGGGCAGGCCGAGCTCGTCGAAGCCCGGGATGCGGTTCGGGATGATCCGCAACGACAGTGCGGCCTGGCCGCGCTGGGTGAACATCGAGCCGCGCAGCCGCGCCCGGTCGCCCCAGGAGAACGAGAAGTCCACGTCCTGCTGGTCCTCGAAGACCGCGACCTGCTCCGCATTGAGCAGCGGTGTGCACATCTCGTTGATCTCCTCGCCGGTGAGCACCGGCGCCCCCTCGATGGGGCGGAGCCGGCTGTTGACGCGCACCCGGGGCGCGGAGCCCGCCGAGAGCAGGAGGTCGGACCCACCGGTGTCCCAGAGGATCTGGACCCATGGATCGATGCCCTTGATATCGATGCCCTTGATGTTGTCGTCCGACATGGCCTCGAGTTCCTTTCTGGAGGTCTTCTGAGAGTCGTAGTGCCCGGCCCCCGAGAGGGCCGGGCACTACGTCAGCTCAGCGCAGCTCGCAGAGCCGCGGTGTGCCCTTGTTCACGCGGTGGAGCAGGCCGTCTGCGGGTTCTGCGTCGCGTCGTAGTACAGCGTGCCGATCTTGACGATGACGTCGTTCGTCGCAGGCGTTGCCGCCGGGGAGTCGCTCGTCGTGGTCAGCGCGTTGACGGCTGCCGGGTTCGACGGGTCACCGAAGATGTAGATGCTGTACTGGGTGCTGGCGGGCCAGCTCTGCAGCGTGCCCGGAGGCGTCGCCGTGGTCGGCGCGGTCAGCTCGGCCTTCGTGACCTGCGCAGAGGTCAGGAGGTTGGCCTGCGCCTGGTAGGTCGAGATCGCGACGTCCACGGTCTTGGTGTCGGACTGGCACGCCGAGACGACGCTCTTGCCAGTGACGCCGCCGAGGGCGAACACGACGATCGCGGCCAGGATGCCGAGCACCACGATGACGATCAGAAGTTCGATCAACGTGAAGCCGGAGTCCTCGCCGCCCTCTGCACGCTTCTGCTGAAGCTTGCGGTAGCTCTCAAGCATTTTGTTCCTGCCTTCTTTTGTTATTGCCGTATCTCGGCAAGTAACCCCATCCCTTTCGGGCTTCGCAATGGTTACTCAATTGCCATTGCCTTTGCAAGGGCAAACCCTAGCATTTGGCCTGATATCGCGAGTGTTTAGCGGATGTTGTGACGCCCGTGGGGTGGCGTAGATGACACACCTACTGACCACACAATTGCGTGGGCATTCAGAGCTAATTCCGACACACCCATTTCGGGTTCCGTCGTCGCTCGACGACGCTGATCGGCCGCCCGCACGATCCGCCGACACCCTCGCGGGGCATCCCGCGAGTCGGCGGTCGTGTCTGGCGCGTCCGCACCCCGGTGCGAATCCGACCGAGGTGGCGTCCCTGTGTGCCCGCTGCGGCCCTGGTCTGGTTTCGCCCTCCACGACGACGCCTCCGACATGCGCCGCTCGCAGTCGCGATACTAGAAACCGCTGGTCGCGGTGTGGTGGATGGTGCGCGGTCGGAGAGCGGACGCACCGCGCAGCTACCAGATCCAGGCGTTGATGGTCTGGCCTTGTCCGCACCACGACCACAGCGTGCACGACCCCGAGATCGGTGCCGCGCCGCCCGGCGGGTAGTCGTCGAAGGTCACGACGACCTTGAGGTACGGCGTGGCCGCGCAGGTCGCGGCGTTCAGCTGGTTGGAGCAGACCGAGATCGTGACCACTCTCGTCGCCGCACTCGTGGGGTTCCACGTCGTCGAGCACCATGCGTTCATCGAGTACCCGTCGATGCCCGACACGCCGGTCGGCTGATTCGGCGGGCTCGTCGTCCAGCAGTAGCTCGGCGGGCTCGCGTTGAGGGTCTGGTTGGAGCCGAGCATCGGTGCGTAGCGGATGTTCTGCATCGCGAGCTCGGCGACGCTGCGCGCCGCGTCCTGCTCGGAGCGCACTGCCCCCAGCCTCGTCGAGTTGCCGAGGTCGTTGCTCGCCCAGCCGGCGAGCGCGCCGACCGTGATCCCGACGGCCACGAGGTAGATGAGCGCGACGATGAGGATGCTCCCCGCCTCGCGGGTCCCCTCGTCCCTCCTCGTGTCGGCGCGTCGCATGGCGGGTGACTCGTTCATGTCAGTGGATGCTCTGCGGCGCGCTCACGGCCGACGTCGAGGTGAGGTAGGCCGTCGAGCCGACGGCGGTGATCGTCGTGTAGTAGCTGGCGCCCCTCTGCAACCCGGTGATCTGGGTGCCCGAGGTGTAGCCCGTCTGCGTGACGCAGTTCTGGTTCATCGCGGCGTCGGTGCAGGCCATCGCGGTGTAGCTCTGGCCGCCCGGCGCGTTCGAGGAGCCGTTGAAGTTGATGGTCAGGATCCCGTGCTGGGGGCCGCCGCCCGTTCCCGTGCCGGTGATCACCGGCGCGTTCAACTGGGTCGTGGCCAGCGCCGAGGACGCCGAGGTCGACGACGCGTTCGCCGCGAAGCCAACGCCGGGCACGGAGGTGATCTGGACGTAGTACGCCGTGCCCGCGGTGAGCCCAGTGAGCTGGGCGCCCGAGGTGTAGGCCGCCTGGGTGACGCAGCCGGTGGTCATCGCCGAGTTGGTGCACGCCGCGGCGGAGTAGCTGGCCGGCGCCGCGCCGGTCGCGGGCGTGAAGGTCGCGGTGATCGCGCCCGCGGTCGTCGTCGAGGACGCGACGCCGGGTGTTCCCGGGGCGTTCAGCCTGCTCGTGTCGGCCTGAGGTCCCGCGACGGCGGAGGTCGGCGAGGCGAGGTAGCCGCTCGACGCGTTGGCCGTCGCGCTCACGTAGTACGCGGTGCCCGCGACGCCCTGGGTGAAGGCCAGACCGCCGAGGTCGGCGCCCGAGCTGAGCGCGCCAGAGGTCACGCAGCCCGTGGTCATCCCCGCGTTGGTGCACGCCTTCACCGAGTAGGTCTGGCCGCCGGGCGCGTTCGACGAGGGCGACACGACGTTGAGTGACCCCGCCGTCGCGCCGTAGCCGAGCGACACTGTCGGCGTCGTCAGCTGCGTCGTGGCGAGGGCGGCCGACGCCGACACCGCGGAGCTCGACGCGACGAAGCCCACTGGCGGGTTGGCGGTGACCTGGACGTAGTAGCTCGTCCCCTCGATGAGCCCCGTGAGCTGGGCGCCCGAGGTGTAGGCGGCCTGGGTGACGCAGCCCGTGGTCATCCCCGCGTTGGTGCAGGCCGTGGCCGAGTAGCTCGTCGGCGCGGTGCCCGACGACGCGCCGAAGGTCGCGGTCAGCGCGCCTGCGGTCGTCGTCGACGGCGTGCCCGTGGGCGTGCCCGGGGCGTTCAGTCGGCTGGTGTCGGCCTGCGGTCCGGCGACCGCGGAGCTTGCCGAGGCGAGGTAGCCCGCCGAGGCGTTCGCCGTCGCGGTGACGTAGTAGGCCGTCCCGACCTGGCCCTGGGTGAAGGCCAGCCCCGTGAGGTCGGACCCCGACGCCAGCGCTGCGTTGGTCACGCAGCCCGTGGTCATGCCCGCGTTGGTGCAGGCCTTGACCGAGTAGGTCTGTCCACCCGGTGCGTTTGACGAGCTGGTCGTGACGTTGATCGAGCCCGCCGATGCGCCGTAGGTGAGCACCGGCGTGCTCGGTGCGTTGAGCTGGACCGTCGCGAGCGCGGAGGCGGCCGACGTCGCCGAGGTGGAGGCGAGGTAGCCCGCGGGCGGGTTGGCGGTGATCTGGACGTA
>Ga0209698_10007774_pt1 | contig 11181 bp, 12 predicted proteins | sample LitLauG_LLR_2012_FD_187203 | JGI IMG/M metagenome (GOLD analysis project Ga0209698, IMG submission 187203) | Freshwater sediment microbial communities from Pennsylvania, USA - Little Laurel Run_MetaG_LLR_2012 (SPAdes) (version 2) | ecosystem: Environmental > Aquatic > Freshwater > Creek >... | reverse complement strand
TTTTACGCGTTTCCGCAGGAACTCGTCAACATGATCGCGGAGCGCACCGGGGGCCGTCCAGTCACCGTTGCGATTCCTGATCTGGTTGACGGGGACGTACACATCGACGAAGACGGCAACGTTTACCTCGTCGATCAGGTCGGCGACGGCCAGGGACAGATCATCGAGAGGGAAACCTTCCTCATGCAAGTAACGAGGACCGGTGACCTGATCTACGATCACGGCCGAACTCAGCGGATTCATCCCGTGGAGTTCGAATCCGGGCGGGCGGAAGTGAGGGACGGGAAGCTTGAACTTCTTGGTTCCAGGCAGAAGCCCAAGGTCCCGAAGCCGAGATTGGACCAGTAGTGTGGCTTTCGGGGAGGTCTGGGAAACCGGGCCTCCCTGTAGGCTTCTCTGAAAAGTAAGGCATTGACTGAAGGAGTGAAGCCCATGAAACGCACTTTGATGCTTATCGCAATCGCGACCCTGACCGTATTCGGCCAGAAGATCGAAACACAGACGCCGGACAGGAATAGAGTCACCCGCCTGGGTACCACGCAAGATCATCTCAGCGTGATTGAACTCGGCGAACCCGTCACGCAAGTGGCCGCCGGCAGTTCGTCGTTCAAGATCGAATGGCGCGAAAACAAGGTTTTCATCCAGCCGCTGGAGCCTGGCGCAACCACCAACCTGTTCATTTGGACCGCCTCCGGCCGTCTGAGTTACGAACTGGTGCCCGCGGGCTCCGTGGAACAGATGCACTTCGCGATCGACCAGGACCCATCAACCGTTCAGGCCAAACGGCCGGAACCGGTCGAACACGCGCCGGTCGTCGAACAACCCAAGATACCTCCAGCCATGCTCATGGAGAGTTCGCCCGTCAAGGTGGTCGGATCTTCAAGAAACCACGAGAAAGTGGAGATCTTGCTGCAGGACGTCTACCAGAAGGACGGCCGCGTCTACCTTCGGTATGCCATCGTCAATGGGGGCCGGACGGTCTACTTTCCAGCGGCTCCGGACGTATTCACTCTGAACTCGCCGCGCGCGCCGCAGTCGCTGATTCCGCTGGCAAACAGCCAGCTTGCCGGCGACTACCAGCTCAAGTGGAAAGGCGAGGCACGCGTTCCCGTTGTTCACACCGAGCTGCAGGCACCCGTCGTTCGGCCAGGGCAAACCGGCCACGGCGTGACTACGTTCGATCTGCCGGCCGCCAGCGAGCCGGGACTTCGAACGGTTGTCAAACTAGCTTTCCCGGCGGACGCGGCCGGCAATGTGAGCGCGATTCTGGTGCTGTAGCCATGGCTGACTACAGGCAAGTCACGACCCAGGATGTGCTGGATGCAGCCCGGAGACGGCGGCCGCTCTGTGATGAGGTAGCAGTGGATAATCCGGTGACAGCCGGCAAGGTGCTCGCTGCGTTCGAAACCAGGATGGAACAACGGCAGGACCTTGGAGTGGTGAACCGGGCGCTGAATGTCTTCCTCGAACCTCGAAATCCCTTCGAGCCCGAGAGAACACGCAAGCCGAAGCGGGAAGCCGTCATATTCGGAACGCTCGTTGCCGTTGTCGCGGCGGCATTCCTGTTCTTCAATCTCGCCGCACCGCGGCTGCAGGTATACCCATGAGCGACACCTGGAAAGCTCGCCTTGACGGAGCACTGGGCCGAGGGGAGGTTGCTGGATTGTACTTCACGACCGCACTGCTCGTCGTCGTAGAGTTCTGCTTTGTGTGCTGGCTGAATCGAATCCCGATTCCGGACGTACCGACCGCAGGAGCCGGGTTCATTGTTTTGCCGCCGTGGTATCGGAAGCCGCGCTTCGAAGTGACGCTTCTGCTTACGATCCTGGCGGGCCTGTTGTTTTCAGTTTGCTGGGGACTCTGGGATCTGTGGCAACAAAGAAACGACACGGAATCGTGGGAGAAGGCCATTCAGTCGGTCAAACAACGGGTCAGGACGGCGACATCCGTCGCCGCCCTGACAGGCATTGAACTAGCACTGGTCACCTATCTCCGTTATTGAAGCCCACCACAGTTATCCCACAAGTCCCCGAAAGCTCCCCCTTGGAGGTGAGACCCATGATTCGAGATTCCTATCCGGACACTTCCCGCGATCGGCCGTCGTTGTCGGCGTCTCCGATCTTTGTGTGCACTGCACTGGCGGGACTGATTCTGTTCACGCTCTGGTTCCTCGGCACTAGAGCCTACCATTTCACCGATCTTCAGATGGCTGAGTTCTTCGTCTACTGCCTCCTTGGAATCGGCGTGCCCGGCATTGCGATCTGGGTCTTAGTGAAGCGGCGGGAGTGGAAGGAAAACCAGAGACGGTATCCACCCTTGGTAATGAGCCCAGCCGCGGATGCCAAGCATGTCGAGAAGGCTTGGAAGCAAAACGCCGTGGTGCTCGGTTATGACGTGCACGGAACGCCTTGGTTGTGGCCGGACAAGGTGCGGGTCATGCAAGGAATCGTCGTGGGCATGACGGGCAGCGGCAAGACCACACTTCTGAAGAACATCATCACCCAGGACCTGACTCGGAGGATCGGCCCTGCACAAGACCGGCACAAGGTCCCGATGGTCATCTTCGACGGAAAGGGTGACCTCGACTTCTTCTACGAACTGCTGCCGCACATCAACCGGGCTGGGCGACTCGGGGATCTGCGTCTGATCAATCCCGCGCGCCCGGAGCTTTCGTGCCTGTACAATCCTTTCCACACGACCGACGAGAACTACATGGCGCAGGTGAACATGGTCTTCGGATCCTTCAATCTGCACGATGAGTTCTTCGCCAAACACCAACTGAATTACCTCGCGGACATCGTCCGCATCCTTCACTACACCGGAGTTGCCTTCAATTTCTACGACGTCATCGTTATGGCGCTGGATGAAGAGGTCCTCCGCGAACAGATTGAGAAAGCTCGCAGGCACATCCAAGCCGACCGTGAAGTATCAATGCAGCGCGGGCTGAACTTCGAGATGTCCGTGCGGAACCTGCTCGAATCGTTTCATGACCGGGAGAGGGTGCCGAAGATTCAGGGTCTGCTCAACGAGTGCATGACGTTTCTGGACGACGAGTTGTCCGTCATCACCGGCCCATACGAGGACCTGCTGTCGATCGACGACGTGATTGACCAGGAGCTGATCCTGTTCGTGACCCTGAACATCAACAAGAATACCGAACCGGTTCGAGCACTCGGGAAGATGCTGCTGCAGAACTTGCAGCTAGTCGTCGGCAAACGGTACGAAAGCGAAGAGGAGCGGAGACGGATGAACCGCCCCATCCTGAGCGTGGTTCTCGATGAGTTTGCACCGTTCGGGTACCGAAATTTCGCCCAGATTTTGCAGACAGCTCGCGGCACCAACACCGCTTTCCTGTTCTCGATGCAAAGCCTGCCGCAGCTTCTTCAGGTTGGCAAGGGTTTCAAGGATGACGTCACCAGCGCGCCAAACACGAAGATCGCAATGCGGACGCAGGACGAAGAGACGTCCAAGTTCTTCATCCGGGCGTCGGCCGAGCACACAGTAACCAAGCGGACCGTGTCGCTGGTGAGGGAGCAGGTGTTCGGTTGGGAGCGATTTGAGAGGGGCGCAAGCGGTTCGGAACGGGAAGAGCGGGAATACCGCGCGGAGGACGAGCGGATCAAGAACCTGCCAAAAGGGCAAATGCAGATCCTCATGACGGACGACACGGAAGGGACGTTGCACCGGCACCTGCACGTACGCACGCCTCCAGACGTGGAAATGCGGGGCTTTGAAATGGAATTGGCGCCGCGATTGCGCCAGTCGAGACTGGACGTCCAGGGAGCGAACCTCCGGTTTAAAGATCCGGGATTGGCGGCTTCGTTTGGCAGGCGAATGCAGGGGAGGAGGTAGCCAAATGTTAGGAAGAGTCAGATGCATCCTTTATATCGGCGCCGTAACCGGCTGGACCGGGCTCACGCCGGCCCAACGTCAGCAGCCGGCGGGATCGAAGGTGGCCAGTCCGCAGCAACCAGGCGCCGGACAGCAGAACGCAGCGCAGCAGCCCGTACCCAGTCTTTATCCGTCCCGGTCCGCGCAGCCGGTGCCAGCGGCGCAGTATTCGCCCCTGGCCGCCCAGGGCGGCTACCGCGGCCAAAAACTGACATGGTACGAGGCGCTGTTCCGTTCGTTGAATCCGAAGAACGTCGACTGGGGTATGAGTTGGGAGCAGCGCCGTAGCATCTTCCTGGAGAACTCGATCGGCAACAAGTACTTCATGTACACGGCGGCGCTGTCAATGCTGCTGATCTATGCCTTCGTGGTCATCGTCTGGCAGCGGTGGAACCATGCGGAGAGACTCAAGCAGATGGCCCAGGGAGCAGCCGACGCCATGAACTACGCGCTGTACTGGAAGGCCGGCGCCGAAAAGGCCACACGAAAGCACAACACCCACATCGAGAAATGCAATCGTGTGATCGAGGCCGGGGAGAGCGGACTGCCCACCAATGACACAGCCGAAGCTGCCGCACTACGACAGCAGGTCGAGGGAATGAGAATCGAGGTGCTCAACCTGACCTCAGAGAACAAGCGGTTGCGCCATGATCTGGAGCAAAAATCCACCGTGGTGGCGGACCTAGCGGTTCGCGTTGATGATGCCACGAAGAAAATAGGCAGCGGCAACGGACCTGGGAATGGCGCCAAGGGTGGCGAGAACTCGGTTCAGGTCGCCACGCTTGTGGACAGGATCAACCGTTTGGAAGAGACGCTGCGGACCGTTCGGCTGGAAAACGAGCGCCTCAAGGGAGCGTAGGCTACGGTCATGGTGATCTCGGTATTGGGCTTTGGGAGCATTTGGACGCTACGATCCGCGAGAAAAGCGCGGGCACAGGAACGGTTTGACCCTCGGGAGCTAGCCTACTTCAACACAACCGGGGTCGATGTCGGCGGCAAACTGCGCAATCGGCCTCGCGTGTACGGCGTGGCCCGATTCAACGGAAATAGCGGCTTCCGTCCCGAATGTTGGCACCGCATGCTGTACAGGGTGTTCGACTGCGAGCCGCCGTGCGCTTGGAATGGCCACCAGAAGGTCCTGTTCAAGAGGCTGCTTCGAAAGCCGGAGACACCGGACGCGTACCTTGTGGTCGTGAAATCGGAACAGACCGGCGGCGTCATCAAGGGCGGAGATTGGCTGCATCGCGAAACTACCTTGATATCGTTCAGCGAATGTGGCCCTGACCAGGAAGTGATGGTTGTCATGCCGGCCTATGGTTGGGTGCGAGGCGTGCTCGGGACATTCTTCCTGGAGCCGGTGGCAGCCAAGCCGTGGGAAGCGCGACTGGTGCTATCGGCGGCTGAATGAGACGGCGATGGGATACGTGAAAGGATCGATCGACCTCAGTTCCACGCAGGACGGCCTACTCCTCGAACAGGTGCTGCGGTCGCGCCACGCCACGCACGACCAACTCTGGCAGTTCTTCCAACTGAAGGCACGCGAGAATCGGCGGCGGATCTTCAACTGGCGGATGCTTCGGCTGGTGCAGCACGGACTGATTACCCGATTAAATGTGAAGTACGCGAGACGAGGATGGGTCTACGCGATCAGCGAATCGGGCGCCGCCTACTTGGCCGGCAATGGCAATGGGGCTGCCCTTGTAGCGTCGAAGGCGTTCAAACAACTGGACGATCCCGTCGTATTGCATTCGTTGGATCTCAATGATGTTCACCTGACGCTGATTCGGTGCGGCGAATTGGTTCGATGGAAGTCCGAGCTGGAAATCTTGTGCCTCAATGAGCTGACGGGCTTTGGCTACGCCAAGGACTACGATGCGGTGATCACGATCCATTCCGATGGGGAAGATTCCACGTTCGCTCTCGAATATGAACGACAGCCGAAGGCGGCCAATCGATATTGGCAGGTGCGGCAGGCTATCGAAAAGGAGCGCCAAGTCAGGTGCTTTCTCTACTTGACGCCGTCGTATGAGCTCCTGAGTTACGTCGCTGGATTCTTCGACCGGTGCGCGAAGGCCGTATACTTCGGCGTGCTGGAAGACTTCCGGCAGCACGGACTCGACACGACAGTACTAGACAGCCGCCGCACACTTTCGTTTCCGTTGCGCGCAGTATTGAATGGAAACGACTCCTAAATGTGCACCAAGACTTCCTGACGGCTTCCCCGCGACTTCCTCACGCCTTCTTTGCCGGTGGTTGAACTCATTGTGATAATTGGGTTTATTGATTGACTACCTGCTGGTCAGCGTTGTGCCCGTGGCCAAGTGGAGTTGTCAGCCTGGTTTACGGGCAGAAGAGGGGTATTGTCGGTCCGGGAAGTGGACCGGGGTGGGGCGAGTTGGTGGAATGCTGGCGGTGGGCAGCGTTGGGCTGGAGTCGGAGAGGAAGTGGAATTGATGGCGCTAATGGCGTGGAGCGGGCCGAAGTTGGTCAGGCGAGAGTCTCCGGGTCGTCGTGCGGTCCATCGTTAAGCTGGTCGGACGTGGCGATCTTAAGGATGTCGCCGATGTGAGTTTGAGCCCTGCGTCGTATGAATCCGAGGCAGTAGGCAAACGACTCGGTGTCCGGAAGGGCTGGTTCTGACCATTTTGCCGCGACTTTCCGCGCGCAACTTCCGGATAGCGCGTCATCCAGCAGCGATCCGGACGGGCACGTTGACGACCTGGCTGCAAAGGTGGGCAAGGTACTCGGGGATGTGTTCGGGACCGAGTTGGTCCGGCGAACGGTGGAAATATTGCGCCAACTACCCGCCGATGTTGTCAGAGCATGGCTGCGAGCGCCTGTCGGCATGATCAGCCGATCGTCTTCTCCCGACCGTGAACTATTGGATTGACTTCGCGCGGCACGTCTTGGGAGACGCGGAGCGATGTGCCCAGGGGAGCGCCGTGGCGGACTCTCTGACGCAGGCGGCAGCTCGTTTCCGAAAGTGAAGCCCAACAGGGTGCGCGGCGCGGTCAGCGCAATCGCACCCAAACTGGTATGATGTGACGTTTCGCGGCACGCCGGGAGGCTCTGAGTGTTTAAGACCACGTGGAAGACCGAGTATAAAGGACATGTCATCGAGTTGGAGAATCGGCCAAATCTGGAGCGGTTGGTTGTCGATGGAAAGGAAATCGCCAGGGAGCCAGGCGCCACTTGGGAACAGCGCCGCTTTCAGGCGACCATTCCCGACGGGAACCGGTCTATGAAGTTGGACGCCAACACTCGTTTTTCAAAAAGTCCGCGGGGACTCCGATTCACCGTGTCGGTGGATGGCAAGGAGATTTATAGCGAGGTGAAATGGCCGCCCCGATGGTATCTCCCGTTCGTGGCTGTGGGCCTGATTCTGGCGACCCTGGTCGTTCGGCTGGTAGGTTTTTAGGTCTATCCCACTCCTTGGCCGCGGACGTCTTATCGCGAACGTCGTCGAACATGCTCAATCCATGCGACAGAATCATCGCGGCCTGTGGTCGCGCCGGAGTGATTCCGCCGTTTCTCTGGTTCCGAGGGCGACCAAAGCCTCCACGATCCGGCGCTTCTTGATCAGGCAACTCTGGCGCTCGTTCCGCTCAATCTTGACGGGTACCCGACGCCGCAAGACCCCTAGCGGCTGGTCTCGATCGATGTTAAATCCGGCGTCGAGAAGCAACTCGCCACGCTGGATCGGCCGGCCGGACTCCATCCTGGCCGGGCGCATCAGCCTTCCTCCGGACGGCAACCGCCTCGCCGTCTCGTTTGTCCGCCAGCACGGCAAGATCTAGATGCTCGAAGGCTTCGACGAATCCACATCCTGGTTGGACCGACCGATGCGGCGATTCTAGCGGGCCGGAACGACAGTGGTCCGGATAGTCGGCAAACGGGAAGTTGAAGTCCGCCGGAATGCCGCGCCCCCTAGTTCCTGTTAGCGCGTAATCCAACTAGAATGCCGGAACGACTTCGCACAACGGGACTTAGGGATCCACGTTGAAAACGAATGCAAAGAGTGCAGCCCGCAATCGTAGGCCCTTAGCGTGACGAAGCGCTCGTGCCGGTTGGACAGGTCGGTCTGGTGGTCGCCTGGGCCGCGGCCGCCCGGGCTGAAACGAAAAGGAAGAGGGGTTGCGGGCTCAATCAAACGTCGCCCATTGCGGCCGGGCGGCGTCGTCGGCAGCGGCGGCGTGAAAGCGCAGTGCTGTTATCGGATTCATCATCCCCATGCTGGGTTCGAGAGGCAGCGAACCAGGTGCGTATCCGTTGAAGCCTGTCGACTGTTTCGATGGCCCATTCTTCCACTGATCGGCGGGCTGGCGAAGATCGCCGGGATGTGCGCGCCGCCACCGCCAGAGGTCGAGCAGGTGCCCTGCGGCGGCCTCCAACAGGAGGAGGGTACTGTTCATGAGTCCCTGCAGGGTCCGAGTTCCCTCTTCATGCAGGACCATCTTCCATGGCGTGTCGATGAAGACCTCGATATCCGACCGCCCCGGATCGCGGGGCAGGTGTGATACTCGGCGCGCGCGGGGTGCGGGCTTGCCGTCCGGTCCAAGCAGAACCGGCGTGATCGGGAGATACTGCCCCAACTCGATGCGGCGACCGCGATGGACGAGCATGTTCCGCAGATCAAGCGTCCAGTCGAGCCAGCCCTGCGGACCCGCGGCGGCGATGGCGCTCTCCAGCCGCGCGGCGAAGTCCGCTTGCGCCTTTGCCCCGGCACTGGCTGCGTCATTGATGCGGGCAAGCACAGTGCGGGCCTGCTTGAAATCAGCCTTGAGAATGTTATGCGGTAGGGCGGCGACGCCGATGATGACGCCGGCGAGACAGTCGAGCGAGGAGGCAATTGCGCGGATCAAACCGGCGTGATGCATCCGGACAAGATCGGGTGCAAGCTGTTCGGAAACAGAGCGCGGACGCGGCAGATCGATGACCGGTCCGCTGGGAGGCACCTTAACGGCGTGGGCGAGGCGGGCGCTGTCGCGGTCCGAGGCGTCCAGATATTCGAGCCAATGCAGCGCCGCCTCAGTCATGTTGCCCGCAACGCTCGCCAAGCAGCACGAGAGTTGGTCAGCGATCAGGATTCGGCGGCTGGTACCGGGGTCCGGCGCCCACCAGCCGATCCCGTAGGGCTGCTGTTCGACGAAGTCGGCGAATATCTCGCTTTCGAGCGAAGCCCAATGCGGCAGTTTGATGCCGATGGCGGCTCTTGCATCTTCCTCCGTCGGCTCCAGGGCTTCCGGGTAGGGTTCACTCAGGCGGGCGAGATCGGCGGCTCCCATGAACTCAGTATCGCCTCAGGAAGGGGCGGACGGGACGCCAGGCCTAGGAGCGCACGGCCGCGAGCGAGCCCTTGGGTACGGTGGTTTCCATCATCCCGGCGCAGGGCTCCCATGACTTGTCGCTCGCGTCGTTGAGAAAGATCAGGCCCGGTCCGGGGCCGATGCAGGAGATCGCGCGCATCTGCGGCGGATGATTCTCGCCGAACACGAAACGGCAATACAGGCCCTTTGTGAGCAGGCTGTAGACGATGCCCGGATTGTCCGTCACCCGGCTGGGAACGAAGCAGGTGTTCTGCGACAGGAAGTCGGTTGCCACGGTGGCGGTTACGGCGAGGGAGTCGTCCGGGAAGGCAGTTTCGCCGGCGAGATAGCGCCGCACCAGCTCCAGGTGCGCCGGATCGAGGGTGACGGACGTCGCGTCGCCGTCGAACATGCGCCACGGCCGCACCGCCGCGCGCCACAGGATGCTCAGCCCGAAATACCCGATTTTCTCGCCCGACAATCCGACTGCGGGACACACGAATGCCGTGTTGGTTGCAGTCGTGTACAGCGGCAACGCCAGCTTGAGGCGGTCGAAGAGCGGGAAGCCGCGGCCATTGTTCAGGAGCGGGACGACGTAATTCTCGCCATTCTCGCTGAAACGGCGCTCGCAGGCGCTGCATAGAAGCGGCTGCTTCATCTGGTAATCGCTCTGGATGGAGATCCTGCGCGACATTAGGACCGGGCTCAGATTGCCGTTGCTCGAGCGCCGTAGGAGCCGGTAGACACTCTTGGGGAGGAAATGGCTGTCGTGCAGTTTTCCGAGGGTCCCGCAAAGGGCACAAGTTCCGGTCTGCATGGGCGAGAGATCCTACAACGTCATGGTCGCACAAACTGACAAGGTGAAGTTCTCCTTGCAAGAGCCCGTTTTCTTGTCCAATTGGTCTCGTCGAGGTAAGCATGAGCGACCATCAACGAGCCTAAACAACGGGTTGCAAATCTCTATGTCACTGGAGCGGATGCTAAGTCCCTGTTCTAGTGCCATCTCCCTAGTGGATTGTCGGGCAAGCGGAACTTGGCTGGCACAGGCCTCGGCGACATAGATCCTTTTCGCAATGTATCTGCGAACGCACGGCTTGAGATTTACGGTGACCCACCAACCCAACTCCCGCATCGGATCGATCGTGGTTGCTCTCCGCGTTGGCAGATAGTCCGACACCGCTGCCACGCCCCCGATGCCCGCAACCGCCAACGCCATGCGGATGCCGAGTTCGCTCGTGTGCCAGGCGCTGACATCTGTGTGCGGGGATCTGTCGCGTCAGCACGCGCTCGGAGAGCGAACTGGCCGAGCACATTCCCCGGTGTGCCCCGACAGTTCAAGACGTCCACGTCGCGACGGGTGGGCAATGCCAATTTGAGCAATCGAACGAAACGAAAGGAGAACAAGTATGCAGGACACAACGATGACAAACGGATCATCGTCGCCGCCGCCAGCGGTTGCGATGAATGGACAGCCGCATGCGGCCAGTGCCGCGACGGCGTTTACACCAGAACGGGTTCAGGAACTGGTAGCGGCGCTGGAAGACCCGTTCGATCCCAGTGAGATCAAGTGGCGTGTAACGAACACGTGCAAGGTCGGTGGTCCGAAAGGTCCTCGCGATCGAGGTCAGATGTTGGCGTACGCCGATCCGCGGGCGTACACCGACCGGCTCAACGATTTATTTGCGCCGTCTGGCTGGACCAGGGACTACAACGTTCAAATGGTCCAGAACTTCGAACGGAAGGAACGCGGTGCGACAGAAAGGACAATTACGGCGAAGATCGTGGTGACGTCCAAGGTGACGATCTACGGCTTGGGCACACACACTGGACTCGGCGAGGAGTGGGCGGAGAACGACAACGCCGGCACGGCAGCGGAGGCTCAGGCTTTCAAGCGGGCATGTTCGTGTTTTGGGCTTGGCCGCTACCTGTACGATCTGGAGGGACAGTGGGTGGATCTCGACGAGAAGAAGCGCCCATTGGAGAC
>Ga0209698_10007773_pt1 | contig 11181 bp, 9 predicted proteins | sample LitLauG_LLR_2012_FD_187203 | JGI IMG/M metagenome (GOLD analysis project Ga0209698, IMG submission 187203) | Freshwater sediment microbial communities from Pennsylvania, USA - Little Laurel Run_MetaG_LLR_2012 (SPAdes) (version 2) | ecosystem: Environmental > Aquatic > Freshwater > Creek >... | reverse complement strand
GTCCTCGCCACCCTCTCGACGCCAGCGACACGTCGCGCGAACCGGACACTCGTGACATCGCGGCGCCGCGGTGCAGTATTGCGCTCCGAGGTCCAGCATCGCTTGGTTGAACGCAGCGACGCCGTCGCGCGGCAACAGGGCGTCGGCCAGGCAGTGGGCCTCGCGCGGGCGCAGCACCCGGTTCGCCAGGGCGCGCGACAACACCCGGCCCACGTTGGTATCGAGCACGGCGACACGTGAGCCGAACGCGAACGACGCCACCGCGTTGGCCGTATAGGGTCCGACTCCGGGCAGACCCAACAGTTCGGCGACCGTCGACGGGACCTCGCCGTCGAACGCGTGGACGATCACCGCCGCCGCGTCGTGAAGCGCCTTGGCGCGTCGGGGATAACCCAAGCCACTCCAGAGGCGCAGGACGTCAGCCAAGGGCGCGGCGTAGCACGCTCGCGGCGTGGGATACGTGTCGATGAAGCGCCGCCACGGCTCTCGCACCCGGCTCGTCGAGGTCTGCTGGAGCATGACCTCGCTCACGAGGATCGCCCACGGTTCACCCGTCGCCAACCAGGGCAAGTCGCGACGGAGGCCCGCACTCGCTCGACGCAGTGACGTGCGAAAGGGCGCGATCGCGTCAATGATCTGCGCCTCGAGGTCGCCTGCGGGCATCGCGCCCGGGTCTAGAGGACGAGGGGCAGCGGGCGCGTGGTGAACGACGCCGTCGCGCCCGTCAATGACTCGCCATCGATCACCAGGCGCCAGGTGAATCGGGAGTTCGGGCTCAAGGGGATAGGCCCGAGGTTCACCGCGATGGGAACGTCCACCGGTGTGCCCGGCGGCACGCCCTCGGGCGCACTGGCGGAGAAGTCGCCGCGGATCTCGATCGTCTGGGGTCCTTCGGGGGAGTCGAACTGGACCAGCTGGCCGTCGGCGTCCTCGAGGAACAGCTCCCAATGGTGCATGCGATCGAACTCGTGCGTATCGACCTCGACCTTGATGGCCACGGCCGAGGGGACCGGTTCGGGACCGCTCAATGACCAACCGCCTCCGAGGATGTAGAGCTTGCCCTCGGCGACTTGGGCGGAATCAGCGAGCAACATGGTGACGTTCATCAGCCCAGCCTAGACAATGGCCCGCGAGGGGAAATACGCCGTGGCCGCGGGTGCATCAACATGAATTCACTGCCTACGACCAGGTACTTTATTCGACTTTTATGCCGCCGACCGGCACCAGCGGGTCACGAGACGATAGCCTTTCACCCATGACTCACGTCGAGCGCCCCGCGCGCCTTTCGACGCTCCAGCTCGCGAGTGGACCACGAAGGTCCCGGTGGATCCTCACCACACTGGTCGCAGTTGCGGTGTCCCTCGGAATGGTGACGACCCTCTCACGCCCAGCCGGTGCGTCGACGGTCGCCCAGGACAAGGCGCGCGCCGCCGCCCTCTATTCGCAGATCCAGCGCGTGAGCGCCCAGGTGCAGTTCCTGGGACAGAAGTTCGACCTCGCGCACCTCAAGTACGCGCAGATCACCAACACCATCGCCAACACCAAGGCCATCGTCGCGAGCATCCAAGGCAAGGTCGTCGCCGACAATGCGCTCTTGAAGGCCGACGCGGTCTTCGCCTACGTGACCAATGGCGCCGCCGCCTCCAACAACCCCTTGTTCAGCACCAGCGCCGCCAACTCGGGGGCGACCGACGTCTACAACCAGCTCGCCGAGGGCAACGTGGGTTCGGTCATCGCGAGCCTGAAGAGCAATCGGGTCCAACTCACCCAGGAGCGCGGCCTGCTGAACGCGGAACAAGCCCAAGCCTTGGCCGAACAGAACGCCGCCCAGGCCGTCTACAACCAGTACCGGACTCTGCAGGCCAACATCGAGCAGGCCCGCTCCCAGGTCGAGGGACAGATCTCGGCCTACTACAACGCGATCCAGGCCGCCGCCAACGCCGCCTCGGCCCGCGCCGTGACCGCCGCCACCGCGACCCCCCCGGCACCGGGGACGGCCCCACCGCCCAGCACCATCGGCGAGGCCGCGGTCCAAGCCGCTGAGCACTATCTCGGGGTGTGGTACTGCTGGGGCGGGGCTTCGAGGAGTTGCCTCGACTGCTCGGGACTGGTCATGTTGGCCTACGACGCGGTCGGCGTCTATCTGCCGCACTACTCGGGCGCGCAGTTCAACGACACCGAGCGCGTGCCCCTGAGCGACATCCAACCCGGCGACCTCCTCTTCTACGGCTACAACGGTGACGAGCACGTCGCGATGTACGTCGGCAACGGCCAGATGATCGAAGCGCCCGAAACGGGCTATCAGGTGCACATCACGCCGATTCGCTTGGGCTACGGATTCGCGGGGATCGGTCGCGTTCGCGCCTAGCGATGTCGGGCGTCCCCACCTCGGTCCACCTCGGACCCTTCGACTTTCACCTCTACGGGCTGGGACTCGCGATCGCGGCCTACGTCGCCTACCTCTACGCCGAGCGGCGACTTCGCCGACACGGTATCGACCCGACTCCCTTCGCCCGCTACACCGCCGCTCTCCTCGTCGCCGGACTCCTCGGGGCGCGCCTCGCCAACATCGCCACCAACTGGTCGTACTACTCGGGCCACCCGGCGCGCTGGATCGCCGTCTGGCAGGGCGGGCTCGCCAGCTTCGGCGGCATCGCAGTGGCGCTGCCGGTCGGGATCTGGCTGCAGCGCCGTTGGTGGCCCGCCACGCGACTGGCGGCATTCACCGACGCCCTCATCCCCGCCCTGGTGGCGGGCTGGGCCCTGGGGCGGGTGTTGGGACCCCAGTTCATGGTCAATGGCGGCGGTCACGTCACCACGTCATGGATCGGCATCCACTACGCCGGTCAGGTGGGTAAGCGCGTACCCGTCCCCCTCATCCAAGGGGCGGAGGACGCACTGCTGTGGCTCGCCCTGCTCGCGCTCGAGTCGAGGTGGCGCTCGCGCGCGGTGGGTTCGCTCAGTGGCGTCGCCATGATCGTGTGGGGTCTGGTGCGCGCCTACGACGAGCGCTGGCTGCTCGGCGAGGAGTCGCACTCGGGTTCGATCGGCGTCCAGGTGGCCGGTCTCGCACTGGCCCTCGCCGGCGCCGTCACGCTGTGGCGTTCGCAGCGTCGCCACGTCTCGCCGGTCACGTCCGGGTCGCACGCGCTCTAGCGCCCGCCGGCTGCAACCGCTCCTGCCCCTACAGAAGTGGCGATGGCGCGTCGGCGCGACGACGTCGAACCCCGTCACAGCCGCGCGATAGAACTCGTGCATGAAACGAACCTTGCTGGCGGCCGCGGTCGCGGTCCTGGGAAGTGTCGCCGGACCGGTCGCCGCGGCGGGTGAGGCACTTCCCTCGTCGGTACTCGCGCGCGTGGTGGTCGAGCCCGCCGCCGGGTACGGCTTCTTCTCGACGGCGATCGTGAGCGCCCGCCACAGCATCGACCTCTCGATGTACGAATTGAAGGACCCGGTGATCGAGGACGAACTGGTCGCGAAGGTCCGCCTGGGAGTTCGGGTGCGCGTCCTGCTCAACGCGGACTACCTGGGTCGCCGCGAGAACGCCGCGGCAGCGGCTCTATTGAGCCGCGGCGGCGTGCGGGTCACCTGGGCGCCGCCGGAGCAGATCTTCCACGCCAAGTGCCTGGTCGTCGACGGGTCACGGGCCTATATCGGAACTGGCAACCTGGTCGCCTACGACTACGCCTCGACGCGCGACTTCTGGGTCCTCGACCAGGTACCCGGCGACGTGGCGGCCATTGAGGCCACCTTCGCGAGCGACGTCGCCGGAACCCCGCACGCCCCGGTAACGCACGGCGGGCTGGTGTGGAGCCCGGGTTCGTTGGCTGCGCTGACGACATTGATCACCTCGACCCGGCACTCACTGGTCGTCGAGGACGAAGAGATGGACAACTCCGGAATCGAGGAGGCCCTCGTCGCGGCCATGCAGCGCGGCGTCGCCGTCACGGTCGTGATGACGAGGTCGAACGACTACCTGAGTGCCCTCACGACCCTCGCCGCGCGCGGGGTGCGGGTCGACCTGCTCACGTCGTCACAGGTCTACGTGCACGCCAAAGCCATCTGTGCCGACTGCGCAGCGACGGGGGGAACGCTCTTCGTGGGCAGTGAGAACTTCTCGGCGTCGTCTCTCGACCTCAACCGCGAACTCGGAGTGATCACCCGCTCACCCGTCGTTGTCCGCGCCGTCTGGTCGACTATGGTCGCCGACGCGTCGGCCGGCACTCGCCTGACGGGCTAGAGGAGGGCGTTCCACTCGTCGTCGCTGAGTGCGCCGAGTCGGTTGACTTCGGCACCGGCCGCGACCGGGCTGCGCGCCACGTCGATGTAGGACACGTGGTCGAGGCCCAATCGCCGCCACGGCGAGAACAGAATGCGTGTCGGCGACGGGTTCGAATAGATTCCCCGCACGAGCAGGCCGTCGTCCGACGCCGCCACCACTACCGCGGGGCGGATCTTGGACTGCTGCTCGGGTATGACCGGATCCACGTTGTCGAAGGGCACCTCCGTCGTCACCACCCAGCCGGCCAACGGATGCGTGCGATCGAAGAGCGCCGCCTCCGCCGGGGTCAACATCGCGCTGCGGCGCGACACCTCGACCGTCAACGCACTCGGCGTGATGGGTGACGCGGACACCGCGACCGGCTTCTTCTTCTCGGACTTGGACTTGGGATGGGACCGGTCCGCCTTGGTCTTGGCCGCTTGGGCCAGTTTGCGGGCCTTCTCCTCCTCGCGCCGCGCTCGACGTTGCTCGCGAACGCTCTCGTCGACCACCTTGGGGACGAGAAGCGACGCATGGCCAATGGTTACCTCGATCTCGGGCAGCGCCAGCGCCTCGTCCTCACCAAGGATCTGGCGGCAGTGTGGAGCGGCCGGGAAATCGTGGCCGATGGCGAACGCGAGAACGGCGATGAGTTCGTCGTCACTCACGCTCACCCCGCGCAGCGCCACGATCACCGTGGTCAACTGTTCGTAGGTGGGCGTCTCAGCGTGCTCGCCGAGGGCCTCGATGACCTTCTCGAGGGGATCCATCGCCACGAGCTCCAAGAGACCCGACACGGCGTCGATCGGTGCGCCGGCGGCGAAGGCCGTCACATCGCGCTTCTTCTGGAGCGACCGCAGGGGAACCGCCACGACCGCGCTGAGTTTGGCGCCCTGCAGCTGTAAGGCGTCCACGACCGCCATGACCTTGTCGGCGTCCATTTTGGCGATGGCGCGACGCATCACGTCGTGGGGGCTGGCGGTCAACTGGGGCATGGCATTCCTACTTCACGTCGTTGAGGCGAGGACCTCGGGCTGATTCTGGTGGCAACGGGCGTCATCGGCAATGGCCGTCGGCACCCATCCACTGTACTGAGGAAGAGCATCGCGCTCGAAATCCCCGGCGTGCGACGTGACGATCATGACGCTGTTGACCTGGTGCGCACGTCCTAGGGTGTGTCCAATGCGCTCGTCCCCTCGCCGCTTCCCGCGACTCGCCGTGGCGCGCGCGGTCGTCCTGGCCGGTGTCCTCAACGTCAGCCTGGCCGGCACGTTAGCTGCCGCGTCGCCCACCACGACGTCATCAGTCGCGGGGGCGACCACACCTGGAGTGAACGTGACGACGATCGCCTTGCCGGCGGGCGCGTCGTCGGGAAGGATGTACCTGATCGCTTGCCCCAAACCCACCGATTGCGTCGCCGGAGGCCTGGCGACCTTCGCCGGAGGCAAGCAGCGCTCGATCATCAGCGTCGAAACCGGTGGCGTGTGGGCCGCGCCACAGGTCGTCGGAGCGACCATGGTCCATCTCGCCTGCCCGCGGACCGGAGCGTGTGTCGGCGTCGGACTTCGACTCCTGCCCGGGCCAGTGGCGAACGATTCCCTGTACTCGTCGTACCTCATCGTCCAGCACGGTTCGACGTGGTCGACGCCACAAACCGTCCCGGCGACCGGGCTCGGCCTCAATCCCAGTTACGTGGTGACGGCCATCGCGTGCCCACGAGCGGGGTGGTGCATCTTGAGTGGAACCCTCATCTTCAGCCCCACTCACACCAAGGTCTTCGTCGTGACGTGGCACAACGGCCAGTGGTCCGCGCCGCACTTCCTCTCGAGCAGCGCTCTCGGGAGTGGCGCGCAGCTGACCTCGCTCAACGCACTGAGTTGCGTCGGTGACTGGTGCCAGGCGGTCGGCGTCTTCATGGATGCACATCAGAGGATCCAGCCCTTCACCATCACTGATTCCAACGGACGGTGGCACATGACCCACGAGCTCGGCGCCTTCCTGGCGTCGACGAACACCAACGGTTTGGAGAGCATCTCCTGCAGCGCGGTCGAAACCTGCGTCGCTGGGGGATACAGCGCGCCGACGACGGGCATCGTCGAATCACCCCTGTTCGTCGAGGAGAACCACGCGAGATGGTCACGACCTTATGAGGTACCGGTGTCGATCTCAAGCATGGTCACTTCACTGTCGTGCACTGCGGCCACGCGATGCGCGGCGGTGATCGTCAACGCCGCCGGGGAATCCTTGGTCGGGCTGACCACGATGAGGGTGAGTCATCGCTGGAGCGCGCCACTGGTGGTGAACGTGGCCAAGCAAGCGACGGTGCAAGGATTAGCCGTCGGGTGCGTTCCGGGCCAGTGCACGATCGCAGGGGCGACACAGTCGAGCGCCCACGCGCCCTTTCAACCCACCCTGTTCAACGTGAAGTTCGCGCGATAGAACCCCATATCCCTCTTCGCGACGCGTTTCTCGCGTCCTTCGAGGCAGAGTCGCTGGCCGGGCGGCGGCCCCACCACCGACCAGCTGGGGAGAGAGTTGAAGGGTCCCGTCGTCGCACAGAGTCCCACGAGGCGGAAACTCGCGACAGTGGCGAGACGCCGTGTCGTCGCAGAACTGTTTCTCAGGATTCACGTTGAGTTGGTTACGTCCCCGTAGGTTGTCGTGGTGACCAATGGGCGCGTGGACATGGGCGAAGGACACGAGCTTCGACGGGGTCGCCACCTCGAGATGATGACTCTTACCTGGAACGTCGTTGGCGTGGTCGTCCTGGCCTACGCCGCGATCTCGGCGAAGTCGGTCGCCCTGGCGGGTTTCGGCTTGGACAGCGTGATCGAAATCGGTGCGTCCACGGTCGTGCTCTGGGAACTCGCCGATGTTGCGCAATCACGGCGGCGGCGGGCGATGCGGATGATCGGATCGGCGTTTGTGGCACTGTCGATCTATTTGGCGGTCCAAAGCACGGTCGTTCTCGCCGTCGGCTTCCGGTCGCACCACAGCCCTATTGGCATCGTCTGGACCGCCGTGACCGCATTCACCATGTTCGCCCTCGCCACCGGCAAGGCACGAGTAGGCGCAGCCTTGAACAATCCAGTGATCACTGCCGAGGGACGCGTCACAATGATCGACGGGATCCTTGCCACGGCGGTTCTCGTGGGACTCGCCTTGAACTCCTTCGTCGGCTGGTGGTGGGCCGATCCGGTGACGGGTTACGTGATTCTCTATTACTCGCTGCGCGAGGCCAAGGAAGCGTTCACACACTGACTTCACTTCCGCGTTGCGATGCCGTTGATCGGGCGACGTGCCGACAGGACGCGCTGGCCGTGTCCGGACCCCGGAAACCAAGCCTCTCGCTCGGCGAGTCGTTGCTGGTTCCTGAACTTCCAGGGCTCGGCGTGGTTGACCCACGAACCATGACCAGGGTGGCGACCTCTACAGTCCGCTGTTGAACGTGGACGTGACGACGCCACGGGACCCGCGACACGACGGCGAGCGAACGGTGCAGATGCATCGACTGTCATCTCCACATTGGACCTCCCCCGATTCGTCGAGCGACGCCAGTTGCCCTTCCGCCCGGCGAGTCGCCACCGTGGAGATGTCCACGACGAGTCTGGGAGGGTGGTCGTCTACCCTGACGATGGGTCGGGTTGATGCGCGGCGGACGTCGTCCAGTACCAATTCATCACTAAGTTCAGGGGCGAGTGAAAGTGAAGCCGGCCCGAGGAAAGCGAGGCTCGCCGTGAGTGAGACAGTCCATCGATCACCGATCTTCCAATTGGCGGACGATATCGTCGAGCGCGACGCCGCATTGGATCCCATCTTTGCCACCTCGTCGGGCATCCGAGGGTACGACCATCTCTTGCCCGACTTCTCACCCAGTGCCGTCGCCCTCGAAATGGAGAATGTTCGCCAGGCCCTGCGCCAGCTGTCGACGCTGAGCCCGACCGATGACATCGACCGGATCGGCGCCGACGTCCTTCGCGAACGCCTCGAGTCGCGCTTGTCACTGCTCACCTCGGGTGAGTCGACGCGAATCGTCTCCGTCCTCACGTCGCCCCTCTCCGAGATTCGTCGGGTGTTCGAGCTCATGCCCACTGACGATGTTCGTGTCGTCACCGAGCGCCTGTCGAGAGTGCGCCCCGCTCTCGCCTCATGGCGACTGACCCTCGAGACTCTTCGCGACGAGAATCGGCTCCCGCCGCGCCGTCAGATTCTCGGGGTGGCCGAACAAGCCCGGACCTACGCCGAAGGGACGTTCAGGAAGTTCGCCTCGCGGGTCGATTCGCACGACACCGATGAGAGCGCCATGGTCCACGCGTCACTTGACGCGGACCAGGCCTGTGGCGACCTGGCGAGTTGGATGGTCGAACACCTGGCACCGCGTGCTACCGAGCTCGACGCGTGCGGATCCGAGCGCTACCGGATGTGGGCGAGGCACTGGACCGGAGCCGAACTCGACCTCGAGGAGCTGTACCACTGGGGCTACGCGGATCTCCAGCGAATCACCTCGCGAATGAGAGAGATCGGACGCAGCCTCGCACCCCAGGCCCGTAACCTCACCGACGTGGCGCAGGTCCTCGACGATGATCCCGACCGAATGATCGACGGCACGGACGAGCTCTTGCGACGCCTCGTCGCCTTCACGCAGCGTGCCGTCAACGAGCTCGATGGCGTGCACTTCGATATCGATGAGAGGATCCGTTTCTGCGATGCCCGACTGGCTCCCGAAGGCAGTGCCGCGGCCCCGTACTACATCGCGCCGAGCGAGGATCTCTCGCGTCCGGGAACCACCTGGTTCCCCACACTGGGTCAGACTCGATTCTCCTGGTGGCGTTATGCGTCAACCTGGTACCACGAGGGCGTACCAGGCCACCATCTGCAATGCGCGACCTCGATCATCGAGGCGGACCGACAGAGCCGGTACCACCGACTCGAGGCGTGGACCCCGGGCTACGGTGAGGGTTGGGCTCTCTACGCGGAGCGACTCATGGAGGAGTTCGGTTTCTTCAGCGACCTCGGGGACGAACTCGGCTTCCTCTCGTGCCAAGCCCTGCGGGCCGCACGAGTCGTCGTCGACATCGGAATGCACTTGGGGCTCGAGGCGCCCGACGACATCGGACAGCTCGCCGACCTGGGCGACTGCGCCGGGCGGGTCTGGTCGGCGCCGATGGCGGTCGCCGTGCTCGAAGAGACCGCCCTGCTGAGCCACGAGATGGCGGTGTCCGAGGTCGAGCGCTACCTCGGCTGGCCGGCCCAGGCGATCTCCTACAAGGTCGGCGAGCGTTCGTGGTTGCGAGCACGCGCCGAGGCGCGCGAACGCTGGGGCGAGCGTTTCTCACTCAAGGAGTTCCACGCCGTCGCCCTCGCGCTCGGACCGATGGGCTTGGATACCTTCGAGGAGGAACTTCGCACCTGGAGTCCGTTGTCGCCAGCGTGATCAAGGGGGAGCGACGCAGGGGAGGTCATCTCCGGCACCAGAGTGACGAGACCGGCACCATGATGTGTTCTAGGGCCGTATCGACGTGGTGGCTCCCTCATCGTCGCGACATGAGTCTCGCCGGGGAAGAAGTAGGCTCCGCACGTCGGCCCGATGAGGTCCTCAAGTGACGGGCGGTCGAGTCATCGCGACGAACCATCTGCGACAACAGTACGATTTTGCTCTCCTGTGGGCGGGCCAGACGGTGAGCGAGCTCGGCAGCCAAGTCAGTTCGCTCGCTCTTCCGCTCCTCGCCATCGACCGGCTGCACGCCGGCGCGTTCGCGATCGGCCTCTTGACGACGATGTCCACCTTGCCCTTCCTCTTGGTCGGGCTGCCCGCGGGTGCGTGGCTCGACCGCGTCCGAAAGCGGCCGGTATTGATCGCCGCGGACATTGGTCGGGCACTCGTCTTGGGTTCCGTTCCGCTGGCCTGGGCCCTGTCAGTCTTGACAATGACCCAATTGTTGATGGTGAGTCTGGTGTCAGGAATTCTCACCGTGTTCTTCGACGTCGCCTATCAGTCATATCTCCCGACCCTCGTCTCACGCGAGAGGTTGGTCGAGGGCAACGCCAAACTTGCCGGGTCCATGTCCGGTGCCCAAGTGGCCGGTCCGGCCGTGGCCGGCCTGCTCATCGACGCGGTGGGTGCCGCCACCACTGTTCTCGCCGATGCGCTCAGCTTCGTCGTCTCCTTCGCCTCGCTCAGCGCGATCCGGTCACGGGAGGAGCGCACGATCCGAGCGCCAGGTAGCGCCCCGACCAGCCTCGGCCACGAGATTGGCGAGGGGCTCCGATTCGTGTGGCACGAACCACGTATCCGCAGCATCTCCCTGTCGACGGCCACCGCGAACCTCTTCGGCAGCATGGGACTATCGGTCTCGCTCCTGTTCCTCCGATCACAACTCCATCTCGCTCCGGCCCACATCGGCGTCTTGCTGAGCGCCGCCGGCCTTGGCGGAGTTGCTGGCGCCACGTTCGCAGCTCCCCTCGCCCGGCACTTCGGATTGGGTCGCACCATCCTGGTCGCCATCATGGTGAGCGGGATCGGTGAACTGGCGTATCCCTTGGCCACCCACGCCAACGTGAATCTGCTCGTCGTCGCGGGGGGATTGTTCACGGGGACGGGAGCCATCGTCTACAACGTGAATCAGGTGAGCCTGCGACAAGCGCTCTGCCCGCCACAACTCCAGGGCCGCATGAACGCGAGTGTCCGCACCTTGGTGTCAGGCTGCATGCCCATCGGTGCCTTTACCGGTGGCGTGCTGGGTGCGGCCATTGGCCTGCGTCCGACCCTCTGGGTCGCCGCGCTCGGTGCCGTGACGGCCTTCGGGTGGATCGCGTTCTCTCCGGTCCGACGCCTGCGCGACTTCCCCACGTCCGCTGTCGATGATCCGCTCTCGTAGGGAACGACCCCTGCGCGGACCTCCGCCGATGTGCCGGCG
>Ga0209698_10007772_pt1 | contig 11182 bp, 8 predicted proteins | sample LitLauG_LLR_2012_FD_187203 | JGI IMG/M metagenome (GOLD analysis project Ga0209698, IMG submission 187203) | Freshwater sediment microbial communities from Pennsylvania, USA - Little Laurel Run_MetaG_LLR_2012 (SPAdes) (version 2) | ecosystem: Environmental > Aquatic > Freshwater > Creek >... | reverse complement strand
ATGGCATGCAAGGGGTCAGGGGTTCGAATCCCCTTACCTCCACGAAAAAAGTGCCTGATCCTCGTCGGTATTGCCGACACGTGCGCACCTTTCGACGCTCCCGTACGGGTGGCAGTGAGCGACTCGGAATCCTCTCGCCGCGTGCCCGCAAGTCTGCTCGAGACCCATCGTCCCACTGACGCGCGACACCCTTGCGACACGTGATCGCCACTGTGACGTCACCGAGGCCACGTCACAACTCCACCTGTCGGTCGTTCCGCTGCAAGATGAGGTGGGCCACCGTCGAGGTCCAGCCCGTTTGGTGCGACGCGCCCAGGCCCTGGCCGGTATCGCCGTGGAAGTACTCGTAGAAGAACACGTAGGGCTTCCAGCGTGGATCGTCGACCAACGTCGCGTAGCGTGCGTCCGAGGGTCGCCCTCGCCCGTCCACTGGGAGGAAGAGGGAGATCAATCGCTGCGACAAGGCGTCGGCGACCTCGTCGAGCGTCATCGACGTCCCCGAGCCGACAGGGAACTCGATCATCACGTCACCCGGACAATGGGTCTCGTAGTTGCGCAGGGCCTCGATGAACAAGACGTTGAGGGGGAACCACACCGGCCCGCGCCAGTTCGAGTTGCCGCCGAAGAGTCCCGAGGTCGATTCACCGGGCTCGTAGTCCACGCTCGAGTCGACGCCGTCGATGTCGACGACGAAGGGATGGTCACGGTGGTACGCGGAGATGCTGCGGATGCCGTGGGGCGACAGCAGCGCCTCCTCGTCGAAGACCCGCGTCAGCATCTTGGCGAGGCGCTCGGGAGCGACGAGCGTGAGCAGGTGGGCGACGTCGTGCCCGTCGTCGCGCGCCTGGTACGAGACGGACTGCTCGGGGTTGTGCTCGAGGAACCAGGCGAGGCGGGTGCGAAAATCTCCCAGGTGGCTCACCGCGCTCTCGTGGTAGACGAAGGAGGCGAGCACCGGGACCAGTCCGACGAGGGAGCGGACCTTAAGGGGGACGTCGCGGCCATCGACCAGGTGCACGACGTCGTAGAAGTACGCGTCGTCGTCATCCCACATCCCTGAGTTGTTCTCGGCGCCGGCGATGCGCAAGAAGTGCTCGATGAACTTCGTCGCCAAGTCCTCGTAGGCGTCGTCGCAGGATGCGAGCCGCAGCGCCATGTTCAACAGGTCGAGCGCGTACATCGCCATCCAGGCCGTCGCGTCGGCTTGTTCGATGGTGCCGATGGTGCTCGGCAGCGTGGACCGATTGAGCGGCGAGATGTTGTCCAGGCCCAGGAACCCGCCGGTGAAGACGCCGTCCTCGTTGGAGCCCTTGGCGTTGATCCACCACGTGAAGTTCACCATCAGCTTGTGAAAGACCTTGGCCAGGAAGTCGAAGTCCTCACCCCCGTCGAGGATGAACACCTGCAGCGCCGCCCACGCGTGCGTGGGCGGGTTGACGTCGGAGAAGTTCCACTCGTAGGCGGCCATCTGGCCACTCGAGTGCATGTACCACTCGCGCAGCATCAAGATCAACTGCGCCTTGGCGAACTCCGGGTCGACGTGCGCCATGGTCACGCAGTGAAAGGCGTGGTCCCAGTTCGCGAACCACGGGTACTCCCAGACGTCGGGCATCAACAAGACGTCGTGCGCGTTGAGGTGTCGCCAGTCGTTGTTGCGGATGGCGGCGCGGTCCGGCGGTGGCGGTGGTGACGTGGGGTCGCCGCTCAACCAGCGCTTGACGTTGAAGTGGTAGAACTGCTTCGACCACAAGAGACCCGCCATCGCCTGGCGCAGGACGCGCGCCTCGTCGTCGCTCGTACCCTTGGGCGTGATCGACGCCCAGTACTCGTCGGCCTCCGCGCGCCGTTGGGCGACGATGGCGTCCACCTCAGCGATATCGAGCGGCGCCGACGCGCCGTCGTCCTCCGGGGCTTCTTGGCGCAGGCGCACGCGCAGGACCCGCGACTCACCCGGGGCCACCGTCACCTCGTAGTCGAGCGCCGCCTTGGTGCCCTCGTGCGCCGGGTTGACGCTCGCGGCGCCCTCGACGACGAAGTCATTGATGCCGTCCTTGGGGAACGCGGGCCCCTCGGTCGCGCCGTAGAGTCGTCGCACGTTGGTCTCGTTGTCACAGAACAGCAACTGCGGTGCGCCCTCGCCCGAGAGCCGCAGGGTCCGCGCGCGCGACGACTGCGCCAGGAGAGAGCCCTCGTGCGCGCTGATCCGGGGCGTGGCGTCGTCGTCGCCCCACCGCCAGGTGTTGCGGAACCATAAGGTCGGAAGCACCCGCAGGGTCTGCGTCGTGGGTCCGGCGTTCTCCACCGTGATCGACATCACGAGGTCGTGGGGACCCGCCTTGGCGTAGTCGACGCTCACCACCCAGTACTTCGCGTCGTCGAAGACGCCGGTGTCGAGGAGTTCGTACTCGGGCTGGGTGCGGTCGCGCGCCGCGTTGGTGGCGATCAGGTCCTCGTAGGGGAAACGAGCCTGGGGGTAGTGGTAGCGCCAGGAGTTCCACGAGTGCGTGGGCGTCGCGTCGACGTACCACCAGTACTCCTTGGCGTCCTCGCCGTGGTTGCCCTGAGGTCCCGCGAGGCCGAACATCCGTTCCTTCACGATGGGGTCCACGCCGTTCCACAGGGCGAGCGAGAGGCACCAGTTCTGGTCGAGGTCGCAGAACCCGGCCATCCCGTCCTCGTTCCATCGATAGACCCGACTACGCGCGTGATCGAAGGGGAACGACGCCCACGCGTCGCCGTCGGCGCTGTAGTCCTCGCGCACCGAGCCCCAGGCGCGCTCGGCCAGGTAGGGACCCCAGTCGCGCCAGGGCGCGGACCCGTCGTTGGCCGCGGCGAGCCGGCGGCGCTCGGGGCCGTCGCCCGGCGTCACGGGGACCTCGTCACGTCTCGACTTGCCCACCCGCGCATCGCCACACAGTACCGTGCGGTCCTTTTCGCTCGACAGTGAAACGTTGGTGAACAGCTCGACGGCGCCGGGTCACCAACGGGTCAGTCCCGCGTCGGGGCTTCATCGTGCGCGTCGGACCCGTGCGGGGGCCTCGTAGTATCGGGTCGACGACTGGTTCGTCGTCGCGAAAGGGTGACGCATGAAGGCACTGTCGGTGGTACCCCTCCAGGCCGGTTCGGCGGCCCTGATGGACGTCGAGGAGCCGCCACTGAGCGATGGCCCCATCCTCGTCGAGACCCTGGCCGTGGGCATCTGCGGCACCGACATCGAGATCCTCTCGGGCGCGTACGGCTGGAGCCCGCCGGGTCGCGAGCGCCTGGTGCTCGGCCACGAGTCCCTGGGACGCGTCCTCGAGGCCCCGGCCGGCGGCCCCGTCGCCGTGGGCGATCTCGTGGTGGGCATCGTGCGCCGGCCCGACCCGGTGCCGTGCGACAGTTGCGCGGTGCTCGAGTGGGACTTCTGTCGCAACGGGCTCTACACCGAGCGCGGCATCAAGGAGCACGATGGCTACCTGTCCGAGCGCTACCGGATCACGCCCGACTTCGTCGTCAAGGTCGATGCGCGACTCGGCGTCCTGGGCGTCCTCTTGGAGCCCACCAGTGTCGTGGCCAAGGCCTGGGAGGAGGTGGACCGCGTGGGGGGACGGGCCCACTGGGCGCCGCGCACCGTGCTGGTGACCGGAGCGGGTCCCATTGGACTGCTGGCGGCTTTGTTGGGGTCCCAGCGCGGCCTCGAGGTCCACGTGCTCGACCGCATGAGCGACGGCGTCAAGCCCGATCTCGTGCGCGCCCTCGGCGGCACCTACCACAGCGGCACCATCGCCGACGTGGGCTTTCACCCCGACGTCATCATCGAGTGCACCGGCGTCTCCTCGGTGATCCTGGACGCGATGACCAACATCGGCGTCGGCGGCGTCATGTGCCTGACGGGCGTCTCCTCGGGCGGGCACGAGATCAACTTCGATGAGGGCGCGCTGAATCGCTCCATGGTGCTCGAGAACGTGGCGGTGGTCGGCTCGGTCAACGCGAACCGGCGCCACTACGAATCGGCGGCCGCGGCGCTCGCCGGCGCGGACCGCGACTGGCTCTCGAAACTGGTGACCCGCAGAGTCCCCCTGGACAAGTGGATGGACGCTCTGACGCGCAGCGACGACGACGTCAAGGTCGTCATCGAGGTCCAGCCCGCGGCGTCCACGGGGTCATGAGCTCCTCGCCGCGCGCCGTGGTGGTGCTGGGCGTCTCGGGGTGCGGCAAGACCACCGTCGCCACGGCCGTCGCCGCGCGCCTCGACTACGACGTCTGCGACGCCGACGACCTGCACAGCACCGCCAACATCGCCAAGATGCACAGCGGCCACCCGCTCACCGACGAGGACCGCGGGCCGTGGCTGCACGCCGTGGGCCGACGCATGGCTGAGACGCTCGCCCGAGGCCGCGGCATCGTGGTGGCGTGCTCGGCGCTCAAGGTGTCCTACCGCGACATCCTGCGCGAGTACGAGCCCTCGACGTTCTTCGTCTTCCTCGATGGCTCGCGCGAGTTGATACAGGCGCGCGTGAACGCGCGACACGGGAGCTTCATGCCGCCCTCGCTGTTGGCGTCACAGTTCGCCACCCTCGAGCCGCTTCGCCCCGAGGAGTCGGGAGTGCGCCTTGACGTCGCGCACGCACTCGCTGAGACGGTCGACGCCGCCGTCGCGGCGCTGGCCGCGTCGGCCGCGGATCCGGGTGGCACGGATTCTGGACACACGCGCCTGGGTCCCTCGGCGTCGGCCTGATTCGCGCGCTGGCGCGCGTGACGACTACTGCGGCAGGCACCAGCCGTGTGGCGCCACGATGCGCTCGATGGAGGCCGGGCCCCACGACCCGACCGCGTAGGGCTCGACGGGGGGCGGGTCCTCGAGCAGCGGTGCGGCCACCTGCCAGAGCCGTTCGATCCCATCGGAACGCGTGAAGAGGGACTGATTGCCCAGCATCGCCTCGAGGATCAGGTGCTCGTAGGCCTCGAGGTTGTGGGCCGCCTGGAAGGAGTCCTTGTAGTGGAAGGTCATCTCGGCCGCATCGAGGTGCATCCGCGGGCCCGGCTCCTTGGCGAGGAAGTGCGCGTGGATCGAACCGGGGTCCGCGAAGTCGACGACGATCTTGTTGCCGCGCCAGTGCGGTGCGCGCCGCCCCAGCGGGAAGAGACGCATCACCGGCTCCTGGAAGCCAATAGAGATCACCTGGCGGCTCTGGGCGAGTGACTTGCCGGTGCGCAGGTAGAAGGGCACGCCCTTCCAGCGGGTGTTCTCGACCTCGGCGCGCAGCGCGATGAACGTCTCGGTCTGGGAGTCGGGAGCGACCCCGCGCTCCTGGCGGTACCCCTCGTACTGTCCGCGCACCACGTGCGCGGGGTCGATCGGGCGGATCGTCTCGAACACCTTGTGGACCTCGTCGCGCAGGGGTCGCGCCTCGAACGAGGTGGGCTGTTCCATCGCGATGAAGCCCAGCACCTGGAACAGGTGGCTCACGACCATGTCGCGAAAGGCCCCGGTCTCCTCGTAGAAGGCGCCGCGGCCCTCGATCGAGAGGGTCTCGGGTACGTCGATCTGGACGAAGCAGACGTGGTCGCGGTTCCACAGGGGTTCGAAGAGACGATTGGCGAAGCGCAGCGCCAGGATGTTGTCGATCGACTCCTTGCCCAAGAAATGGTCGATGCGAAAGACCTGGCTCTCGTCGAAGTGGGCGGCGATGGCCGCGTTGAGCGTCACCGCCGAGGCGAGGTCGACCCCGAAGGGCTTCTCGCAGATGACCCGCGAGTTCTCGCTGAGTCCGCTCGCGCCGAGCATCTCGATCATGGCGAGCACCGCACCGGGCGGAATGGCCAAGTGAAAGAGGCGCCGCGCCGTGGCGCGCAGCTCGCCCTCGGCGCGCTCAACCGCCTCCACCAGAGCGTCGTAGTCGTCGGGGTCGGCCGCGACGAAGGAGAGGGAACTCACGAAGTCCTCCCACGCCTCGCCCTCGGGCTTGGCCGACCCGAAGGCCAGCACCGACTCGTAGGCGTAGGTGCGAAACGCCGCGGTGGTCATGGCGAAGGCGGCCGGCGCCGAGCCGATGAGGCGGAAGCGCTCCGGGAGCAGTCCCGCCTCGCACAGGTGGAAGAGCCCCGGGATGATCTTGCGCTTGGCGAGGTCGCCGGTCGCCCCGAAGAGGACGATGACGTGGTCCTCGTCGACCTTGGAATCCATCTGGTCAGCTCCAGCCGTCACGGGCTACCTCCCTGTCGTTGTCAGTGGCTCTGCTCCGTGGCGACGGCGCCGACGTCCAGGCCGGTCTCGTCGGTCAAGATCAGAGCATTCGCGCGCTGCACCCGACTCGCCGGGATCGACGGATCACCCGCCAACAATTTCTTCAGCGCGCCACGGACTCCCTCGCCCGACACGATCCACAGCGTCTCGTCGGTTCGCGCCAGGGCCGCGAACGTCATCGTCATGCGTCGGCGTCCCTGGTACTCGCCGGTCACGGCGATCAGGCGGTCCGTCTCGTTGAGCGCCGCGTCGCCCGCCACCAACGAGGCGGTGTGCCCGTCGGGGCCGAGTCCCAGGTGTACCAGGTCGAAGCGCTCGGGCACGAGTTCGCCGTAGCGCGCGGCGGCGCCCTCGAGGTCGCTCTCCTCCACGGGCATCGCCACGATGCGCGGGGTCCGCGGCGCGAGTCCGGCGACGAGACCGGTCAGGTTGCGCTCCGAGTCCCCCGCGGGCGCGACGCGCTCGTCCACCTGGAAGATGGTGACGTGTTCCCAGTCGAGGTCGTGACCCGCGAGGTGGCGCCAGGTGAGCAGCGGCGACTGACCGCCGCTGAGCGCCAGAACGAACTCGCCGCGCTCGTCGATCCGCGCACGCGCACGCTCGGCGATGTGGGCGGCGCCGGCCGCGGCGAGGGCCTCGGCGGAGTCGAACTCGCGCAGCGCCACGTCCACTAGGCGGGCTTCTCCACGTGGCCACCGAAGGCCGCACGCATGGCCGAGAGCACCTTGGCCGTGAACTCGCCCTCGCCGCGCGACTCGTAGCGCTGCCACAGGGCGGCGCTGATCACCGGCGCGGGGACCGACTCGGCGATGGCCGCCTCGAGGGTCCAGCGACCTTCGCCCGAGTCCGAGACGCGTCCGCTGAACTCGGTGAGCTCCGGCGACCTCGCCAGCGCGTCCGCCGTCAGGTCCACGAGCCAGGAACTGACCACCGATCCGTGGCGCCAGACCTCGGCGATCTCGGCGAGGTCGAAGTCGTAGGAGTAGAACTCCGGATCGCGCAGCGGCGTCGTCTCGGCGTCGGCCACCACGCTCTCGCGTCCGACGTTGGCGTGCTTGATGATGTTGAGCCCCTCGGCGATCGCCGCCATCATCCCGTACTCGATGCCGTTGTGCACCATCTTGACGAAGTGGCCGGCCCCGTTGGGTCCGCAGTGCAGGTAGCCCTGGGCCGCCGTGCCGTCGGTGCGTGTGCGATTCGGCGTCGGCGCCGTGCCGTCGTCACCCGGGGCGATGGTCGTGAAGAGCGGCTCGAGTCGCGCGAAGACGTCGTCCTCGGCGCCGATCATCAAGCTGTAGCCGCGCTCGAGTCCCCACACTCCCCCGCTCGTGCCGCAGTCCACGTAGTGCAGTCCCCGTGCCGCGAGCGCGTGGCTGCGCACGATGTCGTCCTGGTAGAAGGAGTTGCCCCCGTCGATGACCACGTCGTCGGCGTCGAGGTACTCGACGAGCTCGTCGAGCGCCCGTTGGGTGATGGCGGCCGGGAGCATCAGCCAGATCGCGCGGGGGCGCCGCAGCGTGCTCACCAGATCCTCGAGGGACGAGGCCCCGGTGACGCCCGGACCCTCGATGGCCGCCACCGCGGCCGGGTTGACGTCGTAGACCACGCACTCGTGCCCGTCGCGCACCAGTCGGTGCACGATGTTGGCGCCCATGCGCCCCAGTCCCACCATGGCCAGTTGCATCGGCTTATCGGTCGCCATGGTCGCCCTCCTGGTTCTTGCGCGCCCGGTAGCGCTGGATCAACGCGTTGGTCGACGAATCGTAGTGGAGCTCGGGTTCGTCGTTGGCCTCGAGGTCGGGGATGATCGCCGTGGCGAGCACCTTGCCGAGCTCGACGCCCCACTGGTCGAAGGAGTCGACGCCCCAGACGGTGCCCTGGGTGAACACCGAGTGCTCGTAGAGCGCGATGAGCGAGCCGAGGAAGCGCGGGGTGAGCACGTCACCCATGAGGACATTGGTCGGACGGTTGCCCTCCATCACCCGGTGCGCGACCTCGTGCTCGGGGACACCCTGGGCGCGGACCTCCTCGGCGGTGCGCCCGAAGGCGAGGGCCTGGGCCTGGGCGAAGACGTTGGAGGTCAAGATGTCGTGGTGGTCGCCGAGCGGGTTGAGGCTTCGCGCGAAACCGATCAGGTCCACCGGGATGATGCTCGTGCCCTGGTGGATGAGTTGGTAGAAGCTGTGTTGACCGTTGGTGCCGGGCTCGCCCCAGTAGACCGGTCCCGTCGGGTAGTCGACGCGCGTACCCTCTAAGGTCACGTGCTTGCCGTTCGATTCCATGGTGAGCTGCTGGAGGTAGGCGGGCAGTCGCTTCAAGTACTGGTCGTAGGGCATGACCCCCACGGTCTCGCAGCCGAGGAACTCGCGATTCCACAGCGTCAACATCGCCAGCAGCACCGGCAGGTTCTGGTCGAAGGGGGCGGTGCGGAAGTGCTCGTCCATGGCGTGGAACCCCTCGAGGAGTTCGTGGAACCCCTCGGGGCCGACCGCCAGCATCGTCGAGAGGCCGATCGCCGAGTCCATCGAGTAACGCCCGCCGACCCAGTCCCAGAAGCCGAACATGTTGGCCGTGTCGATCCCGAAGGCCGACACCAACTCCTCGTTGGTCGACACCGCGACGAAGTGCCTCGCGACCGCCGCCTCGTCGCCGAGTCGCTCGAGCAACCACGCGCGCGCCGAACGAGCGTTGGTGAGCGTCTCGATCGTCCCGAAGGTCTTGGACGAGACGATGAAGAGGGTCTCGGCGGCGTCGAGGTCGCGCACGGCCTCGACGAAGTCCGTGGCGTCGACGTTCGAGATGAACTTAAAGGTCAGGTCGCGACGCGAGTAGTGGCGCAGCGCCTCGTACGCCATGACCGGGCCGAGGTCGGATCCGCCGATGCCGATATTGACGACATTGGTGATGGCGCGCCCGGTGTGGCCCGTCCACTCCCCCGAGCGCACGCGATCAGCGAAGTCCGCCATGCGCTCGAGGACCCCGTGCACCTCGGCCACGACGTCCACGCCGTCGACGACGAGCGAGGAGTCCTTGGGCATGCGAAGAGCGACGTGCAGGACCGCGCGGTCCTCCGAGACATTGATGTGCTCGCCGGCGAACATGGCGTCGCGCCGCTCAGCGACACCCGACTCGTTGGCCAGGGCCACCAACAGGCGCATCGTCTCGTCGTCGACGCGGTTCTTCGAGTAGTCGAGGTAGATGCCCTCGGCCTCGGCGCTCAGGCGGGTCCCGCGTCGCGGGTCCGCGGCGAAGAGCTCGCGCAGGTGGCGCGGCGAGATCGCGGAATAATGCTCCTCGAGTCGGCGATAGGCGTCTCGTTGTCGAAGGGGAGTGGGCGTCACGGTGTCTCCAGGGGTCGCTCGAAGGGGGCGTCGATTCGAGACAGTACTCCGTCGGGGGCGCTCGCCACGACGTACACCTAGCGGTTCACGCTCGACATGTCGGCGTAGCGATCACCGGCGCCCGCGCCGAGCGGCGCGGCGGCGTCGAGGGCCGCCAGGTCGTCATCGCTCAACACGACCTTAAGGGCGGCGATATTCTCCTCCAGGTAACGTCGGCGCTTCGTGCCCGGGATCGGCACCACGTCCTCACCCTGGGCCAGGACCCAGGCGAGCGCCAATTGGCTCGGGGTCACGGCCTTGTCGTCGGCGATCTGGCGCACGCGCTCGAGGAGTTCAAGGTTCTTGGCGAAATTCTCGCCCTGGAAGCGCGGCGAATGACGTCGAAAATCGTTCTCGTCGAGGTCGTCGACGCTGCGGATGGCGCCCGACAGGAAGCCGCGACCGAGGGGCGAGTACGCCACGAAGCCGATGCCGAGCTCGCGCACCGTCGCCAACACCTCGTTGTCCTCGACGTCGCGCGACCACAGGGACCACTCGGTCTGGACCGCCGTCACGGGGTGGGTCTGGTGGGCGCGGCGGATGGTCGCGGGTGCCGCCTCGCTGATGCCGAGGTGTCGCACCTTGCCGGCGGCGACGAGCTCGCCCAGGGCGCCCCACGTCTCTTCGATAGGCACGCTCGGGTCGACGCGGTGCTGGTAGTAGAGGTCGATGTGCTCCACGCCCAACCGGGCCAGGCTCGCGTCACAGGCCTCGCGCACGTACTCCGGGCGGCCGTTGATGCCCAGGCGGGTGCCGTCCTCGCGGCGCTGGTTGCCGAACTTCGTGGCCAGCACCACCTCGTCACGCCGCGAGGAAATGGCGCGCCCGACCAGCGTCTCGTTGGTGAAGGGGCCGTACATGTCGGCGGTGTCGAGGAAGTTCACGCCGGCGTCGAGGGCGGCCTGGATCACCGCGACGGACTCGCTCTCGTCGCCCTGGCCGTAGAACTCGGACATGCCCATGCAACCCAGTCCCTCGGCGGAGACCTCCAGGGCGGCCGAACCTGACCCGAGCGTGCGACGTAATGCAACCATGACAATCCTCCAGAAGTTGTGACCACGACTCACTTTACGGTGCGTCCCGCGTCATCCGTTCCTCGGGGCGAGCTCCTCGGCGCTGAGAGTTTCGAGACGTTAGAGTCCCGAGTACTCGCCGGGCGCGTCGAAGACCTCCATCGTCGACACGGCGGCGTGCGTGCGCAGGGGGATCTCCTTCATCAGCCAACTCAGCGCGAAGGCGACCACCGCGAAGGGCAGCGCGAAGAGGAAGACGGTCTGCAGGGTGTGGCTGAACGCGTCCACCACCAGGGCGCGCTGGGCCAGGGGCAGGTGGTCGATCTGCGTGGGATTGATCGCGACGCTGCCGCCCTTGACCAGCTGGCCCAGCTGCGTCGAGGTCAGGCTCGAGCGCAACTCGTGCAGCAGGCGGTTATTGAACACGTCACCGAGGACCGCGACACCGAAGGCGCCGCCGATCGATCGGAAGAACGTCGCCGTCGCCGTCGCCGTGCCGAGTTGTGAGTGCGGGACGGCGTTCTGGACCGCCACGACGAGGATCTGCATCACGAGCCCCA
>Ga0209698_10007771_pt1 | contig 11183 bp, 12 predicted proteins | sample LitLauG_LLR_2012_FD_187203 | JGI IMG/M metagenome (GOLD analysis project Ga0209698, IMG submission 187203) | Freshwater sediment microbial communities from Pennsylvania, USA - Little Laurel Run_MetaG_LLR_2012 (SPAdes) (version 2) | ecosystem: Environmental > Aquatic > Freshwater > Creek >... | reverse complement strand
GCCAATGGCAACCCCGGTCCATGCTCGATCTTGGCTCGGGGCCGGGCACGGCCATCTGGGCCGCGCGTGAATTGCTCCCGAGCCTCGCGACGGCCACGGCCATCGAGCGGAACCCGGCGATGATCGAGCTGGCGACCGCTTGTCTGGATCCGCGCGTGGAGGTGACCGGGATCCCATCTGATCTGCTCGACGAGCAGACGATGCTCCCGGCATCCGACTTGGTGGTTGCCGCCTATGTGCTCGGGGAGCTGAACCCGTCACGCCTTCCTGGACTGGTGGAGCGAGCCTTTCGGGCCACTCGAGGCGTCCTGCTGTTGGTCGAACCTGGCACTCCGGCGGGCGCCCACACCATCGGAGTTGTCCGATCCCAACTGATTGCCGCAGGTGCCTCAATTCTGGCCCCCTGCCCGCACTCCAGTCCGTGTCCGATGGTCTCACCGGGGTGGTGTCATTTCCCCGCCCGGCTTGGCCGGACCAGGGCCCACATGCAGGTTAAATCCGCGGTTGTGCCATTCGAGGACGAGAAATTTTCCTATTTGGCCATTTCCAGGACACCCGCGGCACAAGATCCAGCCGCCCGCATCGTCGGCTCGACGCACTTGTCCAGGGCAGGCGTGCGGTTTCCGGTATGTCGCGACGGTCGGATTGAGGAGTTGCAGATACTCAAGCGCGACGATGCCGCCTTCCGCGTGGCGCGCAAGCACCGTTGGGGTGATGAAACCTAGCACATCACATTGGCCCAGCTCTTGCTTAACATGTGATCGTACGCCGCAACCATCTCGGACGCACCACGGACATGACCTCCGCATTTTCCCTCGATCGCCGGTCCGCCGCCAAGCCTAGCAACGCCCTAGCCGGTGTGGACCTTTCGAGCTGGCTCAGCTGGGCCTGGTATGGCCTCGGCTTCGCCCTGGCTGTGAAGCTCAATCCGTCAATGGTCCTCGATCTCACTTCCGGCGGGGTCGGAATGATCGTGCTGGGCGGCGCTGTCGCGATATTTTTCGTGCTGGTCCTTGCGATCCAGCGTCATATGCGCGTCTCGCTGCAAGACACCAGCTTCGGCGACCCCAAGAAGTTGGTCGATGATGGCGTTTTCGCGATGTCGCGAAATCCTATGTACGTGGCGTTCCTATTGCCGATTGCCTCGATAGGCTACTATTCGCTTGTTGCGGCGGCGGTAGCGGCGGTGCTCTACGTGCTCAGCATGAACAACTTTGTCATCGCCTTCGAGGAGCAGATCTTGGACGCGACCTTCGGAGGCCGATTCCACCGTTATTGCCAATCGACGCCTCGCTGGCTGATCTGGTAGCCGGCACGTTTGGATCGCGATTGACAGGGGGTCGGTTTTCTCGTCACTGATATTGCGACACTAGGTCCGGTATGAGATCTGCTATGGGAAAGTCCCGCCAAGCGAAATTCAAACTCGGACAGGTGGTTCGCCACCGCATTCATCCATTTCGCGGCATTATATTCGACGTCGACCCGGTGTTCGACAACACCGAGGAATGGTGGCTATCGATCCCCGCCGAGCTCAGGCCGGCAAAGGACCAGCCTTACTATCACTTACTCGCCGAAAACGACAAGACCGAGTACGTGGCTTACGTTTCTGAGCAGAACCTCCTGCCCGACGATAGCGGCAAGCCGTTGCGGCACCCGCAGGTACGCGAGATGTTCGCGACCGACGAAACGGGCGTCTACCATCCCTTGTTCGTCGAAACTCACTGACCACCGATGTCGGGTTGGAAGCAATTGGGGCCGCCCAATTGGCGGCCCCTCGTATCAACACGGGTCCGTAAGTGCTGCCATCAGTTGCCGGTCGTGGTCTTGGCGTTCGGATCGGCGGCGGGAGCTGCGCCAGCCTTGGCCGGATCGGCGGCCTGGTCCTGCTTGATGCTGTTGAGCGCCGCCTGTGCCGCCCGTTGCTTGGCATAAAGGCGTTCTTGGATGTCCATGATCATATTCTTACGGGCATTGAAGTATTTCGCCGCGTCGATCGGCTTGCCGGACATCGCCGTCGTGAAGCCGCCCATCTGGAGTTTCAGCGGTACCGCGAAGCCCTGGATATTGATGGCATAGACCGTCATGACCTTGGCCTTGTTCATCTGGTCAATAAGCTCAGGTGTCGCCTCGATTTCCGCTGTGCAGCCTGCGGGCAGGCAGATCTGGTACGGCAGCGCGACGAATTTCTTTTCGTCCTTTTCGTCATCGAAGGCGATGCGCACGCCAGCTGGGATGATCACACTTGCCGGCACGGTTACAAGAAGCCCCTTCTTGTTGACACCGTCATCTTCGCGGATTGCCGCAGATACCAGGACGGCGGCGGTATTGCCGTCCAGGCGCTCCTGCTGAGTGATACAGAACCCCTTGTCGATTGGCTTAGCGGTCTTTGGGTCCTTGGCGGCGGGATCGGGAACCTGTGTCTTGCCGCAAATCTTGACCCAAAAGACCTGCTTGCTTGGATCGGTTTTTCCGGCGTCAGCCGCAGCTGGGGCGGTCGGATCGGGTGGTGCTTGATCGGCCGCGGCCGGTTGAGCTGGCGCGGCCTGCTGGGCTTGCACGGGCGTGAGACCTGCCGCCGTCGCCAAGAGTGCCATGCTCAGTCCCGCGACCAAATGAATTCGCTTGAGCGGCATCGTCGTCAAATCCAAATAAGCCATGAAGTTTCGACCTTTCATCCCCTGCCGGCGGACGACGCTCGCCCCCTCCGGCACTTCCCCATAAAGTTTCGTGCCCCGCTAGTGCCCGATCCAATCGGGCAGGGACGTTAAGACGGCAAGCCTTTCCTCGGCAAATAAGGCGGCAACGTGACTGCCGGATGCGGCCAGGGCGCCGCCTGTGTGTAATTTGGCGATGCCAGTGGCTTGCCGGTCACCAACAGTGGCGGTGCGTGCGGGCATATCGGTGCCACGCTCGATGACTAGACAGCGCACGGCGGACGAACCATTTATTGCCGCTCTGACAACCCACCGGGAGCAAGATTACAATGTCCTTTTGGTCCCGGCGGATCGGCTTCACTCTTCTCGCCTGTACCGCACTCCTTGCGCTGGCGACGCTTCATGCCCACGCCGAGCCGCAAGTTGCCATCTCAATGCTTGGCGAGCCTCGCTACAAGCCGGGCTTTTCGCATTTCGACTACGCGGACCCGGACGCGGTCAAAGGTGGAAGGTTGCGGCTCGCCAGGCTCGGGTCATTCGACACGCTCAATCCGTTCGTGATCCGCGGCCAGTACGACGAAGGCGTACGCGAACTCGTTTTCGAGCCGCTGATGGCGCGCTCGTTCGACGAACCGTTCTCGCTCTACGGCCTCATCGCCGAAACGATCGACACACCACCCGATCGAAGCTGGGTGGAATTCGCCCTACGCGAGGAAGCCCATTTCAGTGATGGCAAGCCAATAACGCAAGATGATGTGCTGTTCTCCTTCGCGGTGCTACGCGATCACGGCCGGCCAAACCACCGGGACTATTACCAAAAGGTCGCTAAGGCCGAAAAGGTGGGCGAGCGGGGTGTGCGCTTCACCTTCAAACCAAACAGCGGCCGCGAGATGCCGCTCATCATGGGTTTGATGCCGGTGCTGCCGAAGCATCTCTATGAGGCGGATACGTTCGAGCAGGCCACGCTATCGGCCACGGGCAGTGGTCCCTATGTGGTCGCCGAGGCAATCGCTGGACGGACGGTTCGCCTCAAACGCAATCCCAACTATTGGGGCCGCGATCTCCCCGCAACCAAGGGCCGGTATAATTTCGACGAGGTCGTCTATGACTACTATCAGGATGCCACGACGATGTTCGAGGCCTTCAAGGCAGGTGCCTATGACTTCACCGAAGAGGGCGACGCCGCTCAGTGGCGAACCGGCTATGGGTTCCCGGCGGTGAGGTCCGGCGACGTAAAAACAGCAGAAGTCCCGTTTGCCTTGCCTGCGCCCATGGCTGTGCTGGCGTTCAACTTGCGACGACCGTTGTTCGCCGACCAGCGCGTCCGCAAGGCGCTGAACCTTTTGTTCGATTTCGAATGGATCAACGCCCAACTTTATCACGGCGCCTACACACGGTTGGAGAGTTTCTTTGATCGCTCCGAACTCTCCGCGCATGGGGTTGCCGCCAATGCCGCCGAACGCGTACTACTACAGCCCTTCGCCGCCTCTGTCGGTCCAGAGGCCATGAACGGCACTTGGACGTTGCCGACGAGTGATGGTCAGGGCTGGAACCGAACAAACACTCGCGCCGCGCTGGACTTGTTGGCGACCGCCGGCTGGACCCTGAAAAATGGCGTGCTAACGAATTCCAAGACCGGCGAGCCTTTCGCGTTCGAGATTCTCGCCCAGTCGCGCCCGCAGGAGCGGCTGCAGTTGGCCTACGCCTCACAACTCAGACGTGCGGGCATCGCTGCCCAGGTTCGCCTTGTTGATGCCGCCCAGTATCAGCAGCGGTTGAACACGTCCAATTTCGATATGGTGCAGTACACGTGGTACTCTTCGCTATCACCGGGCAGTGAGCAAATCGGGCATTGGGCCAGCCGAGCGGCCGATCAGCAGAGCACGTTCAATGTCGCGGGCATCAAGAACCCGGCGATCGATGCCATGATCGAAATGCTGGTCGCCGCCCGGACCGAGGATGAACTCACGGCCGCCGTGCGGGCACTCGACAGGTTGCTGCTTTCCGGCGACTATGTGATTCCGTTGTTCTATCCAGCGAAACAATGGATCGCCTACCGCTCGCACTTGCGTTTTCCAGCCAAGGTTTCGCTGTATGGCTTTCAGCTCGATACCTGGTGGGCGGATCCGAACCAGAAGCCGAGCAATCCCTGAGGACACCACACGATGGCCGGAGCCGACAAGCCCGCACAGTGCAGTTTCGATGACTTTTTGAAGGTCGACATTCGCGTCGGCACGATCACCGACGTTCTACCGTTTCCCGAGGCGCGGAAACCGGCTTTCAAGCTGGTGATCGACTTCGGCCCGGATATTGGGGTGAAGAAGTCGTCGGCGCAGATTACGGTGCACTATCGCAAGGAGGACCTGATCGGCCGACAGGTGGCGGCGGTGGTGAACTTCGCGCCCCGCCAGATCGGACCGTTCATGTCCGAAGTGTTGACGCTAGGTTTTCCGGACGCAGACGGTGCGGTTGTGCTGTTCAAACCGGACCTGAAAGTGCCGAACGGCGGACGGCTGTTTTGATTTGGGGGCAAGTTCGTCTAGCTCCGCATTCATTTCGAGGCGCGAGCATCGCGCGCCTCGAAGAATTGGCGTGGAACAACAATTCGTACCACGACGATCCTTCGAGACGACCTGCAACCCCAGGCCCCTTCAGGATGCAGTTGGGGCTACGTGCGAGGCCGTCAGCTTGCTTTGGCCAGCTTGGCGGGGCGAACGGCGGCCATGTAGTCGCTCATCAGGGTCTCGGTGATCGCGCCTGGCTTGTATTTGTGCGGGCCGATCTCGGAAACCGGGGTCACCTCGGCGGCGGTGCCGACGATGAAGCATTCGGTGAAGGATGACAGTTCGTCGGGCATGATCACCCTTTCATTCACCGCGTAGCCCCGCTTTTTGGCCAACGCCATCACCGTCCGCCGGGTGATACCGTCGAGGAAGCAGTCCGGGAGCGGCGTGTTCAGCGCGCCATCCTTGATCAAGAAGATGTTGGCACCGGTGCATTCGGCGACCTGCCCTCGCCAATCGAGCATCAGGGCATCGGCATAGCCCGCCCGCTCGGCGCGGTGCTTTTCGAGCGTGCAGATCATGTAGAGACCGGCGGCCTTGGCCTTGCTCGGAATAGTTGCCGGGTCCGGCCGGCGATACTGGGCCATCGCCAGACGGATACCCTTCATCTTCGTGGCTGGGTCGAAATAGCTGCCCCAATCCCACGTGGCGACCGCCAGATGGATCTTGCTGTGTTGAGCGCTTACGCCCATCTGCTCGCTGCCACGCCAGGCTATCGGGCGCACATAGCAATCGACCAGCTTGTTGGCCTTGATGGTGTCGCGGCACGCTTGGTCGATCTCGGCCAGCGAATAGGGAATTTCGAAATCCAGCATCTTGGCGCTGTCGATCAACCGCTGGCTGTGCTCGGTCAGCTTGAAGATTTCCCCGCTGTACGCGCGCTCACCTTCGAAAACCGCGCTCGCATAATGCAGCGCGTGGGTAAGCACATGGACGTTCGCCTTGCGCCAATCGACCAGTTGTCCGTCGAACCAAATGAAACCGTCGCGGTCATGATAGGGTGCCGTTGCCATTGCCATGCGCGTTTCCTCCACTGACCGGGGATGGCGGTGCGCCTGCCCGGTTCACGCCTCTGATCGCCATCGCCCGCCCAACGGCCTCCCGCCGCGCGGCGACACGCTGAAAACCCAATCCTTGCATAAGCGCAAAGGCCTTGCCAGCTCCAGCCCCAGGCCTTACTCAGCGTCGGCAGAGGCATTCCCGGCATCGGCGGGTTTACTGTAAGCTGGAAACACCGATTATGTCAACATAGCTGACCTATCGAGTGAAACCGTGAAACTTGCCAGCAGCCCACTGCGTCCTCCCGAAGCTGCAGCCGAAGGCGAAACCGCTTTGGTCGAGCTGGTCGAGCTATTGTTCTTTGCCTATCGTGATTTCACCTCCGACCCCGATACAATCCTCGCGGAGTTCCACTTCGGTCGCGCTCATCATCGCATCTTGCATTTTGTTGATCGGCATCCAGGCCTACGCGTCGCGGATCTGCTGGATATCCTCAAGATCACCAAGCAGAGCCTTGCTCGCGTCTTGCGGCAGTTGGTGTCCAGCGGCTACATTGAACAACGGCTCGGACAAGCCGATCGGCGCGAGCGACGACTCTATACAACTGCCAGTGGCCACGATCTCGCCCGCCGGCTATTGGCGCCGCAATTGGATAGAATGCGGGCCGCCTTGCGCGTAGCAAGGAGCAAGTCCGAGCCGGAGATGGTGGAGGCGTTTTTATTCGCAATGATCGAGCCGGCTGAACGTCGCCGGGTCGAGGCTTTGATGGGTACGCGCCCGCGTCACGCAGCAGGTCGGAGGGGAGAGCAACCATGAGCCTTTCACAGGTCGCGTCCAAATCGCGCCCGCCATTGGCGGACGATGCCAGCCACGTACTTGTGGTCGACGACGATCAACGCATCCGCGAATTGTTGGTCGGCTATCTGCACAACAATGGCTTTCGGGTAAGCGCCGCCGGTGATGCGGCCTCGGCGCGTTCGGCCATGCGAGGATTGAGCTTCGATGTGCTGATCCTCGACGTTATGCTGCCAGACGCCAGTGGTCTCGACTTGGCTCGCGAGCTGCGTCGAGAATCAAAAGTGCCGATCCTTATGCTGACGGCTCTGGCCGAAAAGGAGGACCGAGTTGCTGGGCTCGAGGCGGGGGTAGATGATTACATTCCCAAACCATTCGAGCCGCGCGAATTGCTGCTGCGACTGAACAACATACTTCGCCGCTATGACCCCAAGGAAAGCACACGTGACGAGGTACGGATGGGATCAATCGTGTTCCAGATCGCGCGGGGCGAACTGAAACGCGGTGAGATCGCAATCAAGCTCACCGAACGGGAGCGTGATCTATTGCGCCAATTCGCGGTGCGACCGGGCGTGGCAATCGCTCGTCACGAACTGGTCGGAGCCAGCGGCGAAAGCGATGCCACCGCAAGCGAGCGAGCAGTGGATGTGCAAATTAACCGCCTGCGCCGCAAGATCGAGCCCGATCCGGCCAATCCAATCTACCTACAAACATCCCGGGGAAGAGGTTACGTCCTCTACACCGATTGATGATTGCGATACCCACCAGACGGATGACCTTGCGGTCGCTTCGGTCGCTTCGTCAGGCGGCACGGCTGTCCTGGCAGTCGGTGCCCTCGCTCATGCCCAAGGGCCTTTATGCCCGGGCCCTGATTATCATTATCGCCCCGATCGTGCTGCTCGAATCCGTCGTGGCGTTCGTATTCATGGACCGGCATTGGGAGGAGGTCACTTACCGCCTTTCGGAGGCAACCGCCGGCTCTGTCGGGGCAATCGTCGATACCTTCGAGACCTATCACGCCACCGATCACTACCAAGGCTTGATCGATCTGGCGCAGAAGCGCTTCGCCTTGAAATTGTTGGTCGAGCCACCTGGCCCCCTGCCGCCGCCGCAGGAGAGGGAATTGTTCGACCTTCTCGACCGCATCTTGTCTGGCGAGATCGCCAAGCAGATTCAAAAGCCCTATTGGATCGACACTTACGGCACGGACGACGTCGAGGTCCGGGTCAAACTGGATGACGCCACGCTGCGGATTTTTGTTCCGCGAAGTCGGACCTACGCCACCAACTCGCACATCTTCCTGGTTTGGATGATCGGCACCTCCCTGGTTTTGCTGTCGGTGGCGATCCTGTTCTTACGCAACCAGATACGCCCCATCGTGCGCCTTGCCGAGGCCGCCGAGGCTTTCGGCAAGGGCCGGCCGATACCTGCCGATTTCAAGGCGCGGGGTGCGCGTGAAATCCGTCAGGCGGCACTCGCCTTCGAAGAGATGCGCGACCGTATCGAGAAACACGTCGAGCAGCGCACGACGATGCTTGCTGGGGTTAGTCATGATCTTCGGACTGTTCTGACGAGATTCAAGTTGCAACTTGCCATGATCGATGGTGCGCCCGGCATCGATGCGTTGCATTCCGACGTCAACGAAATGCAGGCGATGCTCGAAGACTACATGGCCTTTGCCAAGGGCGGCAGCGGCGAAGCGGCGAAGCCTACGGATGTGCGGGCGATGATGGAGGAGGTGCGCGATGGGGCTGCTCATTTCGGCAAGCCAATCGAACTCCGCTTCCGCAGGAGGCGTAAGATTCCAGTGCAGTTGCGTCGCCACGGCTTCAAGCGTGCAATCTCCAACCTGGTGTCGAACGCGGCCCGGTACGCCGACAATATACTGGTGACCGTTACCCAAGACCGCCATTGGCTACGCATCGAGGTTGATGACGACGGCCCCGGCATTCCATCAGAAAAGCGCGAAATCGTGTTCCGGCCATTCCTCCGACTTGATCCCAGCCGCAACCAGGACCAACCCAATACAGGCCTTGGCTTAGCTATTGCCCGCGACATCGCCCGAGTTCATGGCGGTGATATTTGGCTTGACCAAAGCCAAATGGGGGGCCTGAGAGCGGTCGTGCGAGTGCCGGTCTAAAGACCCTTTGCGTGCCGTCTGTCAATTGTGTAAAGGTCACCGTCAATCCTGAAACCGCTGCTCGACCCAGAGCCGCCCCAGATCCGCGCGCGAACCCAAATCCCATGCAAACCGTGCTCCTCGTAATTCTCATCATCGTCACAGTCGCCATGATCGGCAGCATCCTGCTGCAACGGTCAGAAGGTGGTGCACTCGGCATTGGGGGTGGTGGGGGAGGCGGCTTCATGTCCGGGCGCGGCACGGCCAATGCGCTAACGCGCGCGACGGCGATGTTGGCAGCCGGCTTCTTTGTGACGTGCATCCTGCTGACGCTGCTCGCGAGGTTCGATGAGCATCAGGGCAAATCGCTGATCGACACGGTCGGCAAGCCCGCGACCACCGCACCAGCAACCCCGGCACCGGCGACTGCACCAGCCACAGCTCCGACACCGCAGCCGGCTGCAACGGGCGCTGGCAATCCCGTTGAATCAAGCAAGAATGGACTGCCCGACCTTGCTCCGATCTTGCCACTCGATCCCGGTTCAGCGCCCAAACAATAGGGATGGCGCGAGACCCTACGTTGAGTTTGGAAGCCGCCGCTAGTGTTTTCGCGCTCGGACGCCCGGTGGTTGGGCTCGACGTTGGCAGCAAGACGATCGGTCTGGCGGTCTCGGATATTTCGCAGATCATCGCGTCCGCGCGTGAAACAATAGCCCGCAGCAAATTTCGCGCGGATGCCGCCGCGTTGCTCGACTTTGCAGCCGCCGTCGATGCTTGCGGACTCGTCATCGGATTACCACTCAATCTCGACGGCAGCGAGGGGCCACGAGCCCAATCGACGCGCGCCTTCGTCCGCAACCTGGCGGCGTTGTCGCCGCTTCCGATCGCCTATTGGGATGAACGCCTCTCCACCGCCGCCGCTGAGCGCGTATTGCTCGCAGCTGACGCCAGCCGCAAGCGACGAGCCGAGGTAATCGACAAAGCCGCGGCGGCCTATATCCTGCAAGGCGCGCTCGACCGGCTTAGGCGGCTGCGGGCGGATGCAGAACGCGAACGGAGATGAACAGTGCTCAGAGGGGACCGTTTCCGTGGCCGCGCAAAAATGGGTCGATCACGGCAGGGCCGCGCTCGACTGGCACGTCGCAAGCGTCCTTCCGATGAGGGACGGAACGGGGTCGGGTCGGTGGCCATTCGTTCCACGGCTTGGTCTCCTGTCGGAGGGCCTTTGCCCTGGGGGGCACATCGGAACCCAAAATCCCTCGGCGCGTTTGATCTGGGCGCGAAGGAAGAGGTCGAGCTTTGGTCTCAGGACCTGTGATTCAGCGCAGCACGGTCAGGAGGGGGCCGGACTAGTGGCCCACTCCGTTGATCGATGTGCACCTGTGGCACTACAACAACACCAAGTGTCGCGATTCGCACTTATGCTCCTTGCGGTCGGCGGGGGCAAATATGACACACAAATTCCTGGTTGAAACAATCATAACCACTTCGAACACCGCTGATGCGAAACAGTTTGAGGTGACGTTCGCCGATAGCAACGGTCAGCTGCAAACAATCGGTCTCACTTCGGCGATCGCTGGGACCTTGGCAAAGGTCCTTGCGGACTTTGCCGTGGGATCGCATTCCCTCGGACCAGTAGCGACGAAGATGCCGAGGGAATTTGCTGTTGGTGTCGGCCGCCTCGAACGGGTGGTCCTAGTACGCTTTGAGGATGATGCTCCCTATGGCTTGGAGATAAACCAGGCCACCCAACTGGGCCGTGTGCTGATCGAGAACGCTGAGGCAATAGCCGCATCGCCGAAGCCTATTCTGCAGTAGCAGTGGCCGCGCTCAGGTTCTCATCGGTGAGTGTCCTGCCCGGAGACCGGAAGGTAAGTGCTCCTACGACAGTTTCATCGTACGGCGCGGCGAAACAAGTGTGGATGCCGTGGTCGAGAAAGCGCGCTCGAGCGTGTGCTTTGAACTCGCCACGTTAGCTGCGCGAAACTGCAATCGGCGGCTAACGCTGGTACCGTTCATCCCGTTAAGATCGCCACCGACGCCGCGCGCGAC
>Ga0209698_10007770_pt1 | contig 11184 bp, 9 predicted proteins | sample LitLauG_LLR_2012_FD_187203 | JGI IMG/M metagenome (GOLD analysis project Ga0209698, IMG submission 187203) | Freshwater sediment microbial communities from Pennsylvania, USA - Little Laurel Run_MetaG_LLR_2012 (SPAdes) (version 2) | ecosystem: Environmental > Aquatic > Freshwater > Creek >... | reverse complement strand
CTGATGAATTGTTTATTCCCTCGAAAATCGGCAAACGCGAGGGTGCGGTCATCGATAACTTTCAGAAAGCCTTTCGGGCCGCCTCGATGCTGAACGTAGGGCCATCCATTCGCGCCAACGCTCGCTATGTAGAAGCTGTCGCGCTCGCCAAGAAAGTCTGACTCTTCTGGGCCAAGCCGGTCGAAGGAATCGGCAGAGCCTCCCAGCCTCGCGTATTGCCGCCGGCTGCCGTACCGCTCTTGCAGGGCTTTGACGGCCGGGGTGAACACCAACGATCCAAATTTGTGAGCCATTTTGTTTTCATCTGCGCCGCGGGCCAGCTCAATTGCCAGCCCGTGGCGCCGACAAAACTCCTCAACTCGTTATTTTGTTCTTTGACAGGAATGTCTCGATGCGGCTCGCGATTTCTGGTCCGTGCGTCTCAAGCGCGAAGTGCCCAGTGTCCAAAAGATGAGTATCAATATTCTTGAGGTCGCGGCTGTAGGGCGCGGCGCCTTCCGGCGGGAAGATGACGTCGTTCTTGCCCCACGTGATCAACGTCGGTGGTTGATACTTGCGGAAAAAGGCCTGGAACTCGGGATAAAGAGGAACGTTCGTACGGTAGTCATAGAATAGATCCATTTGGATATCCCGATTGCCAGGCCGGTCCAGACCGATCTGATCGAGGGCCCAGGTTGTGGGATCCAGCAAGGTCAGATCGCTTACGCCGTTCTCGTACTGCCAGCGCGTTGATTTCGGGTCGACCAGGAAATGAAGCGCCGCTCGATTCTCCGCCCTGGCATTGGCCCAGTATTTCTTGATGGGATCCCAGAACTTGAGCAATCCCTCATCGTAGGCGTTGCCATTCTGAACGATGAGCGCCTGCACTCGATCGGGATGAAGCAGAGCCAACCGGTAACCTACCGGCGCGCCATAATCCATGAGATACAGCGTGTACTTGCCGAGAGCCAGCTGTTCGGAGAGTTGGTTCACAATCTTCGCGTAGTTCTCGAACGTGTAGGCAAATTTCTGGTGATCGGGCATGCTGCTCTGCCCGAATCCGGGATAATCAGGGGCCACAATGTGATATGACTCGGCAAGCTTGGGGATCAAATTCCGAAACATGTTGGACGATGTAGGAAACCCGTGTAGCAGCAGAATGACCGGCGCATCCTGTGGACCAGCCTCACGGTAGAAGATATCAAGATCATTGATGCGGGCCGTTTTGTAATGCACGACCGGCTTTCTTCTTTCGGAAGTGCCAGTGCTAACTTCCTCTGAGCGTGCAGCCCTGAATGGTACAAACCCGGCCAAGGCGGCAATCGCCCCACCTTTGATTATACTTCGTCGAGATGCCTTCATAAGAATTCCTCCTCTTCCCGATTTACAGCAATCTTTCACGGACCGGCCGCGATTCGCTCTAATCACACACCTCGCCCGTAAGCCCGGGACCGCTGGGCTTTTCGAGCTTCTACTAACTTTGTCACTGCTTAGAATTGAAGCTTCGGTGAACGGCTGGACGTTATTGTTGCCAGCCGCCGCCGAGCGCCCTGTAAAGTTGCACCAGGCTCTGGTACTCAGTGCCGCGTGCCTCTGCGAGTGTAAGTTCGGCCGAAAAAAGCGACCGCTGGCCATCCAGGACTTCGAGATAGGTGGTTGTTCCTCCCCGGTAACGCATGTCGGAGAGACGGACGGATTCCTGCAGGTCTTTCACGGTGTCTTCCTGCCGAACGCGGACTTGATGGAATTTCTGATAGCCGATGAGGGCGTCGGACACATCACCGAATGCGCGTTGAATGGTTTGACGGTAAGCAATCAAAGCTTGCTGGTGTTGCGCTTCGGCGAAGCGCAGATTCCCGCGAAGGGCTCCCGCAGTGAAAATGGGCTGGCTCACTTGAGCACCGTAGGACCAGATGCCAAGTTGTGTTGTCATCAGGCTCGAGAAGGCGCTGCTCCGGCCGAACGCGCCGCCACCGGAACCAGTCAAAGAGATCTGTGGAAAGAACTGGGCTTTGGCAACGCCGATTTCGGCGTTCGCCGCGACCAAGATCTGCTCGGCCTCGCGAATATCAGGCCGGCGCTCGATGAGTGAGGATGGCATGCCCGGCGGGACTTCCGGAGGAAGCGGCTGCTCCACCAGCGGATGTCCGCGCGTCACGGCCTGCGGGTAGTTGCCGAGGAGAATGCTGATGGCGTTTTCTTCCTGGGCGATGCGCCGCTCCAAGTCAGGGATTTGAGCATTCGCGGAATCGAGAACTTGTTGAGCTTGCAGAACGTCAAGTCTGGTGGCGACGCCGTGCTCGACGCGAAGATTGGTGAGCTTGACCGAGTCTTCCTGGGTCTTGACGGTCTCGCGCGTGATTTGCAGTTGAAGGTCGAGCTCCAGGAGCGCGAAATAGTCACTCGCGACGTCGCTGACCAGAGTTAGCAGGACCGTCTGGCGGGCATCCTCTGTTGCGAGAAGCTCCGCACGCGATGCTTCGGTGGCGCGACGGAGCTTGCCGAAAAAATCCAACTGGAAGGCTGCGTCAGCAGTGAGGGTCAGAAAATTTGATCGGACTTGGAAGTTATGGTCTTTTCCTCCGTTGAAATCGGCGTTACCACCGACCTGGGGAAATTGGCTGGAACGCGTGACGGCAAGCTGCGCGCGAGCGGAGCTGATGCGCTCCGTGGCAAGCTGCAAGTCGTAGTTTTGTTTTATCGCGGTGCGGATGAGTTCTTGCAACTGCGGGTCCTGGAAGACTTGCCACCAGGGAAGATCCGCATAGGACGCCGCCTGAGCTTGCACCTGGGGGTTTTCACTCAGATCACGGAAAGCCGTTGGAGTTTGAACTACCGGACGATGGTAGTTCGGGCCGACGCTGCACCCGACGACTAAAGTTGAGGCCATGGCGGCGGCCATGAATCGCACCAATTCCTTCACGGGTTTTATCCGCCGCTCTTCGTTCGCGACATTCTTTCGGTATTCCATCTCAGTCTGCCTCCGCCGGCGCAGGAGTTGCCGGTAGCGCTCCGGAAGCACGTTCCTTACCAGCGCCAGACCATTTTTCCACCATGAAGAAGATCGCTGGCACGAAGAAAATGCCGATGGCGCTGGCGGCCAGCATCCCTCCAATAACCGTAGTGCCCATGATTTGGCGGGCAACCGATCCGGCACCTGTGGCTGTCCAGAGCGGGACGCAACCCAGAATGAATGCGAAAGACGTCATTAAGATGGGCCGCAAGCGAAGTCTCGCCCCTTCGAGCGCCGCATCCGCCAGAGGCTTTCCGTGCTCGTATTGGTCCTTGGCGAACTCAACGATCAAGATCGCATTCTTGGCGGCCAAACCGATGAGCATGACCAGTCCAATTTGTGAATAGACATCGGTCTCGATCTGCACCAAGTAGGGCGGGAGAAAAACGCCAACCAAGACCCGGCGCAGCAAGAGAATTCCAAACGCCCCAAAAATCGCCACGGGGGTGCTCAAAAGCACGCTAAAGGGGAGCGTCCAGCTTTCATAAAGGGCCGCCAGAATCAGAAAGACGAAAAGCAAAGAGAGTCCAAAGATCACCGCGGGAGGCACTCCCTGCCGCGCCTTTTGTTCTTGAAACGAAATGCCCGAGTAGTCGAAGCCCATCTCGCGCGGCATCGTTTGCCTAAAAACCTCTTCGAGAGCGGCGGTGGCCTGGTCCGCGCTATAGCCCGGCGCGGCACTGCCATTGATTTGCGCGGAACGATATTCGTTGAAGCGCAGAGTAAATTCCGGGCCCAGGCGCGGTTTTACCGTAGTCAGAGTGGAGAGAGGGACATTCTCTCCCTTATTGTTTCGGACATAAAATTGCCCCACATTTTCCGCTTTTGCGCGGTCTTCACCTTCAGCTTCGATATAGACCTGCCACTGTCGGCCGAAGCGATTGAAATAGTTGATGAAATAACCGCCCATGAAAGCTTGAATCGTGCGGTATACGTCGTTGAGGGCCACACCTTGTTTCAGCACTTTGTCGCGGTCTACTTCGACAAACTCTTGGGGGACAGTTGCTAAGAAAGTTGTGCTGGCGCTGGCGATTTCCGGCCGCTTCCGGACCGCTTCCAGAAAAGTACTCAGGTTCTTGGCGAGGAACTGGATATCGCCCCCGGAGCGGTCTTCGAGAATAAATGTAAACCCGCCGGCAGTGCCAACGCCTGGGATCGCAGGAGGGGAAAACCCGAAGGCAACTGCTGCAGGCAACTTGCTCAACTGCCGGTTCAGATTTGCCTTCAGCGTTTGAAATTGCTCGGCTCTTGTCTTGCGCTCGCCCCACGGTTTGAAGGTCACAAAAAAGGTCGAGTTGTAGCTGGTGCGAACAAAACTGAGCAAGCTGAATCCAACGAAGCAGGTCACGTGCTGGACGCCGGGCGTATTCATCAGGATCTTTTCCACATCCGCCGTAACCGCTGTCGTGCGTTCCAAAGAAGCTCCGTTTGGCAATTGCACGTTCACGTAGGCATAACCTTGATCCTCGTCGGGAAGGAAGCTTGACGGGATTCGGCTGCCAAAGAAACCAGCCCCCACGCAAAAGACCGCAAGCAGAACGACCACAACGACTGTCTTTCGGACAAGGACTCCGCTCCAACGCACGTAGCCTTCGGTGGCTCGGTCGAAGACGCGGTTAAACCAATCAAAGAATCTCCGCAAGAATCCCCGGCTCGGTGTCCGTGGCTTGAGCAGGAGGGCCGCAAGAGCAGGACTGAGAGTGAGCGCATTGAACGCGGAAAGGAGGACGGAAATCGCGATCGTGACGGCGAATTGCTGGTACAGCTTGCCGGTGATTCCGGGAATGAAAGCCGTCGGCACAAACACGGCGGAAAGAACAAGGGCAATGCCTACAACCGGCCCGGATAGTTCTTCCATGGCTTTCAACGCTGCGGCCTTCGGCGTCAAACCATCCTCGATGTGGCGTTCGACGCCTTCGACCACGACGATGGCATCGTCCACCACTAATCCAATCGCCAGAACCAAGCCGAAAAGAGAGAGCGTGTTGATCGAGAAACCAAACACCGGGAACAGCACAAACGTGCCCACCAATGAGACAGGCACCGCGAGGAGCGGAATCAGCGTGGCGCGCCATCCCTGCAAGAAGAGGTAAACCACCAGGATTACGAGCGCCAAGGCGATCACCAACGTCACTACGATTTCCTTCATCCCTTCCGTAACTGCCCTCGTGGTATCCAGCGCCACGACGTAATCCAGGTCGTCCGGGAAGCGCTGCTTCATCTGGGCCATCAACTTATTCACGCCAGCGGCGGCATCTACCGCGTTTGAGCCAGGGAGTTGATAGGTAGCAATAACGGCGCTCGGCTTTCCATTAAAACGCCCCGCCACGCTGTAGTCCTGGGAACCCAGTTCGATTCGAGCAACATCGCGGACTCGGACAGTCCCGCCGTCGGGTGTCTCGCGCACAACAATCTGCCCGAACTCTTCGGGGGACGCCAGCCGCCCTTGCGCCAGAACCGAGTAGGTAAATTCCGTTCCCTTGGGAGCTGGCTCGCCGCCTGCTTTCCCGGCTGGGTTAACAGTGTTTTGCGCTTGAATGGCGCTGACGATTTCCGGGACGGTGACACCGAGCTTTGCTAATTGATCGGGTTTCACCCATAACCTCATTGCGTACTGCCCAGCGCCGAATACCTGAACGTTGCCAATTCCCGGCGAGCGCAAGAGGGGATCGGTAAGATTGATGTACGCATAATTCGCCAAAAACTTGGCGTCGTACGTCCCATGCGGCGAGTACACCGCAATCAACGTGAGAGGAGCGGTCACCGATTTGCGAACGGTGACTCCGTAATTGGTGACATCCACAGGAAGCTGAGAAGCGGCCAGCGTTTCACGGCTTTGCGCGAGAATGTAATCCGTGTTCGGATCGGTTTTTGGGTCAAAGTTTACGATCAGACTGGTGGTCGAATTGGCGGTGGCATTCAAAGAATACATGTAGTTCAAGTTGTCAACGCCGCTCATCTGCTGCTCGATCGGAGTGGCAACTGCTTGTTCCAGGGTTTGTGCGTCCGCGCCAACGTAGGTGGCCAGGATTTGAATCTCTGGCGGAGCGATGCTGGGAAATTGCGCCACGGGCAACGTCAGAATGGTGAGCGAACCAACAAGCACCAGAACGATGGAAATTACCATCGCAACAATTGGACGGTTGATAAAGAATTCGGACATAGGGTTACTTCCCCTTGCCTTCTGGCGCAAACGGCTTGGGATTCACCAGCATTCCCGGACGCACCTTCTGGACGCCCTCGGCGATCACTCGCTCGCCCGGCTTCACGCCTTCCGCGATAATCCACTGATTGTTGACGCGGTCACCCACTTTTACCGCGCGAATGTTCACTTTGCTTTCAGGGTCTACTACGGCGACTTGATAGCCGCCCTGCAGTTCCGAAACTGCGCGCTGAGGAACGAGCAGAGCGTCCTCCTGCACGCGGATGGCGGCGCGAACTTTGCCGTAGCCTCCGGGGCGCAAAATATTTCCGGGATTGGGGAACAGTCCGGCGAGCCGAATCGCGCCAGTGGTCACGTTCACCTGGCGGTCCGCAAAGTAGAATCTGCCACCGTAAGGGTAGATGGAACCGTCAGCCAAAATCAGCTGAAGGCGCAGACTTTCGTCTGCCGCTTGCCTGGTCGTTTCAGTTGGGAACCGTTTTCGCCATGCGAGGTACTGGGGTTCGCCAACTGTAAAATAGACTTTGATGGGGTCGACGGTGGATACGGAAGTCACGGGCCCGCTGCTCAAATTGACCAACGCACCGACTTGAAGCTGAGCTTGTCCGGCGATGCCATCGATCGGTGCCGTGAGGCGGGTAAAGTCCAGGTTGATCCTGGCGGTTTCTACTGCCGCTTCGGCCGTCTTAATTTGTGCTTCGGCGGTGGCTACCGTCGCCTTTGCCGCTAAGTTGTTCTGGATGGAATTATCCAAATCCTGCTGGCTGGCGGCTTGTTCCTTGGCAAGAGGGGTGTAGCGGTTGACGTCCATCTCCGTCCTGCCTTGCACCGCCTTGGCATTGGCCAGCGTGGCCGTCGCCTGTGCCAACTGGCCTTCGGCTTGGTCGAGCGCTGCTTGAAAAGGACGCGGGTCAATCTCGAAAAGCAATTGGCCCTTCTTGACGAAGGCGCCTTCCTGATAGCCCTGCCGCTGTATGTAACCGGTGACCTGTGCCCTGACGTCGGCATTTGTAAATCCGTCGAGCGTGCCGATCCACTCTCCGTAGATAGGAATTTCCTTCTGTTCGACTTGCACCACTTCGACTTCCGGCGGTGCTCCTGGAGGCGCTCCCGATACCTGCTTTGGGCGTATGGCCCCTATGATGAGGCCGATAACCAACAGACAAAACGCCCCGCCTATCCAATATTTGTATTTTGCAAGCATGTTCGTTTTTCCCCCTGCAGAACCAATGGATGCAACGCCAGCCAAATCGGGCACAGACAATTCGTCTGGACAATCCGTGGAGTGCGCTCAGACGGCCTGCGCGCCTTGCGGCGGAAAGCGTTTGCTCGCCATAAATCCAAGGGCTAGGAAAACCAGCATGACAACAACCTGACTTACGAGGAACGGCGGTTCGGATTGTGTAGGTGCCAGAGCCTTGAGAGCGGGAACCTTCATGAAAAGCTGGGCGATCAACACAAAAACGTTGAGGTAGAAAGCAAGAAGAGCCCTGACAATGTAAGCTCGCCGCCAAGCACCCGCGAGGCCGCGGCCATACAGCGCGAAGATTGCTGTTGCCAAAACTGCAAGCGACACAATTCCGACCGCGTAGGACGGCTTGAAGCCGTGATACGGAAACAAAAATCCGGTCGCGCTTGTCGCCACTGTGGTCGCAAGAAACACTGCGGTCCACCCAGGCAGCCGCTTTGCGGTAACCAACCCGAACACGACGACGAATCCCGACAAAATTCCGACCAGGCTCAAGACCACGTGAAAGAACGTGAATGCCGTCATACCAAAAATCACGATGTTCCTCCTGCTTCTAAGATGTTTTTCCTGCTCTTTGGTCGTCCGAGCTGAGTAGTCCTTTTTATGCCGAAGCCGAAGCTGCGCCTTTGATGAATGCCAGCAAGTCGGCGTTGATCTGGCCCGCGTTGGTTGTGGGCATGCCGTGTGGGAAGCCCGGATAGACCTTCAGCGTGGCGTTCTTCAGCAGTTTCGCAGACAAGGGCCCCGCCGCGACGATCGGCACAATCTGATCGTCTTCACCGTGCATCACCAACACGGGGACATCGATTTTCTTCAAATCATCCGTGAAGTCGGTCTCTGAAAAAGCCTTAATGCAGTCATACCCTGCTTTCATCCCGCCCATCATGCCTTGCAACCACCACTTCTCCCGGATGCCCTCCGAGATCTTTGCGCCCGGCCGGTTGTAGCCGTAAAAGGGAAGCGTGATGTCCTTGTAGAACTGCGGCCGGTTGGCTACATATGCGGCCCGAAGACCGTCGAAGACGGTGAGAGGCAAGCCAGTAGGATTCTTGTCCGTTTTCAACATGAGCGGTGGCACCGCGCTGATGAGCACGGCCTTGGCAACCCGCTTGGAGCCGTGCCGGCCGATATAACGGGCAACCTCGCCGCCACCGGTGGAGTGACCGACGTGGATTGCATCCTTCAGGTCCAGCGCTTCCGTGAGCGCCGCCAGATCGTCCGCGTAAGTGTCCATTTCATTGCCGTCCCACGTTTGCGTGGAACGCCCATGGCCCCGCCGGTCGTGTGCGATGACGCGATAGCCTTGTTGTCCGAAGAACAGCATCTGCGCATCCCAATCGTCCGCGGTCAGCGGCCAACCGTGCGAGAACACGATCGGCTGCCCGGTTCCCCAGTCCTTGTAATAGATTTGCGTTCCGTCTTTCGTGGTAATCGTCGGCATAAAATATTCTCCTTTTAGTTTCCGAATTCTGTGAATTCTGTACTCACGCGGCAGACAAGACTCGAAGGCCGCCGCCGGGTCGAGGCTGGCGCATGAGCTTCAGGACCGGAGACCTGCGAAGTGCCGCTTTGGCATGGAACAGCCGTCCCTTGGCCGCAGCCACCGAGATGCACATCGCTTTGGCGGTTTCCCGCATCGAGAGTTCCTGCAAATGCTGAACCTCGACGACTTCCCTGAGAGCCGGTCGCAGGCTGTGGATAGCTCGCTTCAAAATCTTCTCCTCTTCGCTCTTGGCATAGCGCCTCTCCGGGTTTGGCGCGCGATCCACTATCTGGAGGGTCAGCGGAGACATTTCAAGGTCATCGGTACTCGCCGTGGCGATTTCAAGCGAGTTTCGTTTCTTCCGGAGAATCATCAGGGCTGAATTGATCGCAATGCGGGTTAGCCAGGTGGAGAAGCTGGACCTGCCGTCAAAATCCCTGAGATGAACGAAGGCCCGCATTAGCGCGTCCTGAACCGCATCTTCCGAGTCTTCGTGGTTTCTGGTAATGCGATGTGCCACGCGGAGGAGTTGCTGTGCGTACCGCTCGCAGAGTGCGCCGAAGGCTGTGGAGTGCCCAGCCTTGGCGGCTTGCACCAGCCTCTCCTCGGCGGGCTGCGGTGATTCAGAGGCAACAACCCGCGTTCTAGTTTGCGCTTTCGATATCGCTAAGTTTTCCGCGATCATGTATCCCCCCAGCGGCTTGAGCTTGCTTACTGGGGGCACTATGCAGGACCAAGATCCGGAGTACATCACGAGATGTAGCGGTTTTTGCGTACCACTATTAGGGTGAAGGGGAGTACCACTATTGGATGACCAGCTAGGCGTTTAGCGGGAGTTCGCGGGGCTGAATTCAAGAGAAAGCTACTTCAACAAGGGGAGAATCATGGTTCTGGTGGCCGCGATGCGGGCGGGATCACGATTTCGCGGCGTCCGAACAGGCGCCCATCGAGGGAAAATGCTCCCGGTCCAAGCAGTGCAAGGGCCGCAGCCGTAACAACCATCCCCAATGCCAGGAGCCGGGCGTCATGCAGGTCCCAAGAAGGCGCGGGAAACCAGGAAAGCGCGATCCCCAGGAAGCAAAGCCCCAGCAAAATTCCCACGAATGGGGTGAAGAATCCTGCCGCAAGGGCCGCACCCCCCGCGATCAAGACCAAACCAAGTAGCCATTTGGCGGGAGACGGGTTGGACGGACCCGAGAGATAGAAAATCCCCTGCGCGGCCGCGTTGCAACCAACCGCGGCGCGCAATAGCAAGAGGCCAAGGCCGGGCTTGCCACCCGGAAACGTGGAATATAGTCTTTGCAGGGCGTATCTCCCTTTCGCGCCTGAAAAAACACAACATGATAATGTAGGTAAGTCTGTGGCCCATCGAAACCCCCCATCGCGGCATCTTTTCATACCACTTTGGTGGTATGGGCCTTACGTGGTGAAACCGATCTCTATAGTTCGATGATTCCTCGACGGACTCCAATCGCTACAGCTTGCGTCCGGTCACTTGCCCCCAGTTTTTCCATGATGTGCTTGATGTGAACCTTTACTGTTTCTTCGGTAATGAAGAGTTTTTCCGCGATGTCGCGATTGCGGTTTCCCCCCGCGATTTGACGAAGCACTTCTATTTCGCGAGTGGTCAAGCCCTCGTCGCTCAAATGCTCGGCGAGGTGCGCCGCCAACTGCGATGGGATGCGCTTCTTACCCGCGTGGACCTGGCGAATTGTTTCGACTAGCTCTTTGGGCGGCATGCTCTTAAGCATGTAGCCGCGGGCGCCCGCTTCCAGGGCCCGTTGGATTTCCACGTCGCCTTCAAAGGTTGTCAGCATAATGATGCGCGCGCCGGGAAATTCCGCGCGGACGTCTTTCAACGTTTCGATCCCACTCTTGTCGGGAAGCCGGAGATCCATGAGAGTTACGTCCGGGTGGTGCTTTCGATATTGCTCCAGGGCTTCCTGGGCATTCGAGGCTTGTGCTACCAGCACCATGTCCGGCTGATTGTTGATGATCGCAGCCAAGCCTTCCCGAAGTAGCGGATGATCATCAACGCTGAATACGCGAATTCGCGTGGGTTCACTCATCCCAGTCGCTCACCCCCCATCGGCAAATCAATTCCAGTCGGCTTTCCGGGAAGCAGACGCGAGAGCCACCTTGTGGGCCGGTCCGTGTCGCGTGGAAGATAGGCGGTGTGACCGGGAACGGTTAGCTCAATCTCTATCCCCGCCGCCATACGGCTTAGAACTTTAAGTCTCGCGCCAATTCTTTCGGCGCGTTCACGCATCCCCCGTAAGCCCCAGTGCCCGCCGGCG
>Ga0209698_10007769_pt1 | contig 11186 bp, 9 predicted proteins | sample LitLauG_LLR_2012_FD_187203 | JGI IMG/M metagenome (GOLD analysis project Ga0209698, IMG submission 187203) | Freshwater sediment microbial communities from Pennsylvania, USA - Little Laurel Run_MetaG_LLR_2012 (SPAdes) (version 2) | ecosystem: Environmental > Aquatic > Freshwater > Creek >... | reverse complement strand
GCATTCACTCGAAGTGTGGTGCCGCGTAGTTCGCAACTTACGGATCGGGCTGCGCCGAACTCGGGCACGATGCGCTGGCATTCCGGTTCGATGGCTGCGGCAGCGCGTTCAGAGGCCGCGAGGCGTTGAAGCAGCGCGGACCCGACCTCTGACTGGGCCAGCGCATCCGGCAGGCGGCGGGGTCTTGGGGTCATCCGAACGGAGTATGGCGAAGGGATCAGGTTGCAGCGATTCAATGACGATATCCCAATCATGAGACCGGCCGGGTACGGGTTGCTTGGAAGCCGGCTGGCCGGCTTGGCCTTGCCCGGTGCCCAAGCGCGCCGCAGCGCAGCTCGGAGACTTGCGTGCAACTGATACTGGTCGACCGAAGGTTGGCGCGCGCCCGCACGATGAACCTGTCGCGCGCCACGATCGTATGGTGCGCCCTGGGTTTCCTGGCGGTGGTGGCCGCCGCGGTCGCGGGCCTGTACGCGGTGACCTTCCGCCTGGCTGCGCAGCGCGAAATGCCGCTGATCACACAGCTGGTTTCGGTCGTGATGCACGACCGCCTGGCCCAGAACGAGCAGTACCTGCGCGACAACGTCTCGGCGATGGCGAAAATGGTCGGCGAGATGCAGGCGCGCCTGATGCGGCTCGATGCGCTGGGCCAGCGCGTGTCCAAGCTGGCCGGGATCCGCCCCGAGGAGTTCGATTTCCGCGAGATCCCGGGCCTGGGCGGCGCCGCGCCGACCGCTTCGCGCCCGCTGACGATGGCTGAGCTGCAGGCGCAGGCCCAGATCGTCGGCAAGGGGCTGGAAGAACGCACCGATTACATGAACGTGGTCGAATCCGAGCTGGTCGCCAACGCCGCGCGCAGCGCGCTGCTGCCGCGCAATGCGCCGGTGGTCGACGGATTCGTCGGATCCGGTTTCGGCATGCGAACCGATCCGTTCACCGGCGAGTTGGCGATGCATGCCGGCATCGACTTCGCGGCCCCGGTCGGCACGCCGATTCTTGCGGCCGCCGGCGGCGTGGTGGGGTTGGCCGAGAACCACCCGGAGTTCGGCAACGAGGTCACCATCGATCACGGCAACGGCCTGTCGACCCTGTATGCGCACGCCAGCCGGATCCTCGTGAAGGCGGGCGACATCGTTCGCAAGGGCGACCAGATCGCCCTGATCGGCACCACCGGCCGCTCGACCGGCCCGCACCTGCACTTCGAAGTTCACGTCAACGGCGTTGCCCAGAACCCGTCGCGCTACCTGGCCAGCGCCAGACCCGGATCGCCCCTCGCCGGCCTGGCTCCGGTTGCGGGCGCGGTTGCGGCCGCCGGGGCGGTTGCGGCCGCCGCCGCGCACTGAGCGGCGCGGCCGGCCGCGTCTGTTAACGCGCTCCCCGCGCTCGCTTCGCCCCCGCTCCCTGCGCCGCGCAGACGGCGGGACGGGGATCGCCGGCCGGTCTTTCCGCTGTGACATAATTTCGCGCCGCGCCTGGGCTCGAAGCCGGTGACGGCGCCCAATCGCGCACGTGCGACTCCGCGTGTCCGGATCGACCGCGGTCGGTCCGCATCGATGCTCCGATGATCTCCAAACTCCTCACATCGATCTTTGGCAGCCGCAACCAGCGGCTGATCCGCAGTTACCAGCGCAACGTCGCCCGCGTCAACGCCCTGGAGGCGCAGACCAGTGCCCTGGGTGACGCCGAGCTTGCCGCCCGCACCGGCGAGCTGCGGCGCCGCCACCAGGCCGGCGAAACGCTCGATCAGCTGCTGCCCGAGGCCTTCGCGGTGGTGCGCGAGGCGGCTCGCCGCACCCTCGGCATGCGCCATTTCGACGTCCAGCTGGTCGGCGGCATGGTGCTGCACGACGGCAAGATCGCGGAGATGCGCACCGGCGAGGGCAAGACGCTGACCGCGACCCTGTCGGTGTACCTGAACGCGCTGGCCGGCAAGGGCGTGCACGTGGTGACCGTCAACGACTATCTGGCCAGCCGCGACGCCGAGTGGATGGGTCGGGTTTACCGGTTCCTCGGAATGAGCGTCGGGGTGATCCTGTCCCAGCAGTCGACCGAGGACAAGCGCGCCGCCTACGCCGCCGATATCACGTACGGAACCAACAACGAGTTCGGCTTCGACTACCTGCGCGACAACATGGAGTACCGGGCCGAGGACAGGCGGCAGCGGGGGCTTTCCTACGCGATCGTCGACGAGGTCGACTCGATCCTGATCGACGAGGCGCGCACGCCGCTGATCATTTCGGGTCCGGCCGAGGACAGCACCGAGCTGTACCGGAAGATGAACGAGATCCCCCCGTTGCTCAGGCGCCAGGCCCAGGAGGAAGGCGACGGCGACTTCTGGGTGGACGAGAAGCAGCACCAGGTGCACGTGTCGGAGGCGGGCCACGAGAGGATCGAGGACATCCTGAGCCAGCGCGGCCTGCTGGCGCCCGGCGAGAGCCTGTATGCGCCGCAGAACATCATCCTGATGCACCACCTGAACGCGGCCTTGCGGGCCCACCATCTGTTCCATCGCGATCAGCACTACGTGTCGCAGAACGGCGAGATCGTCATCGTCGACGAGTTCACCGGGCGCCTGATGCCCGGGCGGCGCTGGTCCGAGGGCCTGCACCAGGCGGTCGAGGCCAAGGAGGGCGTCGCGATCCAGCAGGAAAACCAGACGCTGGCGTCGATCACGTTCCAGAACTACTTCCGGATGTACCAGAAGCTGGCCGGCATGACCGGGACGGCGGACACCGAGGCCTACGAGTTCCAGGAGATCTACCGCCTCGAGACGGTGGTGATTCCGACCCACCGGCCCATGATCCGGATCGATCAGCAGGACAAGATCTACCGGACCGTGCGCGAGAAGTACCAGGCCATTCTGGACGACATCCGCGAGTGCCATGCGCGCGGCCAGCCGGTGCTGGTGGGCACCACCTCGATCGAGAACTCCGAGGTGCTGTCGCGCCTGCTGACGCAGAACAGCCTGCAGCACCAGGTGCTCAACGCCAAGCAGCACGCCCGCGAAGCCGAGATCGTGGCCCAGGCCGGGAGCCCCGGAGTGATCACGATCGCCACCAACATGGCCGGGCGCGGCACCGACATCGTGCTGGGAGGCAACGTCGAGAAGCAGGTCGACCTGCTGCGCCTCGATTCGAATGTCGCGGAGGAGGAAAAGCAGCAGCGCATCGAAACGCTGCGCCGCGAATGGCTCCAGCTGCACGAGCAGGTGGTCGCGGCGGGGGGGCTGAAGATCGTCAGCTCCGAGCGGCACGAATCGCGCCGCATCGACAATCAGTTGCGCGGCCGTTCCGGGCGCCAGGGCGATCCGGGGGAGTCGCGCTTTTACCTGTCCATGGAAGATCCGCTGCTGCGCATCTTCGCCGGCGACCGCATGCGCATGATCATGGACCGGCTGAAGATGCCCGAAGGCGAGGCCATCGAGGCCGGGATGGTGAGCCGGTCGATCGAGACCGCGCAGCGCAAGGTCGAGGCGCGCAACTTCGACATTCGCAAGCAGCTGCTCGAATACGACGACGTCGCCAACGAACAGCGCAAGGAGATCTACCGGCTGCGCAGCGAGGTGCTGGAAAGCTCCGATCCGGCCGAGATGGTCAACAACCTGCGCCACGGGTTCTTCACCGATCTTTTCCGCGGCTTCGTGCCGGAGGAGACGATCGAGGAGCAGTGGGACATCGCGTCGCTCGAGCGCGCGCTGAAGGACGACTGGCAGATCGAGCTGCCGATCAAGCAGTGGCTCGACCAGGAAAAGGACCTGACCGACGCGGTCCTTCTGGAGCGGATCCTGAAGGCGGCCGATCAGGCCTACGAGGCCAAGCGGGCGGCGGTCGATCCGGCCATGTTCGTCGGGCTGGAGCGCTCGATCCTGCTGAACATGCTGGACCAGCACTGGCGCGAGCATCTGGCCGCGCTCGACCACCTGCGCCAGGGCATCCATTTGCGCGGCTACGCGCAGAAACAGCCCAAGCAGGAGTACAAGCGCGAGTCCTTCGAGCTGTTCGGGCTGCTGCTGGATCGGGTGCGCGCCGACGTGGTCCGCTTCCTGATGAGCGTGAAGATCCAGTCGCGCGAAGAGATCGAACGCACCGAGACGCGCATCGAGCAGGAGGCCGAGCGCCGGGTCGAGCTGGCCCAGGCGCAGCATGCCGAGTTCGCGCCGGCCTCGGCGGCCGAGGCCGAAGCCGCAGAGGGCGACACCGCCGTGGCGGTCGCGGCGCCGCCCGCGCCGGCCGCCCAGCCGTTCCGCAGGTTCGGCGAAAAGGTCGGGCGCAACGACCCCTGTCCCTGTGGCAGCGGGCGCAAGTACAAGCTGTGCCACGGCCGCGTGGCGTGCAGCGATGGCGGTTGGACTGAAGGCGCCGGACCGCGCCGCGCTGCGGCCCGTGGCAGGCTGCGCGCTGGGCTGGGCGCAGGCCGGAATCCGCAAGGCCGGCCGCAAGGACCTGCTGCTGGTGCAACTGGCGGAAGGGGCGCGCGCGGCGGGCGTGTTCACGCGCAACCGGTTCTGCGCGGCGCCGGTCCAGATCTGTCGCGAGCACCTGGCGGCCGGGCTCCCGATTCGCGCGCTGCTGGTCAATTCGGGATGCGCCAACGCCGGCACCGGCTCCGCCGGGCTGGCCGATGCGCGGCGCACCTGCGAGGCGGTGGCCAGGCTCCTGGGGTGCAAACCGGCGCAGGTTCTGCCGTTCTCGACCGGCGTCATCATGGAACCGCTGCCGGTGCAGGCGATGCTCGACGCGTTGCCGCAGGCCCAGGGCCGGCTCGACGCGGCCGCATGGTTTGAGGCGGCCGAAACGATCATGACCACCGACACCGTGCCCAAGGCCGCGTCGAAATCATTCCAGGCCGATGGCGCGACCATCACGGTCACCGGGATCGCCAAGGGCGCCGGCATGATCCGACCGGACATGGCGACCTTGCTCGCCTTCGTGGTGACCGACGCGGCGGTCGACCGCGATGTGCTGTCGGAGCTGACACGCCGGGCGGCAGACCGCTCGTTCAACCGGATCACGGTGGACGGCGACATGTCGACCAACGACTCGTTCGTGGTCGTCGCGACCGGATGCGGCGCCGCGCGCCCGATCGCGCAGCTGGACGATCCGGCCTGCGCGCAGCTCGAACAGGCCCTGTGCGAGGTGGCGCAGGAACTGGCGCTGGCGATCGTGCGGGACGGCGAAGGGGCCAGCAAGTTCATCCGGATCACGGTCCAGGATGCGCGCAGCGAACGCGAGGCTTCGACCGTCGCCTATGCGATCGCGCATTCGCCGCTTGTGAAGACCGCGATGTTCGCCTCCGATCCGAACCTGGGGCGGATCCTTTCGGCGGTCGGCGCCAGCGGCATCGAGGACCTGGATCCGTCGTCGGTGCAGCTTTACCTGAATGACGTCTGGGTCGCGCGCGACGGTGCGCGCCACCCCGGGTACCGCGAGCAGGACGGCCAGCGCGTCATGCGCGGAGCCGAGATCCTGGTGCGCGTCGCGCTGGGGCGGGGTTCGGCCGAAGCGTCGGTCTGGACCTGCGACCTGTCGCACCAGTACGTATCGATCAACGCCGATTACCGCAGTTGATCGCGCAAGCCGAACCAGGGACGCGATGCCGATCTCGCCTTCGCTGAGCCAGCGCATCGAGGATCTGCTGCAGCGCCTCGAGCCCTTGCTGCCGCCGGCCCAGGCGGTCGACTGGAGCGTGCTCGCGTTCCAGTGGCGCCGGCGAAGCTATCTGGGTGCCTCGATCGGGCAACTCGAGCCGGTTCGCAACGTCGCCTCGATCCGGGTCGAGGATCTGCAGCACGTGGATGCCCAGAAGCAGGCGATCCTGCGCAACACCGAGCAGTTCGTGCGGGCGCTTCCGGCCAACAACGTGCTGCTGACCGGCGCGCGCGGCACCGGCAAGTCCTCGCTGGTGCGGGCCTGCCTGTCGCGCTATGCGGGCGAGGGGCTGCGGCTGATCGAGGTCGATCGGCACGACCTGGTCGACCTGCCCGAGATCGCGGCCCGCCTGGCGGGCCGGCCGGAGCGCTTCGTGCTGTACTGCGATGATCTGTCCTTCGAGCCCAGCGACGCCTCGTACAAGGCGCTGAAGGCGGCGCTGGACGGATCGCTGGCCGGACCGGGCGACAACGCGTTGATTTATGCGACATCGAACCGGCGGCACCTGATGCCCGAGTTCATGCGCGAAAACCTCGACGCCGTCTACGACTCCGAAGGCGAGCTGCACCCGGCCGAATCGACCGAGGAGAAGGTCTCGCTGTCCGAGCGGTTCGGCCTGTGGCTCTCGTTCTATCCGTTCCGGCAGGACGAGTTCCTGGACATCGTCGACCACTGGCTGGCGCGCTTCGGGGTCGATGCGGGGGCGGCCGGCCAGGCGCGCGCCGAAGCGCTGCAGTTCGCGCTGGCGCGCGGCTCGCGCTCCGGGCGCGTGGCCCAGCAGTTCGCGCGCGACTTCGCGGGGCGCGCGGGCCTGGCGGCCCCGTGAAGCAGGCGCCCGCGCGCGCGATCGTCCCGGTCGCGGTCGGGGTGGTGCTTCGCGCCGACGGCATGGTGTTGCTGGCCGATCGGCCCGGTGCAAAGCCCTACGCCGGCTACTGGGAGTTTCCGGGCGGCAAGATCGAGCAGGGGGAGTCGGTCGAGCACGCGCTGGTGCGGGAGCTGGCCGAGGAATTGAACATCGCGGTAAGCGAGTCGCTGCCGTGGCTGGTATTCGACTTCGATTATCCGCACGCCTACGTGCGCCTGTATTTTCGCCGCGTGGTGCAATGGAGCGGGACGCCGACGCCGGCCGAAGGCCAGCGCCTGCTGTTTCACCGGCCCGGTTCGCCGCAGCCGGAGCCGCTGCTGCCGGCCGCCCGCCCCGTGATGCGCTGGCTCGGCCTGCCGGACCGGCTGACCTGGCCACGCAACGGGCAGGATCCGGGGCAGCCCTGCGAACTGTCGATCGAGGGCGCGCGCTGGCGTGCCTCGATCGTGCGCGACCCGGGGCAGCTTGCGCAGGCGGTTGCGCTGGGTGCCGATCTGGCGGTGGTGCCGGCGCTGGCCCAGGCGCAACTGGCCGAACTGTGCCGCAACACGCCGATTCCGCTGTACGCGCCGGATCCCGGCGGCCCGGATGCGTTGCACCGGATGCAGCGCCTGGGATTTCACGGCTTGGTGCACGGCCTGGCGCAGGACTGATCCATGAACGGTGCCAGGGCCGCGCTGGCCGACGCGCTGCCGGTCGATCCGGATCGGCGCTTTCTTGGACACCCGCTCGGGCTGGCCTTTCTCGGCTTCAGCGAGGCCTGGGAGCGATTCTCGTACTACGGCATGCAGACGCTGCTGGTGCTGTACATGGTCGGCCAGCTGCTGCAGCCCGGGCATGTCGAGAAAGTCGCCGGCTTTGCCGGATTTCGCGCCGCGCTCGAGCGCCTCTACGGCGGGCCGCTGTCGGTGGTCGCACTCGCTTCGGCGATCTTCGGCCTGTACACGGGCCTGGTCTACCTGACGCCGATCGCGGGCGGAGTTATCGCCGATCGATGGCTCGGGCGCACGCGCACCATCACGCTGGGCGCCGTGTTGATGGCGGCGGGCCATTTCCTGATGGCGTTCGACGCGTCGTTCCTGATCGCGCTGACGTGCCTGCTGGTCGGAGTCGGCTGCTTCAAGGGCAATCTGGCCAGCCAGGTGGGCGAGCTGTATCGCACCGGCGATCCGCGCCGGGCCGACGCATTCCAGATCTATTACCTGTTCATCAACGGCGGCGTGATCGTCACGCCGCTGATCGTGGGCACGCTGGGCGAGTTGTACGGCTGGCATTACGGATTCGGCGCGGCAGGCGTGGGCATGCTGATCGGATTGTCGATCTACCGCGCGGGCCGCCGCTGGCTTCCCGGCGATCCCGGGCGCGCGCGCAGCGGCCCGGCTGCGCCGGCTTTGCCGGCTGCGCCGGGTGAACGCGCGGCGCTGATCCTGCTGTTGCTGCTGCTGCCGGTGCTGGCGGTGGGCGCGGTCGGAAACCAGCAGATCTTCAACGCCTATCTGCTGTGGGCACCGTCCGATGTCGATCTGGTGTTCTTCGGCAGGACGATGCCGACCACGTGGCTGATCACGGTCGACTCGGTGCTGTCGCTGGCCGCGCTGGTCGGGGTACTGGCTTTCTGGCGCCTGTGGGGACGCCGCTTCGGCGAGCCTGACGAAGTCACCAAGATCACGCTGGGCCTGTTCGTTTCGGCCGGCGCCTTGGTGATGCTGGCCGTGGCCTCGGATCTCGCGCGGGGAGGCCACAAGGCCGCGGTCGGATGGGCACTGGCGTTTCACGCGCTGAACAGCATCGGATTCGCCAATATCTTCGCGGTGGGGCTGGCGCTGTATACGCGCGCTTCCCCGAAGGCGCTGACCGGCACCGTGATCGGGCTTTACTTCCTGCACCTGTTTCTTGCGAACAACCTGGTCGGATGGCTGGGGGGACTGCTCGAGACGCTGGCGGCAACGCAGTTCTGGCTGCTGCATGCGGCGCTGGTGGGCGGCGCGGGGGTGGTGTTTCTGGTCGTGCGCCAGCTGTTCGGATCCCTGCTGGCGCCGGTCGCCGATTGCGGCGCCTTGACGGCGCCCGCGACGCGTCGAGTTCAGAACGAGGCCGGGTAAAGCGCGCTGCTTGCGTCCATTGCGCCGGTCTCGGCGTAGGTCATCGGCGTCGCCCCGCGATCCAGCATGCGTGCCCCGACCACGCGGCCCAGTGCGAGCTCGTGGTCGCCCGCCCGCAGGCAATCGACCAGCGCGCACTCGAAAAACGCCAGGGCGTCCTCCAGCACCGGAGCTCCGCCGTGCCCCGGCCGCCAGGCCACGCCGGCGAGCTTGTCGTCCTGACGCGCCGACCGGGTGCCGAAGCGCTCGGCCAGCGCGAGCTGCCCCGTCTTCAACACGCTCACCGCGAAAACGCCGCCGGCCCGCAGCAGCGGGTAGGAGGCGTTTTCTGGATTGACGCTCACGGCCAGCAGCGGCGGGTCGTACGACGCTTGCATCACCCACGCCGCCGTGAATGCAGCGCGCCGCTCGGCGTGCGCGACCCCCACCACGTACACGCCCAGCGTGATCCGTTGAAACAGGTCTGCGATCTCACTCACGGCCCGGCCTGCCCGGCTCGGCGCCCGCGTCGGGCGGCTCGTCGATCGGATCGCCCGCGATCCGATGGCGGTCGGCCGCCCACGCGCCCAGGTCGATCGTGCGGCAGCGTTCGGAGCAGAACGGCCGGAACCGGCTCGATCCGTCCCACAGGACCGACGTGCCGCAGGTGGGGCATTTGACTTTCCGGGCCGTCGTCATCGCGCAACCCGCAGGCCGCATCCGGCTAGAACGAGCACAGCGCCAGATCGAACTCGATGTCGCGTTCGATCGGACGCGGCTTCGGGTCGCGATCGGCCGTCGTGAACCGTATCCACAGCATGTACTTGTTGGCGCTGATCTCGGGTATCGCTCCCAGCGTCTTGTCCAGCCGCACCTGCAGCAGGGAGTAGGTACGTCCCTGCAGCATCTGCTGGAAGGAGCCGGCCTGCGCAACCCGCCTGCTGTGCTGCGCGCTTTCCCGCAACACGCGCAGCACGATCGCAAGCGCCTCGCTGAACTGCGCAAGCGGACGCACCCAGGCCTGGAGGTCAGCGACGCGCTCCGGGGATGGCCGCATCAACCAGGCATGATAGGAGGGCAGGTCGAATTCGCAGGTGCCGCCGGGAATGATCGCGCGCGACCGTATGCTCATCAGCCACTCGTTGTCGCGCAGGTGCTGGCCCGCGCGTCCCGAGGTCGCGTTCAACGCGGCCTGCGCGGCGTCGATCTGCGCCAGCACCGAGCCCAGCGCCTCCTCCGCGACCTGCGGATTGTTGCGAAGCGCCAGCAGGCTCTGCTTGTGGCGCTCCAGCTCCTGCAGCAGTTCGCCCCTGAGGTCCGAGCGCGTAGTGACCTCGAGCACCTCGAACAGCGTCAGCAGCGCGGTGTGGTGGCAGAAGCTGTGCTCCTGGATGCAGAAGTAGTTCAGCTTCTCGAACAGATCCTCCAGACGCAACAGCGTCCGCACCCGCTCGCTGAACGGGTACTCGTAAATTACCTCCTGATCCTGCGTCATCGGCGGGGCTCAAAGCGCCAGTTCGAAGATATCACACGGCTTTGCGGCGGCAGCCGAGTTCGCGGTAATGCGCATGCAGGCGCTGCGCGCGCTGCTCGAGCGCGGCCAGGCTCGTGCCGTTGAAAACCACATCGTCGGCCAGTGCCAGCCTGCTCTCGCGACTCGCCTGCGCCGCCACGATCGCTTCGACCTCGCTGCTCTGCAGGGCGCCTCGCCGCCGCACGCGCTCCAGCTGCAATGGCACGGGGCAGTCGATCACCAGCACGCGGTCCAAGCGCGCCAGGCGCGCGCCGGTTTCCGCCAGCAGCGGAATGTCGAACAGCAGGTAATCGGCCCCCGCCGCCAATTGCGCCGCCCGCAGCTCGGCGCGCTGCCATATGAGCGGGTGCAGCAGCTGCTCGAGCCGGCGCCGCGCCTGCAAGTCGCCGAACACGCGCGCCCTGATCGCGGACCGGTCCAGCGCTCCGTCGCGGTCGACGATGGCGTCGCCGAACTCGGCCCGGATCGCCTCCAGCCCCGGCCCGCCCGGCGCGGTCAGCTCGCGACCGATCGCATCCAGGTCGATCAAGCCGGCGCCCTGCTCGGCCAGGCAATGGGCCAGCGTCGACTTGCCGGACCCGATTCCGCCCGTCAGCCCGATGCTCAGGACATCCGCTGCAAGCATGACCAGTGAACCTCGATGGTTGCTCTCCCCTCTCCCCTTGGGGAGAGGGGCCGGGGGTGAGGGGTCAATATAGTTTTCTACCTGACTTCCACCTAATTTCTCAATGCAAGCCGATCAGCGCGACGACATGGCCGCCGTACATCAGGGTCAGGAATCCGGCCGCGGCCAGGTACGGCCCGAACGGTATCGGGATCTCCCGCCCGCGGCGCGCCAGCACGATCAGGGCGATCCCGACCAGCGCACCGACCAGGGAGGACAACAGGATGATCGGAAGCAGCATCTTCCATCCCAGCCAGGCCCCGAGCGCAGCCAGCAGCTTGAAATCGCCGAAACCCATGCCCTCCTTGCCGGTGACCAGCTTGAACAGCCAGTACACCGACCACAGCGACAGGTAACCTGCTGCGGCGCCGATCACGGCCTCCGGCAGCGG
>Ga0209698_10007768_pt1 | contig 11186 bp, 17 predicted proteins | sample LitLauG_LLR_2012_FD_187203 | JGI IMG/M metagenome (GOLD analysis project Ga0209698, IMG submission 187203) | Freshwater sediment microbial communities from Pennsylvania, USA - Little Laurel Run_MetaG_LLR_2012 (SPAdes) (version 2) | ecosystem: Environmental > Aquatic > Freshwater > Creek >... | reverse complement strand
CCTTTGCGTTTGCGGAGATCGGCGAATAGGAAGGCCAGGCCCAGCAGGACGCCCGAAACGGTGATGATGTCGATCCAATTGATTTTATTTTGAGTGAACCAGGTTCGCCAAAGGCGCGTGCCGTGACCGTTGACCGCTTGCGCAGCAAGGACGATATAGATCCAAATGAACCAGCGCGGACGTGAAAGGAAAAGATAGGCGCAGGTGCAGTTGATGGCGATGAATACGATGTGGCGGAGCGGCGGATAAGTGGGGCTGTAAGCAATGTTGGCGAAGGCGGGGCTGAGCAGGGCGGTGAGGTGGTAGAGCGCGGCTACGGCGGTGCCGGCGGAAAGGAGAAGAAATTGGACGGGCTGCTTAGTCAGTGTCATCGCTAAGTCGCCCTCTGATATTCTCGAACGCGTGCGAACCACCTCTCACTTAATTGCGATTTTGATTTGTTGTGCGGCGATAGGCGACGGGCAAGGCGTGGTGCGGGAAGGGAGCTTTGAGGGCAATCCGGCCACGATGATGGAGAACTCGAAGCTCGCGCTGACGATCACCACGAAAGGCGGCACGCTTGCGATCATGACGCTGAAGGACGATCCTGAAGAACTGAGTCCGTTGTGGAATCCGATTCGCATGGCGCGGGAACTCGGGCGTGCGTCGAAGTTCGATGGTGGCGCGGGTCTGTTTGTGTGCGTGGACGGATTCGGGCCGGTGTCGGAAGAAGAGAAGAAGGTTGGCTTGCAGGGGCACGGCGAAGCGCACAGCCAGATTTTTGCAGTACAAGCGTCAACGGCGAATGGCGGGGCGGAAGTGCGGCTCAGCGGCGAGCTGCCGATCGTACAAGAGACTTTTACGCGCACCTTTCGTTTACTGGACGGAGAGAACGTGGTGTTGGTAGAGAGCGAACTGGAAGACCTGTTAGGGTTTGACCGGCCCGTGAATTGGGCTGAGCACGCGACGATTGGAAGTCCCTTTCTCGAACCGGGCGTAACAGTGGTTGATTTCTCGGGTACGCGCTCTCAAACGAGGCCTTATACCGGAAAAGGAATGAGCGATGCGCAACGGAGGCTGGTTCCGGGAAAGGATTTCACTTGGCCGAATGCCCCCGGTTTGGATGGGAAAGAGGTCAATTTGCGCGAGACGCCGGAGCATCCGCACTTTCTGGATCATGCGACGACTTTGCTGGATCCAGCGCGGGAATTGGAGTGGGTGACGGCGATCAATGCGAAAAAAGGGTTGCTCATCGGTTATCTTTTCCGGCGCAGTGACTATCCGTGGCTGCAGTATTGGGGCTACTATCCGGCGAATGGAAAGATGGCGCGAGGCATGGAGTTCGGAACGCAACCGTATGATGTGCCGCGGCGCGAGGCGATCAGCATGGGAAAGATGTTCGAGACGCCGACGTATCGATGGCTGCCGGCGAAGGCGAAGATCGAAACGCGTTTTCTCATTTTCTATACCAGGATTCCGGAAGGCTTTCACAGGGTGGATGATGTGACGATGGCCGGTGGAAGCATCGTGATCTCGGATCATGCGGCGGGGAAACAGGTGAAGCTAGCGACGGCCCAGAAGCTGTGAGGCTGTTTTGCGCTTCGAAGCCATTAGAAAAGCTCGAAAAGGCGAAGAAAGAGCGTCATTCCGGGCGTCGCAACTCTCTTTACGCTTCGAAGCCACCGCTCACGGATGACGGCGGGAATGAAAAAACGAAGCCAATGTGGAAGGACGGATAGCCGCGAGACCGTTTTTGCGCAACGAACCCACGCGCGCGGTTTTGAAAAAACGAACCCAATGGCGGTCAACTCAGTATTCGATTGTGAAAGATCTGGACCTTGGAGTCGAAAACCGGTCCGGGCGGAAGGGCGCGATCCGCCGAAGAAGCCGGAAGACGCCGAGAGGTATGACCGCGCAAACGACTTGAAGATAACGCGACAGTTGGGTTGGGCAGATCAGACACGGGCGGAGACGAACGGCAAGAAGGCTTAGTTTTCAGTTCGGTACGGCGAAAAAGAAATTCTTGGTGCGCTTGTGACTGGCACCCGGCCGAGGAAACATCGGCCACAGCAGGGGGATGACAACAAGCCGGAGAAGGGGAAATGGGGATAACGGCTTGGGCGGCGGCGCGCTGTAAGAGTGGTCTTCTGCGTTCTTACTTTCATCGAACGAGAGGTCGCCGTGGTCGGGGCAAGGCGCTCATTGCCACCGCTCCCAAGATTCTAGTCATCGCTTTCAACATGCTACGCTATGGCACTCCTTATCGCGATCTCGGCGACGACTACTTTGATCGCCTCCATCCCGACCGTACCCTCAATCGTCTCACCGAACGAATCCAGCGCCTCGGCTTCGACATCCAGGTCACACCACGCCCCGTTCCCTCGGCCATCTCGCCGGCCCTCGAAGGCTAAGGCGTGAGCAGTCGGGACTTATCGGGAGGTGTTTTCTAAGGACCGGAAGTGCCGATGCACCATCCTGGCCTTAGCGAGGATTTGCATAGGCCAGAGATGCTTGGGACGGCTTCGAGGCCGCAAGCGGTCGCGGAACTTTTACCGACTCGCATGTACGGTTATGCGATGCGGGATCTTCTGGCGAAAGAGTGTGTGATCGTGGCGGCCGGATGACAATTAGCGTGGTTCGGGCTCTGCCGCCAGCAGAAGCTGGAAAAGTACTCGATTGGGCTCGGCAATTGGTCGACCTGGCGGGCGCGCATCCAGTGGACTGGTCAGACTCCCGGAGTGACGAAGATCTCTCAGACGCGACAGCCGCTGCGGCGAGACGCTTCGACGATCAGGAAGGCCGTTGAACCCGGGGATCTAATCTCCTTCTTCGGAGTGGCGCACCATTTTGGTGCCGAATGGTGTTATGGCAGCTTCGAAGAAAATCGTCCGCCAAAGCATCAGCCTACCGACGGAGACTGCTCGCCGAGTCCAGAGTTTGGCAAAGGGTAGGTGAATGAGCGCCAATCGGATGCTGGTGGAACTAGTGGAAGGCGGTCTGGCTGCGCAGGAGCGGGAGTTCTATTCCTTGGCCGAACGGTTCCTTAACGTCTACAGACAAAAAAGAGATCGATAAACTTGGCAATGAGTTGGGTGGCATGGTGGCCGGAGGGTAGTGCCCAAATCAAGCGCTTGATTTTTTCCTCACATGCCGCAGACAGAGTCCTCCCCGAGTAACCTGGGTTTTGATATTGATGCTGGCGCGATTGTTATCACCGAATTGTGGAAAACACCACAACCAAGCGGCGGACTGTCGGGTGTAAGTGGCGCACGGCTTCATTCCGACTAGAGATAAAAACTCCTGCCCCGCTCACCTTGTCGACCCACTTGTGTTGCTCGGGAGTTGGACCGTCTGGTGATTGTGGATAGTCGAGGGTGAGCCAAAGCTTGCTGTTGGCTCCCCCGCCAAACTGCGGGGCTAAGTGGCCGCCTCGCCAGGACGTGATGCTGCCGCCGCCATCGGAACCCCATTGGAGGAGTTGAAACGGACGACCATTGAGCGCTTCCAGTTTTTCGAAGGTCGAACCGAGTGTGATTCCCTCTTTGGTATGCCATTTGCAGTGATTGGTTGATTCCGGGTAGCAAACCACGATGTCGCGGATTTTGGTGCTTTTCCAAAAAATGGAGAGTGTGGTTTCTGGTGTGGTGGGATAGACCTGGGTGGCTGGTTCGTCGCCTTGGCCGCTATCCACCGGTTGATCGCGGACATTCTCTTTGCCGAAGAACCGGTCTAGGTCCGCGCGAGTAGAGTCCGGGGTGATGGGGCCTAGCCGTTTTCCGGGGACGATGAGCCAATCGTTGTGGTGGGCGGCTGGAACCGGGTCTGAGGAGAACGCGATGACGATTAGCAGCGGGACTAGGTTCATAAAAGTCGCTTCGCTTTCCCCGAACCGTATGTGGCTCGTCTCATAGACCAGAGGCTCACGGGACGGACTGGCGGTCCTCGGAGTAGTGGACGTGGACGAGCCGCCACTTCCCGGATTCTTTGCCGTATATCTGGGTTTCGATACCATGTGTGGTCACGGCCGATCCGCCTTTGCGCATCGTCGCATGAAAGGTCCAATGAAATTCAGACCAACCTGCATTGCCGTTGACATGGATAGCGACGTCGCGGATCTCAAGATCGCGTGCCGAGAACATGCCGCCCATGATCTTCTGAAAGACCTGCTGATCGATTGCGTCGAAGCCGCGCTCCTCGCCTAGCGGATAGATGAACGACACCTCAGGCGAGTGAGACCAGATTTGCGAGAGCAGGTTCGAATCGACAGTATCTACGGCTTTGGCGTATTGCTCGACCAGGTGGTGAAGTGCAGCCACATCCCTCTTGTGCCCGGTGTCGGTCTGGGCGCCCGCGCATGTGGGCAGGACGGCGAGAAATAAGGTGAGCAGAGTGCGGGTGGTCATAGCGCGCTCTCAGTTTATCCCGACAAGTTCGCGATTGGCCCGCGGCCGATTCGGTTCGTGTTGAAAAGATGGTTCGACAGTGAAGCGCTTATTACTATATGAAATCGAAAACATTTTAGGAAACAATCCAGTTAAAAGTTGGCCATTATTGTTGACCTGGACGAGACACTTTGTACGCAATTCGATGTTCCGGTGAAAGCCGGCGTCGAGTGTTGCGGCGGATCGACCAACTGCAGGTGCAAGTTCACTATGTGACTGCGTGACTGCGCGCACTGCCGTTTGGGCAATAATGAACACAATCGCTCCGCGGCAGCCGATGCTCTCGAATGAACTTCTCCGTACCCCCACGGCAGAATCGCTCGGCAGTCTTGAACACAAACGGAGGCTGCATGGGGCGTTGACCCGGGAGTGTGAAGTGATCGCCAGCATCGGCGACTCTTTCGATGAGGAGCAAGCGGCGGCCGAGTTCGGAATCCATTTCGTGGCGGTAGATCCGTGCGAGCCGACGGGCGCCTGGGCAGCGCTCGCAGAGCGAATTGCCGAGCTTGGGGGATTTGGTTCCGGGACCCACTAGCGAAGCGGATCAGAGAGGGCTGGCCGCAACTACGATCTCCGGTTGATCTTCGCGTATCGAAGCACAAAGACTTGGTTCGCAAAAGAAACAAAAAACACAAAATAGGCCAATGCTTCCACGACTTGCCCTAATGGTCTGAATCTGAACAGGTAGTCTCTCAGGCTGGAACAAACGAGGATCAGCACAGCAAAAGGCGAAAACGAACCAGCCTCGAAGAAAAATGCCAATAGACTGCGTGCGGCTCGGGACCACCGTTCAACCACATCCGCAGGAAAGAGGGCTGACGGAAACGTGATTGGGGGATTGCTCACTTCCCTGACAAGCAGACGGATCCCGACCCACCCAAATACTAGCAGCGTAGTCAGAGACTCAAGCGGCCAGATGCGCCCCATCAACGCAAATACAAAGCGTGACAGGAGCAAGAGGCAGCACAGCAAAGCCGAAGTTTCGGCGATTAGAAGCCGGTTGCTCCGAGGTTCGGCTTGAAAGGTTCCAGGCCCCAAGAGCGCGCTATTGTCAGTCATCGTAGTTCGTATTATACGCAAGTTTTGTGCTATTCGCGGTTGGACCTACCGCGATGAAAAAATCGGGCTTGACAGATTTGCTATTACGCGGTACGTTACTACGTGGGACGTAAGAACGATGTCTGACCCAACTCTTCTTGTTCTATCCAGTCTTGCCAATGGCGATAAGCACGGCTACGCCATGATGGAAGACATTGCCGAGTTTTCAGGCGTGCGGTTAGGGCCGGGCACGCTTTATGGGGCGATTACGCGCCTGGAGCATCAGAAATGGATTCGGCCAGTGCCGTCGGATGATCGACGCCAGCCTTATCGAATTACGGCAGAGGGGCGCGCTCATTTGAAGGAGCTTTTGAAGCAGCTTGATCAAGTTGTGAAAGCAGGGCAAAGGAGACTCAAACACGCATGATGAGCCGGTGGATGAAGTTGTTGGTGAGAATGTATCCCGTTTCGTGGCGCGGCCGATATGAAGCGGAGTTTGCGGCGTTGCTGGAAGAGGTGCAGCCGAGCTGGCGTGGGTCGTTTGACATTTTGAAGGGAGCCGTCGCGATGCAGCTAAGAACCATTCGTTTAGGGAAGAGTTTTGTCTTACTAGGCGTGCTCGGATTCTTCGCCGCGCTCATCCCTTCTTACTTCATAAAAGACGAGTATGCTTCCTCGGCCGTAATCAAGATCCAGTCACTGAGGGCAAGCGGGAATCAAGTGCCTCCTACCGCAGTAGAAGATCAGATGAAGATGTGGCTGGATAAAACGCTTAGCAGTCAATCACTGGGACGATTGATAGAAAAGTTCAAGTTGTATCCCGAAAAACAAGGCAAAGAGTCACGAGAAGAGATCGTTGCGAGGATGAGAGAAGCGATCGAGGTCCGCCCGACCGGCAAAGATGAGGCGATGTTGCAGTTTCGTTACTATGATCGATTCTTGGCGAAGCTGGTGGCCGAGGAGTTGACCGATGATCTTGTTGATAGGAGTCATGATGCCACCGCCGCAAATCGTTCGTTCGACCTCGGCATTTTGAATCCTGTTCAGCCCGCGAATTTCCCGATTTATCCAACACGTTGAAGATTGCACTGTACGGGCTGGCGACTGGCCTTGTGTTTGGTGTGCTGATTGCGGTTATGCGGCGATCGCCGAAGGCGATTTGAACACGGCTATTCCAGTTTGGGCAAAGGAGACTAAACCACATGATGAGCCGCTGGACGAAGTTGTTGGTGCGGCTGTATCCGGCTTCGTGGTGCGGCTGTATCCGGCTTCGTGGCGCGGCCGGTATGAAGCGGAGTTTGCGGCACTGCTAGAAGAGGTTCAGCCCAGTTGGCGCGGATGGTTTGACATTTTGAGAGGAGCCGTTGAGATGCAAATGAGAAGGATGAGTCTTGTTGCTTTCGGAGGGCTCGCTGGCTTGCTTTTAGGGCTGTGCGTTTTTCTGGCGACGCCAAACACGTATGTCTCGAAGTCGGTCATCCGGTTTGATCCGCAACCGGCAAACCAGAAGGAGGCCATTGATCTCGGGCGTCCCAAGATCGAAGAGCTTCTAAGCCGCCCCACTCTGACCACGCTTATTGTTAACTATCACCTCTATACATCTGACCTTGGGAAGATGCCGTTGGAAGAGGTACTCGAGAAAATGAAACAGAGTATTCGAATCTCGCCTGTGTTTATCGGCGGGGGAAAGTCTAGTAACAAAGGTCCTTTTTTCGGAGCGCAGGTCGAGTTTGCGTATCGAGATCCTGCTGTGGCGCAACGCGTTGTTGAGGATCTGACTGGCCGCCTGTCTGGATTTGAGGTTCTTGATGCAGCGAACCTCCCGAACGGCCCAGTCAGTCCTAACCCTAAGGTTCTTGCCTTTATCGGACTTTTGGGCGGGCTCAGTCTGGGCGGTTTTCTCACTGTGTTTCGCCGATCGCCAAAGACCGCCTGAAGACGCAGTCGAGGGCGACGTAAAAGTTCGTTGAAGGGGATCTCTTGTTTGCGCTCTTTCGTGGCCCGGTTGAAAGACATCCGTAGCAGGAACAGACCGACTCCCTTACGGTCGCGGCTCGGAACGGAGGCGATTACAATCGCCATATGGACTATCGGCAACTCGGCCATTCGGGTTTGAAGGTTTCTTCTCTTAGTTTTGGTGCTGGCACATTTGGCGGCGCTGGCGATTTTTTCAAAGCTTGGGGTGAGACCGACGTCAAAGGCGCCAAGCGAATTGTGGATGTATGCGTGGACGCCGGCGTCAATTTGTTCGACACGGCCGATGTTTATTCAAAAGGCCTTTCGGAAGAAATTCTCGGCGAAGCGCTGCAGGGGAAACGCGACGAGATTCTCATTTCCAGCAAGGCGACCTTTCGCATGGGTGAAGATCCGAACGATGTCGGGTCATCACGTTATCACTTGATTCGCTCTTGCGAAGACAGTCTCAAGCGACTCAAGACAGACCGCATCGATATCTATCACATGCATGGGTTTGATGCGACGACGCCGGTGGACGAAACTGTTGAAGCGCTGGACTCGCTGGTGAAAGCGGGGAAGGTGCGCTATGTGGCATGTTCGAATTTTTCAGGTTGGCATTTGATGAAGTCGCTGGCAGTGTCGGCGCATTATGGCTGGGCGCGGTATGTGGCGCATCAGGTTTACTATTCGCTCATTGGCCGAGAGTATGAATGGGAGTTGATGCCGTTAGGGATTGATCAGAAAGTGGGCGCGCTGGTCTGGAGCCCACTGGGCTGGGGACGGCTGACGGGCAAGATTCGGCGCGGACAGACATTGCCGCCGGTGAGCCGGTTACATCAAACGGCCGGTAGCGGGCCGCAGGTAGAAGACGAGTACCTGTACAAGGTCGTCGACGCGTTAGATGCGGTTGCCAAAGAGACGAGTAAATCAGTCTCGCAAATTGCGTTGAACTGGCTGCTACAGCGGCCCACGGTTTCGAGCTTGGTTCTGGGCGCGCGCACCGAGGAGCAACTGAAAGAGAACCTGGGCGCGGTGGGCTGGAATCTTTCGGCCGAACAGATCAAAAAGCTTGATGCCGCCAGCGAACGGCCGCGCGTTTATCCGTATTGGCACCAAGCGCAGTTCTTGGAGCGGAATCCGTTGCCGGTTTAAGGCTCAGTAATCTTCGCCAGGATTTCCGGAATTTCGAAAACGGCGCGATTATCCAGCGCGGCGGCTTTTGCGCGCATGTGGCTGAGGTCGCCGTTAGCGAGTGCACCAGCTACGGCGGGCTCGATTGACGTGAAGTTGTCGAGCACCACGCCGAGGCCTTGTTCGGTAATCCATTGAGCGTTGTAGCGTTCCTGCGGAAGTGTCCAAGCGTTGCGTTCCACAAAAACGGGCAGCTTCATCTTGATCGCTTCGGAAATGGCGCCGGGGCCCGGCTTGCCAACGAAGAAATCGCACAGGTTCATGAAATAAGGGATCTCTTTGGTGAAGCCTTCCAAGTGAATCTTGTTGCGCGTTTTGAGCTGCGCCACGCGGCCACGAATCTTTTCGTTCTTGCCGCAGATCATGATGATTTGCAGATTGGTGGCGCTGTTGCCCAAACGTTCGGCAATGGCGGCCATCACGTTGGAGCCTTCGCCGCCGAACATCACCATGGCAGTGGGCAACTCAGGATCGAGGCCTAACTTGATTCGCTCGGCCGCGCGATCCTTGGTTTGCGGGTCGTAGAACTGGGGGCGGAGAATCATGCCGCTGGTGCGAAACACGCGGTCGGGCGAGTGGGCGTTTGCTTGTGCCTGCTGCACGGCTTTGTCGGTGCCGCAAATCAGATATTGCTTCTGCCTCTCGATCCAAAAGTGCGGCGGGAAGTCGGCCAAATCGGTGAGCACGGTGACGAGCGGCGTTTGGGGAAGAGCGTTCGCGAGGCTCTGGCATAGAGCGCGGTTGAAGTTGGGAATGAGAGACACCACCATGTCGGGTTGACGCTCTTTCCAAACCTGCGTGAGGAGTTTCACCTGCGCCGGGTAATACATGCGGATGACGCCGTGCATGATGGGCAGCAGGTATTCCGAGCCTAAGGTCCAGCCTTTGGCAAGGGCGAGATTGTAGATATCTTCCAAGCGGATTTTGGTGATTTTCCGGAAGATGTCGAGACTATCGAGCACCTCCTGTAAATTCACCAGATTTACCTGCCAGGATTGCCGGGTGGTGGCTATAACGGCTTCTAGAGCGGTGGCGGCACTGCGGTGTCCGCCGCCTGCGTTGAAGTAGATGAGGTCGAGCTTCAGATTTTCGCGCAACTTCTATAGTAATGTCATTTGCCTGTAACCCATAAAACCGTACAAATGAGGTACGAGGAACAATAGCGATGGATTCTCACGTAGACTGGTGTAAGAGGCCGCTGTCATGACGGCCCACCAGAGCATGCTCCACTTTATAGCCACGCGCGACCACAAGCTCATGCGTAAGGTCAATAAATGGCCGGCGCCGAAGTGGGTTCGGTTATGGGCTATTGCGGCTACGCGTGCGGGCGATGGCTGGCTTTGGTATTTGATGGGGCTTTGCATCTTGTTGTTTGGGGGAGAAGACCGCTTCACCGCTACTGCCTGTGCCGGTTCGGCGGCACTGGTGGGCGTAGGCATTTTCACTTCGGTGAAGAAGATTTCGGGGCGGAAACGACCCTGCGAAATAGAGCCGCATTGCTGGGCCACCCTGTTGCCACCCGATCAATTTTCGTTTCCTTCCGGGCATACGATTACGGCTTTCGCAGTGGCGGTCGGAATCAGCCTGTTTTACCCGGTTCTGGCGCTGGGATTGCTGTTTTGCGCGTTGAGCATTGCGATCTCCCGTATTTTGTTAGGCATGCATTTTCTCAGCGACGTGGTGGTGGGCGCGTTGATTGGCACGGGACTGGCGTACGCGAGCTTCGCGGTATTTGCTTAATTCCAAAAGGCTAGTATGAGAGCTAGGTGGCCTAAAGCGGTCGATGCTACGTAGTTCTCTCCTTTATTTATCCGAACAGTCATGGTTGCGTAACTGGATGGAAACATCGGCAGTTTCGCGCAAATTAACGGCTCGTTTTGTGGCGGGGCCCGCCTTGAGCGACGGTGTGGCCGTCTTGAAGAAGTTGGCAGCGGAAAAGATGCTTGCGACGTTAGATTGTTTGGGCGAGAACGTTGAATCGATGGAAGATGCGGCCAAATCGAGGGACGCTTACCTGGCAGCGCTGGCGGAGATCGAAGCGGCGCAACTGCCGGCTACGGTCTCTATCAAGCCGAGCCAGTTCGGACTCGATTTATCGCCGGAACTCTGTCAAACCAATGTGCTGGCGCTAGCACAACGGGCGAGGTCGATCAACAGCCGGGTGGAAGTGGATATGGAATCGAGCGAGTATACCGATCAGACGCTCGAATTGGTTTTGCGCATCCAAGAGCTGTTTCCGGGGCATGTGCGGGCGGTGATCCAGGCGTATCTGTTCCGCAGTGAAGCCGACATAAAATTCTTATCGAGCAAGGGCATTCCAGTGCGGCTGTGTAAAGGGGCGTACCGGGAACCGGCATCGGTTGCATTTGAGAGCAAAGCGGACGTGGACGCGAACTACGTCAAGCTGATGAAGCTTTTGCTGGATGAAGGAAGTTATCCAGCGATCGCAAGCCACGATGAGAAGATCATCGACGAAGCGCTACGTCATATAGGGGAACAAAAACTCACTAGTGAACGTTTTGAGTTTCAGATGCTCTATGGCATACGACGCGATTTGCAGCGCAAATTGGTTTCGCAAGG
>Ga0209698_10007767_pt1 | contig 11189 bp, 7 predicted proteins | sample LitLauG_LLR_2012_FD_187203 | JGI IMG/M metagenome (GOLD analysis project Ga0209698, IMG submission 187203) | Freshwater sediment microbial communities from Pennsylvania, USA - Little Laurel Run_MetaG_LLR_2012 (SPAdes) (version 2) | ecosystem: Environmental > Aquatic > Freshwater > Creek >... | reverse complement strand
AGATGTTTGCTGCAGGAGTCGGCAGTGTGATGATTGCTCATTTATATATTCCGGCGATAGATACCACCAGCCATACCGCAACATCTTTATCTCAAAAAGCCGTTACGGGACTTCTTCGCGACAAGCTTCATTTCCAGGGGCTGACTTTTACTGACGCCCTGGGGATGAAGGGAGTGGCGAAATTTTTTCCCGGCGGGCAGATTGCCGCCCAATCTCTCATTGCGGGGAACGACGTGCTGTGTCTTCCGGAAGATGTGGCCCAGTCGATTGCCAAAATCAAAGAGGCTATTGACAGCAATAGGATTAGCTGGCAAGATATTTATGCCAAATGCAAAAAAGTGTTGTTGTATAAATACTGGTATGGTGTGGCTGCATTCCAAACCGTAGATACCACTGACTTAGTCCGGGATCTTAATGCAAAAGCAGCGAATATGCGCCGCCTGGTGGCTGATAATGCCATAACGCTGCTAAGCAATAAAAATACCGATCTTCTTCCATTACCCGCTTTCGGACAGGCGGCACCGGTAGCTTATCTGGGTATCGGAATTGACAGCATGAATGCTTTTGCCCAACGGATGAAAGCAGACTACCACGCAGATGTTTATTTCTTTGGGTACAACGCTGGTACTGCCACGATTCCGGCGATCGTGGACCGCTTAAAGAATCACTATAGGACGGTCGTTATCGGTATCCACAATTACAGGAGGTATCCGGCTGGTAATTTTGGCATCAGTGCCGGTGCCCTGGATTTGATCCGCGAAGTGCAGCAAAACAATGCTGCCATCCTTTTCGATTTTGGCAACCCTTACGCACTGAAAAATTTTTCCGATGCCGCCAATCTGGTGGCCTGCTACGAAGATGATTCCATTACCCAATTATCAGCGGCGGACGCCCTGGAGGGAAAGATTGTGGCCAGGGGCACCCTGCCGGTGACCGTTTGCGATAATTACCGCTATGGGAGCGGTATTATCGACGGTAACCTGTCGCTTCCCTTCGGGCAGCCGGCAACCGTCGGACTGAGCGCGGCAAAGCTTTCGGTCATAGACAGCCTTGCCAACGACGGAATCAAAGCCGGTGCTTACCCGGGATGTGTGGTGCTGGTGGCAAAGGAAGGCAAAATCGTATTCGATAAAGCCTATGGAAAATATACCTATGACGGGCCGCAACCGGTGAACGTGCATACCATTTATGATATGGCCAGCGTTACCAAGGTGTGTGCGACCACGCTGGCCGTGATGAAATTGTTTGATGAAGGCAAAATTAAATTGAAGGCCACCTTGGGTACATACCTTCCGTGGGTCAGGAAGAGTAATAAAAGCCGCCTGACTATCAAGAATGTACTGCTGCACCAGGCGGGCCTGGTGCCATTCATACCCTTTTATAAAGCAGTCATAGACCCCGTTACCGGGGAGCCGCTGCCCAGGGTTTTTGCCACGGTTAAAAAGGAGCCTTATACTATCAGGGTGGCACAAGGGGTTTACCTGCGCAGGGATTACCGCGATTCGATGGTTCAAATTATCCTAAAAAGTAAACTGGGGCCGCTCAATAAGTATGTCTATAGTGATAATGATTTTATCTTCCTGGGCAAGATCGTGGAAGCCGTCTCCGGAATGTCGCTGGACACTTATGTCGATAAGTGGTTTTATAAACCCATGGGTCTTTCTTCGACGGGGTTTTTGCCACGCGAAAAGTTTGACACCAACCGCATTGCGCCCACGGAATATGAAAAACAGTTCCGGATGCAATTGCTGCATGGGGACGTTCACGATCCGGGTGCTGCCATGTTCGGAGACGTGGCGGGACATGCAGGTTTGTTCAGCGATGCAGATAACCTGGCGGCTATTATGCAGATGTTGCTGAATGGCGGTACGTTTAAGGGAAAGTCCTATATTAAGGCTTCGACCATCAAATTATTTTCAGCCTATAACAGCGCTGTCAGCAGGCGGGGATTTGGCTTTGACAAACCTGAAAAAGATAACCTGAACCGCAGGGAACCCTACCCTGCCCGGTCAGTTTCTCCGCTTGCCATTGGGCATACCGGTTACACCGGGACGGCCGTGTGGGCCGATCCAAAGTACCAGCTGGTGTTTATATTTTTAAGCAACCGCGTGAATCCTGATGGCGGCGACAATGAAAAATTGCAGCATATGAATATCCGTGGAAAGATCCAGGAATCCATTTATGAGGCCATGAAAAAATGAACGTCCGCGCCCGGGATTCCCGGACGAGCAAATGGATGTTATGGGGAGTCTTTTGCCTGCGGGGATTCGCCCTTTTTTGGATAAACTATCGCAGGGGTTTATGGAGTAATATGTATTTTTGAAAATTAAAAGAGATTGCGTCATTCAAAAATTTTCTATAATGGAGTATCCTTTCCAAATCAAGAGTTTTTCCGAGTATACAGCACAATATCAAAAGAGCGTTGACGATCCGGAAGGTTTTTGGGCCGCGGTCGCTGACAATTTCCAATGGCGCCGGAAATGGGACAAAGTATTGGAATGGAATTTCAAGGAACCCAAAATTGAATGGTTCAAAGGAGGCCGGCTCAATATTACCGAGAATTGTATAGACCGGCATTTGGAAACGATGGGAGAGAAACCGGCGATCATTTGGGAGCCCAATAACCCGGAAGAAAGAACACGGGTGGTGACCTATTCGAGGCTCCATAAAAGGGTTTGCCAGTTTGCGCAGGTACTCCTCAATAATGGGGTGACAAAAGGCGACCGGGTATGTATTTATATGGGCATGGTACCGGAACTGGCGTATGCCATTTTAGGCTGTGCGAGGATCGGTGCCATTCACAGCGTCATATTCGGCGGTTTCTCGGCCCAGAGCATTGCTGACCGGCTGTATGATGCAGACGCCACTTTTATCGTTACCTGCGATGGCGCTTTTCGCGGCGGGAAGGCCATTCCCCTCAAAAGTATCATTGACGATGCTTTAATTGGTAACCGAACGGTAAAAAAAGTGATTGTGTACACCAGGACCCGCACGCCGGTGTCGATGCTCAAAGGCAGGGATGTGTGGTGGGAAGACGAAATGGAATATGCTTTATCGCAGATCGAAAAAAATAATGTCATCACGATGCCTGCAACGGAAATGGAGGCAGAAGATCCTTTATTTATTTTATATACTTCGGGATCCACGGGTAAACCGAAAGGCGTGGTGCATACGTGTGGAGGGTATATGGTCTGGACGGCCTACACCTTTGTGAATGTCTTTCAATATCAGCCGGGTGACATTCATTTCTGCACGGCAGACATCGGTTGGATAACGGGACATAGTTATATCGTCTATGGTCCGCTAGCAGCGGGTGGCACCAGCGTTATGTTTGAAGGAATTCCTACCTGGCCGGATGCGGGTCGGTTCTGGGACATCATTGATAAACATAAGGTAAACATTTTGTACACGGCACCGACAGCGATCAGAAGCCTGATGAGCTACGGGCTGGAACCGTTGACCGGAAAAGACCTGTCGTCGCTGAAGATATTGGGAACGGTAGGAGAACCGATCAATGAGGAAGCCTGGCACTGGTATGATGAGCATATCGGCAAGAAAAAATGCCCGATTGTGGATACCTGGTGGCAGACGGAAACCGCCGGCGTTTTAATTTCCAACCTGGCCGGGATCACCGAGGCCAAGCCAAGCTGGGCGACGTTACCGATGCCCGGCGTGCAACCGGTGTTGGTGGATGAAAAGGGAAACGAAGTGACCGTCCCTGATGAACACGGGATGTTGAAGGGGAATCTGTGTATCAAAGCCCCGTGGCCGGGTATTCTGAGAACTACCTACGGTGATCACGAACGATGCCGCAAGAATTATTTTGCATCCTATCCGAATTTATATTTTACCGGGGATGGTGCGTTGAAGGACGCCGAAGGGAATTACCGGATTACAGGAAGGGTAGACGATGTGTTGAACGTCAGCGGTCACCGTATCGGCACGGCCGAAGTGGAGAACGCCATTAACATGCATGCCAGCGTGGTCGAAAGTGCCGTCGTAGGGTATCACCACGATATTAAAGGGCAGGGGATTTATGCCTTTGTCATCACCGAGAAAAAACATCCCGAAGATGAACTGGCCCGCCAGGACATCTTGGAGACGGTTACCCGTATTATTGGCCCGATCGCCAAACCAGATAAAATTCAGTTTGTCAACGGTCTTCCCAAAACGAGAAGCGGCAAGATCATGCGGCGTATCCTGCGAAAAATTGCGGAAGGAGAAACGGAAAATTTAGGCGACACGACGACGCTGCTGGATCCGGCCATAGTGGATGAAATAAAAGATCATAAAATTTAACCGCAATAAAACCTCAGCTGTGAAAAAATTTTTAAAAGTATGCCTGTGGACACTGGTCATAATCCTGGTCCTTATTAATTTTATTAGTGCCACCAATGCCTATAAGTTCACCCATTTTTATAACCGCGGGGATGGGATCGCCAGGACTGAAACTCAAAAGGGGTTTTGGGATCATTTGAAGGAAGTGTTTTTAGGCAAAGACTATTTTAAGAAAAAAAATGTGCCGCTTCCTGATTCTTTTACCTCGGTCACCCTTACTACCAGCGATAATCTACAACTGGAGGGCTGGTATGGTGCAGCCAAAAACCCGGTGGGCTCCGTAGCGCTTTTTCACGGCTACGGGGACAATAAGACCGAAGTGCTGGAAGAAGGGAAAGCATTTCTGAATATGGGATATAATGTATTCCTGCTGGACTTCCGGGCTCATGGTAACAGTGATGGCAATACGTGCACCATTGGTTTGCTGGAAAGCGAGGACGTGAAACTGGCCTATGAGTACCTGAAGAATAAAGGAGAAAAAAATGTGGTCCTTTGGGGCATCTCAATGGGCGCTGCCGCAGTTGCTCACGCGGTAGCTGAATATCATTTGCAACCCACCAAGGTAATTTTAGAAATGCCATTCGCGAAAATGGAAAATGCGGTAGAAGGGCAAGTCAGGCTGATGCATCTGCCGGATGAACCCCTGGCCACCTTTCTGACCTTTTGGGGCGGTGCGGAGCACGGTTTCTGGGCTTTCAGGGTCAATCCGGTCGACTATGTCAAGCAGATTCACTGCCCCGTCTTATTGCAGGTCGGGCTCCATGATGTCAGGGTCACCCCGGAGGAAAGAAAGGAGGTCTTTGATAATCTAAATGAACCTAAGCAACTGGTCATTTACGACAACAGCGGCCATGAATCCCTTTGCAAGAAGGAGCATTTAAAATGGCTGGCGACGGTGATGGCATTTCTCAATACCTGATGCATGCTGCCCCAACATTTGTCTATAAAAGATTTTGATTATTGGCTGCCTGAAGAAAAAATTGCGGCTTTCCCCCTCCCGGAACGCGACCAGTCAAAATTGCTGATCTATGATAATGGGGTCCTGGTAGAGGATATTTTTTTGCACGTCGCGGCCCATTTGCCGCCATCGGCCTTCCTGGTCTTTAATGATACAAAAGTAATCAACGCCAGGATCCTGTTTGCCAAAGACACGGGTGCAGTGATTGAGATCTTCTGCCTGGAACCGCAGGAAACCTGCAATGACTTTGGCGTCGTCCTTCAGAAAAGTGGATCGGTTCGCTGGAAATGTATGATAGGCGGAGCGGGCAAATGGAAACAAAAATACCTTGAAAAAAAAGTAATGATTGACGGCGATGCCGTTCTGTTAACAGCCGAGTTGGTGGAAAAATCGACCGATGCGTATGTGGTGGTGCTTAGCTGGCAGCCGCCGCAGTATTCTTTTGCCGAAATTATTGGCGTGGCGGGGACAACACCGTTGCCGCCCTATATAAAGAGGGAAGCAGCCGCCAGCGATCTAACGAGATACCAAACTATTTATTCAAAATATGAAGGTTCGGTAGCTGCACCGACTGCGGGGCTTCATTTTACCGAAAGGATATTTGCTTCCCTGCAACACAAGGGCATCGGTACCGGATTTGTGACGCTCCATGTGGGAGCAGGGACTTTCAAGCCGGTTAAAAGTGAAACCATGGAGGGGCACGCCATGCATGCCGAATGGATGGACGTGTCCACCGGGCTGATCGAACGATTGATATTTGAGGTGGACCGGGCAGTCTTTTGTGTGGGGACTACCTCGGTGCGAACGATTGAGAGTATCTATTGGATGGGCCTGAAGGCATTCCTATTCCCTGCGGCTACCGTCGAAGAACTGGAAATTAAGCAATGGGAAGTGTATGAACCAGGCCTGGCTAACCATGCTTGCAGCCCGGGGGAGGCCCTCCAGGCCTTACTGCATTGGCTAAGCAAAAATAAAATGACCAGGATTTTCTTGCGGACGGAGATCATTATTGTTCCCGGTTACCGTTTTAGGATCGTACAGGGAATGATCACCAATTTTCATCAGCCGAAATCTACACTGTTGTTGTTAGTGGCTGCGATGGCCGGCCAGGACTGGAAGCACATCTATGACTATGCATTGGTCCATCAATTCCGGTTTTTGAGCTATGGAGACGGTTGCCTGATTTTCAGGGACACTGCCCGGACGGGGACTGAAGCGCCGATCACTCATTGATTGTGACTGGAGTTCCCACTGGAATATAACTATACAAGTCTTTTGCTTCAGTGTATTTTAAGGAAATGCAGCCATCGGTCCAGTTTTGATAGTAATCGACTGTCCATTCTTCCTGGGGCCTGGTGGCGTGGATGGCAATCCCGCCGCCTATGCGGGCACTTTTGGGAATGATCCCTTCGGCTTTGCGCTCATTAAATCGTTCAATATTTTCCTGGGTAGGATAATCCAGTAGCAGTTCAAACCCCCACTGCGGATGAATTTTCTTGAGGAGGACCTTGAATTTTCCGTCCGGTGTCCTTTTGTCTCCTTCCATGTACTTATCGCGAAGGTCATCGCTGCCAAAGACACAGGGATAAGTGGCATACCAACCCTGGTCATCGTACACTTTCAATTCGTATTCTTTTTTGGAGATGACAATATAATAGGGGTTATCAATGAAATTTTTGCGGTTGCTTTTCTTTTCAACGGCAGCTGTTTTTAGTGATGGTTGGTAGTTGTTCCTGGCAGGAACAAACGACAAAAACAGCATCGAAAGCAGCAGCGAGTATACTATGAAGGGTGTACGGTTGTTCATTTTACGGAAAGCTTAGTGCAATATATTTCAAACGAATTTTTGCAGCAAATTATTTCCCGGAATGTGTTATGATTTAACTTTTTTTTCAACCGTATAAACCCCGCGTATTAATCCCATTGCGCTTCTTCCTTTTTCTTTTGTTTATACACCCTTTTGCTGATGAAAATACTGATTTCATACAAAATGATTAGCGGAACGGCCACAATTGTCTGGCTGGTCCAGTCCGGGGAAGGTGTGATGACCGCCGCCACAAACAAGATCACCACGTAGGCGTATTTCCGGTAATTTTTTAGATAATCAGGGGTGATGATCCCCAGTTTGGACAATACATAAGCCAGCACCGGTAATTCGAAGGCAATACCACATCCCAGGATAATATCGGTTAAGGTCTCGATAAAATCGTCCAGTGTTGGCAGGTATTTATACACCCCCAGGGTGCCCAATTGAAAGTTTGCCAGGAAATTGAACGTAAAGGGCGCCAGCAAATAGTACCCGAAGGCAGCCCCGGCGAAAAAACACAGCGACACCCAAAAGATGCTGCCCTTGGCATATTTTAATTCTTTTTGCGATAGGGCCGGTTTCACAAAACGCCATACTTCCCAGAACAGGTAAGGAAAAGCGATGATGATAGCCCCCATGAAAGCGATGGAAATGGCTGACATGAACGGGCCGCTGACCGTGCTGCCCAACAGGGGAATATCCACCGGCGGCATGCAAAGCCCGTCGCCGAGGTGTAGGCGGTGCCCGAGGCTACAAAGGCCCGTATAGGTGATAAAATCTTTGCGGGCCGGGGCATAAATAATGTTATCGAACACCCAGTCGACCTTAAAAAAAATGACAAAGGCAAAAACGACCAAAACAATGGCCGAGCGAACAATATGCCAGCGTAACACTTCCAGGTGATCCAGGAAACTCATTTCAGTGTCATGTGTCTCAATGCCGCGGAATTTCCTGAAAAATGCTTTTCTTTCTGAAGTTGAATTACTCAAAACTTTACTGTGTTAAGAATTGCAAATATAAAGGGAAGATACGAGCTATGAACCGCGCGTTTTCCGGCTCTATGCAAAATTATTGCCGCGCCCCAAGAGGTCTTAATGCATTGCTTCTGCCAGATTCACTTTTTTCTTTTTCTTATTGCCTTTCACCAATAATACAAAGGGGACGCAGATCAGGAACATGAGGCCCAGGTAAAGGAATACGTCCATATATGACATAACGGAAGCCTGTTTGGAAACTGCGTAGTCCATGGCCTGATAGGCGCTGCGCAGGGCCACGTCGGAAGTCATGCCCTTGGCCATAAATCCCCGCTGGATGAGGGAGATTCTTTGCTGGACCAGTGGACTGTTACGATTCAGGTGCCCCACAATATCGGTGCGGTGAAACATGTTCTGGCTCGACAGGTAGGTAGTAATGATCGCCACCCCGAAAGAGCCTCCTAACTGGCGCATCATTCCCGTAAAGGCGGCTCCCTGTCCTATCTGCTGTCCATACAGGGTAGATAAGGCCAATGTGGTAATCGGGATGAATAATAAACCAAGTCCCGCACCCCTTACAATGAGCAGCCAGAAGAAGGCGTCGGCGCCAGTATCGGGCGTCAGTATTTTATAGGCCCAAAGGCTGTACAGGAAAAAAGTGATCAGGCCTCCGGCTACCAGGTATTGCTGCTTGACGCCGCGCTGCAACAACTGCCCGATGAGCGGCATCATAAATGCTGTAGCGATACCCGAAGGGATGAGCAACATGCCGGATTCCTGTGCGGTCCAGCCCAATGTTGATTGGGTATAAAGTGGAATAATGAACGTAGAGCCGTAGAGCCCGAACCCGAGCAAAAAGGACATAATGGTCCCGACCCGGAGGTTACCGTTCTTGAGCACCCGCAGTTCGACGATCGGATTTTTGTAAGTAAGTTCGCGCCAAATGAAAAAGAAAAATCCAAGAACCGACATGACCGTCAACGTAATGATGGCGTTATCATTGAACCAGTCGTCGTCGTGACCCTTTTCCAGCACATACTGAAGGGATCCCACGGCGATAGCCAGTAAGGCGATGCCCAAAAAGTCAATATGTTTTCTAAGCGTTTTCGCATAGTATTTGGGACTTCGCACAAACTGCAGTGTCAGAAGGGTGGCGGCGATGCCAATCGGGATATTAATGTAAAATATGTACGGCCAGCTGAAATGGTCAACGATATATCCTCCCAGGGGCGGCCCCAGGGTAGGACCGATGATCACTCCCAGCCCGTAAATGGCCTGGGCCATCCCGCGTTTTTCGATGGGATAGCTTTCTGTAATGATTGTCTGTGAAGTGACCAATAACGCGCCACCGCCGACACCCTGGCAGAAGCGGAAAATCACGAGTTCCCAGATACTGGTCGCATTGCCGCATAAAAACGAAAAGATCGTGAAGATCATGATCGAAGCCGCAAAATAATTTCTCCGTCCAAATTGCTGGGACAGCCAACTCGTCATAGGGACGACGATCACATTGCCGATCGCATAGGCCGTGATCACCCACCCGATTTCCGTTAAGGTCGATCCCAGGTTGCCCTTCATATCAGTAAGGGCCACGTTAACGATGGTGGTGTCCACAATTTCAAGCAGCGCACACAGAATGGCCGTAACGGTTACAATAACCCTGCGGGCGCCGTATTCGACTAAAGAATTTGCCTCTTGCATCGCGCGCTCAATTTATGAGTGATTTCATTAGTTAAAATGTACGTCGACATTGACATTCATGCCGGCTTTGAGCCTGCTTAACAACGTGTCGCTTTTGTCGGTAAATTCTATCTTAACCGGCAGGCGCTGCACGACTTTTACAAAGTTACCACTGGCATTGTCAGGGGGCAGCAGCGCAAACTCTGCTCCGGTAGCCGGTGAAAAAGAAGAGAGTACGGCTTCAAAATCGTGTTTGGGGAACGCATCGGCGTTGACGGTCACCCGCTGGCCGATGCTCATTTTTTTATATTGGGTTTCTTTAAAATTGGCGACCACCCAGATATCACTGTTCGGTACAATACTGAACACCGGTTGTCCTGCCTGCAAGAACTGGCCCATCTGTACGTTCACTTTGGACACTCTTCCGTCTTGCGGGGCGATCATGATCGTGTAGGATAGATTTAGCTTCGCATCTTCTACGGCCACCTGGCTTTGCTTGACCATCGATTCGGCTACGGAAATCTGTTGGGCACTGGCGCTGGTTTGGGAAGAGACAACATTGGTCTGGCTTGACGCCTGCTTTTTTTGTTCCTCGAGCACTTCCAGTTGCTTTTCTGCCAGTTCCTTGGCGGCAAGAGCCTGTTCATATTGCTGTTGGGTGATTGAGTGATCCTGGATCAGATTGGCATACCGGTTATAATCCTGGGTAGCGCGGGTCAGACTGACCTGTGCGGCGGCAATCTGCGCATCGACGGTTGAAACGCCGGCCTGGGAGCTCTGAATGCCGCTCTTGGTCGCATTGGTGGCCGCGCGGGCTGCCTCGACATTGCTGTTGGCCGTGGCAAGGGCTGCTTCCGCCTTATCAAGGTTCAACTTATAATCTCGATCGTCAATGATCACCAGTGTATCTCCTTTATGGACCATCTGATTGTCCTGCACGCGAACGGCTGCCACATATCCCGAAACGCGGGGGATAACCGGGCTGATATTGGCTTCGACCTGCGCATCATCGGTTTCTTCATTGTGCATGGCATAGGTATATTTTGAATAGCCGAACCATCCGCCAAAAACGACCATGGCAATTAAGATAATCAGGAAAACTTTGCTGCGTTTCCTGGGTGGTTCGCCGTTTTTTCCGTTGGTTTCTTCCGGTGAAATGGGCTCGCCGGGTGTTATTTTTTCGTTCTCTGTAGATTCCATAAAATTTATTTATACAGTTTAATTGTGTTAGTTGGCTGCAATGACTCCGGCGGTTTGCAATAGTTTATTGTAGGCCAATACCATATCTGCCTTCGCTACGGCAAGGCTTATTTGAGACTGAAGGAGCGATACATTTGCTTCCAGTAGATCGGTTGTGTTGACCAGGGCATTATCAAATTTATTTTTGGTGATCCGGTAATTCTCTTTTGCCTGCTCCACTGAGTTATTATAC
>Ga0209698_10007765_pt1 | contig 11190 bp, 9 predicted proteins | sample LitLauG_LLR_2012_FD_187203 | JGI IMG/M metagenome (GOLD analysis project Ga0209698, IMG submission 187203) | Freshwater sediment microbial communities from Pennsylvania, USA - Little Laurel Run_MetaG_LLR_2012 (SPAdes) (version 2) | ecosystem: Environmental > Aquatic > Freshwater > Creek >... | reverse complement strand
GGTCGGGACCGGCGGTCGGGCGGCCGCCGGGGGGCTCAGGTCTGGACGGAGGACACCTGCGCCTGCACCGGGTCCCCGGTGGTCACGGCGTCGTCGAGGTCGGCGAGGTAGCGCTCGGCGTCCAGGGCGGCCGCGCAGCCGGACCCGGCCGCCGTGACCGCCTGGCGGTAGTGGTGGTCGACCAGGTCCCCGCAGGCGAAGACACCGGGCAGGTTGGTCCGCGACGTCGGGTGCGCCACCATGACGTAGCCGTCCTCGTCGCGGTGCACCTGGCCGGCGACCAGCTCGCTGCGCGGGTCGTGGCCGATGGCGACGAACAGCCCGGTGACGTCGAGGCGGCGCAGGTCACCGGTCGTGGTGTCCTCCAGGGTGACGCCGGTGAGCCTGTCCTCGCCGTGCAGGGCGGCGACCGCCGAGTCGAACGCAAACGTGATCTTCGGGTTCGTCGCCGCCCGCTCCGCCATGATGCGCGACGCGCGCAGCGAGCCACGGCGGTGGACCACGGTCACGGACCGGGCGAACCGGGTCAGGAAGGTGGCCTCCTCCATCGCGGAGTCCCCGCCGCCGACCACGGCGATGTCCTGGTCGCGGAAGAAGAACCCGTCGCAGGTGGCGCACCAGCTCACGCCGTGCCCGGACAGCCGCTTCTCCTCCGCGAGGCCCAGCTCGCGGTACGCCGAGCCCATCGCCAGGATGACCGCACGCGCGGTGTGCTCCCGCCCGCGGCCGTCCACCACCGTCTTGACCTCACCGGTCAGGTCCAGACGGACCGCGTCCTCGCCCACCAGCTCGGCGCCGAAGCGCTCGGCCTGCGCGCGCATGGCCTCCATCAGCGCGGGGCCCATGATCCCGTCGGTGAACCCGGGGAAGTTCTCCACGTCGGTGGTGTTCATCAGCGCGCCGCCGGCGGTGACCTCACCCTCCAGCAGCAGCGGGTGCAGGTTCGCCCGGGCCGCGTACAGCGCGGCGGTGTACCCCGCCGGGCCGGAGCCGATGATGATCACGTTGCGCATGCTGGTTCCTTCGCCGCTGGTGGCCGGCTGGCCACCGTGCCTGGAGAACCGATCCTAGGCGTGCGGCATTCCCCGGGCGGGCGCCCCGCAGGACTCAGCGGGTGACGTTGGCGTAGTACAGAAGGTGCGGGTCGCCGCCCTGCCCGCACGCGGGGGTGACCACGTAGACGGCCAGCTGCTGGCCGCCGCCGGACAGCACGACGACGACCGCCGGGGCGGAGCGGAACGTGCCCCCGTCCACCGCAAGCGGGCGCAGCGGCGGCCCGCCGGCCTCCAGCTCCTGCAGGCAGCGGTCCAGCACGCTGGGGGTGGTCAGCAAGGCGGTGACGGTGGGGGCGACCGCGCTGCTCCTCGAGGCCGGGATGGAGCCCGACGACGACGCACCCGCTGTGCCCCCGCTCGGCCCGGACGCAGAGGTCAGTGCGCCGGCCGGTGACGTCGCGGCCCCGCTGACGGTCGCGGCGGACGGGTGCACGGTGCTGAGGTCGACCAGCGTGCGCGCCTGCGCGGGAAGGGCGGCGGGGGTGTAGCCGACCCCGGACTCGGTGGGGTGCACGGCGAACACGTTCACCGGCGAGGCGCCAGGCACGGCGCCTGCGGCCGCCGCCGACGACCCGGACGTCCCACCGACGTGCCCGGAGGCCACCCAGGCGACGCCCAGGGCGAGCACCACGACGACGCTGGCAGCGGCGCCGAGGACGGCGGCGTTGCCCCGGGGCACCCGGGCGCGCCGCGGCTGCAAGGCGGTCACTGTCGCGCCCGCGGAGGCAACGGCGTGCTCCGCCGCCGGGGCCGGCGTGTCCCGCTCGGCGGCCAGCGCGGCGTGCAGCCGGGCGGCGACGTCGTCGGGCAGCGCAAGCGCGGGCAGGGCGGCCAGCGCAGCGGCGACGCGGTCCTGGGTCACCGGGTCCAGCCCCGCCTCGTCGACCGCGGTCGCGTCCTGCGCGTCCGCGGGGTCCTCGCCGGGCCCGCTCACCGAAGGTCCTCCCCGTTCCTGGCCCCCCGCGGGGGCTGTGCTGGCTGTGCTGCTTCGACGTTGCCGGGGGCGGCAGGGTTCCACACGCCGGCCAGCATCGGTGCCAGGCGGGCCCGGCCGCGCGCGCAGCGGCTCTTCACCGTCCCCGTCGGCACCCCGAGGATGGCCGCGGCCTGCTCCACGCCGTACCCGTGCACGTCGACCAGCACCAGGGCCGCCCGCTGGTCCACCGGCAGCGTGGCCAGCGCCGCGGCGACCGCGGCTGCGGTGTCCGACTCAGCGAACCGGTCGCGGGGGTCGGCCGGCTCGCGCGCCGCCTCCGGCAGCGGGTCGGTCGGTCGGGCGGTGCGTCGGCGCACCACGTCCAGGCACGCGTTGACCACGATGCGGTGCAGCCACGTGGTCACCGCCGCGTCGCCGCGGAAGCCTGCGGCGGACCGGTAGGCGGCGACGAGCGCGTTCTGCAGGGCGTCGGCGGCGTCCTCGCGGTCTCCCACGGTGCGCAGCGCGACGGCCCACAACCGGTCCTGGTGTCGGCGCACCAGGACCTCGAACGCGCCCGGGTCGCCCGCGACGTGCGCAGCGAGCAGCGCGGCGTCGTCCGGCGTGCCGGTGTCCTGCTCGCTCATCGGCTCCGTCCCGCTGGGGTGACCCTCGCGCGGCCAGCCTAGAGGCCGGCCGCGCGCCGGCCCGGGGGGCTCAGCCGCCGGCCGTCAGCGTGGTGGTCAGCGTGGGCGTCACGGGGGCGGCCAGGGTCGTGGCCCAGGGCCGGGTGGCCCCGATGTACCCGTCCAGCCACATCGGGCTGACCTGGACCACGGTGCCGGTGTGCGGCGCCTGGATGATGTAGCCGTCGCCGATGTACAGCGCGACGTGGTGGATCGTCGTCACGTCGGACGTGTTGATCGCCCAGAACACCAGGTCCCCGGGCAGCAGCTGGGCCAGCGACGGGTGCGGCCCGGTGAACCACTGCTCGTACCCGGTGCGAGGCAGCGCGAGCCCCGCGTGCGCGTAGGACCACTGCACCAGGCCCGAGCAGTCGAACACGTCCGGACCGGACCCGCCCCACACGTAGGGGTCCCCGAGGCGGCTGCGCGCCCACGCGACGGCCAGGGCGACGACCGCCGGTGTGCCCGCCGGCAGCCCGACCGGTGGGACGGGAGCTGTCCGCAGCTGGGCCGCGGCGGACGCCAGCGCGGCTGCCTGCTGGCGAGCCTGCAGCGCCAGGGTCAGCGCCCGCACCTGGTCGCTGGCCGTGGCCAGCGCCAGCTGGGCGGCGGAGACGTCGGCGAGCAGCACCGTGTGCTCGCTGTCGGCCGACGTGGCCAAGGCGGCGCGCTGGGCGGCGGTGCGGGCCAGCGCGGCGTCCGCCGCGGCGAGGCGGGTCACCGCCGCCTGGTCCACCTGCACGATGGCCTGCTGGGCGTTGAGGACCTGGGCGACTGTGGTGTAGCCGTCCAGGACGTCGTTGATGCTGCCGCCGCTCAGCACGCCGGCGAGCAGCCCGTCCGACCCGGTCTCGTACACCGCCCGCGCCCGTCGGTCGTTGGCCAGTGCCAGCGCCGCGGCCGCCCCACTGGAGACGGCGAGCCGCTGGTCGGCGCTGACGTAGCCGCCCACCGCGGCCTGCAGGGCGGCGGTGGCGGCGTCGTAGCGCTCCGCCGCCAGTTCGGCGGCGGCGTTCAGCGCGGCCACCTTGGACGCCAGCGCCGCCGCCTGCGCCTGCGCACCGGCCAGGCTGGTGCCCGCCTGGGCCGGCGGGGCCGCGGCGAGGAGCAGCAGGCCCAGGCATCCGGCCGCCGCGGCGGCCACGCAGCGCCGCGGCAGGCTGCGCGCGCGCACCGCTGTCACCGGGGGGACGTCGACACCGCCCCCGCGGTTCTTAAGCGGCCGGGGACGCCTACGCGGCGCGGCGGCGCACCAGGGTGACCAGCTGGCCGACCTCGGCGACCCGCAGCCGTCGGGCCAGCGCCAGGAACACCGCCCCGACCCCGGCGCCGACGACCAGCACCTCGACCAGCGCGCCGAGCTTGCCGGGCCCGACGAGGTGCCCGAGCCCGGCCCGCAGCAGGTAGCCCACCACCCCGGCCAGCGCGCCGGCCAGCACCAGGCGCACGAGCGAGCGGACCGTGAGGTAGCTGTCCAGGCCGCCGAGGCGACCCGCCAGGCGCACCCACAGCACCACGGTGGCCACGAGGTAGGCCAGCGCGTAGGCCAGCGCGAGGCCCGCGACCGCCAGGTGCGCGGGCAGCGCGAGGAACAGCGCGTAGGCGGCCACGATGTTCACCACGTTCAGCAGGACCGCGTTCAGCGCCGGCGACCGGGTGTCCTCCTGGGCGTAGTACCCGCGCAGCAGCACGTAGTACACGCTGAACGGCACCATGCCCACGGAGAAGGCCTGCACCACGGTGCCGATGAAGGCGGCCGCCGCGTCGGAGGTGGCCCCGTACCCGACCAGGAGCTGGGCCAGCCGCGGTGCCAGCAGCAGGAACACGACGCTGGCCGGCACGATGGCCGTGCTGACCAGCACGATGCCGCGGCTGACGTCACGGCGGACCGCGGGGACGTCGCCGGCGTGCGCGGCCCGGCTCATCCGCGGCAGCAGCGCGGTCACGACGGACACGGTCACCACCGAGTGCGGCAGGACGAAGATCAGGTAGGCGGTGCCGTAGACGTAGCTGCCCGCCCCGACGTGCGCGCCGGCGTCCACCGCGTCGGTGCCGGCCCGGTTCGCCAGCCGGGTGACCACCAGGAACGCGAGCTGGTTGGCCGCCACCAGGGCGACGGTCCAGCGGGCCAGCGACGCGGCCTTGCCCAGCCCATGGCCGCGCCAGTCGAAGCGCGGGTGCAGCCGGTAGCCGCTGCGGGCGAGCACCGGGACCAGGACGGCGGCCTGCACGACCACGCCGATGGTGGTGATGCTGGCCAGCAGCGTGAGCTGGCCCTGGGTGATGGTCGACGGGGTGGGGGCGTGGTGGTCGGTGACGGCGATGAACGCCACGCAGCCGCCGATGACCACCAGGTTGTTCAGGACGGGCGCGAACATCGGCGTGCCGAAGTGGCCGCGCGCGTTGAGGACCTGGGCGAACAGGGTGTAGGCGCCGTAGAAGAAGATCTGCGGCAGGCAGAAGTAGGCGAAGCGGGTGGCCACCGACAAGGTGTCCGCCGACCAGTTGGGTGCGGCGTAGGCGCGGACCACCCACGGGGCGGCGAGCGTCGCCAGCACCGTGATGGCGGCCAGCAGCACCAGCGCCGCGGTCAGCAGCCGGTCGGAGTAGGCCTGCCCGCCGTCGGCGTCGTCGCGCATCCGGCGCACCAGCTGCGGGATGAACACCGCGTTCAGCGCTCCGCCGACCAGCAGGATGTACACCACGTTGGGAAGGGTGTTCGCGGTCTGGTAGGCGTCGGCGAGGAGCAGGGTGCCGATCGCGGCTGCCGTGGCGGTGGTCCGCAGCACGCCGGTCACCCGCGAGACCACCGTGCCCGTGGCCATCAGCGAGCTGGACCGCACGACCGCCGCGTCGCTCACGTCGTCCGCCGCCGGCCGTGGGCGATCACGCGGGCGACCCGCACCACGAGCGCCGCCGCCAGCAGGGCGAGCGCGGCCGCGACCACCGCCGCGGCCACTCGTCCGTAGCCGGTCGCGCGCACCGGGAAGGACACCGGCGCGGAGTACGGCGCGCCGGTCGGGGTGAGCAGCTGCACCGAGACCTGGACGGTCCCGTTGGCCTTGGCCTGCGCGCTGACCTGCAGGCTGGCCTGGCGGTGGCTGGCCACGAGCAGGGCTCGCGGCTGGGTGACGGCCATCCGCTGCGGCGGGTAGGCGCTCAGCGCCACCCGCACGGTCACCGGGTAGGCCAGGTCGTTGGCGACGGTGATCGGGATGGCTCCGCTGCCGGAGGCCAGCACCACCGGCCCGGCGGCGACGATGTGGACGCCGGCCTGCACCGCGTACACCGCGGCGGTGGCGGCGGTGGCGTAGTCCTGGCCCAGGCTCGCGGCCGGTGCGGCTGCGGCGGCAAGGGTCGGGGTCGCCGTCGCGCTGGCCCCCGGACCACCGGGGGACCCCGTCGGCGTGGGTGTGGACGTGGTCGTCGGTGTCGGCGAGCCGGTCGCCCCGGGGCTGGCCGCCGGGCTCGGGGACGCCGCGACGACGCTGGTCGCCCCGACCGGGCTGGTGTCGCGCCACTGCGCCGACTCCGCCCGCAGCAGGGCCCCGAACCGGGCGTCGACCATCGGCCGGCCGCCCACCACCACGGCCGCCACCGCAGACAGGGCGCTCTCCCCGGCGGCGACGGTGGCCAGCTGGCTGCGCGGCAGCTCCGCGGCCAGCGCGGCTGCCGGGTAGGGGGACAGGGTGCGCCGCGCAGTGGCCAGCGCGCTCGGTCCCGCGGCGGCGGTGGCGCCGGCGGCGGCCACCAGGGTCGACACCGTCGTCGGGCGTGCCCAGGGCGCGCTGGACAGGTCGCTGAGCACCCGGGCGAGGTAGCCGGGCTCGGGGTCGAAGGTGCGGGGGGGCACCAGCAGCAGGCGGCGGGGGATGTCCGGCGCCTCCGCGGAGACCATCGCCACCTCCGCCAGCAGCCGCTGGGCGGCCAGCACCGGCCCCCCCAGCTGGGACGGCGGCGTGGCCAGCAGCGCCGACAGCGTCGTGTCGGAGGCCAGCACCGGCAGCGGGGAGCCGGCGACGAAGCCCACCGCGTCCGGCGTCGGGGTCACCGCGGCGGTCGGGGGCACCTCGGACCCGGCGAGCACCACCGCCCGCGCCCCGGTGGCGGGCAGCGTCCGCAGCGTGCCCGCGTCCACTACGTCGCCGGCCGGCCAGGCCAGCGTCCGTGCGGTGCCGGTCCCGGGGGAGGGCCCCGCGGCGGGCAGCAGCTGCCCGGCCAGCGAGCGCCCCAGGGTGGCGGAGCGCACCAGGTCCCCCGTCAGCCCGGCGCGGTGCACCGCGACCAGGTCGGGGTCTGCGTACCCGACGGACCACGTGTCAGCCGCGGCGGTGGCCTGCCGCACACCGGCCAGCCACGTGGCGGCCGCGGCCGCGCCCGGGGACTTGCTCGAGGACAGGATCCCCGCGGCCTGCAGGAGGCCGCCGTCGACCACCCACGTGACCGACGCCGAGGACGGCACGGCGGCCAGCAGCCGGGCCAGCCGGCCGTTCGGGCTGACCGCGGCGGCCAGGTCGGCGGTGGGCTCACCCGCTACGTCCAGGCCCGGGGGGGCGAGCAGGGGCAGCAGGGTCGTCACCCCGACCGGCGGCAGGGAGGACCCGTCGGCGCCGTGCTCCCAGGGCAGGAAGCTGTAGGCGGTTCCCACCCGCTCGAAGGCGCCCTCGGGGGTGACCGCGTCCACCGCGACGTCCAGCGGGTACACCCCTGCCGGTCCCAGCCCCAGCTGGGCGACCGGGACGGACAGCCGGAACGCCGCCCGGGCGGACGGGGCCAGCTGGCCGACGTTCACCGAGGCCACGGTGACGTAGCTCGGGGGGTCGGCGACGGCGTCCGCGGCCAGCGCGGAGCGACTGGTCACCGGGTAGGGGTCCAGGTGGAGCACCACCGCGACCGCGCCGAGCGCGGAGGAGGAGGTGTTGGTCACCGACCCGGCCACGACGAGGGTGTCGCGGGGGCCCGGCGCCAGGGGGGACAGCCGGGTGACGGTGATGGCGACGGCGCCGAGGTAGGCGTCGGCGCGGGGGGCGGCCTGCGCGGCTACGGCGCTCCCGACCGGCGCCACCAGGGCCAGTGCGGCGGCGACGGCCCAGCGGAGCCGTCGGGTCACGCGCTGTCCGCCAGCAGCTCGCCCGCCCGGCGGACCAGCGCCTGCTCGTCCGCGTGGGCCAGCCGGGTCACCGCCTCCGCCAGCGGCACCCAGGCGACCTCCTCCACCTCGATGTCCTCGTCGGACAGGCTCCCCGACGCGGCCTCGAGGAGGAAGTGGTGCACGGTCTTGTGCACGCGCTGCCCGTCGGCGACGAACCAGTAGTCGATCGTGCCGAGCGGCTGGACGACCACGCCGGTGATCCCGGTCTCCTCGGCGACCTCGCGCACCGCCGCCACGGCGGCGGTCTCGCCCGGCTCCAGGTGGCCCTTGGGCAGCACCCACTCCAGGCGCCCGCGACGGGTCCGGCGCGCGATCAGCGCCGCGCGGGCCGGGCGTGTGGAGACGTCCACCACCAGGCCGCCGGCCGAGGTCTCCTCCACCGTGGGCATCCGCGGGCGGCTGGGCCTCCGCGGCGCTGGGGTCACCCCTGGATCGTAGGCCCGACGGCGGTGCCGACCCGGTGGACGAGCCGGTGGACGAGCCGGTCGGGAACGGCGCCGGTGGCCCGTAGGCTGAACCGTTGTGCCCCGTACCGACCCCGCTGGCGTACAGCGCCGGCTCGCCGCCGCCGTCGTGGCGGTGGGCCCCCTGCTGGACGGGCTGGCCCAGCGGTTCGCTGACGAGGGCCACGAGCTCGCCCTGGTCGGCGGGTGGGTCCGCGACGCGGCGCTCGGGCGCCCCAGCCAGGACCTGGACCTGGCCACCTCCGCCCGCCCGGAGCAGACCCTGGCGCTGCTCGCCGGGTGGGCGTCGCAGACCTGGGAGACCGGGATCGCCTTCGGCACGGTCGGTGCCCTGCACGACGGGCAGCGGGTGGAGATCACCACCTACCGGGCGGACGCCTACCGGCCGGACTCCCGCAAGCCGGACGTGCGGCTGGGGGACGACCTGGTCGGCGACCTGCGTCGACGCGACTTCACGGTCAACGCGATGGCGGTGACGCTGCCGCAGCGCCGCTTCGTCGACCCGTTCGACGGGCTGGCCGACCTGGCCGCGGGGCGTCTTGCCACCCCGGCCCCGGCGGCGGAGTCCTTCGCCGACGACCCGCTGCGGATGCTGCGCGCCGCGCGGTTCGCCGCGCAGCTGGGACTGCGTCCCGACCCCGCCGTGGTCGAGGCCATGGTGGCCGCGGCCGGCAGGCTGTCGATCGTGTCCGCGGAGCGGGTGCGCGACGAGCTGACCAAGCTGCTGCTGGCCGACAGGCCCCGTGCTGGCCTGGCGCTGCTCGTGGACACCGGGCTGGCCGACCAGGTCCTCCCCGAGCTGCCCGCGCTGCGCCTGGAGGTCGACGAGCACCACCGGCACAAGGACGTCTACGAGCACACGCTGACCGTCCTGGAGCAGGCGATCGACGCGGAGACCCCGCCGGCGGGACCGGTGCCGGCCCCTGACCTGGTGCTGCGCCTGGCGGCGCTGCTGCACGACATCGGCAAGCCGAAGACGCGGCGTTTCGAGCCCGGCGGCGGGGTCAGCTTCCACCACCACGAGCTGGTCGGCGCGAAGCTGGCCCGCACCCGGCTGAGCGCGCTGCGCTACCCCGGCGCGGTCGTCGACGACGTCGCGGAGCTGGTCGCCCTGCACCTGCGGTTCCACGGCTACGGCGAGGGTGGCTGGACGGACTCCGCGGTCCGCCGGTACGTGCGCGACGCCGGACCGCTGCTGGAGCGCCTGCACCGGCTGACCCGTGCCGACTGCACCACCCGCAACCCGCGGCTGCGGGCGCGGCTGTCCCGCTCCTACGACGAGCTGGAGGCCCGGATCGCCGCCCTGGCCGCCCAGGAGGAGATGGACGCGGTGCGCCCGGACCTGGACGGCAACGCGATCATGACGATCCTCGGCCTGCCGCCCGGCCCCGAGGTGGGCCGCGCCTACCGCCACCTGCTGGAGCTGCGCCTGGACCACGGACCGCTGGGAGCGGACCGCGCCGAGGCCGAGCTGCGCAGCTGGTGGGCTGCCCAGCAGCCGGGCTGAGCGGCACTAGGTGGTCGCAGTGCGCCCCACCCGGTCCCCGGCCAGGACGGCCACCGCGGTGGCGACGAACCCCAGCGCGAGCGCGACCAGGGCACCAGGGGCGCGCCCCGAGCTGGGCAGCGCGACCGCGGCGATCGCGGCCGCCGCCACGAAGGCCACGTTGTACAGCGCGTCGTAGACCGCGAACACCCGGCCGCGGTAGGCGTCGGTGAGCTGCTCCTGCACGGTGGTGTCGACGCAGATCTTCACCATCTGGCCGACGAAGCCGACGACGAAAGCGGCCAGCAGGACGACCGGGGCGCGCAGGGTCACCGCCAGCAGCGCCAGTGCCACGCCCGCGGCGGTCAGCGCCACGGCGATCGTGGCCGGCTTGCCGTCGCGCCCCCGGCCCAGCCTGGCCACCACCGAGGGGGTGGCGAGCGCGGCGAGCGGCACGCCCAGCGCCGTGGCGGTGAACGCGGCCGCCACCCCGGCCAGCCCGCCGCTGGAGTCGTGCGGGGAGTGGAAGGTGTTGCGCTCCAGCAGCACCACCGCGACGACCATCACACCGAACAGGAAGCGGTAGGCGCCCACCGCGCCCAGCGCCCGGGCGGCGCGGGGCCGCTCGGCGAGGTGGCGCAGCCCGGCGACCAGGCCGGCCACCACGACCGCAACCGTGGCCCGCGCCGCCCGCTCCTCGCTGGTCGGCCCCAGCTCGTCCACGCCGAACCGGGTGGCGACGCCCGCCGCGATCAGGTACGTGGCGGCAGCCACGGCGACGAGACCCGCGTCGACGCCCGTGCGGCCCCCCAGCCCGACCCGCAGCCCCAGGCCCACCCCGGCGCCGACTGCCGTGGCGATGGTGCCCGAGGTGGTGGCCAGCGCGTTCGCGACCACCAGCCGGCCCTCCTCCACCACCCGCGGCAGCGCGCTGGACAGCCCCGCCAGGTAGAAGCGGTTCACCCCCAGCGCGGCGATCGCGGTGGCCAGGAACACCGCCCCGGTGCGTCCGGCGAGGACCTGCGCGGCGACCGCGACGAGCAGTGCCGGGCGCACGACGTTGCACCACACCAGTACCCGCTGGCGCTGCCAGCGGTCCAGGAAGACCCCGGTGAAGGGCCCGAGCACCGAGTAGGGCAGCAGCAGCAGCGCGAAGGCCACCGCGACCTGGCGGGCGCTGGTCTCCTGCTGGGGGGCGAACAGCACGAAGGACGCGAGCGCGGCCTGGAAGACCCCGTCGCCGAACTGCGACGTCAGCCGGGTCGCGTACAGCAGCCGGAACCCAGGCTGGCGCCACAGCACCGTCAGGTCGCGGGCCGCCATGGCGCCAGGCTAGGGGGCCCGCGCGGGGTGTGCGGGCCGGGCGTGCCCGCTCCACACCCACCACGCCCCGCCGGCGACGGGCGCGGGCGGGGCGTGGTGGGTGTGGAG
>Ga0209698_10007763_pt1 | contig 11191 bp, 11 predicted proteins | sample LitLauG_LLR_2012_FD_187203 | JGI IMG/M metagenome (GOLD analysis project Ga0209698, IMG submission 187203) | Freshwater sediment microbial communities from Pennsylvania, USA - Little Laurel Run_MetaG_LLR_2012 (SPAdes) (version 2) | ecosystem: Environmental > Aquatic > Freshwater > Creek >... | reverse complement strand
CACGCCGCCCTGCCGATCTGGACGAACTTCATGACCGTCGCGATGAACGGCAAAGATGTAGGCGACTTCCAGCCCTCGCCGATCGCTCCCCATGCAGCACAAAAAGTCGATACTCCGGACGCCGCACCGGCGACCGAAGAATCGCACTGACCGTAGCGCCCGGCCTCCGGCCGGCTGTCGCGAGGGCATCTTGCGCTCGCATCTTCGTATAGAAGCGGCACTTGGAGGGCAATTGAAGACAAAACTTACATCACTAGCAATGGCCTGTTTTCTGACGTCTTTTGTTGCGGCTCAAGCCGCAAATGATACTTCGAAATCCGCCATCGACAAAGTCCTCCACACCCAGCAAGACGCCTGGAATCGCCACGACCTCGACGCCTTCATGACCGGCTACTGGAATTCACCTGACCTCACGTTCTTCTCGGGCGCGAAAGAATCAAAAGGCTGGCAGGCGACCATTGACCGCTACAAAGCGCGATACACCAGCCCCGGCCACGAAATGGGCAAGCTGGATTTTTCAGATTTACGGATAGAAGTTCTAGGTCCGGAGGCCGCCTTCGTCCGCGGAGTCTGGCAACTAACAATGCCCGACGGCAAAACTCCCCACGGCCGCTTCACCCTGATCTTCCGCAAATTCCCCGACGGATGGAAAATCATCCACGACCACACCTCCGCCGCGGAGTAGTCTTTTTGTAGGGACAGCCGCCTTCGGCTGTCCCGCGAAGGCGAAGCCGAGCGGGCCGGTTCGATCCGGACTTTGCAACGCGGGATTCGCCCGCGCGACGGACGAAGGCGTCCGTCCGTACACAAGCTTAGCCGCGCTTTATTCGCACCTGAACTCTGGTCCCCTCTGGCAGACTGCCGCTAGTCAACTCGATCTTTCCGCCGCGCACGACGCCCTCAAATTCCTGTTGCGGCAAGGCCTGCTTCAAAGGCTGCGCCGGAACTGCACTCCGTCCCATCCCGCGATCCATCGCCTCATTCGCCAGTAGGTCAGCCTCCTGATTGTGCTCGCGCAGGGCATGCCCGATCGAAAACCACTCCAGCTGCGAAATCAACTCCTTGGCCCGCCCGTGCAGATCCTTCAGCGTCGCGTTCTTGACCTTGTATATCCCTTTAATCTGACGCACCAGCAACTCGGAATCGCTGATCAACTTCAACGCCTTCGGTCCGTGTTGCAGTGCATACTCCAACGCTGCAATCAGGCCCTGGTATTCCGCAAAGTTGTTGGTCTGATGTCCAAGGTACTCGCTGAGCACCGCGACCTTGCGACCGGTTTGATCCTTGATCACCACGCCATACCCGGCCGGGCCTGGATTCCCCCGGGCTCCTCCGTCGCTATGCGCGACCAAGTAATGCGCTGGAGGGCTGTCGTGTGGCTCAAGAAGAGACTTGAATCGTTCCTGCAATGGCATCTGCTAATTCCCCTGTGCTTGCGCTGAGCGAAGTCGACGGGCCCTCGTTGGTGAGAGATTACCGCCCTGCAGCCAACCGCGTCGCCAGTCGCGGTGGAAGCTTCGCCTCGAAGATCCGGTCTTGTGCCGCTTTCAAGTTGTAGGGCGTGCGATGAAAGTGGACCACGCGCTCTTCACTGTCAAAGAGACCGAAAGCCGCGCGCCAGTCCCCGTCACGCGGTTGCCCCACCGATCCCGGATTGATCAGATATCGGGCATTGGTCTTCAACTGCAATGCCACCGATTCCGCCTGTCCCACGGTGCGGTATTCCGGACGAAATCCATCCGCCGACGAGCCGTTTGCGAAGAATCCGCCCTGAAGATGCGTGTGCCCGAAGAAAGTGAGCGGCATGGTCAGAGTGATCAGGGGAGCCAGCGCATCGCCCAGCGACACAACGTACTCATCCTCATCATTCGGCGATCCATGCACGAGCTGAATGTCTGGAAACTCCGGCAAAGAGACCGGCCCGTGCGGCAGTTCCCGCAGCCATCCCAGGTTTTCCGGTGTCAGAGTATCGCGCGTCCAGATCGCCGCGGCGGCTGCCATAGGATTGAAGTCATCCAGGTCCATCAGGCCCGTTGCGGCCTTGTCGTGGTTCCCCCGCACGAAAATCTTCCCCAGCTCCCGCGAGCGGTTTACTACCTCATTAGGACTGGCCCCGTACCCCACAATGTCGCCCAGGTTCACGATCGCATCAAACGAAGGTGCGGCCGCCATACAGGCATCCAGAGCTTCCAGATTGGCGTGAATGTCACTCAGCAGAAGTATGCGCACAGATCACCGGACAAACTGCCGATTATAGACTGGAAGCGGAATCTGTGGCGACAGGCGACGCTGGACCAGCTTGGAAAGCATAGCCGCACAAAAAAGCGTCATATTCTCCGCTCATTATTGAGTATCGGATTGAGTACCGGGCACCGCGCCCAATGTCTCGGCCCCACTTCGGCCAAAGCGGGCAATGCCTCCGCGCATGAAGCAATGCGGTAATCGCATCTGGGTTCAAACGCGCAACCCGAGGGCAAGTTATGCAAAGCCGGCACGGTGCCCTCGATCGTTTCCAGCGGATGATTTCGCTCCGTCTTGAGATCGGGCACGGCACGCAGGAGTCCCCGAGTATAAGGGTGCGCCGGCGATTGAAAGATATCGCGTTTCGTTCCAATTTCCACCAGACATCCCGCATACATCACCGCAACGCGATCGGCCACCTGCGAAATCACTGCCAGGTCATGCGAGATGAACAGCATCGCCAAGCCGAATTTACTCCGTAATTGACCGAGTAGTTCAAGAATCTGGGCCTGGATCGTGACATCAAGGGCTGTGGTCGGCTCGTCGGCAATCAGCAATTGCGGCCGGTTGACGATCGCCATGGCAATCATCACGCGCTGCCGCATCCCGCCAGAAAGCTGATGCGGATAGTCTCGCGCGCGTCGGCCGGCGTCTGGAATCGCAACTTCATTCATTGCATCGACCGCGCGCTGCCATGCTTCTTTTCTCGAGACCGAATTGTGCGCCCGTACAGCCTCGGCAATCTGATCCCCGACGCGCATCACCGGATTCAGCGCCGTCATCGGCTCCTGAAAGATCATCCCGATGCGCGAGCCCCGCAACCGGCGCATCGATTCCTCATCGACTCCCGGGAGATTGCGCGCATCCGTTCCATTCGCGCCAAACAGAATCTCGCCCGAAATACGCGCCTGGGGTGGCAGCAGACGCATGATCGCCAGAGAGGTGACAGACTTCCCCGACCCGGATTCGCCCACCAATCCGAGAACTTCCCCCGGTCCAATCGAGAAATTCAAATCCCGGACTGCCCGGAGCGTTAAAGATAAAGCAGATGTGGGGACAGCCGCCGTAGCCTGCCCTGAGCGTAGTCCAAGGGGTTGTTCGCGAGCCGGCAGCCCCGCAGGATTCTGCACTGGAAATTCGATACTTAGATGACGAACCTCAAGCAAAGCCGGCACGAATCCAATGGTAGCAGCCGAAGGCCGATTCTAGCCCGAGACCAGGACAGACCGAGGAAGCTCTATATAACGCTTTTCATCCTGAGCGGCGTCGTTTGCCGCGGAGGACCTATGCGCTCCTGCTGGCCCCCAAAACGGTGCAGGGGCTCTCTGCAACCGTCCAAAGGCGATGAAGCGACCCCTATTGTCCCAAGATTAATGGTAGCCCGTTCTTGTTATTCCCGATCACGACGACTTTGGAGTTCGGGCTCTTAGCCAGGTTTTCCGTCGCTTCGATCCCCTTCCACTCCAGCAACGACGGCGTGATCCCCTGCGCCACGATCTGCTGAAAATCGCGCACGCCGGCAGCTTCGATCCGTTTGCGTTGCGCCTCCTGCGTTTCCTTTTGCAGGCGGAAGTTCATCGCCAGCGATTCCTGTTCGGCCTGCTGCTTGGCTTCGATGGCGGCCTTCAGCGTGCTCGGCAGTTGAATATCGCGCAGGAGAACGTTCTCAACGGTGATGCCGCGTTTGTTGAGTTCGGTGGTGATCTGGTCGAGGATCTGTTTGGCGACCATCTCGCGTTCGCCGGTATAAAGGGCATTGGCGGTATGCGAAGCGGTGGCTTCGCGGATGGCGGAACGCAACGTCGGCTCGACCACGATGTTCTCGTAATCGGCTCCGATTTTCTGGAAAACCTCAGCGGCCCGCGAGGGATCGAGATGATAGATCAGTGAAGTGTCAAGGCTCATCATCAGGCCTTCACTGGAAGGAACACTGGCGGATTCCTTGAGGGTCTGAGTCTGGACAGACATCTCATTGTTGGTTTTCAGGGGATTAATGAGGTGGATGCCTTCGCCCAAGATTTCTCCGGTTTGCACCTTCCCGAACAGAGTTAACACTCCGACATGTCCGGTGCCCACGCGTGTCACCGAACTGAGCAGCAAGATCACTAACACGAAGCCGATAATTCCGATTCCAATCAGCCGCAGAAAGCCGCCGCCCGGTCCACCCGCATCGACAACTCTGGGTCTATTTTGATCGAAGATGGTCATTGAATTTTCTCCCTGAGAGATTTTAAGAAGGGAAAGTGCTGTCGATAAGTGGCTTGTAAGGCGCGTGAGTTCTTATCCTGACCTCCCCCTCGCCTCTAGCCGCTGAATCTTGCCCCATCCCCGCCGCATCTCTTACAGTAAAGCTATGAGCAAGATTCACATTCCAACGCCTTTGCGCCAGTACGTAGGCAAACAGGCCTCCGTCGACGTGCAGGGAGCCACCGTCGGCGAGGCCATGAATTCACTGGTCGCCCAGCATCCTGAGCTCCGCAAGCACCTTTACACCGAGGAAGGCAAACTGCGGGCTTTCGTAAACCTCTACGTCAACGACGAAGACATCCGCTATCTGCAGAAGGAAGCCACTACGCTGAAAGACGGTGATAACATTTCCATTGTGCCGTCTATCGCCGGGGGCGCGGCCTGAACTCGGGAACCGAATGATACCTTCCTTCACAATGCGCTGTTGTTGCTGCTGCCCCTCCTGTCGCTAGCGCCCTAATTGCGGTTCTTTTGACTCCAGCATGACAATTTCAACGAGGACTTTATGGCCACCACCACAGAAATTCCGGTAACCCTGAGCAAGGACGAAATCCTGCGCTACTCGCGCCACCTGATCATGCCCGAAGTCGGCATGGAGGGTCAGCAAAAGCTCAAATCCGCGCGCGTGCTCTGCATCGGCACTGGCGGATTAGGATCGCCCCTCGCCCTCTACTTGACCGCGGCCGGGGTGGGCACGCTGGGGCTCGTCGACTTCGATGTGGTGGACTATACCAACCTGCAGCGTCAGATCATTCACTCTACTGCCGACGTGGGGCGCAAGAAGCTCGATTCTGCCGCCGACAAACTGAAAGCCATCAATCCCTTCATCAACCTGCGGACATTCGACACCAGACTCAGCAGCGCCAACGCTCTGGAACTGTTCCGCGAATTCGACATCATCGCCGACGGCACCGACAACTTCCCGACCCGCTATCTGGTGAACGATGCCTGTGTGCTGACCGGCAAGCCCAACGTATACGGATCGATCTTCCGCTTCGAGGGCCAGGCCAGCGTATTCGCCACGGAGGATGGCCCATGCTATCGCTGCCTTTATCCTGAGCCGCCACCACCTGGATTGGTTCCGTCCTGCGCCGAGGGCGGTGTGCTTGGCATTCTGCCCGGCCTTGTGGGCGTGATGCAGGCCACGGAGGTGATTAAGCTAATCTTGGGTGTAGGGGAACCTCTGATCGGCCGCCTGCTCCTGGTCGATGCACTCGGTATGAAATTCCGCGAGCTCAAGCTGCGCAAGAATCCTGATTGCCCGGTGTGCGGCACGCATCCCACCGTGACGAAGCTGATAGACTACAACGAGTTTTGCGGTATCCGTGGAGAGGAGAAGCCGGTGAGCAGCGGAGTTCCCGAAATCCAAGTCGAAGAACTGAAGCGGCGTCTCGATGCCAAAGAAGATCTCTTCGTGCTCGATGTCCGCGAGCCGCACGAATACCAGATCTGCAACCTCGGCGGATACCTGATCCCTCTCAACGATCTGCCGAAGCGCGTCAACGAACTCGACTCCAGCCGTGACATCGTGGTCCACTGCAAGATGGGTGGCCGAAGTGCCAAGGCGGTCGAATTCCTGCAGCAGGCGGGCTTCAGCAAAGTCCAAAACTTGGCCGGAGGCATCAGCGCCTGGTCCGATCGTGTGGATCCAAAGATCCCGAAGTATTGAGAAGTAGTGGCCACTCCGCTGTCTAAACGGTGGAGCTGAACGTGTCTTTTTTTAAGCTTTCGGCTACAAGGGGGCTTGGGGGCACAAGTAACCAATCCCAATGAAACCCAAGAGTTCCTGCCTGTCCCGCTAAGAAAACGGCAAGGCCGCACGCCAAGTTTTATCAAGCAATAAGCGCGGGGTTCAATCACCACAGCGTGTGATTTCGGTCACCGACGGGACTCTCTCCGACAGCTAACGTCAGACAGTTAGACTTTCCTCCAAGTCTGATGTTGGTTTTTCTCTGACGTCGAATCGTCCGCTAAAAGGGTTCATTTCGGGAACCCCCACGGCACCCGCAGGTGCTCTCAAGGAGAAACATGAATAGAACAATTTCTCTCATACTCACATTCATTCTAGCCATGAACTCCGGTGCCTTCGCCCGAATCGGTGGTGATAAAACCGCTTATGTCGGCGGAACGGAGAATCAAATCAAAGAAGGTGCCGAGGGCAAGTCCTCGGCCAAGGACGAAAAGACCTTCAGATTCGAATACAAAGGCGGAAACCTTTCGATCCCTTACGATCAAGTGAATGATCTAGAGTATGGGCAGAAAGCGGGCCGCAGGCTTGGGCTCGCACTTACAGTTAGTCCATGGCTGCTCCTTTCTAAAAAGAGAAAGCACTTCCTGACTTTAGGCTGGAAGGACGAGCAAGATAAGCAGCACGCCGCGATTTTCGAGCTCGGAAAATCTGTTGTACGGACCACCATAGCCACCCTCGAAGCCCGAACGGGCAAAAAGATGGAATACCAGGACGACGAAGCACGCAAGAGTGGTCTCGGAGGTGTGTAGCCATGTTTGTCGAGTTGATGCTAGGAGTATTCCTCTTGCAGGCGACAACAACTGCGCCGGATCCCGCCCCGGCGCAGCCTACCCAGGCGAGCGCGAAAGAGGCATCGGGTGACGATTCGGCCGCCTTGCTTAAGGTGAAGCGCGTGTTTGTGGACAACTTCGGAGATGACATCATCTCGAAGGAAGTCCAATCCATGATTGTCTCGTCTCTGGTAGCGACGAAACGATTTAAGGTGACCGAAAACCGCGAGAAGGCCGATGCCGTCTTAAAGGGAGTTGCTCTAGAGAAGACCTCGCAGGAATTGCATGCATACGGAGAAGGAACTTCGGTTGGAGGGGCAAGCGGCGGTAGCCACGCGCAAGTTAGCGGGAGCGCGGGCAGTTTCTCCGGATCAAGTGGTGGCGGATTCGTCGCTCGCCATATGGGGACGAGCGACTCCTCGGTTAACACCGAGACTGTAAATGAGGCTAGAATCGCGATTCGTTTAATTACTCCTGACGGTGACGTGATCTGGACCACTACGCAAGAAAGCAAAGGCGCCAAGTATCAGGGCGCGAGCGCGGACGTCGCCGATAAATGCATCAAACAGCTGCTGAGAGATGTCGAAAAGCTGGAGAAAGCACCCACAGGGTCCGCTGCAGCGATATCGGCGACACCTAGCCCACCAAGTCAATAACTCGGCGAGTGGGGTTGAATCTTGCACTGGAGAAGGCCGGGTCAATTATTCTCGGACCAAAAGTGGACCGACCAATCCTCTCTTCTACCGTTCTGGTGCGCATTACTTGCTCGATCCTGCTTTCGCCTGTCGCTCTGGCTCTCCCGTTGCAGAGTGAGCGCCGGGAGCGGTGTTCACGTGAACGCGTTGCTGGAGAAAACACCGTCCGAATAGCTCGCCGAAATTCTCAGATTTCCGCCGTGATTCCTGCCCTTGCAATTTCCCGGAGAATGGGGATAATGACCGTTCCTCTTCCCCCGGGGAGGCTCTGTGCCACATCTCGTCGTGCGCATCCTGCGCTCCGCGTTCACCGTTCGCGGAGTGCGCGCAGCTTTTATCGTTACTCTCGCGGCCATCCTGCTTGCTTCGTGCATGGCGCAAAATCCGGCGCCGGGCCCCAACTCTGATCCCACTTACCAGGCTCTGCGCAACATCACCCTCGCCGGGGATTCTGTGAGCGTGAGCAACGTGGACTTGAAGCGCGACGCCGCCACGTTCCATCTGCGTTCCGGAACAATCTGCTTCGTGCCCGCCGTCAACGGAAAGGTGACAGGCGCCGTTTTTCAAGGGGACGGGAATTTCATCCTCGCCGCACCGGAATCCGAGCGCGCGATGTTGAAATTGTTGACCAAGGAAGACGAGTTCAGCGAAAACTTTTCGCAGATGGTGTTGCGCTTTACCGATTCCTCCTATGAGGACTTGAAAAAGGCAGGGAGTTCTGCCGGCGCGGGCTGCGATAACGGACCGCTGAAAGATATCCAGCATCTGACCCGCCATCGTCTGAAAGACAACCTCGAAGCCCGTATTCTCGAAGACGTGTTAAGTTCTGCGCCCGGCGGCCTGTTTGTCGCTTTCATCCACGGCAAGCGCTACAACGGTCAGGAGCTTTACGAGATCGATCCCCACGAAGGGCGCGATCAAGTCACTTTCATGACTTACGACGAGAACAAGTTCGGCGAATGGGCCTCCTTTCCCATGTCTGGCCAGCGCAAGCCTGCAACGATCGGACACCCGATCCGCATCGATCATCAGCAACTCGACACTACCTTGGAGAAGAATGGAAACCTGATCGGGCGGGCTCAGACGGACTTCACGGTGCAATTGGATGGTGTCCGTGTTGTACCGTTTAATTTGTTCCGCACTCTGAGGGTCAGTAGTGTCAAATCTCATGACGGTCAACCCCTTGCATTCATCCAGGAGGACAAGAACGAAGACGCCCAATTCTCGGTAATCCTCCCGAAACCGCTGGCGGCGGGAGAGAAATATACGTTCGCTACAGAATACGAAGGCAAAGAGGCCGTGATCAACGAAGGCGCGGGCAACTACTTCCCCGTGGCTCGTATGAACTGGTACCCCAATAGTCTTGGCGGCGGTCTCGGGGAGTACGCGAGCTACGACATGACGTTCCGAATTCCGAAAGGAATGCAGATTGCGGCTACAGGCGTGCGGCTAAGTGAGAGCAATGAAGGCGGCCAGAACGTCACTACCTGGAAGAGTGAAGCGGCCCAAACAGTCGCGGGATTCAGCTTCGGCAAGTTCAAGGTGGAGCAGAGCAAACTCGAAAAGCCGCAATATGCGATCGAATCTTACGCCAATCTGGACTCGCCGGATTGGGTGAACTCGCTGCAGCATGCGGCTGCAAACGGCAGCGATATGCCGATTGCGGGCGCTCACCACGCAGAAGTAGCACTCGGCACTATGAATACCACTGGATTAAACAAGAAAGCGCTCGCCGAGGGTGAACTCGCGGTTCAACTCTATACCGACTATTTCGGCCCGTCGATGTTCACCCACCTGCAACTCACCCAGCAGACCGCGTGCAACTTCGGCCAGTCCTGGCCCGAACTCGTCTGGATTCCAATCTGCTACTACTTCGATACGACAGTCCGTCACGAACTTAAAATGGATTGGGGAGACCGCGGCTACTGGAAAGTTGTGACTCCCCACGAAGTTGCGCATCAGTGGTGGGGCCATACTGTAGGCTTCAATTCCGGACGCGACCAGTGGATGAGTGAAGGATTCTCCGACATGTCGGCCTCTCTCTACGTCACGCTGGTCGAGAAGAATCCGAAAAAATTCCTCACTTTCTGGAACGATGAACGCGAGCTGCTGCTGGAAAAAGATCCGCAGGGTTTTCGCGCCATCGATGCTGGTCCGCTCACCATGGGCTATCGCACCAGCAACTCCCGTACCGGCTTCGATACGACTCGTCGGCTGATCTATCCCAAGGGTGCCTATGTCCTGCACATGATCCGCATGATGATGCGCGACCGCCAGAAGGGCGATCAACTATTCAAAGACACCATGCACGATTTCGTGCAGACTTACTCCGGTAAGGCCGCCACCACCGAAGACTTCAAGGCCATGATCGAGAAACACATGACCCCGGAGATGGACCTCGAGGGCAACCACAAGATGGATTGGTTTTTCAACGAGTACGTCTATGGAACTCAGCTGCCGTCGTACAAGGTTGACTCAGGGTTCGATATTGGACCCGATGGCGACGTTGTGATGAACCTTAAGATGTCGCAGTCCGGAGTCGATGAACACTTCCGGATGCTCGTTCCTATTTATCTGGAACTGGCTGACGGAAACATTCTCTTTCTCGGACGCGCCCGCATGGCCGGCAACAATACAATCGACCAGCATTTACCTCTGAAGGGACTCAAAGCCAAACCCCATCGCGCCATTGCCAACTACTACCTCGACGTGCTGGCTGCGCCAAATTAATCCGCACCACAGATGTGAAAGGGGAAGCGTTCATCGCTTCCCCTTTTTTCGGTAATGGACTTTCTACTTGCTCGATCCGGCCTGCATCCCGTCGCTGGCCTCGCCCAGCTGCAGCGCAAACTTCTTTCCCTGGAACCGTACTTCCGCCAGCGTGGCATCTCCGGCGCTACCCTGCTTCAGCACGGCCGCATCATTGCTCGATGCTTTATCCAGGTCGACAACTTTTGCTGGGACCTTGGCAATGACTTTCTTTCCCTGCAGAATGCTGACTTCCACGTTGGGACCGCTGCCGTCCCACTCCAGTTTGTAGTCGCCTGCCTTGAGTTTCGTGCCGTTAATGCTCGCCGAACTGTTCAATGTCAGATAAGCCTTGCTGGCTGCAAAGGCACTCGAGGTCAACAGCAGAGCCAACCCCACAACCAAACCCTTCGATACGCTCGCGAACTTCATAGCTGCTCCTTAGTTGTTTTCCCGAACTGATCGGGACGGTTAGGGGCGGCCCGGTTCACGAACCTCGCGGAGAAATTACTTGTGTTTCGCCGCGAATCGCCTACAATGCTGCCGCCGGGGTTGGGCGTTCAGGCCACGCGCCTGCGCTTCCGCTTTGGGGGTTTTCTCACCTGGGCCGCCAAACCGAGTGTGAGAGAATCCCCAGACCCCGCTTCAGATTTCACATTTCGGCCGGTCACCCCTGCCGGCTGTCGACTCGCTTTACAGGATTACGTGCTGCTCTCAGTTCTGGTTCCCTTACTCAGAAC
>Ga0209698_10007762_pt1 | contig 11191 bp, 8 predicted proteins | sample LitLauG_LLR_2012_FD_187203 | JGI IMG/M metagenome (GOLD analysis project Ga0209698, IMG submission 187203) | Freshwater sediment microbial communities from Pennsylvania, USA - Little Laurel Run_MetaG_LLR_2012 (SPAdes) (version 2) | ecosystem: Environmental > Aquatic > Freshwater > Creek >... | reverse complement strand
GTACCGATGCGCGCACCGCGACCATTGGCGACCAATTCATGTATGGCCCGGCTTTTCTGGTGAATCCTGTCACTGAGCCTGGCGCGAATACCAGGCATAGTTATCTACCGAAGGCCAAGTGGTACGACTTCTGGACGGGAGCTTCTGTAGAAGGTGGCCGCACGATTGATGCTGCTTCGCCGATCGAAAAACTGCCGCTTTTCGTGAGGGCCGGATCGATTCTACCGATGGGGCCGGAGAAGGAGTGGTCCACGGAGAAGCCCGAAGATCCAATCGAACTGCGAGTTTATCGCGGAGCGGATGGCGATTTCACGCTCTACGAGGACGAGAACGACGGTTACAACTACGAGAAAGGCGCGTATGCCACGATTCAGTTCCACTGGGACGACGCGAAGCAAGCCTTGAAGATCGCCGACCGCAAAGGAGAATTTCCGGGGATGTTGGCCGAACGGACCTTTCAAGTTGTTTTCGTCGGCGAGAATCACGGAACAGGAATCATGCCCGAAGGCAAACCAGATAAGGTCGTGCGCTACAGCGGCAAACAGATTACCGTCATGCCGTAAAGTCCCGGAACCGAGAATTCCCGCTTGGAGCTACTCTGATCGCTCCAAGCATGGCTGAGAGTTTTGGCTGGCTCTAGGCCAGGCCTGCTTTTGAAAGAGGCAATTCGCGGATGCGCTTTCCGGTCGCCGCAAAAATTGCGTTGCAGAGCGCCGGAGCAAAGGGCGGCAATCCCGGTTCCCCAATGCCCGCCGGCGGCGCATCGCTCGGAACTATGTAGACGTTGGTCTCCCGCGGCGAAATATTCATGCGCGCCACCTGGAAATCATTGAAATTGGATTGGTCGATCACCCCGTTGGTGGCGGTGATTTCCCCGTAGAGAGCCAGGCTCGTTCCCATCACCGCCGCGCCCTCGAACTGCTGCTTGATCATTTCCGGGTTTACAATCGTGCCTGCGTCCAGAGCTGTATCCACGCGCTTGATGCGCACCTGGCCCGCGTCATCGACCTGCACTTGCACGACGGTCGCCACGTAGGTCAGGAAGCTGCGGTGCACCGCAACACCAATTCCGTAACCGTTGCCAGGCTTCTGCTTTCCCCAGCCGGCCTTTTCCGCCGCCAGCGTGAGCACGCGGCGAAACCTTGCGGTATCGATCGGATACTGTTCGTAGTCGGCGCCGTAATTCGGAAATTCTTTCGGCAATTCGGTTCTGGGTACCACGCGGTCCGGTCCGAGCAATTGCAGCAGGTACTCCACTGGATCTCTTCCGGCGGCGTGCGCCAGCTCATCCGCAAAGGAATGAATTCCGAAGGCGTGGTAGATGTTGGCTACGGATCGGAACCATCCGATCCGCGTGTGAGTCGTCGCGGGCCCATTCTCCGCGCGAAAACTCGGCAAGGCGAACGGGACATCGGTGAAACCTAGCCCGAGTTCGTCCGGTGCGGAATACGTCGCGCTGGCGTCGAACGTGGATCCGATGGGAGGGAAAACCGTTCTCTGTAACCAGGCCGTAGGTCTGCCGTCGGGTCCGAGCGCCGCTTTCATATACATCGCTGCCACCGAGTGGTAAGCGTCAAACTTGATGTCGTCTTCCCGGCTCCAGACTACTTTCACGGGCTTTCCCGTTTTCTTGGCGAGCACCGCTGCTTCCACGGCAAAATCGGGGAAGGACTTCCGGCCAAAGGCGCCGCCAAGAAGCGTCACATGCACAGTCACGTCTTCCTTCTTTAGTCCCAGTGCTTGTGCCACGGCATCCCTCGCGCCTTGCGGGCCTTGCGTCGGCGCCCAAACCTCCGCTTTGCCATCGCGGTACACGGCCAGTGCAGCCGGCGGTTCCATCGAGGCATGTGCCAGCAACGGGGCGTAGTATTCCGCTTCGACGATTTTTCCGCCTTTAGCAAAGGCTGCATCGACGTCGCCGTTTTCGCGAGCCACTTTTCCGGGCTTGCGAGCGGTTTCTTGCAATTCCTTTCTGTAAGAGTCCGAATTCCAAACGCTGTGAGCGCTCTTCTCCCATTCGATCTTCAGTTTTTTTCGCCCCTGCATGGCCGCCCAAGTGTTGTCGGCCAGCACCGCCACGCCGCCTAGTGCCTGGAACAGTACCGGAGGTTTGAACGCATCGATGGTTTCCGTTTGTTTCACGCCCGCGACGGCGAGCGCCGCCTTGTCATCCACCGACTTCACGCTGCTGCCGAACACGGGCGGATGCGCGACGCTGGCGTACAGCATTCCTTCCATGCGCGTGTCCTGGCCGTAGGAAGCTTTGCCGGTGCACATGTCTTTGAGGTCATAGCTGGCAGTACCCTTGCCGATATAACGCCACTCGCTCCGCGGCTTTAGTTTGATCTCCTCTTTCTTCGGCACTTCGAGCTTTCCTGCCGCCGCTGCAAGTTCTCCGTAACCCAGTTTTTTTCCTGAGGTCTTGTGCACTACGATATGCAAATTCGTAGAGCATTCCGTTGCGGGCACGCCCCAATGCGCGGCAGCTGCCCGCACCAGCATCAATCTGGCAGTGGCTCCTGCCTCGCGGAGAGTGTCGAAAGAGCCGCGCACGGAATGCGACCCATCGGTATCTTGGTCGCCATATTTTTCGTCACCCGTAGCCTGGACCAGCTTCACGCGCGTCCAGTCCGCATCCAATTCATCCGCGACGATCCGCGGCAGCGCCGTGCGGCTCCCGCTGCCCATCTCCGAGCGGTGGGCAACAATGTACGCCGTCCCATCCGTATCGATGGCCAGGTATACGCTCGGCTGCAGCTGCGCATTGGACATTGCCTCGGCAACCGTTGCGTTTGGCGCCGCGCCAAACAACTCTTCCGGCATCAAGCGCACGCTCAAAACAAATGCACCGGCCCCCAGCATGCCTTTGAGGAAACCCCTGCGGTTGCCCAGCAACTCGTGATCTCGGCCAGAAATATTGGTAATTCGAATCATGCGCCCTCGCTCCGACTTGGACGAAAATGGATGCAAAACCGTGTAATCCAATGCACCCATCCTACCGCCAATTCGAATTCTTGCAAGTCTGGCCCGGAACCTCGCGCCGCCTCCGGAGCCCGGGAGTTAAATGATTCCGCGCATCGGAAAAATGGCGCGTTGCGATTTCACGGCGGACTGTACAATCTGAACTACGGCGGAACATCAGACATGTCTCCAGAATTCATGAAGCGCGCCATCGCGCTGGCGCTGGAAAATGTGCGTTCGGGAAGCGGTGGGCCGTTTGCTGCGCTGATCGTCAAAGAAGGCCGCATTGTTGCGGAAGGAACGAACCGGGTGACTTCTACAAATGATCCCACGGCGCATGCGGAAGTGGTGGCCATTCGCGAGGCTTGCCGGGTTCTCGCTGATTTTCAACTCACAGATTGCGATCTTTATACAACGTGCGAGCCGTGCCCCATGTGCCTGGGTGCGATCTACTGGGCGCGCCCCGCCCGCGTTTTTTACGCCGCAACGGCAACAGATGCCGCGAGCGCCGGGTTTGACGACGCTTTCATTTACGATGAGCTGGAGATCGCGCCTGGCGGGCGCCGCATTCCCATGGCGCAGCTGCTGCGAGAAGATTCGCTTCCTGTTTTCCTGGCCTGGAAGCAACAGGAAAACAAAACGCCCTACTGAGGCAAGCTCCGGAGTTCTCGCCCCACTGGCGATCCACGATTGCCTACGATTCCGGCCAGGCGCCCAGAGCCCGCCGCATATCCACCAATTGCCCAAGGTGATAGGCGTTATGGTCGGCCATCAACAGGGCTTCGCGCAAAATGGTCTGGCCTTCTCCGTGGGGAATCGCCGCAAACAAATCGGTCTTCGGGTTTTTCACCAATTTAATCATTTCCTGGAGATCGTGCTGAAACCCTTGCACGCTCTTTTCCCACGCGGCTCCATCCGGCGGTCCAGGCGTCTTCGGCCAATAGCCCTCGGGAAAGCCCGGCGAAACGTGCTTCGGATTGCGACTGAATTCCAGGATGTCCCATTGCGCAATCCGCACGTGCTCCATCAACTGCCATCCTGTATGGGGCAAGCCTTCGACGAAGGAGCCGCGTTTCGCCTCCGGGAAGCCATCCATGGAATCCATAAAGTGCACATGCGCCTCGCCGCCCTTCAAGAGCGCGACGAGGTGTTCGCGCAATGCCTGGTCGTGATTGACGGCTTTGTTTTTCTTCTTTGCGGCTTTCTTCATTTTTTTCTTCAAGAGAGTCCCCTATTTCTCCGAGAGCAGCAGTTGCTGCGGCATATCCGGAATCCGTTGTTTTGCAACTTCGATACCACGAATAATATACGCGCAAACTCTCAAAATGGTGTCTTCTGGTGGCAATGCGATTGCCCGGAACCCGCTCGGCTGGCATACTCTTTTCTCCCCGTAAGATCCAAGAGGCGATCGATGAAACGTGAATATCACCGCTGGTACTCTCACCGGCTTGGAATAGAGTTGGGCGTCGTCGTGTACGGTCATTGGGGCCCGCCGCTGCTGGGTTTCCCGACGAGCGCCGGTGATGAGTGGGAGCTTGAAGGCCAGGGCATGGTCGGCGCGCTCGCCGATTTCATCGATGCCGGAAGAATCAAATTCTTTAGCGTGAATTCGATCAATGGGCAGAGCTTCTACAACAAGGGCGCGCACCCGTTTCACCGCAGCCACGTGCAGTCCGTTTTTGATTTGTATCTACGAGAAGAGGTCGTTCCCTTTATTTGGAACAATTGCCAGTCGCAGGTCGCGATCTCCACGATGGGTGCTTCCTTTGGCGCGTACCACGCTGCGAACAGCCTTTTCAAGCACCCGGATGTGATCAAGCGCTGCTTCGCCATGTCCGGCGTCTATGACCTGCGGAACTTCATGGACGGGATGTACGACGACAATTTCTATTTCAACAATCCCGTCGACTATCTTTCGAACGCCAGCGATCCATGGTTCTACGAACAGATTGCCAGCTGCGACATTCACATCACGACCGGCACCGGTCCTTGGGAAAATGGCGGACCGACTTACCGGCTCTCGGAAGTACTTTCCAGCAAGGGGATTCGTCACTCACTCGACAACTGGGGTCCGCAGGGCGGCCACGACTGGCCCTACTGGAAACACCAGATGCGCGAATATGTCTCGCAGCTCTTCTGAACTTAATTTTACTCGGGAATGAAAAGAACGGCCTCAGGCGAGGCCGAGATGCTCGAGCTGGTAGTGGCCTTTTTCGATGACCTGGTCGTCATCGATCCAGACATCGCATTTGCGAGTCAGGACGTCGACGTGCGTCTTGGATTTCCAATCGGCGTGGGTCTGGCTGCCGTATGGGTCTCCGAAGGCGATGTGCACGCCGGGAAACTTTTCGTCCTGAAGAAGAACCCCGATCATTTCGGATAGCCCGAGGTTAGTGCCGAAAGCCAGTTCGCCGACGCGGTCGCTGTTTTCATCGGTGTGGCAGTATTCCCAGAATTCCTGCTCGAGGTCCTTGCGCTCGCATTCCACGCCGACCAAGCGTGCGCCCTTGATTTGCAAAGTCATGGGAGTGGATTGCAAGTCGCCGTATTTTCCGTTGAAGTGATCGCCGGCGGTGGCGTCGCAAACGAAAGTGCCATCCACCGTGGCGGGCGTGGTGAATACTTCTCCGGCCGGAAGGTTGGACCAATAACGCGGGCTGATCAGCCCGCTGGTCTTTACCCAGTCGAGGCCGCGGTCGAAATGCGCGGCAAACTCCGTGCCGGCACCTGATTTCACGGTGAGGGTCTCAGCTCTCAGCATGCGTTCGCGCAAGCTGTCGCTCAAGCGGTCAACCAGGCGGTAGTCGGTGCGCATGCCCTGCTTCATAATCTGCGGTGTAACGCCGACCATGTGCGCGTAGCGAATCTGGCGGCGTTCGACGACTTTCACGATGGCCATGCGGGCGCCCAATTCGCCGAGCTGAGGCGTCATGCACATTACACCGACATCCGCGGTTTCCAATGCTTCCAGCACATCCTCGGGCGCGGCCGTCATCGGCCGTGGTCCAAAGTCTTCCAAGAGCAATCCGGTATAGGGTGCGTGCCGATCAACAAGTGCGGCCGCGATACTGGCCGCGACGGCGCGGCTGGCTTCATCGGCAATCAACGCGACGTGTTCGCCAGGACGCACACCAAGGCACGTCTCCACGGCGTTCCGGGCGCCGGGCATCAAGTCCGCTTGGGGGGAACCAAAGTTCATACCCAATAAGTCTACTTGAATTGACCGGATTTTCTAGCGCCGTTCATCGCGGGGTCTTCTATTTTCAACTGGCCATTTGGCCGGGGCGAGATTCGGTCTTGAGGGTCAAGCTTCACGGCGCGACGTTCAGGCAGAAACCCTTCCAGATTCACTCTCCGTCGCGCCCCGCGGGGACACGCGAAACGCCGGTACCTGGCCTCCACCGCTGGTCACATTGGCGAGGCCGGTGGCGCTGAGGCGGGTGAGAAAGCCACAGAGCTTCCCCCGGAACAAGTACGGGGCGAAATCCACCAGCATGTCGCGGTAATCGACCTTACCGACGTCGGCGATGTAAGGAAAGACTTCGCGGCGGATGGGGATGCGTTCTTGCACGATCCACACTCCATTTTTCGCCGAAAGCGCGCGCTCAATGGCCATGTCCCAGTCGGCTTCGCTGGTCTCCCATCCGAGGGTCACCCCAGCGCCGCCATACTCATCGCTGGGCTTAAGGACCAGATTCTCGCGTTCTTTACGGATAAAGGCGAGCAGTTCGATGCGCTGTCCGTAGTGCGCGGTCTCAACATCAGCCACAACCCGAGTCCAGGGAATGTGCTTTCGAATCAATTCACGTTCGCTGTGGGAAAAAAGCGAGCCGTTTTGCTCGTCGGTGAGCACTGCGAAAAACGCCTTCACGTGCGGAATCTTGCAGCGGAAATTATTCGCCACACACACCGCGTTCGCGGAATACGCCTTGACCAGCGCGGAGCACTCGGCGGGCTTGGCCACGATATCGTTGATGAGCACGCGGCGGTAGACGAGATCGATCTTCGTGTCCCGCGCGACCAGCGATTTGCCGTCCCACTCCAGCTCGCGCGGATCGGCGATCAGCGTCGGGATGCCCATCCGCTCGAAGCGTTCCTGCAGAATCTCAAACTCGCTTACAGTGGGAACGTCTTCCCAATCCACAATGGCAATCTGCGGCTTCGGGGACGAACCTCCCCAGTCCATGTAGCTCATCACCAGAGCATCTAGGAGCTTTGCGCTAAGCGGATAACTGTGAACTTCATACATCTGGGAAAATTTGCCCATCACCGGGAGTTCGCGGAAAATCTCAGCGAGCGTTTCCGCGTAGCCGGCGCCAGCTGGTGATTCACCATTGTATTCGGCAAATTTCAAAGAGTCGGGAAGCAAAAAAGCATCCAGCCGCGAGGCCGTGCTCGCCCGGCCATATCCGGTAGGGAGCCGTGCGAGACGTTCTTCCTCTTCCCGCAGATGCAATTGGGCAAAAAGATGTTTGTCATCAAGGGCGGCAAGTGTGATCCGTTCGCCGAGATCCGCGATGGTTTCCGCAACGGTTCTTACCCGCTCTTCGTCTTCGGGAGATAAAAAAAATGGGCGCAGGAAAGGGCAGTGAACACGGTCGCCGAAAGTAAGCTTGGCCCGGCGCATGCGCTTGAACAAATCTTCTGGGAGCGCGGGCACCCGCAGAAGCGTGCTTTTCAATATCGCGTGCCAGTCCTCCATCGGGGAGGGAGGCAGCGCCGAAGGTGTTGGAGCGCTGGTCATTTCATCACGATCCCTGCGTTAATCCGGTAGCCGGGGCTGCCGCCGACTTTTGCCCCGCAGCAGCGCTCTTTGGCGCGCCCGTAAATCCGGCGGCTGCGCCGATGCCTAGCATCTCTTCCCAGCGCGGCCAGGGATGCGAAGCTTTCCCGTTCAGCGCACGGTCAATCACCAGCCGCGCCATTTTTTCCACCACGTGCTCAAAATAGAATTCCGTGATGCGGTCGCGCTCGAAATCCGGCGCGGGATTCAGGAAATCGATGGCGTAGGGCACGCCGTCCTTGACGGCGAATTCGATGGTGTTCATTTCGTAGCCCAGCGCCTGATTGATGGTCTGCGCGTCCTTCACGACGCGTGTGCCGAGATCGGCTGTCAGATATTGATGGTCGACGATGTACTTGCGTTCCTTGGGATCGTAGTGAACGGGGATAATGTCCGTCTTGCCGAATGTGAAGCAACGCACATACTGATTGAAATCGATGAATTCCTGCAACGTCATGCAGTACGGCGACGTCCTGTCATAGGCCGCGAGCAACTCCTCTTTGTTGTTCACTTTGTAAACGTGTTTCCAGCCGCCGCCGGAAAATGGCTTCAGTATGGCGGGCCGCCCCACGTAGTCGAGCAGTCCATCCCAATCCACGGGATACACCAGGTTGTGGAGCGACTCGCCGGTGATATCCACATCGCTGGGATATCCCTTCTGGGGGAGGAGCACCGTCTTGGGAATCGCGATTCCCAATTTTGCGGCCACCGAGTAATTAAAATATTTGTCGTCGGCGGTCCACCAGAAAGGATTGTTGATGACGTAGGTTCCCTGAAGCACGGCGTGCTTCACGTAGCCGCGGTAGTACTCCACTTCGTGCGAGATGCGATCGACGATGACACTATACTTCGCCGGCTCGCCCATGCGCGTGCCGCCCAGCTTCACGAATTCAGCGGTCACGCCATCCTTTGCGCCGAGCGTCTTGACGCGCTCGATAAATGCCGGAGGAAAGCTGTATTCCCGTCCGCAGAGAAGGCCAACGGTTTTCATGTTCGAGCTCCTGTCAAGGTCCTGCAGAACCGCCCTGCTTGCGATCGCCGTTAATTCACGGCGCGTGCTGAAGAAGTGCGTGGTTCGGTGACGCCCCCGCGCGTTTCGGCTACCAGGTGTTTGACCACGGCTTTCAGGTCACCCGTTTCCTGATACACGCGCAACTGCCGGTCCGCGCTGGTGCCTTCGTTCATAATCGTGTGCACGTATTCGACGGCGCTGCGGCTGCCCAGGTCATCGACGACGTCATCCACCAATTCCAGCAATTCGGGAATCAACTGGCGCATGGGCACTTCGGCCTCCTTGCCGAAATCAATCATTTTTCCGTCGATGCCGTAGCGCGCCGCGCGCCATTTGTTCTCTTCGATCAGTGCACGCCGATACAGGCGCCAGCTCTGGTTGTGCTGGTAGAGGCGGTGAAGCTTCACGATGATCGCTTGGGTGAGCGCCGCGATTGCCACAGCTTCCTCAACTCGCGTGGACACGTCGAACATGCGGAATTCCAGCGTTCCAAACATGGGGTGCGGCCGCACGTCCCACCAGATCTTCTTGCCGTTGTCGATACAATTCAGCTTCACGAGCAGGTTTACGAAATTTTCGTACGCGCTCCACGATTCGAATTGCTCCGGTATGCCGGTGCGCGGGAAGCGGCGAAACACAGTGGTGCGGAATGACTTCAAGCCGGTATTTCTGCCCATCCAAAAGGGAGAACTCGTGGAAAGCGAAAGGAGGTGCGGCAGGAAGTAGCGCACGCCGTTCATCATGTCGATGGTGGTCTGCTTGTCCGGCATGGCTACGTGAACATGCATGCCAAAGATTAGCAGCGACCGCGCCAACTGGCCCATCTCTTCGATGATGTGCTGGTAGCGTTCACCAGGAGAAATCACCTGGTCGATCCAACTGGAAAAAGGGTGAGTGCCCGCCGCCGCTACCTGAAGTCCTGCGCGCTCGGCAGCAGCCACGAGTTCGCCGCGCGTGCGGTGCATCTCGATGCGCAGGTCGCTGACGTTCTCGCAGATGCGCGTGCCGGTCTCCACGATGGACTGGTGCAGTTCGGGCTTCACTTGGTCTGCAATATCCGGGGAAGCAGCGGAAACGATCTGGCTGACGTGCGAGCGCAATTCGCATGTTGCGGGATCAATGATCTGGAACTCTTCTTCTACGCCGATGGTGAAGCGGTGAGCCATGGAGCGGCCCTCCGGGTCTCTTGGACTTGTCGGGGACTTCGAGCTTCGTATCATACCCCGCGGCCTCGAAAATTACACGCCTGGCTGGACTGCGGCTGGCCCCCTCCTTCGAATCTTTGTTTATACTCTTGAAAACGAATACTCAGCCCCAGTTGGTCGCGATAGCGATGTCACTCTAGAAGGATGTTTGAAGGGAATACGAATCAATTCGGCGCTTCGCTTCGAGCGGACCTTCGAGCCCTGCCTCGACGCATTCTCAAGCTTTTATTGGTTGCTCGAACTCCCAGCTGGCCCCTTTGCTTATACCCATTTGTCTGGGTTTGAAGAGATCGACGCCGAATTGGACCGCTACCTGGTGGGGGAAACAAGGCTTTGGAGGCCTGGCATCTTTCCTCGATTCGCAAAACTGTTAGTGCATGATGAATGGTCCTACCACGTCGCTCTTCTTGGAGACGAAAACGAAGCCATACGAATCGTCACAGAACTGAACACCACGAGGTGGCTCTCACCAGAGTTTTTCAAGTTGATCGAGGAAAAGACGGAGCTGCTTCTTGTACACATCAACGGCTGGTGGGAGGTTTACTCTACGAGGGAAGAGTGGGTCTATCGATTCCGCAAACTCGCAAGCGTCTCAGACTTGGACTCGAGCCATTTTCAACATGAACTATAAGGGCAGGGATTTCTGCTTACTCCCAACCGGCTGCAATAGAAGAAGTGAGACAGATAGCTCGGTCTGCCTCACCTGTTATTAGACTGTCATTGGATTCGACAAAAAAACTATTTACGCTGCGCCCATTGCCCTTCGCTGCTGGAAGCATTCCCGGCAAAATACTGGCCGCCCCTGTGTAGGGCGGAAGGGAACTGTGGTTTCCTTCCCGCATTGCGAGCAGTTGGTTTTTGTCTCCGAACGCATCGGTGAGGCATGTCCCCCGCCTCCGCCTCCGCCTTCGGCGCGTTTAGCCTTACAAGCTTTGCAGCGCTTCGGTTCGTTTTTGAAACCCTTGTCGGCGAAGAACATCTGTTCTCCGGCGGTAAAAACGAATTCGGCGCTACACTCCGAACACTTCAGTACTCGATCGTGGTATTCCATGAGCCGCTCTCCCCTGGTCCCGTGCGGGCAGGAGCTTGGGCGCACTTTGTACCTGAGAGCCTAGATGCTTGAGGAGACCAGTATCCGGGGACGCCGGGCGCGGATCCCTTGGGCCTGCGGGCACGAAGCTATGACTCGAACCCAAACTTCCCTGCCTTACGGGGGCCTGATTCTCGGAA
>Ga0209698_10007761_pt1 | contig 11192 bp, 9 predicted proteins | sample LitLauG_LLR_2012_FD_187203 | JGI IMG/M metagenome (GOLD analysis project Ga0209698, IMG submission 187203) | Freshwater sediment microbial communities from Pennsylvania, USA - Little Laurel Run_MetaG_LLR_2012 (SPAdes) (version 2) | ecosystem: Environmental > Aquatic > Freshwater > Creek >... | reverse complement strand
GAATTCCCGCGACGTCCAGCAGCCCGAGGGCTGCCTTGACCGCGGCTGCGGGAGTGGGCACCAGCACGGAACGGCTTCCCGCATGCGCGATGAGCGCTTTGAGCAAATCGCGCGATCGGGGCGGGTTCGACGACCCGAGATTGAAGAATCCCGATGGGCAATTCAGTTCCATGGCCCTTACAGCGACGGTGGCGCAGTCGCGAACCGATACCATCTGGTAGCGATTGTTGCCGGATCCTATGAGCGGCACCGGAAGGCCCTTGTGGATCAACCAGAACAGCTTGGTGAGCACACCCAGGCGGCCCCGCCCCGCGATGAGCCGGGGACGAAAGACACTGGCGGAAACGCCCGCTGCCTGTGCCGAGCGGATCAGCGTCTCGGCCTGCTTCTTGCTGGCACCGTAGGGCCCCAAGGGATTCTGCGGGTGGGTAGGGGGCACCGGGATGACCTGCGGCAATCCGTAGGTCATGTCCGTGGAGAAGAACACCAGCCTGGAAGAACCGCCGTCCCCCATGGCCTTGAGCAGCATCTCGACGCCGCCGACATTGACGTCGGCGAACCACGCGTCACGCGTGCTGCGTCCCGGAACCTCACCGGCAAATTGCCGGGCGGCCAGGTGGTAGACCGTGTCGGCTTGCGTCAGCCCGATTTTTTTCAGGTCGGCCGCCTTGCGGGCATCCCCCTGAACGAAGCGCACAAGCGGAGATGACGGCACCTGGGTCGCCGGCAGCAGATCAAATAAAACGATCTCTTCGTCGCGCGAAAGCAAGGCGTCGACGAGAAACTTCGCAGTGAAGCCTGCGCCCCCCGTAATGACGTGGCGAGGCATGGGTCAGCTCCGGGCTATGAAGAAAAGCCCGCTGCAAATCAACGCTATGCCGCCGACCCGGGCAAGCGTGACATTCTCACCGAGAAAGAAAAACCCGACGACTGCCGCGATGACGTAACCGATGGAGAGCAGCGGGTACGCGACGGACACCTCGAGTTTGGCCAGCACGGCCAGCCAGACCAGGATGCTGACCGCGTAACACGCGAGACCGCCGATCATCCAGGGGTTGAGCGAAATGCTCAGACCATATTGCAGCCACTGGCTCGATGCTGCCGGCACTGCGCCCGCGGCGAGCATTGTCTTGCGCAGGCAGATCTGCGCCAGTGCGTTGAGGCTGATGCTGGCTAGCGCGGTAAGAAAGGTTGCGATATTCAGGGCCAAGCTCCCAAAGTGACGAGTGAGGAACGCAATGCGCAGGCGTCGATGGAGTCTAGAGTATGTTGGAGAAATTTGGACGGTAAACTCGTAGCGACACGCCCATTGCAGGCGTTCAAGGGCGGTTAATCACGGACGGAGGGCAGTCATGGCTGGGAACGGGATCGGTACGCGGCGCGTTTCGGTACATAGGAGTCCGGGGACATGGTTGCGCCGGCTGGGCGCGCAGGCTCTGGCCTGGGCAGCTTTATCGCTGGCGCTTGCCCTGTGCCAGGCCGCCACGGCCGGCGCCGCTGCAGGATCACCGTTGGCCATACGTGCGGGCACGGTCATTGACCCGGGGACCGGCCAGGTACTGCACGACCAGACCATACTCGTGGTGGACGGCAAGATCAGCGCCATCGGCGCCAACCTGACCGTGCCCGACGGCGCCAAGCGCATCGATCTCTCGCACGAATGGGTAGCGCCGGGCCTCATGGATGCGCATACCCACCTCACGCTCACCGAGGTGCTGGGCGACGCCCCGTTCGAATCGTTCTACCTCTCCGAGGCCAATGCCTACCGCGCCTTGCGCGGCATGCATAACGCCCAGGTGCTGCTCAACCGCGGCTTCACGACGATCCGCGACGTGGGTAACGACGGCGAGTACGCCATGATCGATGTGGAGCGCGCCATCGACCGGGGCCTGTTCGCGGGGCCAACGATCATCGGGTCGGGCAAGATCATCGCGCCGTTCGGCGGACAGTCCCACGCCATTCCGCACGAGCGCGGCGCCTTCTGGGCGTACGAATACCTCGATGCCGATACCCCGGACGAGGTGCGCAAGGCAGTGCGCCGCAACCTCTACTACGGAGCGGGGGTGATCAAACTCGTCGCCGACAATAATCCCTACCATGCCTCGGAAGAGGAACTGCACGCGGCCGTGGACGAGGCGCACCGCGCCGGCGTGCCGGTGGCCATACACGTGTACGGCGGCTCCGCGGCGCAGGCGGCCATCGACGCCGGGGTGGACTCGATCGAACACGGCTTCTTCCTCACCGACGCGCAGATGGCCGAGATGAAAGCCAAGGGCATTTTCCTGGTGGGGACGGACCTGCCGCGCGCCCACCTGGACATCATCGGCACTTCCGGCGGCATCTTCCCGCCGCCCGATGTCCTTGCGCCGCGCATCATCGACCGGCTGCGCCGCGCCCACCGCTTGGGCGTAAACATGGCATTCGGCACCGATACCGTCTGCGATATGGCGGGACGCACGCGTGCCGACCTCATGTTCGACTACCTCGCCGTCTGGCGTGCCGCCGGCGTCCCGCCCATGGACATCCTGCGCGCGATGACCAGCAACGCGGCACAATTGCTGCGCGTCAATAAGGAACGTGGTGGCATTGTGGCCGGCATGGCCGCCGATCTCGTCGCCATGCCGGGAGATCCCCTGCAGGATATCGAAGCCCTGCGGGGCATCGATTTCGTCATGAAAAACGGCGCGGTGGTCGTTGGCGGTGGTGGCGGCAAATAGCCGCAGCGCGCGACGCGTACAACTTTAGTGTCAACGCCGGCCTTGCGGTTCCCGGCGCCTGCGCAGCAGTGTCCTGCCCGGGCGTTCCACGGCGTACTAGCTGACGGTGGATAGCACCAGCAAGACCGCGATCACCAGCAGCAGGATGACGAAATTCAGTGGATAGATGCGCGCAAAGCAGCGCTGTGAAAAAGTTGCCGAACTGCGCGGCCAGAGCGAATCGGCAAACCAGGACCGGTAGTTGAGTGGTCAGAGACTTTCGCGTCAGAACGTCTTGTAGACGATCTCCGGGGCTGGAGCGTTCAGCACAACCCCGGTAAACAGGAGCGCAGCAACGGCCGCGGTGCATAGTGCGGTTCGGAGGTAACGGGATTCGACCAGCGCCGAACCCCGGACGCGCAGTTGCAAGGCGCCGTCGTGTACCCACACCCATAGCTGCAGCGCCAACGTTGCCACGACGACCACTTCGAGCACGCCGAGCACGATGGATACGGCGCCCAATTGACCGACGAACTCCCGGAGTTGGTCCCAGTTGGACCAGAACCACAGCAGCGAAAAGCCGAACCACGCGAAGGTCAGGCCGCGGCATATCGCGGCATACAGCGGATTTGCAGCCAGCGCCTTGTAGCCTTGACGTCCGAGCCAGCGCAACGCCAAGACCTGATAGAGCTTGTTGACGCTCACGCCGCCGCCCTGCAGCAATCCGAAGAAAAGGAATTCGGATGTCTGACCGTGCCATGCGCCAACGAGGAAGAAAGTGACGAAGAAGGCGATCACTGCGAGGAAAGGCCCAATCGAAGCCGATTCGATCCGCCGCAGCATGGCACTAAGCAATGGGTTGTAGACATACGTCTTCAGCCAATTGGACAAGCTGATGTGCCAGCGGCTCCAGAACTCGATGAAACTTCTCGAGGTGAACGGGCGATCGAAGTTTTCGGGTAGCCGGAGTCCCATCAGCGCGGCGCAGCCGATGACGAAGTCCGTATAGCCGGAAAAATTGAAGTACAGGAAGAACGGATAGATGGAAACCAGCAGCGCACTGTAGTAAGAACGCGTGGCAAAGTCACCCGGCTCGGCCGCTGACGCGATCACGTGGTGAAGAAATGCGTTCAGAACCTCGGAAACGATGAGCACCTTGAAAAGTCCGCGGGTGATCCGCTCGGCGGAAACGCCTAGGGTGTGGGCGGAGAAGGGAATGTGCGCGTGGAGGTAGTCTTCGTACAGTTGAATCGGTCCAGCGGTGATGCAGGTGAAGTTCAGCGTGTAGTTGAGGTATTCCAGCAGGCCGATACGCTTGGTGGTCGCTCCCTGGCCGACATCGATTATCAGGCTCAACATGCGGAAGAAAATGTAGGACAAGCCGACCGTGACGTACGGCCCGGGGATGAAGAGCAAGGGCGGAACGACCGAGTATCTCTTGATCCAGCAGAACAGCAGGACCGTCGCCGCAACCCAGATCCAGAGTGTTGAAACGCGCTTGGACTGCAGAGCACGCATCACGGCAAATCCGAACAGCACAAAGCCCGCAAAGGGGATGAAGAGCACGGGGCTGCCGGCGAAGCTTGCCAGGAACAGGACATTGGCAGTGAGGATCGCCACGTTGCGCAGCGGTTCGAACCGGATCAGGCGCACCACAAGCGCCACCATCAGCGCGAAGGCGAGGAATTGGTACGACGGAACCGTCATTTGGCGCTGTTCCGGTTACCAGGCGTCGCCTCCCGGATACCGCGCACGTCGCTGCAATCGGCGAGCCTTGGAACGTTCTCCAGCAGAGCGCCGCGCAGTGCATCGGCGATGAAGCGATGACCGCTAGCGGTGGGGTGGCCATCAGAAAAGAAGAAGAGCTGGTTCCAGTCGGGCGCGGCTATCTCGATCGATGTGGGGTCGACAAATACCATTCCGTGTTGACGGGCGATGGCGGCGAGCGCCCCGGGGAATGCAGTGACGTCCGTGCCTGCACTCTGCCCCAGGGCGCTGGCGTGAGCCGCGATTACAGCGGGCCGGCTGGGTGCCAGGAGCAACAACAGCGGAACCCCTGCCGCGTGGGCGGCGTCGGCGAGCGAGCCAACCGTGCGATCGACCATATTGAGCCGTTCGAGCCATTCGGCAGTCAATGGCGATCTGAGAAAGTCGGCGGAATCGCCGTGCCGGAGAAAGAACTGCAGATATCGAACAGGATCACTGAAGGCAAAATGCATGGCCATGGTCATGGCACGGCTGTCGGAAGTGAAGCGCGCCTTCCACTCGCCCAACCTGTCCACGAGGCCCCTTTGCGGCTGCACCTGGCCCGCCGCTGCCGGAACGGACGTGTGGTATTGGATAAGGTCGAAGTTTGTTACGACGAGCACGATGGCGTCGGGCTCAAGGCTCAAGGTCTCTGCGCTACGCTGCGCGGCCGTATGCCACACGGGGCCCTTGGCCACGCCGATCGACAGGTTCTGAAACTCGACCGGGCGCCCGCAGGCGCTGCTCAACTCGCGTTCAAGCCTGCCCGAGAAGCTGTCGTTGTAGGCCATCCAGTAGCCCCGGCTGACCGAAGTACCCAAAACGACGATGCGCGTTGCATTCGGGGGCTTGGGGCCGCAGGAAGCGGCGCTGCGGAAGCCGCACTCGTTGTACCGATACTCAACCCAGTCCCCCTCGGCGCTCTTTACGGTCGAGCGGCAATTGGGGTGCACATGAACGTTCAGTTTCTCGTCCCAGGTCTCGCAAGTGTCGACTGGCTGCTCGGGCCAAACGAGACGAGCACCTACCTCAGCCAGAAAGGTCAGCAGCAAGACAGTAACAAGGACCGTAGCTGGCAACAGGACGTAATCACGGCGGGGAAGCCGCCAATCCGGTGGGGGTTCCTTGCTAGGCATCCTCAAGCGTCTTTCCGGACTTGCCCGTCCGCGGTTCGGTGAATCCCTTGCGCGTCACGGTAATGGGTACGTTCTTGCAACTGGCGCTTGTGCCCAGAGACCAGACGGTCTCGCCGTCAGCCTTGCGCTCCAGCAGGGTGAAACCGAGGTCAGCGTAGTGATCCTTCACCAAGGCATTGCGTTCGGTCGGGAGGTACCTTCCGATGAGCGTTCGGATCCCTTCGGCGCGGGCTGATTCCAGCAGTTCGCGCAGCATCATCTGCTCTACCCCTCGCCCGAGCACGCGACAACTCATGAGCCAGGTGTCGACCTCCCAGGTGGACTCATCGGTCGCGCAGCAGATGACCACCGAGATCATGCCGTTGTCGCCGTATACGTCGGTAAGCCGGGCTTGCAAGGCGAAGTACCGGGGATCATCCTGCATCCGCTCGACGTCTGCCGCTGTGTAGCGCCGGGTCGTGAGGTTGAATTGATTGGACTTGTTGATCAGCTGGACGATCCTCGCGCGCCCGGTGACGTCAAACGGCGACAACGTAAGTTCCATCTCGAGTGACGCCAGATAGCCCTCTATGTCGCCGGACTCGGCGCGCAGCGCGGCCCGCCGTGCATTCATGTCATAGAACTCGGCGCGCTTTCGATCCTCCTCGGAATAGGAGATGAGATCGAAGTACCCGGCCGCGGCGAGCGTACGCGCATAGTCGGCGGGATCGGTCCCAATCTCCGGCACTGCGACCTGCGGCAGCTCAGCGCGGATCAAGCCGCGTTCGGCAGGGTTGTCATCCAGGAACACCAGCGAATCGATTCCCAGCGACAACTCCGCAGCGATAGCCTGCAGATTTGTCGCCTTGTCCTTCCAGTTCGCCTGGAAAACCGCAATATGTTGCTCTTTCAGGAGCATCTCCGGGTGGCTGCGGAAAACCTCCCTGGCAATTTCATCGGTATTCTTGGAGCAGACCGCAAGGACGACGCCGCGGTTGCGCAGGTCCAGCGCCATGCGCTGCACGGAAAGGTAAGCCTCACCGCTTGCATCACCCTGTCCAAGCACGATTCCCGCCAGCCCGTCGTCTCCGATGACACCGCCCCAGAGCGTGTTGTCAAGATCGAGAACCAGCACGCGCCGGCTGCGTCCGCGCATGGCAGCGAGCGTCCGGCCGACGTGGTCCGCATACAGAGGCACGAATGCCTCCGCAAAAGGAAGTTTCGCGAGATTCCATTGCCGCTGATCGTGCCAGTTACCCAGTCCGACGGTCTCGCCGAGCGCAGCGACGTCGAGCAAGACTTCGGTCCCGTCGTAGACGCGCTGCGCTATCTCAAGGTTGAGTCTGTCCAACAGCCAGCGACGGGCACCGGGCAGCGACCGTTCCAGGCCACCGAAGAGCGACTCCGCAGGCGCCGCCAGCGTAGGCACGATTGCTGTCGCGCCGAGGTTGGTACGAATGCCGTCAAGTGTTTGGTTGATGAGCCGCATGGCCGAGTCGACCGCCGAGGCGCCGACATCCGCGTCTCCGGGTGCGCATGACAGGGGCAATGAACGCCAATCAAGACTGAGGATGACGACATCCAGGTGGTTCGAGCGGAGCGGAGATTCCGGGGCCAGGACGGGCTGCAGCATTTGGTCATAAGCGCCCACAATGACCTCGAGCAGAAAGCCGTGGCGCAGCCCGGTGCCGACCAGGGCGGGGGCGAGCAGATCCAGTGTTCCATGGCCAATCAGCCCCAGGCGCAGCGGAATCAGCGGCTCGAGGCTCTGCCCGCCGGAGCGGGCACGGGCGACGGTACGTGCCAGACGCGTGAGCTGGTTCAGGTCAAGGCCAAAATTGGCCATCCTCCTGAGGTCAGCGACGAAGGTTTCCGCGGATGAGTTGAGGGAACGTAATCGATCCGACCAGTCGGTCGGTGGCGGCGGGAGCCATTTCAGGTCACGGTAGAGATCCGTGCTCATGGAAGTGTTCCCCACCCCAAGCGCCGAAGTACTCGGTTGGGGACCCGAATCGAACGGGCCGAGGGGCAAGGGGAAAGACTGTCAGCGCGGGGAAGCATGTCGCTCGATGAGTGCGACCAGATCGCCGACATTTTTCAGCGCGCTGACCTCGGCGGCGGCAAACTTGACTTTGAATGCCCTCTCGATCGTCACGATCAGCCGCACATGCGCGAGGCTGTCCCACTCGGCAATGTCCTTGGCGCTGAGTTCAGGGGAAAGCTCAACCTCCACATCCATGACATCCTGAAAGATGTCCTGCAGCCGCTTTGTAATTACGTCGCTGTCCATTGGGGTGAGTTACGTTTCCAGCGCCAATATAGGTGAGGAGGCGCCCGACTTCGGACGCCTGCTCTGAGCATACTTCAGATCTCCACGCTACGCATCCTCCCGCTGGCACGGCGGCTTGCGCCGCGGTCGGGAGCCGCGGAAGGAGCCGATTTACGGAAGGGTCGATTGCGGTTGGCAACGGCGAGGCAATCCCCGCCTATCCCAGAACCTACCTGGCTACCGCGTCCTTCTTCTGGTACATGAACTGGATTGCGCTGCGCAGTTCAGTGTCGGTGACGTTGGCCATACCACCGCGCGCTGGCATTCCGCCGTGACCGTTGATGGCGGATCGCACCAGCGCATCGATTCCGTGCGATAGTCGCGGCGCCCAGGCGGCCTGGTCACCGATCCTGGGCGCGCCACCGACGCCCGCCTCATGGCAGTCGTGACACCTGGCCGCTACGATCTCCGCACCGGTCCGCAGCGGGGGTAGTTCCGACTTGCTGATGGGTTCGGTCCAGTGACCTCCTGACTGGTTCACCATGTAGGTGATGGCGCGTTGGATCTCGATATCCGATAGCGAAAAATTCGCTCCGTGCGGCGGCATTTTGCGGATGCCCTGTAGCGCATGCTGGGTCAGGCTTTCCAGGCCCTGCGCAGCTCGCTTGGCCCAGGCGGCGTGGTCGCCGATGCGCGGCGCGCCGTTTTGTCCCTGTTCATGACAGGCGGCGCAGGTCGTCGCCACCACTTCCTTGCCCGTGAGGTCGCTCGCACGACCCATGCCGGGAGCACCAACCGCCAGTCCGAAGGCCAACAAGAGTGCGGCGGGTACAAGAGTGCGGCTTGATGTGCGCGCCCGCGCGGTAGCGGCGTTGCGCAGGGTATTTCGGCTCATGGTTACTCCCGGTCGATGGTGGTGGCTGCGAGCTTTGCTGCGGGCAGTCCGTGGCTATGTCTCAGGCTTGCGCCAGCGCAGCGCGCCGCCCGGCGTTCAGCCAGGTGGCACGATCCTGTTCAGCCCAGGGAGACAGGAATCGCGTCGCCACGAACATGAGGATCAGCGGGGCGCACAGCACGAAGCCGGCGGCGAGCAAGCCCTCGCGTCCCAGCAGTACAGGTTGGTAATCAACGAGACCCTTGCCGGTCTTGGAAATCTCCTGGCCTCCGATCACCACGTTCCAGCGCATGAGCAGCACGGCGCCCAGGACCAGGAAGGCGCACGCAAAGACAGTGGCGATCAGTGCCCGCCCCTGAAATCCGCGCAACAGGGCAAAGGCCAGCAGCAGCAGCGGCACCAGAGAACCCAGGCCCAGCTGCAGGATGAAGAAGGGCAGCACCAGGCGCCCGGTGACATAGGTCAGGATGACGTCGATGCCTTCGCGGCTGCGGTACAGCAGGCTGGCGAATTCCACGCCCTCGAGCAGCAGCGCAAAGACCAGGAAACCCCACAGTGTCACCGCCAGCCCCTTGATGCAGGACTCATCGATCCTGACCTTGCGCGCCAGGCTGGTCAGTATGTACAGGAGGATGACCAGCGAGGTGCCGGAGATGACCGCCGACAGCAGGAACACCGGCGGCATGAGGTCCGAGCTCCACCATTCGCGCGATTTGAGCGACCCGAAGACAAAGCCGACGTAGCCGTGCAGGCCCAGTGCCGCGGGAATGCCAATCACGGTCAGCGCATAGATCCACCGATGGTCGTACGACAGCGCGCGCTCGGACACGTCGTTGGAACCCAGCGTGGCAAGCCGGCAGATCCACCGGACCGGGCCCCGGCCTTCGTTGGCGATCTGGACGATCTGCGGCCGATAGACGAACCAGTTCTCGAGCAGCAGCAGGATGGTGTAGAAGCTCGCTGCGTAGCCGAAGATCGCAAAAGCCGAGGTCAGGTGCGGCGTGATCATGGCGTTGAAGGCGCGCTCCGGGCGCCCGAGATGCAAGAGCAGTGGCATCGGCACACACAGCATCAGGCAAAGTGCCAGCAGCATGGAAAAACGTGCCACTGGCTTGAACTGCTGCATGTGGAACACGTGGTAGAGGCTCGACACGGTGAAGGAACCCGCAACGAGTCCGGTGAGGTACGGGTAGACGACGATCAGCACCGACCAGGGAATCACGGTTTCATTCGGGTAGACGTACCCGGTGAAGGCGGAAGCCTCGAACAGAGGGTCCATCAGACGACCTCCTTGTCCAGCCCGATGTAATACACGTTGGGCGCGTTTCCGGTCTCGGGGCGCAAAACCTGCACGCGGTTATTGCGGATGAAGAGGCTCACCACGCTTTCCTTGTCGTTGAGGTCGCCGAACATGCGCGCTTGAACGGGACACACCTCCACGCAAGCCGGCTGCAGGCCCTTGACAACGCGGTGGTAGCACCACGTGCACTTGTCAGTGACGCCCTTCTCGTGGTTGAAGAACCGTGCGCCGTACGGGCAGGCCTGGACACAGTACTGGCAACCGATGCAGTAATCATGGTCGATCACCACGAAGCCGTCGCGGGTCTTGTAGGTGGCGCCCGTGGGGCAGACCTGCACGCAGGCCGGGTGCGTGCAGTGATTGCACAGTTTAGGAACGAAGAAGGCCTTCTCCACCTTCTGGTCCCGGTAGCGATTGGCAAAACGGTAAGACTTCTCGGACCCGGCGGCCTCGATGTTGACCGGGTCGGCCATGCTGTCGACGCGCGGCTTCTCCTCGCCCTCGAGATAGACGTAGCGCTCCACCCAGGTACGGAAGTGGTGGGCATCGAGGGCGACGTGGTTCTCCTTCTTGCAGGCTTCCACGCAGCGCAGACAGCCTATGCACTTGGTTGCATCAACGGCAAAGGCCCAGCGGTGCTTGTTCCAGTCATACCCGGGCGCCGGATAGGACTCCGTGCCGGCGACAGTCTCGCGATCGTCCTTGCCGGCAGCCTGGGTGGCCGCCGACTGCAACAGGCCTGCGGCCCCTGCAGCGGCGCTTGCACAGGCTGCGCCGCGTCCGATCTCGCGCAGGAAGAAACGTCGTGCCGGTGCAACCGGCGTGTCATCGGCTTTCATCGTGCAATTCCTTTATGTGAATCGTTGCTGCAGGCAAGGCTGGCAAAGTAGGCGCCCAGGTCCCCCATTTCCGTGTCGGTAAGTTTGCTGGCGACGGGCGACATGAACGGATCCGGACGCTCGCCGCTCTTGAATGCGGCGAGCGCAGCCGCGAGGTAGTCGGCGTTCTGGCCCGCTAGGCTTGGCCAGGCGGTGTTTACGGGCCGTCCGGCTTTGCCGTGACAGGCGAGACATTGCTGCGCGGCCAGCCGCTCCCCGGCAGCCACACGTTCACGAGTCGCCTTGTCGGTTGCGGTTGCCCCCGACCGGCAGGACAAGGCACTGTAATAACG
>Ga0209698_10007759_pt1 | contig 11196 bp, 14 predicted proteins | sample LitLauG_LLR_2012_FD_187203 | JGI IMG/M metagenome (GOLD analysis project Ga0209698, IMG submission 187203) | Freshwater sediment microbial communities from Pennsylvania, USA - Little Laurel Run_MetaG_LLR_2012 (SPAdes) (version 2) | ecosystem: Environmental > Aquatic > Freshwater > Creek >... | reverse complement strand
GTGATGCTGACCGCGGCGACGATGTTGCCGTGCTGGTCGCGCACCGGCGCGGCGATCGCCGAGATGCCCCGCTCGAAGAAGCCCTCGCTCACCAGGTGGCCGCGGCGGCGGTCTTCCGCCAGCACCTTCTTCAGCTCGGCCAGGGTCTTCGGCGTGGTCGTGGAAAACGCCTTCAGGCGCGATTCCGGGAACAGCCGGCCGAGATCCTTCTCGCCGAGCTCGCACAGCAGGGCGCGCCCGAGGATGGTGGCGTGCGCCGGAAAGCGGGTGCCGATGTTGACGTTGCTGGCGAACATCGAGGGGCTGGAGGCCTTGAACACCACCACCACCTCGCGGCCGTCGCGGATCACCAGCTGCGAGGCGCAGCCGGTCTCCTCGCGCAGCCGCTCGATCACCGGCCGGGCGATTTCGGTCAGCTCGAGTCCGGCCAGGTACTCGAATCCCAGGCGCAGCACCGCCGGCCCGAGGCGAAAGCCGGTTCCGTGGCGCTCGAGAAAGCCCAGGTTCTCCAGCGTCTGGATCAGACGGAACACGGTGGCGCGCGGCAGTTCCAGCTCGCGGGCGATTTCCGGGGCGGCCAGCTCGACGCGCTCGCGGTCGAACAGCTGCAGCAGCCGGAGGCCGCGTTCGAGCGCCGGGGTCAGATACTTCCTGGGAGCGTCGGTCATGGGCGGGAAGCGGAGGTGAGGAAATTCAGCAGGAGTGCGTTCACGGCGGCCGGGTCCTCGATGTAGGAGGCGTGCCCGGTCCCGGGGATCGAACGGTACCCTGCGCGGCGGAACCGGGATGCGATGTCGCGGCAGCCCGCCTCCGGGGTCACGCGGTCTTCGCTTCCGCAGGCCACCAGCACCGGTCCTTCGTACAGCAGCGCGTCGGCGTCGATGTCCGCGCCGGCCAGCATGCGGGCGGCCTGCGCGTAGCCGCGCGGGTCGAGGCGGGCGGAGTTCCAGACCACCAGGGCGCGCGCCGCCGCCGTCGCCTGCGGCGCGAGGAGGGCGGACGAACGCTCCTCGGCGTGGCGGGCCGGCCCCAGCCTGTCCATCGCCGCCAGGCGCTCCTCGAGGCGGCGCGTGCGCACTTCGGCCGGCGCCTTGCCGTAGCCGCGCGCCGGGTTCAGCAGTGCGAGGCGATCGACCCGCCCGGGCGCGCCGGCTGCGTGGCGGGCCGCGACGATGGCGCCGAGAGAGTGGCCGACCACCGCGGCGCGCTCGATGCCCAGCGCGCCGAGGAGGGAGGCCAGCGCGGCGGCGTAGTCGGCCGCGGCCGGCGATTCCGTCGCGAGGTGCGTGGATTCGGCGTAGCCGGGAGCGTCCCAGGCGACGACGCGAAAGCGCGCGGCGAGGCCATCGAGCTGGTGCACCCAGCTCCCCGAGCCCGAGCCGATGCCGTGGAGCAGGACCAGCGGCGGCCCCGCGCCCGCCTCGCGGTAGGAGATCCGCCCGGCGCCGGCCTGCACGCTGCGCAGCGGGTGCCGCGCGACGAGCGGCCCGGCGTCCTGGTCCATGGCTGCGCCCGTCACGCCGCTTACCGCTTGATCCGCGCCAGCGGGTGGTCCGCCGGATAGGTCGGGGTGATCGGCTTGTGCGAGCCGATCATCACGCACATCAGGCAGTCCTCCTCGCCGATGTTGATCTCGCCGCGGTAGACGCCCGGGGGCACGGAGATGAGATCGCGCTCCTTGAGCACGGTCTCGTAGCGCTCGCCGTCCTTCTCGCAGATCACCTTCACCTTGCCGCGCAGGACGAAGAAGATCTCCTCGGCGTCGGTGTGCAGGTGCATCGGCCCCTCGTGCCCGGCCGGGATCAACATGGTCGAGAAGGTGAAGTGCTCGGCCGCCACGGTGTTCGTGTCGGCGGCCACGCCGGTTCCCCCGGTGCCGACGTAGCGCATCTGCGCGCGTCGGTATTTCGGGTCGAAGTCGGCCTGGAACTTCAGCGCCTCCCAGTCGTAGCGCCGGGTCTCGTGGCGCGCGATGCGCCCCTCGACCCACTGCGCCAGGCTGGATCCCTCCGGACGGTCCCACGAGCGCTTCTGCTCGGGCCGCTCATACACGTGACCGGTAAACTCTGACATCGCCTGCCCTCCTTCAGTTCATCACGAATCCGCCGTTGACCGGCAGCAGCTGGCCGGTCACGAAACCCGCCTCGTCGGAGAGCAGGAACAGGCACACGCCCGTTATGTCCTCCGGCACCTGGGGTCGGTTGATGGCCCGCCCCCTCACATACTGTTCGTGGCGCTCCTGCGGCACGTACTCCGTCGCCTCCACCAGCGTCAGCCCGGGCGCGATGGCGTTGACCGCGATGCCGAAGGCGCCGAGCTCGCGGGCCATGGAGCGTGTCATGGCGATCACCGCGCCCTTGCTGGCCACGTAGTGCAGCAGGCGCGGGGCTCCCCACAGCGCGGTGTCGGAGGCGACGTTGACCACCCGGCCGCTGCCGCTGCGGCTCAGGTACGGCAGCGCCGCCCGGGTCATCAGCCAGGTGCCGCGCACGTTCACCGTCATGACGCGGTCCCAGGTCTCCACGTCGATGTCCTCCAGCAGCTTGCCGCCGATGCCGGTGGCGATGGCGCCGTTGTTGACCAGGCCGTCCAGTCCGCCCAGGGCGGCGGCGGCCCCGCGCGCGCAGGCGTCGATGGACGCCGGCTGCGACAGGTCGAGCGGCACGAACTCGCCGCCGACCGCGGCCGCGGTCGCGCGGCCGCGGTCCTCGAGAATGTCGGCGACCGCCACGCGCGCGCCGGCCTGAGCGGCGGCGCGGGCGAACGCTTCGCCCAGGCCGCGCGCGGCGCCGGTCACCAGGATGCGCTTGCCGGCAAGGCTGACGGTGGTCATGGCGCGTCCGCTCGGGTTGCCGCGGCCGCCGCTCAGGCCGCCTTCGCCGCCGGCGCCGGCGAGCGGGCGGCGTCGAGGGCCTTGATCTGATCCTCGGCGTGCTTGCGCAGAATGCGCCGGACGCGGGCGAGGCCGGTGTCGTGCTGATAGAGGAACTCGCCCCCGCGCGCACCGGGCGCCATGTTCTCGAGAATGACGTGGTCCTGCTCGAGGACTTCCCAGTGCAGGCCCTCCAGGCGGTTCTTGTACAGGAAGCGCCACACGTCGCGCTGCCAGCCCTGGACCTTGCGGGTGCGCCAGAAGAACACCTGGCAGTGCTTCTCGTCGATCGGGGTGACGAAGCCGACGATGCCGAACGGACCGCCCGGTCCGTAGCGCCGGCGGTAAGGAATCGTGAGGCGCATCCACAGCGCTCCGGTCTCGGCCCACTCGACCCAGTCGAAGTTGACGTCGCGCTGGCCGACCTTTTCGAACACCAGGCCGGTGGCCGTCTTCTGCACCCGCATCTCGGCCTTCTTGTCGCCGAACGCCATCGAGTGGGACTTGGCGTGCAGGTAGGAGCCGTGCATCGGGTCCATGACGTTGTCGACGGCGAACTGGTAGTTGCACTCCCACATGGCGGTGCACAGCATGGCGTCGTAATGGTCCGCGGTGAGCTCCTCGGGCAGCGTGAGCGGGCAGGCCTCGGCGTGCGCTTCGTCGCCGAAGTAAAGGAAGATCGCGCCCTTCGCTTCCTTCGCCGGGTAGCTCTTCACGCAGCGCTGACCCTTGAGGGGGCAGGCATCCACCGCGGGGACGTCGACGACCGTTCCGCTGCCGTCGATTTCCACGCCGTGATACCAGCAGGCGACGCGGTCGCCCAGGTTCCAGCCTTTGGACAGGCGCGCGCCGCGGTGGGCGCAGCGGTCCTCGAGGGCGTGCACGGCGCCGCTGCGATCGCGCCACACGACGATGTTCTCGCTCAGCCTCGTGATGCCGACCGGCGTATCCTGCACGCGGTAGCTCGGCAGCACCGGATGCCAGACGTTGCGCAGCCCGCGCGTCAGCAGCGCTTCGGCGCGATTCTGAATTTGCTCGTTCGACTCTGCCATGTTGCCTCCGCTCTCAGATCGTTTCGCTCTCGGACAGATTTCCGCCGACCGGCGGCGCCGGTCCGCTGTCAGACGGTGATGTGCTGCGCTCTCGGCACGTAGTGGAGCACCCGGCGTTCGGCGGCCGCCACCGCCGAGTAGGCAGCGATGCCGATGATGGTGAGCATGATGATGGCGACGAACACCATCGCGGTGTTGCCCTCGCCCTCGCCGAACGTCAGCAGGTAGCCCAGCCCGATGTTGCCGCCGACCAGCTCGCCGACCACCACGCCGATCACCGCCAGCGTGGCCGCGATGCGCAGGCCGGCGAACAGCGGGGCGAGCGAGGAGGGGTATTCGATCAGCCGGAAGATCTGCAGGCGGCTCGCGGAAAAGGAGCGGGCGAGGCTGACCATGTCGGGATCGACGGTGCGCACGGCCGTCAGCACGTTGACCATCACCGGGAAGAACACGATCAGGACGGCCACCACGATCTTCGGATAGACCGTGTAGCCCAGCCACATGACGAACAGCGGCGCGAACGCCACCTTGGGCGCGATCTGCAGCGCCAGGATATACGGCGACAGCACCAGCTCCGTCTTCGGCGACAGGCCGAGCACGAAGCCTATCATCACCCCCAGCAGGGAGCCGAGGACGAAGCCGACGACGACTTCCAGCGCGGTGATGCCGGAGTGATAGAGCAGCCGCTCGCTGCCCAGCATGCGGACGAACTCCGACCACACCTTGGTGGGCGGCGGCAGAATGAATTCGGGAACGCCGGTCGCCGCGGGCAGCCACTGCCAGACGACGAGGAACAGGATGAGCACGGCGGCGCTGGAGGCGAGGGTGCCCGGCGTGAAGCCGGCGCCGGCGCCGGCGGAGCGGCCGTGGCGCTTGCCGGCCGGCTGGGCCGCGACGACGAGGACGGACGCGGGCGGCGCCTCCGCCTCGTTCTCGATGCCGGGGTCCGGCAGGGCTTGCGCTGCGGCAGCGGCTCGTTCGGTGGACATTTGCGGAATCTCCCGGCCGGGCGGTCCCGGCATTAGGTGTCGGATGACTGCGGGCGTCAGATGACTTCGGCAGCGCTCTTGTCGCCGATGTGCAGCAGCTCCATCAGGCGCACCACGTAGTCGCCGACGCGGGCGTGCCGGCGCCGCTTCATCGGATCGTCGCGGCCGGGAATGTCGACCGTGAACTCCTCGATGATGGTTCCCGGGCGGCTGCTCATGACGATGATGCGGTCGGCCAGGGCGACGGCCTCGACGAGGTCGTGGGTGATGAGCAGCGCCGTCTTCCTCTCCTCCATGACCGTCTGTGCCAGGTCCTGCTGCAGCACCATCTTCGTCTGCGCGTCCAGCGCGGAGAACGGCTCGTCCATCAGCAGCACCACGGGATCGACGGCCAGGGTGCGCGCCAGCGCCGCGCGCTGGCGCATGCCGCCGGAGAGCTGATGCGGATAGTGCTGCTCGAATCCGGACAGGTGGCACTTCACCAGCAGCGCGTGGGCGCGCTGGCGCCGCTCGCGCGCCTGGACGCCGCGGATCTCCAGTCCCAGCTCGGCGTTCTCGAGCACCGTGCGCCAGGGCAGCAGCAGGTCCTTCTGCAGCATGAAGGCGACCTGCGGATTCGTGCCCGTCACCCGCCGCCCGTCGACGTAGACTTCGCCCTCGGTGGGGAGGTAAAGGCCCGAGCCCATGTTGAGCAGCGTGCTCTTGCCGCAGCCGCTGGGGCCGATCAGGGCGACCACTTCGCCGTCGCCGATCGACACCGACACGTTCCTGACCGCGACGACGGGCTCGCCGTCCCGCGTACGTGCGGGAAAGCGCTTGGTGACATTGCGGAACTCGATGCGGGCGTTGGCCATGGTTGTCCTCAGGCGCCCAGGCGCTTCAGTTCGACCTGGAAGCTCTCCGGCGTCCACGGCAGGCCGTCCGGGGTGCGCACGCCCAGAGCGTTGAGTCCGGCCACCACATCGGGCAGTTCTACGGCGCCGGATTCGAACACCGTCTCGAGCGCATCGCCGAGCCGGTTCTCGTACTCGGTCGGCGCTGCGGAGCGGGTTTGCCACACGATATTGCGGATCTCGCTCGGCCGCTCGATCTCGCCCTTGCCGGCTTCCTCATTCGGGCGCGGCTCGAGCCAGGGCTTCAGGTAGGGATTGAATTCCATGGTCGGTGCCTCCGTTGGTTTACTCGATGGCGACTTGGATGCGGCCGCCCTCGACCTGGATCCGGTAGGTCTTCAGGTCGCGGTCCGCGGGCTGCTTGGTGCACTTGCCGGTGGGGATGTGGAACTTGGCGCCGTGCAGCGGGCACTCGATCTCGTCGCCCTCGACGAAGCCCTGGGAAAGGAGCGCGTAAGCATGGGGGCAGACATCCTCCAGGGCATACACTGCGCCGTCTACGACGAAGAGACCGATCTCGCGCTCGCCGACCTTGACGGTCAGCGGCTGATCCTCGGACAGATCATCGCGGTTCGCCACATCGTGCCATACGCTGCTCACCGGGTCGCTCCTTTGGGTTGCGGTCTTTTCGGGTGAGGCTGTTTCGTATATGAAACAACGTCTCGTATATGAAACATCCTACTGCGGCAAAATCCGGCTGTCAAGTGTTTTTGCGGAGGGGCAGCAGCGCCGGGCTGCGGCGGGGGCGCGAGGCCGCGGCACCGCAGGTCGGGTGCTATTCTTGGACGGCTCCGACCCGGCGCCGGCTCATGCTGCGCCTCGCCGGGATCCCTGCCGCAGCGCCGCCCGGCCGGCTCCGCCATGGTGAACCGCATATGAACGTCGTCGTCATCGGTGCCGGCCCCGCCGGACTCTACTTCTCCTATCTGCTCAAGCGCCGGCAGCCGTCGGCGCGCGTGCGGGTGTTCGAGCAGAACCCGGCGGGCGCCACCTTCGGCTTCGGCGTGGTCTTCTCCGACCGCGCGCTCGAGTTCCTCAAAGGGGACGATCCGGAGACCTACGCGCTGATCACGCCGGCGATGGAGTCGTGGTCCGACATGACGCTCGACCTGTGCGGCGAGGTGGTGACCCTCGACGGCGTCGGCTTCTCCGCGGTGGGACGGCTGCGCCTTCTGCAGCTGCTGCAGCAGCGCGTGGAGTCCACCCGCGTCGAGCTGGAGTTCTCGCACGGCGTACGCTCCCTGGCGGAAATCGAGGGCGCCGATCTCATCGTCGGCGCGGACGGCCTGAACTCCATGGTGCGCCAGTCGGCGGAGCGCGACTTCGGCACCTCGATCCGCTATCTCGACAACCGCTTCGCCTGGTACGGCACCACCCGGCGATTCGAGTCGCTCACGCAGACCTTCCGCCGCACGCCGCAGGGCTGCTTCAACGCCCATCACTATCGCTACGCCCCCGCCATGAGCACCTTCATCGTCGAGACGGACGCGCGGACGTGGGAGCGCGCCGGACTGGAGAAGATGCCGCCCGACGAATCGCGCGCCTTCCTGGAAAGCGTGTTCGCCGATACGCTGCAGGGCTGTCCGCTGGTTTCCAACAATTCGATGTGGCGCCGCTTTCCCGTGCTCGCCAACGCGCGCTGGTCAGCCGGGCGCCGGGTGCTGCTCGGGGATGCGCTGCACACGGCGCACTTCTCCATCGGCTCGGGGACCCGCCTGGCGATGGAAGACGCGATCGAGCTCGTCGCGGCGCTGGAACGCCATCCGGACGACGTCCCCGCCGCCCTCGCCGACTACGAGCGCACGCGCCGGCCGGTCCTCGCCACCCTGGTCGAAGCCGCGAACGCCAGCGCCGGCTGGTACGAGAACTTCGCGCAGCACATGGCGCTGCGGCCGCTGGACTTCGCGGTGAGCTACATCACGCGCTCCGGGCGGGTCGACTTCGACCGGCTGGCCCGCGTCGCGCCGCGCTTCGTCGCCGCCTGCAGGGCCGCCGGCGTGCTCTAAGACGCACGCGGGCCGCTCTGCGCGGCGCGCGCGGGGCAGCCCCTGGACGCCCGGGAAGCGCGCAGCGTTTCATGCTGCCGGGGAGCCGCGCTTGGGGGGGCGTGCCCCCGGGCAGCGTGGACGCTACTGGAACTTGCCGGCGACCTGGGCCATGAGCTCGATCGCGCCGCCGGCCTGATCCGGGATGGCCATGGCGAGAATGCAGCTCAGGCTGCTGACGCTCGCGTTGACCGGCACGAAGACCAGAGGGATGGGGAAATTCACCGTGACCGTGGCGCGCGCGGGCGCGTGAACCGGGGTGTAGGTCGTGTAGTCGGCCGAGTCGATGGCCGCCCAGGTGATTTCCCTGCCGGGGGTGCAGTTGCCGTCCTTCAAGGCCACGCCGACCACGACGGCGAGGACGCCGGTCACCGGGTTCAGGTTGGTGACGCTGACCGTCCCGACCGCGACGCCGTTGGTGGTGCCGGGCCCGATCACCACCAGGCCGGTGATCATGGAGGCTGTGTAGCTGAACGGCCCGGTTCCGCTGGGCGGAGGATGCGGGCCGGGAGGCACGGCAGCAAGGAGTCCGGAGAGCGGCACCCCGGCGGCTTCGCCGGCCGGCGGCAGCAGGAGCAGCGCGGCGGCGAGGAGAAGCGCCGCCAGAGGTCCGGAGCGGAAACGTGCGGCGGTGCTGTTCATGGTGGACTCCCTGCAGGCAGGCCGCCTTCGATGGCTGCGGCGATGCAGGGAAAATACGGCGCGCGGCGCCGACCGTCCATCCGCCGTCCGGCCGGGTGAGGCCGCGCGAACGGACTAATCCCCGTCAGGCCTCGTCCCAGATCTTGCCGGGGAGCGGCAGCCCGCGGACTTCCGCCTCGCCCAGGGGGCGGTCGGGCGCGATGTGCTCCTGCTCGACCAGCGTCGCCAGCTGGCGCGTGTGCTGCGCCATGTGCCAGACCGTCCGCTCCAGCATCTCGTGACGGCTGGTGGTGCCGAAGTAGGGGTTCACCGTGCGATCGAAGCTCTCGTCCCTGACGTGCTGCCACCAGGCGCCGAAGCGCGTGCGCACGCTGTCTCCGAACGCGGCGATGGCGGCGCTGGAGCGCATGTCGTCGGGCGGGGGCGCGGTCAGGGCCTCGTAGGTCAGCCGCGCACCGCTGTCGTCGGAATCGAGAAAGGCGGTGGGGATCTGAAAGATGTGATGCATGAGGACGCGCCACGAGCGCGGGCGGTGCGGCAGCTGCTTCTCCAGCGACCCATCCGGCATCTGCCGGCACAGGCGCGCCGCGGTGGCGATCACGGTATCGGCGCGGTCCGCGAGCGCCGCCGGCGTCAGCGCGGGGCCGCTCGACTCGTTCAGACCGAGGAACTCAATGACTTCCCGGATCACCTGCGCATAGACGAACCGGCCGTCTCGCGCGACGATCGGAACGGAGCGGGCGCCGAGCGCGCGCAGCGCCGCTGCCCCCTCAGCATCGTCGAGGACATTGACCGACTGGAACTCGATCCCACGGACCGAGAGGTACTCCTTGACCCGGAGACAGCTCGTTCAGTGCGGCTGCCAGAAAACCTGGATCGGCGGCGGCTTCATGCCCTGGCCTTTCTTCGTTCTATTCGATGACCCGGATGTTGGCGGCCTGCAGCCCTTTTGGGCCCTGGCGCACTTCGAATTCGACCTGCTGGCCTTCCTTCAGGGATTTGAAACCACCCATCTGAATGGCCGAGTGATGCGCGAACACGTCTTTGCCGCCGTCCGACGGCGTGATGAAGCCAAAACCCTTCTCGTCACTGAACCATTTCACCTTCCCAGTGCTCATGAGCATCCTTTCGATGTTTCCCCGGCGTCGACCGCTCCGGGACTGCGGGCAGGATAGTCAAGAGAAAGAAGGACCGGCACAAAACCCGGCGTTGCCGGGGCACAGCTTCATGCCTTGAGGATCTGCAAAGCTAGGTTAGCACAGCTGTCTGCTTTGCGCGCAGGGGCAAAAAGACCCTGCGCGCGACCCGCGTGATGCTAGCCGGCCTCGTCAGAGCCGTCGTCGGGCGCCGCCGTCGCGCCCTGCGCATCGGTGCCCGCGGCCGGGTCTCCCGGGCGGCGCACATGCATGCGCGGGTGCCGGCGCGCCCCGGCTTCTTCGAGAGCCCGGCGCGCCGCTTCGAACGCATCGCGCACCGCCACGTACGCATCGTCCGCGGCTTCCCGGGTCACCGTCACGTCCTCACCCGGCAGGTGCAGCGAGAGATGGATGCGGTAGCGGTGTCCGTGCTGCTTGTGGCGGCCTTCCACTTCCACGACGGCGCGGCAGCTCTGCAGGTCCTGGTTGAATTTCTCCAGCTGCTCGGCTTTTTCCCTGAGGGCAGACTCCAGCGCGTCGCTGTGCGGAAGGTTCCGGAAGGTAATCTGTATCGGTCTTGCCATGGCGCCTCTCCGCTTAACGGTAACTGTATCGACGGATTCAGCGTAGCGGGGCAGCTTCGCACCTCATTGACCCAAGTCAAGGTACCGCTGCTGCCGCGAGGCGCTGCCGCCCCGCCCGCGCCGTGAGTGCGCGTCGGACATCGGACCTGCATTGTGACTTATCCCTCAAAATCCCTGTGCTTTGACCAGCCTTCACAATTGCCGCGCCCGCGGCGCCGCTGCGGGCCCGCAAGTCGAGGCAGAATGGGCAAGCCGGGAAGTTCCCCGTCGACGAGGAGGTCGAGCGCTTGCTGCCGCTGCTGTCACTGCTGGAAACACGGGCCCTCGGTGTGCTGATCGAGAAGGAGCGCACGGTGCCCGACACCTATCCGCTCACCTTGAACGCGCTGCTCTCCGGCTGCAACCAGAAGACCAGCCGCGATCCGGTGCTCAGCGCGGCCGAGACCGAGGTGCAGTCCGCGCTCGACAGCCTGAAGCGCATGAGCCTGGTCATCGAATCCAGCGGCGGGCGCGTGGCCCGCTACAGCCACAATGCGGAGCGCGTGCTGCATCTGCCCGCCCAGGCGTGTTCCCTGCTGGCCGTTCTGATGCTGCGCGGGCCGCAAACGGTGGGCGAAATCAAGGGGCGCACGGAGCGCATTTATGCGTTCGCGGACCTCGATGAGACCGAGACTGTGCTGCAAAAGATGATGGATCGCGCGGAAGGTGCGCTGGTGCAGAGGCTCCCGCATGCTCCAGGGACGAAAGAGCCGCGGTATGCACAAACGCTGGGCGGCGAGGTGGAAGTGGCTGCTCCTGTGGTAGTTTCCGCGCCTGTCCACGGCGGTATGGGCGAGCGTGTTGCCGCGCTGGAGGGCGAGGTTTCGCGGCTTCGCGAGGAAGTGAACGAGTTGCGACGGCGCCTGGACGAAGTGCTTAATTAAGCGACGATTTCGGTCCAGCCGTGGCGGTCGGGCAGGCGGCCGAACTGGATACCCTGTAAC
>Ga0209698_10007757_pt1 | contig 11198 bp, 9 predicted proteins | sample LitLauG_LLR_2012_FD_187203 | JGI IMG/M metagenome (GOLD analysis project Ga0209698, IMG submission 187203) | Freshwater sediment microbial communities from Pennsylvania, USA - Little Laurel Run_MetaG_LLR_2012 (SPAdes) (version 2) | ecosystem: Environmental > Aquatic > Freshwater > Creek >... | reverse complement strand
CCCGGGCTAGACACTCCACCATGCGAACCGCCACCGCCACCGCCCCGGCCAGACCGACCCTCGCCCCCCTCCGGGCGTTCTCCGACGTCCTGGACGAGGTCGAGGGCGACCTGGAGTCGATCCAGCGCGACCTGGTGCTGGCCGAGCGGGCCGGCGGCGCGCTCCTGGCTGTCGCCGCACTCGCCGTGGCCGGAGTGGTCGCCGTGGTGGTGGTGCGTCGGCTGCGGGGCCGTGGCGCGGTGGCCGTGCCCGACACGTCCTGGCCGCCGGTGCCGCCCGCACCCCGGGCAGCCGCTCCGGACGCGTCGGACGACCCCCCGGTGGCCTAGGGCCGGTCCTGGGCGGCCCCGGGGCCGACGCGTGCCGGGCGCCTTGGTTAGCCTGCGGCCATGACGACCGACGAGCTCATCGCCCACGCCTGCCCGATCATCCGGGACATCGGCTGGGCCCACTACTTCGCGCCCGAGGCCGAATCGGCTGCGGCCGACCTCGGGATCGACCTGTTCACGCTCTACGCCCTCGGCCGTGGCGGGGTGCTCGGCGACGTGGAGCCGGTCGTGGTCGCCAGCGCCTTCGGCTACTTCAACCCCGAGGTGGTGGCCGCCCTGTGGACCGAGGGGCGCACCCACATCGCCCCCCGGGAGGCGGCCCGGGTCTACCTCGACTGCGCGGCCGAGGTCGGGCGTCGCCGGCTGGCCCACATCGAGGGCCTGGACGAGATGGTGGCCGCCGCCGACGCGGTCAACGACGCCGCCGACCCGGTCGGACTGGCCCTCTACGCCGGCTACAAGGGTGAGCTGCTGGTCGACGACGTGCCCGGACGGGCCATGCAGCTGATCGACGTCCTGCGGGAGTTCCGGGGGAGCGCCCACCTGATCGCACTGCGGGCCTGCGGTGTCGACGCCCGGACCGCCCACTTCGTCAAGCGACCGAACGACGGCGTCATGTTCGGGTGGCCCGCCGACTTCGTCCCGGAGATCAGCGACGAGCAGCGGGCCGCGGTGGACGCCGCCGAGACGCTGACCGACGCCCTGGTGCGCCCGGCCTACGCCGTGCTGGACGACGCCGGCGCTGCGGCCCTGGTGCGCGGGCTGGACGACATGGTGGTGGCTCTCACCGATTGATGCGCGGGCGGCCCGGGTGGCGGGTCTAGCCCCAGCCGCCGGGCTGCGGTGCCGTGGTCGTCGTGGTCGTCGGGACGGTGGTCGTCGTCGTCGATGCAGCCCCGCCGTGGCGACCGACCCGGGCGGACCGACCCCCGGCGCCCTTCGTCGTGCGGGACCCCGACGTCCGGCCCGCGTGGGCGGGCGTCGGCACCGGCGGCAGGGTCGGCGGCGTGGCCGCGTCCGACGAGGCGGACGAGTCGGACGAGGGCGCCACGATGGGATCGAGCGATCCGGCAGGCGGCGTCGGGGGACCGGCCTGTACGCTCCGGGCGTCCGTTCCGGTCGAGCCCGCCGTGGTCGAGGCGGCCACGGCGATCCCGGACAGCGCCAGGACGGCCACCACCAGCATGGGCACCAGGGCCCGGCGAGGGCCGCGTCCCGGCGGCCTCGAGTCGCCCATCAGCCACCCCAGCCACTGCCGGGCGTCGTCCACCAGCGTCTTCCCCATGCGACCCCTCTGACGTCGTGCGGGCATGGGGCCGACATGGTGTGCGGACCCTCGACCGACCTGCCCCGTGCCCGTGCCGTCGAGCGCGGGCCGACGCCACCTTACCCACCGGGACGGTCCGTCCACGAGCGGCGGAGCCCAGGCGACCCAGCGGTCCTGCGCGTCCGCTCAGCCGACCGGCGGGTCGACCCGGGCCACGTCGACGCCCACGTCGAGCGTGTGGGAGTCGCCCCCGCCGAACACGATGCCCTTGAGCGGCGACACGTCGGCGTAGTCACGGCCCCAGGCCGTCGTCACGTACTCGCTCCCGACGATCTTGTCGTTGGTGGGATCGAGGTCGAGCCAGCCCCACCCGGGGACGAACACCGACAGCCAGGCGTGGGAGGCGTCCGCCCCGACCAGCCGCTCGGTGCCGGGCGGCGGGGCCGTCTCCAGGTAGCCGCTGACGTAGCGGGCGGCCAGACCCATCGACCGCACGCAGCCCACGGCCAGGTGGGCGAAGTCCTGGCAGACGCCGCGCCGGTAGGCGAGGACCTCGTCGAGCGGGGTGGTCACGGTGGTGAACCCGGGGTCGTAGACGAAGTCGCGGTGGATCCGCTCGGTCAGGTCGGTGACCACGTCGACCAGCGGGGCCCCGTGGGTGAACGACGGCTCGGCGTAGTCGCGCACCACCTTGGCCGTGGACACCAGCGGCGACTCGAAGCAGAACTCACGGGCGTCGAGCATGTCGGGGGAGAGGTCGTGGGTCAGGAGGTCGAGCGCGTCGTCCCATGCCGGGCCCACCGCCGGGAGCGGTTCCACGTCGGTCACGTCGACCGTGCTGACCGCGGTCACCGTCATCACCTCGAAGGGCCCGTCGACCACGAAGCTGGCCACCGGGTTGCCGTAGAAGTCGGCCCGCTCGCCCCACCCGGTGGGGGCGGGATCGACGACCAGGTCGTGCTCCACGCAGGTCTGACGCTCGGTGTCGCGGGGCCGGAGGTGGGCCTCGTTGCGGCACCGGCTGACCGGGGCGCTGTAGTGGTACTGGGTGCGGTGCTCGATGCGGTACCTCACGCGCCTCCACCCAGGTCCTCGGGCCGACCGCCGGCCAGGACCGACAGCCTCTCATGGGCGAAGTAGGTCCGCTGCAGCGACTCGAGCAGGTCGTCGAGCAGCCCGTCGGCGGTGGCGAACACGGTGTCGAGCTCCTGGCGCTGTCCGGTGCCGGTGTCGACGACGGCCAGTCGGTCGGCATCGGTGAGCCGGAGGAGGGTGGTGGCCTCGAGGGCGAGACGCTCCTCGTTGGCCAGGCGCTGGGCCGACGACTGCTTGGGCAGCTCCGCCAGGTGGGCCACCAGGCGGTCCAGCTGGAACAGCACGCTGCGCGGATTGGCCACGTCGTACACGAGCAGGTCGATGGCGCCGGCCACGTGCAGGATCGACCCGGACCGGCGGCGGAAGATGATCAAGCTCTCCGAGGTGGTCAGCAGCGACTCGACGAGCAGGTCCTCGACGACCCCGGCCCGTCGGACCACCAGGACCGAGCGCAGCAGCCGCACCAGGCCCTGGGCCCGCTCGAGGCGGCGCCCGCCGTCGAGGAACAGCCAGGCCGGGTCGCGCTCCATGTTCTCGGCGGACACGCCCGACAGGGCGAGCAGCGACCGCTGCAGGCGCAACAGGCTGGGCTGGGCACCGACGAACTGGGTGGGCGGGCGGCGGCGGAACCGTCCGAGCTCCTCCTCGATGTCGCCGATCAGCTGCCAGGTGTCCGCCGACAGCTGTTCGCGCACCGAGTAGGACGCCTCGACCAGGATGCCGAGGGTCGAGACCAGGCTGCCGGCCACGCCCTCGTCGAACAGCAGCGCCAGCGCGGTGCGATCGGTCGGGAGCAGCTCCCCGGCTCCGGGTCCGGGACCGGGCCTCGACGGGGACGTGGTCCTCCGGTCGCCGTCCTCGGTCCCCGGGTCGAACCCGGAGGCCTCGCCCAGGGCGGAGAGCAGCACCTGCAGCGACTGCGCCCCTCCGTCGTCGCCGGAGGCGAGCGGCTGGTCGAGTCGGGCCAGCACGGTGCGGATCAGCCGGATGACCAGTTCGGCGTGCTCGGCGCTGCGACCGAGGACGAAGAGCTGGGCCGCCACCCGGCCCGGCAGGGCGGCGGGCAGCTCGGGCACCACCACCGGGCGCGGCTCGGTCGGCGCCGAGGGGAGCCACGGGCTCTGCTGGAACGCCGGCTCCGAGGTGACCACCCATGTGTCCTTGCTGGTGCTCTCCCCACGGCCCGACACGACGGCGGTGCCCGGGTCGCGGCCCACCCGGGTCAGTCCGCCGGGCAGCAGGCGGTAGCCGTGTCCGGGGACGCCGCCGGCGGTCTCGTCGGCGACGGCAAAGGTGCGCAGCACCACCGGGCGCGGCTCGAGGGTCCCCCCGGCACCGAGTCCGGGCACCGTCGACGGGGTGAGGATCTCCTGGCCGACCCAGTCGCCGGGCCGGGCCCGCACCCGGTCGCGCAGTGCGGCACGGTCGGCGTCGGCCATCAGCCCGGGCAGCTCGGTTCGGAACCCGGCCGACGGGCGGACCGGCAGCAGGATCAGGTCGTCGAAGGCGGCCAGCACGTGGCTGAGCCCCTCGGACCGGCCGCACCACCAGCTCTGCGGGCCCCGCAGCGCCAGCTCCTCGCCCAGGAGGGCCGGTGCCAGGTCGTCGAGGAGCCCGGCGAGCGCGGGGCTCTCCAGGATCCCCGACCCGAGCGGGTTGAGGACCGCCACCCGGCCCCGGCGGACCACCTCGACCAGGCCGGGGACACCGAGCAGGGAGTCGGCCCGCAGCTCGACCGGGTCGCACCATTCGTCGTCCACCCGGCGGATCAGCACGTCGACCGGGTCGAGCCCGGCGAGGGACCGCAGCCACACCCGGTTGTTCTGCACGACCAGGTCGCGGCCCTCGACCAGGGGGTAGCCCAGGAACGACGCGAGGTAGGCGTGCTCGAAGTAGGTCTCCGACAGCGGCCCCGGGGTGAGGATGGCCACCCGCGGCTCGTCGGCGTCGGCCGGCGCGGCGGCGGCCACGCCGGCGCGTATCGCCCGGACGAACCCGGCCAGGCGCTCCACGCCCGACGTGCGGTGGAGGGTGGGGAACACCCGTGACAGCGCCGACCGGTTGACCAGGGCGTACCCGAGCCCCGACGGCGCCTGGGCACGGTCGCAGATGGCCCGGAACCCGCCGTCGCGCTCGCGGACCACGTCCACGGCGGTGGTGAAGAGCCGGTGGGCGCCGGGGACGGTGATGCCGGTGCAGGCCCGCAGGAACGACGGGTGGCCGAGGACCAGCTCGGCCGGGACCAGGCCGCGGGTGATCAGCGAGCGGTCCCCGTAGAGGTCGCCGACCACCAGGTCGAGCAGGGCGACCCGCTGGGCCACGGCGGACTCGAGCGCGGCCCAGTCGGCGTGGTCCAGCACCAGGGGCACCGGGTCGAGGGTCCAGGGGCGACGGACGCTCCGGCCGTCGTCGAACGCGTTGTAGGTGGCGCCTTCGTTGCGCAGGAGCCGGGTGAGCTCCTCGTGCCGGGCGGCCAGCCCGTCGGGCCCGAAGGCGTCGAGGGCCTGGGCCACCGGCCGCCATCGCGCACGGACGGTGCCGGCGGGGTCGACGAACTCGTCGTAGCCGCCCGGGGGCGCGACGTAGCCGTCCACCGGGGACGGCCGCGCCGTCGGCTCCTCCGGCGAGCCCCAGGGGCCCACCGGAGCGGTGGTGGTCACGGGAGGGCGGTCGTCGGCTCCCAGCCGACGAAGCTGGGTCGGAAGTAGGTCTCGTCGATGCGCTGGTGGATCTCGACCAGCGCCAGCTGCACGTCCTCGAGGAACTCGGCCAGTCCGTCGACCGCCAGGCGGGCCACCGGGGCCGATGCGACAACCATGGACGCATTCTGGCAGGCCTCCTGGGCCTGCTCGGAATGGGGCAGGGACTTGAGCTCGGCCCGGGCCTCGGTCAGGCAGGCGCCCACCGCCCGCGGGAAGCGGTCGTCCTGGAGCAGGAAGCGAAGGGTCGAGCCGCCCTGGGGGCGGGCCGGCATGGCCCGCCGGAAGGGCTGGTAGGCGGCCAGCGACCGGAGCACGGCCATCCAGTGGACGACGTCGTAGGGGTCGTCGGCGCCCCGGGGATGCAGGAACTCGGACCGCACGTCCAGCACCCGGGTGGTGAGGTCGGCGCGTTCGATGTTCTGGCCGATGACCAGGAACGACATCGCCTCGTCGCGGCTCATGGTCCCGAGCAGGATCCCGTGGATGCACTGGCAGCCGGCGATGACCCTGCGCAGCCAGCGCACCCGGCCCTCGCGGGAGTCCGCCTCGGCCAGGTGGTCGGTGCTGGCGAGCCACAGGTTGTTGCACGCCTCCCACGCCTCACGGGGGATCACCGGGCGCGCGGTGCGCAGGTTCTCGCGGGCCGCGGTCAGCGACGCCAAGATCGAGGACGCGTTGCCGTCGCCGTGGAGGAGGAACTCGATGACGTCCTCCTCGGCGGCGCGGGCGTCGTCGGGACCGGACGCCGACGAGTACCGCTCGGCGAATTCGCTGTCCACCCCGGCGATGGCCAGGAGGGGCTCCCACCCGACGTCCTCGCCCACCGGCATGTCCACGTGGGCGTCGGTGTGCACCTGGACGATGCGGGCGGTGCCCTCGGCCCGCTCCAGGTGGCGTCCGGCCCAGTAGACGGCCTCGGCCATCCGTGCGAGCAGCATGGTGTCGCTCCTCTCGTCGTCGCGTACGGCGTCGTCGTCGGGTACGTCGTCGTCGGTGCGGGTGGCGGCGGCGTGGCTCACGGCGCGCTCCCGTCCCCGGCGCCGAAGCCGGCGGCGATCCCCGGGTCGGCCGGCGCGTCGACCACCCAGGTGTCCTTGCTGCCGCCGCCCTGGGACGAGTTGACGACCAGGGAGCCCTTCCTGCGTGCCACCCGGGTCAGGCCGCCCCGGGTGACGTAGGCCCCGTCGGGCCCCATCAGGGTGAACGGCCGCAGGTCGACGTGCCGGGGGGCGATGCCCTCCTCGCACAGGGTCGGCGCCGTAGACAGCTGGATGATCGGCTGGGCCACCCACCGGTTGGGGTCGTCCTCGACCTGCTGGGCCGCGGTGGCGAGCTCCTCCGGCGTGGCCTGGGACCCGACCAGCACGCCGTAGCCACCTGACTCGTTGGCCGGCTTGACCACCAGGTCGGGCAGGTTGGCGAGCACGAAGGTCCGGGACTCGGGGTCGCTGCACCGGTAGGTGGGGATGGTCCAGAGGATGGGTTCCTCGTCCAGGTAGAACCGGATGATGTCGGGTACGTAGGAGTAGACCTTCTTGTCGTCGGCGATGCCGGCGCCGGGGGCGTTGACCAAGGCCACCCGACCCGCCTTCCACGCCCGCATGAGACCGGGCACGCCCAGCATCGAGTCGGGCCGGAAGGCCTCGGGGTCGATGAACAGGTCGTCCACCCGGCGGTAGATGACGTCGACCCGCTCCAGGCCGTCGATGGTGCGGGCGTAGACGCAGTCGTCGTCCAGGACCACCAGGTCGCTGCCCTCGACCAGCTCCACGCCCAGCTGCTGGGCCAGGAAGGCGTGCTCGAAGTAGGCGGAGTTGTAGATGCCGGGGGTCAGCACCACGATCGTCGGGTCGCCGGACGAGGGGGACACCGACGCCAGGGTGGCGGCCAGGTGGCCCACGTAGGGGTCGACCGGCTCGATGCTGTAGTGCCGGAACATCTCGGGGAAGATGTGCTTGGTCACCATCCGGTTCTCCAGGAGGTAGGAGACCCCGGAGGGGACCCGCAGGTTGTCCTCCAGCACGTACCAGAAGCCCTGGTCGTCGCGGATGAGGTCGCTCCCGCAGATGTGGGCCCAGATGCCCCCGGGCGGGTCGACGCCCACGCACTCGCGACGGAAGTTGGGCGACCCGGTGACCAGGTCGGCCGGGACCACGCCCTCGCTCACCGCCCGCTGGTCGTGGTAGCAGTCGTCGATGAACAGGTTCAGGGCGGACAGCCGCTGGACCAGGCCGGCCTCGATCAGCTGCCAGTGGTCGCGGGGGATGATCCTCGGGAGGATGTCGAACGGCCAGGGACGGTCCACGCCCACGCCCTCGTCGTAGACGGTGAAGGTGACCCCGATGGCCCGGATCTCACGGTCGGCGGCCGCCTGCCGCTCCGCCAGCGCCTCGGGGCCCAGCCTGGCCAGGTGCTTCCACAGCGCCTCGGCCGCCGGGCGGGGGCCGCCGTCGGGCCCGACCAGCTCGTCGTAGTGGGGGGCGGGATCGTAGGAGGGCCACACCGGGGCGTCGGTGCCACCCGCGGTGGGAACGGGCGCGCTCGTCTCCGTCGGTGCGGTCACGTCCACGAGTGTCCCCCACCCGTGGGTCCGGTCCGTTGCCGGAGTGTTTCCACTGCATGAATGCGCGTCACGCCCCCATTGTCCCCGCTCGACGGTCCGAGCGCTCCCCGGGGCGCCACCGACCGGTGGCGCCGTGCGGGTCGGCGTCGGACCCGACCCGGGGCGGGCCAGGCGGGGGCCGGTCCCCGGCGGACGGGCCACCGGTGGCCCGTCGCCCGGGTCCTCGCCGTGCCTCGGGTAACATCGGTCCAGTCCAGGGCCGAGTCGCGGCCCGGACGCCGACCTCGGAACAGGAGACGCCGTGCCCGCTGAGACCCACGTGGAGAAGGGTCCACTCGACCGCCAGCAGATCCTCGAGCTCATCCGTGAGCTCCTGGCCGACATCCTGGAGATCGAGCCGTCGACCATCAGCGAGTCGTCGTCGTTCGCCGAGGACCTGGACGCCGACTCCCTGGCCCTGATCGAGCTGGTCGAAGGCCTGGAAGAGGAGCTGGGCGAGCGCTCGGTGGGCTTCCGGATCGACGACGAGGACCTGGAGGAGCTCCGCACGGTCCGCGACGCCGTCGACTACGTGGACGCCAAACTCGGGGCGTCCTGAGGCACGCGGTGGCGCCCCCGGACGACGCCGGGGGACCGGCCGGTGACGGCGCGCTGGCGGCGCGCCTCGGCCACCGGTTCACCACACCTGAGCTGCTCGGACAGGCCCTGGCCCACCGCTCGTGGTGCTCGGAGCACGGGGGTGCCGCCTCCAACGAGCGGCTGGAGTACCTGGGAGACGCCGTCCTCGGCCTCGTCGTGGCCGAGCACACGTTCCGGACCCATCCGGAGCTGTCGGACGGGCTGCTGTCCAAGGTCCGGGCCTCGGTGGTGAACGCCCGGGTGCTGGCCGAGGTGGCGGTCGGGCTGGGGATCCCCGGACACCTCCGGTTGGGGAAGGGCGAAGACGCCTCGGGCGGCAGGCAGAAGGAGTCGATCCTGGCTGACACCATGGAGGCCGTCATCGGCGCCGTCTACCTCGACGGAGGCATGGACAGTGCTCGTGAGCTGGTACTTTCGCTCCTCGGTGCCAGGATCATGGCCGCGGTGGGGGAGCCGGGCGAGTCCGACCACAAGAGCCGCCTCCAAGAGGAGACGGTCCGCCTGGGCCGGGGCGTGCCCCACTACGAGGTGGTGGGCTCGGGCCCCGATCATGCCCGGAGGTACCTGGCCACGGTGTACGTTGCTGGCCAGCGCCTCGGTACGGGGGAGGGGCGGTCGAAGAAGGACGCCGAGCAGGACGCCGCCCAGGTGGCCTGCGGATCGTTGGAAGCCGAGAGAGGCGGGGGAAATGCCTGAGCTTCCCGAAGTAGAGACCATCCGACGCGACCTCCAGGGTGAGGTCGTCAACCGGAAGATCAAGGCGGTCGAGGTGCGCAACGGGCGCACGGTGCGCCGTCATCCGAGTGCGAAGCAGTTCCGGGCCCAGCTCGAGGGGCGCACCATCACCGCCATCAACCGCGCCGGCAAGTACATCCTGTTGGTCCTGGACGACGGGGCGACCCTGGTGGTCCACCTCGGCATGAGCGGACAGCTGCACCGGGTGAAGAACGTGAAGGAGCCCAAGGTTCCCCACACCCACGCCGTCATCACCTTCACCCAGGGCGGCCAGCTCCGCTTCGTCGATCCCCGGACCTTCGGCGAGCTGTTCGTGTCCGCGGCGCCCGCCGAGGGCGAGCCGGCCCTGCCCGAGCTGGCCCACCTGGGGTTCGACCCGCTCGAGGACATCATGAGCTGGGAGAAGTTCTGGGTCCTGCTCTCCTCCCACAAGTCCGGGTTGAAGGCGCTGCTGATGGACCAGGAGTTCGTGGCCGGCATCGGCAACATGTACGCCGACGAGATCCTCTTCGCCGCCGGGCTCCGCTACGACCGGCAGTCGAACTCGCTGTCCTCCCAGGAGGTCCGCCGCCTCTACCGGTCGATGGTCGAGACGCTGGCCGAGGCGGTCAAGCGCCGGGGCTCGTCGCTGGCCGACGAGCAGTACCGCGACCTGTTCGGCGAAGTAGGCGACTACCAGGACCAGCACCAGGCCTACGACCGCGAGGGCCAGGCCTGCCGACGGTGCCGCTCGACCATCGTCCGGGTGAAGTCCGGCGGCCGCTCCACGTACTTCTGTGAGCATTGCCAGGTGTGACCAGGGCTCCCGCGCGTGCCTGCGGGTGCCGATAGGGTGAGCGCCCGGTGTTCCTGAAGTCCCTCTCCCTCAAAGGATTCAAGTCCTTCGCCGACCCCGCGGTGCTCGAATTCGAGCCCGGGGTCACCGTCGTCGTCGGCCCGAACGGCAGCGGCAAGTCCAACGTGGTCGACGCCGTGGCCTGGGTGCTGGGCGCCCAGGGCCCCCGGACGGTGCGTTCGGCCAAGATGGAGGATGTCATCTTCATGGGCACGGCCAACCGGCCGGCCCTGGGTCGCGCCGAGGTCTCGCTGACCATCGACAACAGCTCGGGCAAGCTCTCGGCCGACCTGGCCGAGGTCACCATCACCCGCACGCTGTTCCGCTCGGGCGACAGCGAGTACTCGATCAACGGCACCCCCTGCCGCCTCCTCGACATCCAGGAGCTGCTGAGCGACACGGGGGTGGGGCGTCAGCAGCACGTGATCATCAGCCAGGGGCACCTCGACGCCATCCTGGAGGCACGTCCCGAGGACCGCCGCTCGGTCATCGAGGAGGCCGCCGGCGTCCTCAAGTACCGGCGCCGCCGCGAGCGGGCCGAGCGCCGGCTGGCCTCCACCGAGGAGAACCTCGAGCGCCTGTTCGACCTGGTCCGCGAAGTCAAGCGCCAGATCCGCCCCCTGGAGCGCCAGGCGGCGGCGGCCCGCTCCTACACGGGCCTGGCCGACGAACTGCGCGCCGTGCGCCTCCATGTGGCCGGGACCGAACTCCAGGCCCTCGACCGCCAGCGGGCCTCGTGCCTGGGCCAGCAGGAGGAGCAGCGGGCCAACGAGGTGCGGCTGCAGGAGGCGCTCGGTGCTCTGGACGCCGACTCCGAGCGGACCGCCGACGAACTGTCCGCCGAGCGCGAGTCGGACCTGACGGCGGCCCTGGGGCGCACCGAGGGCATGGTGGAGCGGGCCCGCGGCCTGTCGGGCGTGCTCCGTGAGCGCCAGCGCTCGCTGTCCCGGGCGCTCGACGCCGCCGCCGACGCCGACGTGGTGTCGACGCTGGAGGCCGAAGGCGCCCGCCTGGCCGAGGAGCTGGAGGCCGC
>Ga0209698_10007756_pt1 | contig 11200 bp, 11 predicted proteins | sample LitLauG_LLR_2012_FD_187203 | JGI IMG/M metagenome (GOLD analysis project Ga0209698, IMG submission 187203) | Freshwater sediment microbial communities from Pennsylvania, USA - Little Laurel Run_MetaG_LLR_2012 (SPAdes) (version 2) | ecosystem: Environmental > Aquatic > Freshwater > Creek >... | reverse complement strand
AGCTGCGATGGCTCTCCTGCATCGATTTCGGAAAATGACCAGGAGAAGGAGGAAGCTCTATGAAACAGGTCGCTGTCTCGCTCGTTGTAGTTGCAACGGAGGCCGGTATTTTGGCCTTTATGGCCTCTGCATCTGGACAAGCAGCTGGAGATGCCGCCTCGATCTTCGTTACCAAAATTCCCCCCGGGTACCGCGACTGGAAGCTTATCTCGGTGGCCCATGAAGAAGGCAATCTCCATAGTTTCGCCGCCGTTTTGGGCAACGATGCGGCGAAACCGCGGGCCTAACGCAATCAAGCCTGTATTTGAGAAATTATTCACTGAGTTCGCCAACCCAGATGTTTTCTTTTCCCGCAAGCAGCTGTTAATGGAAGGGGATTTCGACTACAACGTTTGGACCGCGGAAACACCTGACAATCATGAGCTCGCCAGCGCCAGGGGAGGAACCGTCGAAATGAGCGAGCACGAAGCATTCTCCGACTCGATATACGAGGAACAGACCCATCAGGCTGAACGCGAGCTCTCTTCGTTCATCGCTGCTGTGACGGAATTGTACGGTCCAGAGGAGGCCAAGCTCTTGGCAGAGGACTGGCTCGACGAATCCGACCTTATGGACGGCCCGCCTCGATCTGAAGTCCGAAATTGGCGCGCAGTCACGATCGCGGCGTCGGCGCGATTGGCAAACCGAGTGAGTGTCATTCCGGCATTAGGCGATGCTGCCCGGCCCGTCGACAACTGATACGAAGGTGAAAAACCAATACCTTTGTCTAATTGCGTCTTTTCCACGCAGCCGATAAGAATGCTTTTCGTCGAGGCAGCAGCGGAGCGGCTTGAATACGATCGCCTGGCTGATCACCCGCCTACGCCGTGACTTCATTCACCTTCAGGTCGAAAGGAGATCGTCATGAGCGCATCCGCAACGGGCATAACCTCATCCACCAGCGTGTACACCACCCGCATGTTCTGGGAACGCTTGTGGCGTACGAGCGGCATCCAGTTCGTCGTCTTCTTCATCATCGCGTACGTCATCTACGGCTATCAACCTCAGGTCGGCGCATCAGCCGACGCACTCGTGGCGTTCTACCAGGGCGATCGCGTGCGGATTCTGATCGCTGCGGTGATCTCCGGTCTGAATGTACTCAACCTCATGTGGTTCGCTACGGCGCTCAGGACCACCCTGGCGGATGCGGGGCAAGACGGTTGGGGTGCGGCAGTGACCGCCGCTAGCGCAGCGTTTGGAGGGCTTTTCCTCGTGCTCATCACGGTGGGTGCAGCCTTGGCGTTCTCGATCGCGGGTTCCGGAAATACCACGCTCACATCGGGACTGAACGACTTCGGGTGGGTGCTCATCGTATTGAGTTCGTTTCCGCGGGCGATGCTGATCATGGCCGCGTCGTTCGGGCTCTGGCGGGCCGGGCTGATCTCGAACACGCTCTTCGCGGAGGGGGTCGCAGCCGTCGTGCTCGTCCTGCTAGGCGGCACAACGTGGCTGAGCGGTGGATTCTGGGCACCGGATGGCGCCTATTCGCGGTTCGTCTCTCCCATCGTTGGGCTCGTGTGGGTCGTGGTCGTGAGCCGAGTCCTCTTAACCCGAAGCCCTGCGACGCGTGCTGGATGGTGAGCTGGATGCTGGCCAGCGACTTCGAGAGCAGGCCGCACTGGGATTAAGACTCGCAACGACGCGTAACCGGGCTTGAAGGAGAGCGCACCATGACAACTTGCCAACAAAACCAACCCCTGAGTAAGAGCGCGGTCAAGCCGATATTTCCCACTATTGACGGCCTGTCTGCACGCTTCATTGAAAGCGATCGGCGAGACGCCGACGCACTGTTACTGAGCCCGTGGCCCGAGAGCATGTGTGCCTACGAGCCCAGCGTTTTGCAGCAAAGGTAAGACCTAAGCACTGGCGCAAAAAACAGAATCGACGGCCAGGGACGAAACAGTTGGTTTACAGAGTTCTTCCGACGACTAGGAGGTTTTTGTGGTTGGTACAGGAGCCTCACTGCGTCTTGCATGTGCAATAGCCCTGATATGCGGGGCGATCCTGTGTCATGCGCAATCGTATTCGACGTCTGCGTCGGGTTCCTCAAGTCAAGGTATTCCTGCGGGATCGGGAGTAAATCCGTTTGGTGGCAGCGTGCCGACAAAACTCGTTTTTGGACGCATGCCACTGTCGTTGCAGGATGCCATTAATCTCGGTCTGAAGCACAATTTTGGACTTCTCCTTTCGCGCGCTGACACTCGCGCTGCGCGCGGACAGCGCTGGCAGGAACTAAGCGCCTTGCTGCCGCACTTAACCGCGGCTCCTTTCGTGGCGGCATCGAAGGCCAACATTGAAGAAACTGGACTCGGCGCGGTAACCACACTTTTTCACATCTCGCCGGCAGTCGGCCCGTTTTCATACTTCGATGCCCGGGCAGCGCTGAGCCAGACGCTATTCGACTGGAAGTCTATAAACGCCGCCCGCGCGGCAGGCGAGAATGTGAAGGCCGCCGACAACACGCTTCTTGACGCTCACGACCTTGTCATCCTGGCAGTCGGATACGTTTACTTTCAGGCTGTCGCCGATGAGGCACGTATTGCAACGGATGAAGCTCAGGTCCAGACGGCACAAACACTCTTTGATCAGGCAACGGATCAAGTCAACGCCGGGACGGCCGCTGATATTGATGCACTCCGCAGCAAGGTCGAACTCCAGACGCGACAGCAACAGTTGATCGAGGCAAACAACGAATTCGCGATTCAGAAAATCAGCGTGGCACGCGTGATCGGATTGGCGCCAGGCCAGGACTTTGATCTCACTGACAAATCGCTATATCAACAACTCGAACCAATTACGGTCGACGATGCGCTAAAACGTGCCTATGCATCGCGCTCTGATTACCGTGCGGCAACTGCGGACGTGCGCGCAGCGGAATTGTCGCGAAAAGCGGCGGTCGCGGGTTACCTCCCCTCGCTTTCCTTCGGCGCTGATTACGGAACCGGAGGCGCTCATCCTTCGGACGCAACGCGCGTATACGACGTGCGAGGGACGCTTTCGATCCCGATCTTCACTGGCAACAGCGTTCATGGTGACATTCAGCAAGCCGATGCCCGGCTCGAACAGTCCCGCGACCGGCTCGACAACTTGCGAGCGCAAATCGAGACGGACCTGCGCACGGCGCTGCTCAACCTGCAATCTTCTGCGGAGCAGGTTAAGGTCGCGCGCAGCAACATCGATTTGGCTGATCAAACCTTGACCCAATCCCGGGACCGCTTCACCGCGGGCGTTACTGACACAGTAGAGGTCGTCCAATCACAGGAGGCGGTAGCCAGCGCGCACGAACAGTACATTTCCAGTTTGTACAAGTACAACTTCGCAAAAATCTCTCTCATCCGTGCCCTGGGCGCTGGCGCACAGGGCGTAAAGGAATACTTTCCAGGAAACTAAAGATGGCTGACGAAAACATAGCTCCTGCTGCTCCTGAGACTTCGGCGATTTCAGCGGCTCCGGCGACAAGAAAGTATTCCCCAGAGGCGCGACGCAAACGCCGGAGGAATCTCGCGATTCTGGTAACCGCGGTGGTGCTGGTCATCGGCGGCCTCCTCCTGTGGCGCTATTTGAGCAGCTACGAAGCGACAGACGACGCTCAGGCGGACGTGCATCTATATCCCGTCAGCGCCCGTATTTCGGGTTACGTGATTCGCGTAAACGTAAATGACAATCAATGGGTAAACAGAGGCGACGCTCTCGTCGAGGTCGATCCGACCGACTATCAGGTCGCGCTGGCGCAAGCGCAGGCGAACTTGGCAAACGCGGAAGCGACAGCACGATCGCTCAATATCACCGTGCCCATTACGTCTGTAAACAGCACTAGCCAGCTGCAGTTCACTGCTTCGGGGATCGAGGATGCGCATGCTGCAGTCAGCGCGGCTGAAAAGCAACTTGCCGCCGCCCACCAACAGGTGGAAGCTGCACAAGCGAACGATGTAAGGGCCCAGGACGATCTGCGCCGCTACAAATTGCTTGTCGATAAGCGAGAAGTATCACCCCAGATTTACGACCAAGCGCTGGCAGGGGCAAAGTCCAGCACTGCCAACGTCGCAGCCGCCCAAGCGAGTGAATCCGCCGCACAGCAGTTCGTGCAACAGGCCCAGAGCCGATTGGCGCAAGCCACCGCCAATCACGCGTACGCACAAACGGGTCCACAACAAGTGTCGTCCACGAAAGCACGCGTGCAGGCCGCAGTCGCCGATGTTCAGCAGAAGCGGGCGCTGGTGCGGCAGGCGGAATTGAACCTGCAATATACCAAGATCGTTGCTCCGGTCAGCGGCGAGATAAACAAGACTGTCGTAGTTGGACTAAATGTTGAGACAGGACAGCAGCTACTCACGATTGTGCCTCTCGATGAGGTCTGGGTCACAGCCAATTTCAAAGAAACGCAACTCAAGCACATGCAGGTCGGGCAGAAAGCCGATATTCACGTGGATTCAAGCGGCAAGACTTTGCACGGCCACGTTGACAGCATCGCCGGCGCCACTGGCCCGCTGTTCAGTTTGCTTCCACCCGAAAATGCTACTGGAAATTACGTAAAGATTGTGCAGCGAGTGCCGGTGAAGATTGTGCTCGAGCCTGGCGAAAATCGGGACCGCGGGCTTCGTCCTGGCATGAATGTAGTTCCGGACGTATACCTGAGATGACTACCGCTGCACTCACACTCGACCAGGCCATCTGGCGGCCACGGTATAACCCATGGCTGGTCGCCGTCGTCGTCGCGCTGGCCGCGTTTATGGAGGTTCTCGACACGAGCATTGCCAACGTCGCGCTTCCATACATGGCCGGAAATTTGGGTGCGAGCAACGACCAGAGCACCTGGGTTTTGACATCGTATTTGGTTTCTAACGCGATCATTCTTCCGATGACGGGTTGGCTCGCCGGGGCGCTCGGACGCAAGCGATTCTTCATGAGCTGCCTTGCTATCTTCACGGTCAGTTCACTCCTGTGCGGCTTGGCGCCGAGTCTCGGCTTTCTTCTTCTCTTTCGCGTTATGCAAGGCGCGGGTGGCGGCGGGTTGCAGCCGATGGCACAAGCGATTCTGGCCGACACTTTTCCGCCAGAGAAACGCGGGCTTGCATTTGCGGCATATGGAATCACCGCAATTATGGCGCCGACGATTGGCCCGACTCTGGGCGGATGGATTACTTTCAACTACTCCTGGCGCTGGATTTTCTTCATTAACCTTCCGGTTGGCGTGATCACGTGGTTGCTGGTGCGGCGCTTTGTCGAGGATCCTCCTTATCTGCAGCGGCTCAAAGGTGCTGGGGTCAAGCTGGACTACGTCGGCATCGCCCTTCTGATAGTCGGCATCGGTGCCCTGCAGATTCTGCTCGATAAAGGTCAGGAAGACGATTGGTTCGGCTCGCGCTTCATCACCAGCCTCATCATCATTTCGGCGGTGTGTCTGATTTCTCTGGTCATATGGGAATGGTTCGCAAAGACGCCGATCATCGACGTTAAGATGTTTAAGAACTTTAATTTCGCCAGCGCGAGCCTCATGCTGTTCATGCTCGGCGTCCTGCTTTTCAGCAGCTTGGTTCTGATGCCGCAGTTCCTGCAAACTCTTTTGGGGTACACGTCGGAACTCGCTGGCTTTGCTCTTTCTGCAGGGGGCCTTGTCTTGCTGTTACAAACTCCAATAGTGGGTCAACTAACCACAAAAGTTCAAGCACGCCGCTTGATTGCTTTCGGCTGGCTGGTGCTGTCCCTGGCAATGTTCTATTCCACGAAGAGAATCGATCTACAGATGAGTTTCAATGCAGCCGTATGGCTCCGCGTTGCCCAGGTCGTCGGCCTGGGCTTCCTTTTTGTGCCGATTACGCTCGTCGCATACGTCGGGATTCCGGCGGAAAAGAACAACTCTGTGGCCGGCATCGCGAACTTCATGCGCAATATGGGAAGCAGCGTGGGAACATCGTTGGTCACGACCCTGATCGCTCGCCGTTCACAATTCCATCACCTACGACTCGTGGAGAAGGCCAGGGTGGATAATCCGAATTTTGGGCGTGCAGCGCAAGCGTTGAGCCGCCACTTTGCCAACGGAGGACTTGGAAGACACGAGGCGATCGCGACCGCCTACGCTCGCATTTCTCAATCCTTGCAGGCACAGGCGGGAACACTCGCCTACATCGATACCTTTATGGTTCTTTGTGTGGCTGCAGGAATCATGTTCATTTTGAGCTTTATGTTGCAGAAAAATGATCCCGGCGGCGGTGGTGTGCATGTGGCCGAGTGACCGTTATGCAATTGAAATCCATTTTGTGTCCCATCGATTTTTCGGACTTCTCCGGTGCGGCGTATCAATACGCGCTGTCACTGAGCGAGTACTACAAAGCCAGGATTATTGCACTGCACGTCGTCGAGCTTTGGAGGTATCCGTTCGCCGAGTATGCCGCCCATGAGGCTGACTACGCGCAATTTTCCAGGGCGATGAACGAAGGCGGCGAGGTGCAGTTGCAGCGGTTCGCAAAGGAGTATTCAGCCGCCGGACGTCAGCCGGAACTTGTCATTCGTCAGGGAAATGCTCCCAACTGCATTCTCTCATTTGCTCAAAAAGAGAACATAGAAGTGATCGTGATGGGAACACACGGCCGACGAGGATTTGACCGTCTGGTGCTGGGTTCGACCACCGACCGGGTCATGCGCAAAGCGGCATGCCCGGTGCTGGTGGTATCGAATCCCTCTTACAAAGCCCTGGCCACTGGACCCGACGGGCGCCATCGTTTGAGCCGGATCCTTTACTGCACGGATTTTTCGAATAACTCTGAGGGAGCGCGTGGGTACGCGATTTCGTTGGCCGCGGAGTATGGCGCAGAGCTGACTTTGTTGCACGTGGCGGAGACCGCCCCCGATCTGGCGGCGGAGGCGATCATTGCCGAGCGTACACAAGAACTCGATAAACTGGTTTCGGAGACGGAACGCAAGAATCTCAATGTGAGGTCCGCAGTGAGGCTCGGAAAACCTTACGAGGAGATTGTTCGACACGCCACTGAAGCGCAAACGGGCCTCATAATTATGACGGCGCGTGGACGCGACGCTGTGGACCGCGCCGTTTTCGGCTCTACTACCTATCGAGTGATCCAGTTCGGGCCCTGCCCGGTGCTCGCGATCCACACGTAACCAACACGCGGGAAAGTTGGATTTCATGGTCAACATCATTACCATTGAGCGCGAGTACGGGTGCGGCGGTGGCGATATCGCTCAGCTTGTAGCGAACCGGCTCGGCTGGAAGCTATGGGATCAGCGGTTGACTGAGGAGATCGCGAGACTCGCTAATTGCCCTAAGGCGGTGGTTGAAGCTCGCGAAGAACGTAATGACCCGCTGTACTACCGGCTCTTCAAGTCTTTTCTTCGCGGAAGCTATGAGGGCAGCATCAACGCGCCCAAGCTTAACCTCGTCGATAGCGAGACTATTCTCAGGACTACGAGACGTGTTGTCGAACACGCTGCCGAACGCGGAAACTGCGTCATTGTGGGCAGGGGTTCACAACAAGTTCTCAAAAACCGATCAGATACTTTGCGTGTGTTTCTCTATGCCCCTAGGGAAGAAAAAGTGCGCCGGCTGTTAGGGCGCGGCAAGAGCGAGAAGGAAGCCGAAGAGCTTGTTGATAGCGTCGATCGCGAACGTGCCGACTTTATCCAAAAGTATTTCAAGGTCGAATGGCCGGATCGCGCGATCTACCACACGATGATAAATACCGTAATCGGCGACGAAGCTGTCGTTCACATGATTCTGGCTTTTAAGGAAGCCTCCCAAGCGAGAGCCACGGCATGACCTCTCTTCAGGAATTCCAATGCGAAATCTACGGACGAATCGCCAATAGCCCGGCCACTGGTCTGTAAGCCGTATTATGTTGGGAATTGATTTATGTGGTCCCCAAACCTGGCCCCGGCGTACCGCGCTGGTTTAACCGCTTCCAAGAACCACATAAGCTGAAATTGGCTAGATCGCCTGCAGGAACGCCATCAGTGTTCCGTCAGACCCCACGGTTGGCTTTTGATGTCTGCGATGCTGCACTCTTCCAGCGCCGCGAGCCCTCAATTTCCACATCGATCTCCGCGTGAACGTGAGTCGTGTCCAAAGAGACGTGCCCCAACCATGATCGGACCTGTTCAGATCGACGCACGATGCCTTCTCGTCCCATATAACTTGTCGATTAGGGGTGGTTTTTCAGCAGCCTGCTAGCCTAGACTATATTTCAGGACAATCGCCGGGATGATTCTGGCCCAGGTAGGCGATATTCATATGAGTGTGAACAGGATCTTGCTTCTGAACCTTCTCCTGTGCTGGCTGGTCTTCACTCTGTGCATGCATGCAGTAGCGCAACAAACGAAAGAATCTGAAGCTCCGCCATTCAAGATTGAAGTCAAGGTCAACAAGGTCTTGGTCCCGGTTGTGGTCCGTGATGCGCAACGCCGCGCAGTGGGCAACCTAAGGAAAGAAGACTTCCAGCTCTTTGACAAAGACAAACTGCAGATCATTTCCGGATTCGCGGTCGAGAAACGTGGGCAGGCCGAAAGCAACATGGAAAGCGCTAATCAGACGCCGGCTCCAAATACCACTTTGCAAACAAGCACCGCTTCACAACGCTTCATCGCGTTCCTCTTTGATGACCTACACCTAAGCGCTGACGATTTAGGACAAGTCCAAAGGCTGGGAATCAAGATGCTCTCCGCGTCCCTGACTGGTTCTGAGATGGCCGCGGTAGTTTCGATCTCCGGAGCAAACAGCGGCCTAACACGCGATCGTGCCAAGTTGGAAGAAACGATCATGAAGTTGAAATCACAGCCTCTCTATCGTCACCAGGATCACCAATGCCCGGATGTTGACTATTACGAAGCTGACCTAATCGAAAACAAACGCGATGGCACCACACTCGAGGCTGCCGTGCAGCAAACGCTGGCTTGCGCAAATCTTGATCCTCAAACCATGCGTAATGTGGCTGAGAATATGGTGAGATCCAGCGCGACAAACACTCTAATGACGGGGGATCAGGACGTTCGGGTGACTCTCGCCGCTCTCGGAGAGTTTGTGCGGAAAATGGGGACGCTGCCCGGAGAGCGCACTCTGATTCTCATCTCGCCCGGTTTTCTCACTCTTACTCCGGAAGCAATGACGGAGAAAACACGAATTCTGGATCTCGCGGCGCAGTCCAATGTGACCATCAGCGCGCTCGATGCGCGCGGGTTGTACACGACAGAATTAGGCGCTGGTGAGCGGGGACCGGATTCGGCCGTGGCGATGCAAACTGGCTATGAGTCGCAGTCCCGTCGCGCGTCCATGGCGCTAAACGAGGACGTCATGGCGGAGCTCGCCGACGGAAGCGGTGGCATTTATTTTCACAACAGCAACGATCTGGAAGCGGGATTCAAGGTTCTCGCTTCGGCACCGGAGTACGTGTACATACTTGAACTTTCACTCGACAAAGTGAAGCCCGACGGCGCCTATCATCGCTTGAAAGTGAAGGTGGATCGAGATGGCCTGCAACTGCGCGCGCGTCGCGGCTATTTCGCTCCCCAGCCGGCAAAAAGCAAGCCAGAGAAACACGAAGCTGAGATAGGTAAGGCGGAGATAGACCAGATAAACAAGGCGGAGACAAGCCAAGCAGCGAAGGACGCGGAGAAAAAACCAGCCAATGCTGTCGCCGGCGCGTTGACCAGCGAGCGCTCAGACTCTGCAAACAGCGCGGCAGCCGACATAAAGGGCTCAGATAAGAAACTGATGAATAGGGCCCTGAACTGGGCTCCGCCTATTGTCGATGCACCGTTTCACCCCGGCGTTTCATCAACGCCCTGCGTCCTTTCCGATATCCTGGAACAGGCGGGCGCGCGTGCTGGTGAACTTTACACCAGCCTGCAAAGCTTCTCCGCTCAGGAAAGGATTGAATACCAAGCCTCCGATCACATGGGGTATCTTCAGGATGCCCATACCGGGGACTTTGACTACGTCGTGATCTTCCAGACCACACCGTCAGGAACGGCTGTCCAGGAGAGCCGTCAGCCCAAGCGGGGAAGCCATTTGCTGACTGCGTTTACGCAGGACATCGGCCTGCCGGAAATGGCTCTGATGTTTCTTCCCGAAATACAGGACGACTACGAAATGAACTGTGAGGGCACCGCCGAATGGAATGGGCAGCGTACGCATGTCATTCATTTCGTGAACCGCAAAGACAAACCAGGTCACACGCTCTCATTCCGCGATAGCAAAGGGAAGGTCTCTCCCGCCAGGCTTAAAGGGCGCGCCTGGATCGCCACAGATTCCGGCGAGGTCCTGCACATGGAGACTAGCCTAATGGAGGAGATACCGGGCGCAAAGGTGCGCCACTGGTACCTCTCGATTAGTTACGCTCCAGTCCTGTTCCACACCCAAAACGTGCGAATGTTGTTGCCGCAGACAGTTGACGCGTATAGCGACTTTGAGGACCATCGCACGATCGCCTATCACACCTTTACAGATTTCATGCTGTTCTCAGTCCACACCGATCAAGCAATCGAAAAACAGTGACCGCGTGTCCCTTTCCTGGTGATGTCGCACTTGGTGTTGAAACGGATTGAAGCACGGTGCCTTCCTTCCCCAACGGCGAATTCGGGTTTTGGTTAACCGGGAGTATGTCCGAGGACGTCTGCTACAAACCGCAACATCACCAGTACGTTGGAGGGTTTGATGTCCTTGTGGATTATCCCGCGCTCGTGTAGCTGACCGACTGCACGAGACAAGGAGACGGCGAGTCGGAGGAATTGTCCGATCTCCATCGGCAGCCGGACGAGGCGATCCAGCGGCTCGCCTCCTGCGTAATCGACCACGAGCATCGTCTGTCCGCGCTCGTGCACCAATTCCAGCGGCCGCAATGCCCATGCGCTGTCCAGGTAACTCTTAAGTTCATGTTCGCGCGTGAGGCGATTAACGCTCTCCAGGGTCGGACGCTCAACACCGGCAGGGATGGGTATGAACGCGTGCTTCTCACCCTCAGAGTCGTTCCGCCAGAATCTGCAGAAGACACGTCCCGTATCTCGCCACAGCACCTCGACGGAATCGTTCTCCCAGCCCGCCCCGAACAGGACGGATGCCTTCATCTGTCCCGTCTCCTTCTGCCCACGGGCTCAAACCGTTCATCTGGTTCGCGTTAGCGGACATGCAATGATTGGAAACGATGAAACCCCAGGT
>Ga0209698_10007755_pt1 | contig 11202 bp, 7 predicted proteins | sample LitLauG_LLR_2012_FD_187203 | JGI IMG/M metagenome (GOLD analysis project Ga0209698, IMG submission 187203) | Freshwater sediment microbial communities from Pennsylvania, USA - Little Laurel Run_MetaG_LLR_2012 (SPAdes) (version 2) | ecosystem: Environmental > Aquatic > Freshwater > Creek >... | reverse complement strand
ACAGGAAGGTGAGCGGAAGCTGCACCCGACGCGACAGCGTCCAGGCGCCGGACGCGCGGCGGCTGCCGCGGTCATCGCGCCGCCCGAGCCGCGTCCTCCGCGCGAGGTCACCATCACCGAAGGCATCACGATTCGTGAACTGGCCGAAAAATTGGACGTGCGCGCGAAGGAACTTCTGAAGACGCTGCTCGACCGCGGCGTGTTTGCCAGTATCAACCAGGCGCTGGACGTGGCGACGGCGACGACGCTGGCGGAAGCGTTCAGCGGCGTGGTAAGCGTAGTCTCACTCGAAGAAGACATGGTGCTCGAGGTCGCAAAGGAAGAGACGAAGGAAAGTTTGAAGCCCCGGCCACCAGTGGTGACCGTGATGGGACATGTCGATCACGGCAAAACGAGTTTGCTCGATGCCATTCGGCAAGCGGATGTTGCCGGTGGAGAAGCGGGCGGCATCACGCAGCACATCGGCGCGTACAAGGTGGTCGTCAATGATCGCGCCGTGGTCTTCGTTGACACACCGGGTCACGAAGCGTTTACGCGCATGCGCGCGCGAGGCGCAAAGGTAACCGATATTGTGGTGCTGGTTGTGGCGGCCGACGACGGTGTCATGCCGCAAACGAAAGAAGCGATCGACCACGCCAGAGCCGCAAAAGTGCCCATCATCGTGGCGATCAACAAAATCGACAAGCCGGAAGCTCAATTGGAGCGCGTGAAGCGGCAACTCACGGAAGCCAGCCTGATGCCAGCGGAATGGGGCGGCGACACGGAATTCGTGGAAGTTTCTGCAAAACAGAAGAAGGGCATCGACAAGCTTTTGGAAACGATTTTGCTGGTCGCGGATTTGCGCGAGCTAAAGGCCAATCCCGACGCGCCCGCAACCGGTACCGTTCTCGAATCGCGCGTGGACAAGGGACGCGGGCCGGTGGCCACGGTTCTCGTCCAGAACGGCACGCTGAACGCCGGGGACTTCTTTATCTGCGGCGCCGTTTTCGGAAAAGTCCGGGCAATGTATGACGATCGCGGACGGCCGGTAAAGAATGCGCCGCCTTCGACGCCCGTTGAAGTGCTCGGATTGCAGGGCGTGCCCGATGCGGGCGACAACTTCCAGGTTACCGATGAGGCCAAGGCACGCCATATCGTCGACTACCGCCAAGGAAAGCAGCGTGACGCACAGATGGCGCGTAGCAGCGGTGCGCGCATCACGCTGGACCAGCTCCACGAGCAGCTCAAGGCCGGCGAGGTCAAGGAGCTTCCGATTGTCATCAAAGGTGACGTTCAGGGCTCCGTCGAAGTACTCGGCGAAATGCTGCCGAAACTCTCGACCGACCAGGTCAAACTGAAAATTATCGGTTCGGGCGTCGGAGCAGTCACTGAGAACGACGTCCTGCTGGCGTCCGCTTCCGGCGCCATCGTCATCGCGTTTGGCGTGCGGCCAGACCGCAAGGCACTGGAACTGGCGCAGCAGGAACACGTGGACATTCGTACGCACAACATCATCTACGAAGTCTCCGACGAGCTTAAGAAAGCCATGGAAGGGCTGCTCGAACCGGTGGTCACTGAAACCTACCTGGGCCGGGCGGAAGTGCGGAATACTTTCCGGGTCAAGGGCGCAGGCACGGTGGCAGGCTGCTACGTTGTTGATGGCATTCTCAAGCGTGACGCACAGGTCCGCGTGGTGCGCGACGGAGCGGTCATTTACACGTCAAAGCTCAGCTCGCTCAAGCGCTTCAAGGATGACGCGAGCGAAGTACGCACGGGATTTGAATGCGGCGCGGGCGTCGCCAATTTCAACGACGTCAAGGTCGGCGACATCCTCGAATGCTTCAGCGTCACTAAGATGAGCGCCGCGGAAGCTGCCGGGCAGGGCGGCGGGCCCGCCGGCAAGAAGTAGACCGCCAGGTTTTCCCCGGAGCCGTTCATGCCGGTCGGCTTACTCACCCTCGAGTTGCACATTCCGGACGCGCAATCGCTGAAGGACAAGCGGCAGGTTCTGCGCAGCCTGAAAGACAAGCTGCGGCGTGATTTCAATGTGGCAGTGGCGGAGCTGGAACATCACGATACCTGGCAGAGGTCGGTGGTGGGGGTCGTTACACTTTCAAACGAAGAGAAGCACGTGAAGGAAGTGCTGCAGAAAGTTTTGGACGAGGCCGACCGCATCCTCGGCTCTTTTTTGATCAATCAAGCGGTGGAAATTATTTAGGCAATGCTACAGGAACGCAGATGAGTCCAGCGAATCACCGACACGAACGCGTAGGTGAAGAGATCGCTCACGAAGTCAACGCCATGCTCGCGGGCGAGCTGAAAGACCCGCGTCTTGAGGGAAGTGTCGTCGCCAGTGAAGTCCGCGTGCAGCCGGATATGAAGCATGCACGAGTATTCATCAGCGTGAAAGGGACGAATAAAGAGCAATCCGATGCTATCAAGGCGCTGGATCATGCTTCCGGCTACATCCGGCGTGAATTGGTCGAGCGGCTGCAGCTCCGGCGCGTCCCTGAACTGCATTTCATGCTGGACATGTCGCAGGAATATGTCGAGCGCATTGAACAGCTTCTGAAGGAAATGAAGAAAGACAAGCCGTCCGCGTGGTGAGAATTTTCCGATGGCAGTCTTGAGTTTTCGGTTCAGAAAACAGGGAAGCTGCGCTGGTTGTTCTGTTCTGAGAAAGACCAACACGCGAAAACTCGTGCGAGGAAGCGAGCGAGATCTGTCAAGCCGCAGGCGCTCCTAGAGGCTGATAACCGAGTCGTTTGAGTTAAGAATTAAAGACTGAGAACTGACTACTGATCACTGATTCATGCCACGCCAGCCACAGCCGGCGCCGATTGACGGCGCGCTCGTCATCAACAAGCCGAAAGGGAAGACTTCACACGATGTCGTGGATGCCGTGCGACATCTGGCTGGTTTCCGCCAAATCGGGCATCTTGGCACGCTCGATCCGCTTGCGACAGGTGTTCTTGTGTTATTACTTGGGCGAGCCACGCGGCTGGTGCAGTTCTACGCGGGGCGGCGCAAGCGTTATTCAGCGGGATTTCGTTTCGGATTTGCCACGGATGCCTACGATTCCGACGGTGAAGCGCTGGGGCCGGACACTGCGCCGAAACTGGAGGCAGAAGTCCTCGAGAAATTTGCCGCGGGACGCCTCGGTCGATTCGAACAGATGCCCCCGTCTTTTTCCGCGAAAAAAGTTCAGGGACGGCCTGCCTATGAACTTGCCCGGAAGAAGCAGCCGGTCGAGCTGAAACCGGTGGAAGTCGAGATTTTCGAATACAGGCTGACAGAGATAGAAGGCAGCCTGGCTCGTTTCATCATCGAGTGTTCCTCCGGCACGTACATCCGTTCACTGGCGCACGAAATGGGGCAGAAGCTGGGGTGCGGAGCGCATCTCGCGGAAATCACCCGCACCGCGGTGGGAGAGTTTTCGCTGGAACAGGCCATCAAGCTGGAGGAGCTCGCGGAGGCCAAGCAAGCGGGGAAATTCGCGGACTGCGTCATCAAGCTGGAAAACCTGCTGCCGAATTTCCCGCGTGTCAATGTCTTGCCAGTGATTGAAAAACGCGTTCGCCATGGCACGAAATTCAATATTTCGCTGGCACAGTTGCGGCCTGGGCGCGCCGAGCTTCCTCCCGGCGCGACGACACAGCTCGATGGCGGCGAGCCGAAGCCGCCGCGGTTGCGTGTCTTCAACCAGCAGGAAAAGCTCATCGCCATCTCAGAAGCCGTGGTGCCCCGCACCTATCAACCCATCGTGGTGTTTGAACCCCTGCCGTAACGGGCTCGCGCCAGTGTGCAAACCTTTTTTCCAATTACATTGAATCTGCCTAATCGAGAAGTCGAACGGGAGTTCGCTTTAAAGTGAATTACAGCTGCGGCTGTGGCTGCTGGCGTGGCGGACCCGGCACAGCGGGAATTCCCGGACCGGCGTTTGCACGGCCACCGATATCTCCGCGGCCCGCGTAAATTGTGTGTGTGAGATGATCTGCCGCGCGTAATTTGTGCGGCGTGACTACGATGAGCAGCTCCGTATCCTGCAGCGAAGTGCTCCTCGCTCCGAAGGCATACCCCGCGCCCGGGATTTCCGCGAAGCCCGGCAAACCCGTAATGCTACGGGTGTCTTCCACATCGGTGAGGCCGCCGATCAAAGTCGGTTCCTCTTCCTTAACGCGAACGGTTTGTGTCAGGGTGCGATTTGAAAGGATGGGTATGCCATTGACGTTCGCTCCGGAGAGCGAGCGGATCTCGAATTCAAGTTGCAGCGTCACTTCATTGTTGGGATGCAGCGTGGGTGTGGCTTTTATTTTGACGCCGAGGTCGACGTATTCGGATGCCGGATAGGGCTGTTGCACGGCACTCGAGTTCCCCAGACTGGAGAAGAGATTGGCTGGGCTGAGAATGACAGTCACATCGCCCGCCGCGCCGGAGACATTGTTCGTAATCGCCACATCGGGGAAGCCCCCGCTTACCAAACTGCCCGCAAAAATGGCCGTCGGTGAACTCCCCGCGGGTCCTGCGGGCGGTTCGAAAGCCGAGGTGAAAAATCCAGCCGAAACTCCCAGGAACACGTCGAAAGTATTTGCGTCTGCACTTGTTACGGCGATGTCGGCGTGACCGTCCTGATTGAAATCAGCAATGGCGATGGCCGTGGGATTTGAGGGTGTTACGAGAGGTGAATTCGGCCCGGCAACAAACGTTCCGTCGCCGTTGTTCAGAAGGATGGTCACGGAACTATCCGTCCTATTAACAACGGCAAGATCGGCCGTGCCATTGCCGTCCAGATCCGCGGAAGCAATCGAAATGGGGAGTTTTCCCACAGTGATCGGGGAGCCGCTTACTTCCTTGAACGTGCCGTCCCCGACGCCTTGCAAAACGACAACACTGCCCGTTGTGGCTGCGGGGTTGGCAAGCGTCGGCTGATTGACAGTTGTAATGGCGAGATCCGGCTTGCCGTCAGCATTGAAATCAGCAACGGTCATCGCAATCGGACCGCTGACGCCGGTTGGAAGCGCAAAAGGAGAACCCGTCACCGGCGTGAATGTCGGGTTCTGAGTCTTGTCAACGCCGCCGAGGAAAACGGAAAAAGTGTTGTCCGTGAAATTGAGGACAGCAAAATCCTGAAACCCATCACCGTTGAAGTCCGCCGTAGCAATCGCACTTGGCCCAACGCCTGCGGGGATTGAAGTTGGCGGAGTCTTGAAGGTTCCATCCCCATTGCTGAAGAAAATGTTCACCGAGTTTGCGGCAGGATCAGGATCCGTAACGAGGAGGTCGTGAAATCCGCTCGAAGTGAGCACCGCGGAAGCAATGGCCGGTGGAATTGCAGGTGCTGCTGTGCGCGCCTTGCCCAATGAAATCGGTGAATTCACGGCCTGCGCAAACGTCCCTTGGCTGGCGCTCTGGTTCAAGTAAATTGTCAGAGAATTATCAATCTCATTCACGACCGCCAGATCGAGTAACCCGTTGTTTCCAAAATCGGCCGCTACCAGTCCCGTGGGGCCGACACCGGTTGGATAGGAAGTGCTTGGGAAAGGATTGCTGGATCCACCCGGGTTTGCCGTGAAGCCTGCGGTGCCCAGGCTGCTGGAGAGCAGGGAGAGCGTGATCGGGTACCGGTCTCCTACGAAAAATGTGGCGGGTTTACCGTCCTGTGCGCGCAAAAGGACTTGGCGTCCGCTTTGCACCAACGATAGCCCATCAGAAAAGTCCACCGCGGCTCCGGGCAGTGTCAACAGAAAGGTCGATTTGCCCCCTCCGACGGCGATGAGCGGAGGAATGAGCGAACTCACCGAGGTCGCTCCTCCGCTTGCCGATCCACCAAAGATTCCGGCGAGGAGCGTCTGAAGCGCGGAAAGATTATTCGCCTGGCTCAACTGGCTGAGGAGGTTGGGCGGAATGGTAAATAGTTGGGCTTTCGAGGGAGTCTCGATGCCGAGTTTCCGGGCTGTGTTTCGGTCAACCTCGAGCAGTTCAATCTCCAACATGACCTCGCCGCGGGCTCTTTCCAGCTGTTCAATCAGTTGCCCGGCGAGCGCTAGCCGCTCCGGTGAATCGCGCATGGTGATGGTACGGCTGGCGGAGTCGAGATCGATGTGCGTTCCTCCCGTCATGTCACGCAGGATGCGCAGAATCTCGGTCACATCCTCGGGGCCGGCGGCCGCGGCAAGAGGAAAGGTTTGCTCCGCCTCCAGGCCATATTGACGGCGCTTTTCCTGCGTGTCCGGCGCGACGAACATCAGCGTGGGATTCAGCGGGCGCCAGAACGTTCCGGTCTGTTCGGCGAGGAGCGAGACGGCAACATTAAAATCAACGTCGTCGACGCGCAGGTGCACGTTTCGCACGGTCAAGTCCGGGTCAAAGGTCGCCTTGATGCCAAACAGGTTCGACAGTTGTTCGTAGACGGTCTTGGTGTCCCCGCGCAGATTGATACTGCGCTTTCCGGCTTGGGCTTGCAGCCGGGGTAGCCCGGAGATCTCTGTTGGGGGTTTTGGACCCGGTGCACTCTCCATCCGCTTGAGTTGCCCCAGCCGTTCCGCAACGATGGTGTTCCCGGGATCAATTTGCATCGCCGCAGCCAATTCTTCGGTGGCCTCGTCAAAGTGCCCGATCAAAGCGTCGCGTTCCGCCGCTTCGACGTGGCTGCGGATGAGCTTGGAACGCAGTACCGCGGCACGCTCGACGATGTTTGCATCCTGCGGTGCATAGCGAGCCGCCTCTGCGTAAGCTTCCAGTGCCTCATCAAGGTGGCCGGCGGCTTCGGCTTTCTCACCCCGCTCAGCTGCTTTTTGCGCACGCTTGGAGTCTGGGTGCACTGCGGCGGCTTGGCCCTGCGCTGCCGCTCGTTGCGCAGGTGTCTGCGCGCAGCACAGCAGCACGGAGAGCAGCAGGGCGGAAATTTGTTGGAGGGTGCGCATGGGCAGGAGACAGGATAACCTATCCTGGTAAGAAGCAAATCGGACTAACTTGGTCCGGTTGACGGAAGTCCTTTCGTGAGGTAGACTTTAACTGTAGTTGCAAATCATTTACAACTGGAGTTTTCGTGCTTTCGGCTTTCCTGATTGCCCTTCGTGAGGGCGTTGAAGCTTCTCTCGTTGTCGGCATAATCCTCGTCTATCTTTCCCGCACTGGCCGGGAGCGCCTGGCGCGTTTCGTATGGTACGGAGTTGCGGCCGCCACGGCTCTCAGCCTGGCGGTAGCGGTTGCGCTGGAGCGTTGGCGCATCAGCGAAGACGGCTTCGAGGGGCTGATGCTCCTCGTGGCTTCCGTCTTCGTAGTTACGATGATCGTTTGGATGAACCGAGTTGCGCGCCACCTGAAAAAAGAGATCGAGCAAAAAGTAGAAGCTTATGCCGAACGCGCCGGAAGAGCCGCGGGCTGGGGCATCTTCCTCTTCGTATTTCTGATGGTTTTGCGCGAAGGCGCGGAGCTGGCGCTGATCTTGCGTGCCGTGGAGCTCTCCACCGAAGGCTTGCAAACCTGGATTGGCACGATTGCTGGTATCGCAGCTGCCGTCGCGGTCGGGCTATTCTTTTTCAAGGGCACGTTGCGCGTGCCGCTACATCGCTTCTTCGCGGTGACGAGCGTCATCCTGATGCTCGTCGCATTTCAACTGGCGCTCACAGGCATCCACGAATTGAGTGAGGCGCGCTGGCTGCCTTCCAGCAAGGCGGAAATGGCTATTCTCGGCCCTATTGTTCGCAATGAACTCTTTTTCTTCGTGTTTATTTTTGGCGCCGCGACGTTGTTGGTCCTGCGCGAATGGCAAGCAGCGTCGCATGCCAAGACCGTCAAAGAAACACTGAATGAGGCGGAGAAGCGCCTTCTCGAATCGCAGAGCCGCCGCCAGCGGCGCTGGATGGTCGCTGCGGCTACGGCCTCACTCACGGTGATACTCGTGCTCACTGCCGATTTCATTTACGCGCGCGCGAATTCCGCTCCGCCATCCACTCGCCCGATCGAAGCAGCCGGCGATATCGTACGCGTTCCCGTCAGCGAAGTTCAGGATGGCGCGCTGCACCTTTTCACCGTAAACGCAGGCGGCCAGTCCATGCGTTTCATGATCATCAAGAAGCCCAACGGTTGGGGAGTGGCGCTCGATGCCTGCCTCATTTGCGGCGCGGAAGGCTACCGCCAGGATGGCCAGAACGTCATATGCCGCCACTGTGCCTCGGCGATTTACATTCCCTCGATCGGCGATAAGGGCGGCTGCAATCCCATTGGTGTGGCTTCCCATCTGGATGGTGGGGATCTGGTGATAGATATTTCCGCCCTCGCTCAGGCGTCGAAGGAGATTCCTCAGTAGGGGCCCGATATATCGTGCCCCTACGGTCGCCACTAATCCCATGTTTCTGCGACTCGTTACCGATTCATTTGGGCGCCGTCCGCGCCGCAAGCTTCTGACCGGAGCGGCGCTGGCTCTCGGCATGGCTGTGGCCACCGCCGCACTGAGTGTTGCGCTTGATGTCGGCGACCGCCTGGCGAAGGAATTCCGCAGCCTGGGCGCGAATCTTCTGGTCACGCCGCAGGCCGATTCACTGCCGCTGGAAATTGGCGGCGTGGATTATCGTCCCGTGAATGCAGGTGCTTACCTTCCGGAAGCTGACTTAGGCAAGCTCAAAACGATTTTCTGGCACAACAACATTATGGGTTTCTCACCCATGCTAGAGGTTCCGGTAGTTGCCTCAGCAGCCCACGACCATGTTCCAATTGAGACCCCGGGTAACTTCACCCTCATCGGCACCTGGTCAGACAAAAATGTACTCATTCCGGACGGCACAACTTATAGGACTGGAATCGCCAAAACCAATCCCTGGTGGAATGTCGACGGGAAATGGTTTGGCGATTCCCATCAGTGCGTCCTGGGCTCCGCTTTTGCCAGGAGATTTGGATTGCACACTGGTGATCGCCTCAACGTTATGTCTAGGACCAGCGAAGGGCATGCCGTTGGACTTTCGCTCGCCATCGTGGGCGTCTTGAGTACAGGCGGACCGGAGGATAATGGCATCGTCGCATCGCTGGGCACGGCGCAGGCTCTCGCGGAGAAACCCGGTCAATACCGACGTCTCTATGTCAGCGCATTGACGAAGCCGGAAGATGCGTTCGCAAAGCGCGATCCCAAGACTTTCACCCCCAAGGAATACGACACGTGGTTCTGCACGCCCTATATTTCCTCAATCGCGTTTCAGATTCAGCAGGAATTGCCCGGAACCGATGTGCGCGTGATTCGCCGGGTTGCGGAAGGCGAAGGCCAAATCCTTACCCGCGTTCAAATGCTGCTGTGGCTGGTCACCGGCATGGCGTTGCTTGCCGCGGCACTGGCGGTGGGTGCGTCTTCGGCGGCTTCGGTGATCGAGCGGCGCACGGAAATCGGCCTGATGAAGGCGCTGGGCGCGGGTTCCGCAACCGTCGGGTTCCTGCTCGCTGCGGAGCAACTGCTGCTCGCCTTTGTGGGCGGTGGCACCGGCTACGCGCTGGGGATTATTCTGGCGCGCCTTCTTGGCGAAAAAATCTTTGGTGTTGCGCCTGAGCCAACGCTGCTTGTCTTTCTCGTGGTCATCGGTCTCGCTGCTGTGGTTACACTGCTCGGCAGCGCCATCCCTCTGCGTCGTGCTTCACTTTACGATCCGGCGCCCATTCTGAGAGGCGAGTGATGACCGACCTCGTCGCCACCAATCGAGCGATGTTCTGGCGTATCATCCGCCGCCTGCTCAGCGCGAACCGCGGCCGCCTCTTCGTCATGCTGCTGGCCCTTGGCGCTGGCGCCGCCGTCACCGCCGCTCTGCTGAATCTGCAAGTGGATGCGAAGCGCCGCCTGACCACCGAGTTCCGGGCCTTCGGGCCCAATGTGTTGATCACATCGGGAAACACACTAGATTCGTCTCATTCTGTTACGCTGTCTCAGGATATCGAGAAAGTTATACTGCAAATGGGTCTCGGCGCCCATGTCGGACCCTTCCTGTACATCTACGGAGACATATCCAGCGACAGTTCTAGCCGTGTCCCTGCGGTAGTCGTTGGAATGCTTCCTTTTTCATTTGATGCTCTGGAGCCCTCCTGGAAAATCGAGCCTCGCTTGGCGAAGGTGCGCCGGGGAGATTGTATGGTGGGAGCGGTGCTCGCTTCGCGTTTGCACTTCGTTGGCGAACGGGTGGTACACGTCTCCGTCGGAAGCAATGAACTCGATTGCACCGCCAATCGGACATTGTCCTCGGGTGGCGAAGAGGACAATCAAATCTTTATTGATTTATCTGTTGCTCAATCATTGGCAGCGTTGCCTAACCGAATCAGCCTAATCCAGCTCAGCGTCCCCGGCACCCTGCCGCAAGTCAGCGACTCCATCACTACTCTCCAGAAAAGATTTCCCGATGCCGACGTACGGCCGATTCGGCAATTCAGCGAGGGCGAAGCGAAGATATACAACAAGATCAGCGGATTGCTGACGGCCACCGTGGGAATCGTTCTGCTGCTCACCGCGCTCTGCGTGATGGCGGCGATGACTAACGTGGCAATGGAACGCAAAATGGACGTTGGCTTGATGAAAGCCATCGGCGGCGCCACCCGCCGCGTGCTGCGCCTCTTTTTGGTGGAAGCGGCCCTTTTGGGTTTTGCCGGTGGCTTGATTGGTGCTGCTGCGGGAATTTTTCTTTCCATCGGATTGGGCAAAGCAGTCTTTGGCGTAGCGGCGCGCCCGCGTCTGATTGTGTATCCTGTAGCAGTGGCGTTGACGATAGTTGTGGCAATTTTTAGCGCCTTTCCATTGCGGCGGCTGGCGACCATCCGCCCCGCATCGGTTTTCAGAGGTGAAGCGTGAGTTCCGTCGTTTCAGTAAAGCCGCTCATCGCGGCAAAGCAAGTGGTCATCGACCAGCTCATCAAGCAGTACGGCACGCTGCGCGCGCTCAGCGGCGTCAGCTTCGGCGTGAATTCCGGCGAATGGGTCGCGCTCATGGGGCCTTCCGGTTCAGGGAAAACCACGCTCATCAATATTCTCGGCGGGCTCGATACCCTCACTTCCGGCAGCGTCGTCGTTGATGGCGTCGATCTTTCGAAACTTAATGATGGCCAACTAGTTCGTTATCGCGCGGAAAAGGTCGGCTTTGTCTTCCAGCAGTTTCATCTCGTGCCGTATCTTACGGCGCTCGAAAACGTGATGCTCGCGCAGTATTTTCATAGCGTCACCGACGAAAAACAAGCCGAAGACGAGCTGAAGCGAGTG
>Ga0209698_10007754_pt1 | contig 11203 bp, 7 predicted proteins | sample LitLauG_LLR_2012_FD_187203 | JGI IMG/M metagenome (GOLD analysis project Ga0209698, IMG submission 187203) | Freshwater sediment microbial communities from Pennsylvania, USA - Little Laurel Run_MetaG_LLR_2012 (SPAdes) (version 2) | ecosystem: Environmental > Aquatic > Freshwater > Creek >... | reverse complement strand
GAATTTATACAGGGATTTCTTAGCGGACCCTGCCAGCATTGATCCTGAAATGAAGAAATTCTTTGAAGGGTTTGATTTTGCATTTTCGAATAATATCGCCAAGCCTACCGGCAACGGAGCCACGAACGGCCGTGTTGCTGCGGCCGAACAAGCGGCGACCGAGGCAGATACCTTTGACTGGATGCGGGAAATTCGTGTCTACCGGCTGATCCTTGGCTACCGCAACAAAGGACATCTAATTGCCAAAACCAATCCGATCCGGCCCCGCAAGGACCGTGGCGCCAACCTGGACCTCGGTTTTTTTGGCCTGAACGAAGGTGATCTGGACAAAACCTTTGAGGCGGGGAATTTAATTGGCCTGGGCGCCACAACCTTACGCAATATCCTGGCGCATCTGCAGGCTTGCTATGCCACCCATGTGGGAATCGAATTCAAATATATCAGTGATCAGCACAAAATAGACTGGATTACCAATGAAATGGAGCGCAAATTTATCCATCCCTTACCAATCGAAAAAAAGAAGCGCATCCTTCAGAAGCTGAATGAAGGGGTCATGTTTGAAAAGTTCTTGCACACCAAGTATGTGGGTCAAAAAAGATTTTCCCTGGAAGGGGGTGAGAGCACGATCCCGGCTTTAGACGAGATCATCAATGTGGCAGTGGACAACAATGTGCAGGAGGTGGTCATCGGTATGGCCCACCGCGGCAGGCTGAACGTGCTGGCCAATATTCTTGGCAAGACCTACGAGCAGATATTTACGGAATTTGAAGGCAATTCCATTCCCGACACCACCATGGGCAGCGGGGATGTGAAATATCACATGGGATACAGCAGTGAAGTGGAAACCGACACGGGCAAGAAAGTCTACCTGAAACTGGCGCCCAATCCGTCCCATTTGGAAGCGGTCGATCCGGTCGTCATTGGGTTCGCCAGGAGCAAAGCAGACGTAATCTATAACAGTGATTATGACAAGATATTACCGATATTAATACATGGAGATTCGTCGATTGCGGGCCAGGGTATCGTCTACGAGGTACTCCAGATGAGCGGCCTGCAGGGCTATTCCACCGGAGGCACCCTGCATTTTGTCATCAATAATCAAATCGGGTTCACTACCGATTTTGATGATGCCCGCACGTCCGACTACTGTACGTCGGTAGCTGCCATGGTCCAGGCGCCGGTGCTTCATGTCAACGGCGATGACGCCGAAGCGGTAGTAAAAGCAGCGCAGATTGCCACGCGGTACCGCCAGGATTTTAACAGCGATATTTTTATCGATATGGTCTGTTACCGCAAACACGGGCATAACGAGGGGGATGATCCAAAATTTACCCAGCCTGGCTTGTACGCCATCATCGAACAGCAGCCCAATCCACGTGAGGTGTACGTAAAATGGCTGATGAATCAGGGGGATGAGGCCACCGCAGAACTGGCCAAGGCCATGGAGAAAAAATTCTGGAGTGACCTCCAGGAACGCCTCGATGAAATTAAGCAGCATCCCCTGCCGTATAATTATCAGAAACCGGAACTTTGGTGGCAGAATTTGCGCAAGGCGACGCCGGCAGATTTTGATACGTCTCCCATTACGGCGATTCCACGCTCAGAAGTGGAAAAGCTGTTCAGGGCCATCATGAAAGTGCCGGAAGGATTCAAACCCCTGCGTAAGGTGGAAAAAATCCTGCAGGATAAGGTAAAACTCTATGAAGTCGATGGCAAGCTTGACTGGGCCACGGGGGAGTTACTTTCTTATGCCAGCATATTGCAGGATGGCAGAGATGTCCGTATGAGCGGCCAGGACGTAAAAAGAGGCACCTTTAGTCACCGGCACGCCATCTTAAGAGACGAAAACACCGATGAATTTTATAACCGCCTGAGTAAAGTGGCCGATAAACAGGGACACTTCCGGATTTACAATTCCCTGCTCAGCGAATATGCCGTGCTCGGCTTTGAATATGGATATTCCATGGCCAATCCTAATTCGCTGGTGATCTGGGAAGCGCAGTTTGGCGATTTTGCCAACGGGGCACAAACGATCATTGACCAGTTTATTTCGTGCTCCGAACAGAAGTGGAGAAGAATGAACGGGGTCGTGCTGCTACTGCCTCACGGCTACGAGGGCCAGGGACCGGAGCACAGCAGTGCAAGAATGGAAAGGTTTCTGCAAATGTGTGCCGAGCTTAATATTGTCGTGACCAATATTACTACTGCTGCAAATTTGTTTCATTGTTTCCGCCGGCAGATTACCTGGCCGTTCCGCAAGCCGCTTATTAATTTTTCCCCGAAGGCGAATTTACGCCACCCCGGGAGTTACAGCAACCTGGAAGAATTTACTTCCGGTGGCTTCCAGGAAGTGATCGATGACCGGTCGGTCAAAAATCCCGCAACCATTACAAAAGTTCTTTTTTGTTCCGGGAAGATCTATTTCGACCTTCTGGAAAAGAAAGACAAGGAAAAGCGTGAAGACGTGGCTATTGTGCGACTGGAACAATTGTATCCCTTACCGCTGAAACAAATCGAAAAGATTTACAAGAGATACAGCAAGGCGATCTGGTACTGGACACAGGAAGAACCCTTAAACATGGGTGCGGCCTCCTTTCTGCGGATGAATCTGACTTCCATCAATTATGGAGTGATCAGCCGGCCACCCAGTGCAGCAACGGCATCGGGATTTGCCAAGGTGCATGCCAAGGAACAGGAAGAGATTCTCAAAGCTGCGTTTTCCCTATGATATAAACTGCCCTTGACAATTTCTCATTTTACATTAGGTTTGTACCTCTTAAAAATATGACATGTCGATAGAAATAAAAGTGCCTTCGGTCGGTGAAAGCATCAGCGAAGTAACCCTCATCAAATGGATTAAAAAAGATGGAGATTGGGTCAATAGAGATGACGTCATTGCGGAATTGGAAAGTGAGAAGGCAACATTCGAAATCAATGCAGAAAAATCGGGGATCCTGCATACGATTGCCAAAGAAAATGACACGCTCAAAATCGGAGACATTGTTTCGAGCATTGATGACACGGCTTCCAAGCCCGAAGGAGTGACTCTGCCGGCTCCCGCTAAAGAGGCGTCGGTGTCCGCTGAGGCAGTGACCACCACGCCGGCAGCGCCCCCCGTTAAGTCGGATGCCCAGGCGCCCCCGGAGGTAAAGGCGACGCCAGTTGCTGCGGCTATGCTGGCTGACAAAAAGGTGGATGTAAAAAGTGTGATCCCCACGGGTTCCAATGGACGCATATTGAAACACGATGTGCTGGAAGCGCTCACGCACCCCGGCAGGCCGGTGGGGCAGGAACTGTATGGTCGCTCCGAAAGGGCCGAACGGATGAGCAATCTCCGCAGGACGATCAGCCGCCGCCTGGTAGAGGCAAAAAATACAACGGCCATGCTCACCACTTTCAATGAGGTGGATATGAGCGCCGTGATGGAACTGAGAGCCAAATATAAAGAAGTGTTCAAAAAACAGCATGAGGTGAACCTGGGCTTTATGAGCTTCTTTACAAAGGCCTGCTGTTTTGCACTGGCAGAATGGCCCGCCGTAAATGCCTCCATTGACGGCGATAATATCCTCTTCCATGACTATTGCGATATATCCATTGCCGTGTCTTCCCCCAAGGGGTTGGTGGTGCCGGTCATCAGAAATGCAGAAAGCCTCAGCATGGCCGACATTGAAAAAGAAGTCGTGGTGCTGGCAACAAAGGCAAAAGAAAGCAAGCTTACCATCGAAGAAATGACGGGGGGCACTTTCACGATCACCAACGGAGGGATATTCGGGTCTCTGATGAGTACGCCCATCATCAATATTCCGCAGAGCGCCATATTAGGCATGCATAATATTGTGGAGCGTCCTATTGCTGTAAAAGGACAGGTCGTCATCAAACCGATGATGTACCTGGCGGTAAGCTATGACCACCGGATCATCGACGGGCGTGAATCGGTCAGTTTTCTGGTCCGCGTGAAAGAATTGCTGGAAAATCCCGCGCAGCTGCTTTTTGGCAAGGACCCGATAAAAGCGCTGCTGGAGCTGTAATCACCTCAATTGTAAATGAAGCCGGATGCATAACGGTGAAACGCCACCTTCCGCAGATCGTGAGAATTATTTTCAAAAATACCTTCAATATGCCTCATTCCTTCTTTCCTCCTATAAGGGGCGTGAACCTTTTCACCTGTATTTGAAAAAATATTTTTCCCGTCACCGAAAACACGGTTCCAAAGACCGCAAGATGATCACTGCTTTGTGCTATAATTATTTTCGGTTAGGCGCTGGGGTGATTGGGGAGGGCGATCCGGAACAGTCATTTTTGCTCGCTGTGTACCTTTGCGAAAATGTATATTCACCGTTACTGGCATTTTTTAAGCCCGAATGGAGTGCATCCATTGACGCGCTGTTGCCGCAGAAAATAAGCACCGTTCGCGGTCAGTTTGACGGGGAGCATATTTTCCCGTTTAACGACGAGCTCAGCGGCCAAATCAATATCCAAGGTTTCAATAATTCTTTTTTGCTGCAACCTAAAGTTTTCATCCGGGTCCGACCGGGCTATCAGGCGCAGGTGACCGCTCAACTGAAAGATGCTTCGATTGTATTTGACCAATTACCGCAGGGATGTATTGCTGTAAAAAACAACCAGAAAATTGATACGGTTGTGGAATTGGATACACAGGCAGTTGTTCAGGACTACAATTCTCAAAGGACGCTGGATTTCCTCCGGCCGATTTTCGACGCCGGGGGATCCGAAAAGTCCGTGTGGGATGCTTGCGCCGGCAGCGGCGGAAAATCAATTCTCGCCTTTGACCAATTCCGCAATGTACTACTAACGGTAACAGATATCCGAAAAAATATACTCGAAAATTTAAAAAAACGCTTTGAAAAAGCGGGCCTTTCAAAGTACCATCTGGCAGTGGCCGACCTCGAAAAAACTTCGGGTAGCGTCCCCGGCGATTTTGAGGTGATCATCGCCGACGTACCCTGCTCGGGCTCCGGCACCTGGAGCCGGACACCGGAACAATTACGGTTTTTCAAGAGGGGCGATATCAAAAAGTACGCGACGCTGCAAAGAAGGATTGTCGGAAATGCCGTAAGAAGCCTGAAAGACAAAGGGTATTTATTATACATCACCTGTTCGGTGTTCAGGAAGGAAAACGAGGAAAATATCGCTTTTTTTCAGCAGGCCCTCCCGCTCAAATTACTACAGGCTGACTATTTGAAGGGATACGACCTGCAGGCAGATACGCTTTTCGCAGCCTTGTTTGTCAGTCAAAAATGATCATTGTACCAACAGGGGGATGCTTTTAAAATGGGTGCCGTCGAAAAAAGTCAGGGTATATACTCCGGTTTGCAGTGGCTGCAGATGGTTGAAGGAAAGGATTTGGCGCTGCCCTGCCTGCAGGGAAAATTGCCGGGTGAAATACAGCCTTCCGGAAAGGTCAAATAATTTAAAGGTGGCGTTTGCCGACAAGGGTGGATTTATAGCCACGCTGAAATCGGTGTGAAATGGATTGGGGAAGACTTTGATCCAGCTGTTGGCTAAAATCGTCGTGATATTACGCAACGAACGCTGCTGGCTTAAATCATTGTACGCCGCTTGAAAATCCGGCAGCCCGTATCCGATCCGGTTATCAGGGGCGGGGAAAATGCTGCTGCTCTTTTCAACAGCCTGGATGATCTCCTTGTTGGAAAATTCGGGAAATGCCTGCCAGAGGCAGGTGATAAGCCCAGCCATATTGGGCGTCGCAAAAGAAGTACCATTGCCAAAGCCGACAGTTCCGATCGTAGTCTGTAGTGCGGTTCCCACGCCGACGGAGGCGACTTCCGGTTTGACGCGGCCATCGCTGGAAGGGCCATAACTGCTAAAAGTGCCCACAACACCCGAAGTGCTTACCGCACCGACAGCCACAATGCTATCGGCGTCTGCAGGCGTGGTGATATAATGCCAAGATACATTGCCTGCGTTGCCGGCAGCCACTACCACAATGATTCCTTTTTTGGCCGCAAGACCTGCCGCTTTTGCAGCGATCGTGGTATGACCATTCATATCGGCGTACGTGTGGTCAAAGTAGGGGTTGTCAAACTGGCTGTAACCCAGTGATGTGGAGATGACGTCGACGCCCATGCTGTCGGCTCTTTCGGCCGCTGCCGTCCAGTATTGTTCTTCTACCGGTGATTCGCTGTAGACGTCTTCACTCACATATAAGTAATAATTGGCCTTTGGACACGTGCCTACGAGCTGCCCCGGCAAGTTGGAAGCCATAATGGAAAAACATTCCATGCCATGATAATAACCTTCGTTGACGCTGGGGTTCCGCGCGACAAAATCATAGGTGTCCTTGACCTGGTTATTGCTCAACACACTGTCGAACGCCGGGAGGCTCAGGTAATGGTAAAATCCGGCATCGAGAATAGCAATAGACATTCCTTCCCCATGAAAGCCCAGATTATGCAGGTATTCGCCATTATGGATATGAATTTGGGGGTAGGATTTTCCGTAATTATAAAAATCCTGTATGCCGGTTACACCGTTGATGGTCGATACCGAATCCACGTGCTCGGTAAACTGATTGTTGTGAGCGTTCCCGATCCCGACGGGCCTCATGATGGGCTGGGCAGTGATCACAAAGGGGAAACTATTGATTTTTGCCAATGCAGTGGAATCCGTAGTGGCAATGCATACCTGGTTCAGCCACCTGGAAGTATCCCGAACGATAACGGCGCCGGCTAACCGAACGCTATCGATGTAGCGGGGAGTGACCGGCAGGTCGGTCGAGTCAATGGCAATATGTTGGCGGAGTCTCCTGGAAATTGACTTTTGCGACAGATAGGCCGATGGGTTACCGAGGGTGTATGGGGTGCCCGCCTTATCTGTAAAGCGTATCACATATTTGGTGAACTGCGCGATGCCAGGAGCCGAAAAGGCCACTGCAAAAAATAATAGGGTAAAAGCTTTTTTCATATGGATTTTGACGCTGGTGGCACCTGCCGGAGGAAGTTACAACCATGGAAAGCCTTCCTGCCGCTAATTGTGGTCCAGAATGCTGAGTTTGACACCATAACCTACATAATAACCGGGAACACCCGTCACGCCGCCCTGGTATTCCCAATGCAAAAATTCACGGTAGATCAATCCGATTCCTTTACCATATTTTTCTACCGAAAATGTTTTTTCCGCATACTGGGTTCCGGGAATGGAAGGATCCTGCCCTAAAAATTCGTCGCGTTCATCGACTTTGACGGTGCTGTCAACCGACACCGAGTTGATCTTAAGGGGCACATCCAAACTGTCGTACACATAATCCCAACTGTCCAGGTATTGCACTTCGGAATTAATAGAATAAGTGTCAATATAGGTATTGCCCGGCCAGGAGAAACCTTCTTTTAACGGCGCAGCCAGCTTAAGGTACCTCAAATTATTTTCGACATATTCAATGGTTTTACCCGTAGACAGTGCGAAAAAAGTGTTGTTGGGCGTCCACGCCTGCGTAGAATCCTTGCGAATGAACCGGAAGATGCGGTAGCCCAGCCGGCCAAGGTTGTCTGTAATTTGAGAATCCACCCGGTCCTGCACCTGGTAGCTGACGATGGTATCTTCCATGCCGAAATTGATGAACAGGGTCGAGTCGAGGGCGTAGGTAACGTATTTTCCTGTCTGGAGCGGAAAATAATCATTGACTGATTCGGAAGTGTAGGTGAAATTTTCCTTCTTGCACGACATACAGAAAAGGCACATTACACACATTCCAATAAAGTACTTAGCCATGTCAGGTGATTAAAATATTGCATTAAACTTAAAGAAACATTCCAAAAAATGCGGATGAAAGCCCTGTTTCCCTAAACGGTTCTTTGAATAATTCCTCCGCCGATCACATCGTCACCTTCGTAAAAAACGGCGCTTTGCCCCGGTGCGACACTTTTCACATCCTCATAGAAACGGACGTTCACCCCCTTTTCGTATAAAAAGAGGGTGGAAAGGGCCCCAATATCTTTGTACCTGATTTTGGTTATAGCTTCCGTTCCATCGGGCACGCCGTCGTATTTGATCCAGTTGACACCGGCCACCTTCATTTCAGTTTGGCTGAGGTCGGCTGCATCACCTAGCACCACCGTATTTGTTTCGGGAAAAATGGCCGTGACAAAGGCGGGTTTTCCCAGCGCAATATCCAGACCTTTGCGTTGCCCGATGGTATAAAACGGATACCCCTTATGGGGTCCCAGGATATTTCCCGACCGATCTACAAAAAAGCCGCCGGATAATTTCTCTTCCAGCCCGGGAATCTTTCTTTTCAGGAATCCCCGGTAGTCATTGTCTGGAACAAAACAAATTTCATAACTCTCATTTTTGCGGGCCAGCTCCGGGTAGCCGAAATCATGGGCCAGCTGGCGAATCGCAGTTTTTCTGAAAGTGCCCAGCGGCAGCAACGTCCGGCGCAGCAGGTCTTGCTGGAGTCCCCAAAGCACATAGCTCTGGTCCTTGGTATCATCTATTCCTTTACGGATAAAATACCGGCCGTTGCTGTGCTGGTGAATCTGTGCATAGTGGCCCGTAGCGATAAAGTCGCATCCCAGTGCATCGGCCCTTTTGAGCAGCGCCCGCCATTTGATGTGCGTATTACACATGACACATGGATTAGGTGTGCGGCCTGCGATATATTCTTCTACAAAATTGTCGACGACAAAATCGCCAAATTCTTCCCGGATGTCTAAAATAAAATGCGGGAAACCATGCTGCACGGCGGCAGCCCGGGCGTCATTGAAACTATCCAGGTTGCAGCAACCGGTTTCCTTGCTGCCAGCACCGCTGCTGGTGGCATAATCCCATGTTTTCATTGTAATTCCGATCACCTCGTACCCCTCGTGATGCAACATGAGGGCGGCCACCGTGCTGTCAATTCCGCCACTCATGGCCATAAGAACTTTACCTTTCTTGCTCATTTTTTCTTTTCTGACCTGCAAAGATAGGACAGTTTGGCGTTGCTGTCGCTGGGCTCCCCCAGCCGCGGAAGAATAGGGCTCCAAAAACGGGGCTCTGGCGCCGCATCAGGAGGGCCGCGACTTGCGGCCCCCTCCAGACCGGCAATCCACATGTTTTCCTCAAAATGACGGCCCGTTCAAAAATCCTGCCCGAGACTAATTAACTTGCGCCCATGAAGCCATATCTCACACTCCTGGAAAAAATTATCCAGGAAGGCGCCGACAAGAGTGATCGGACCGGTACGGGTACCCGCAGCCTGTTTGGCTACCAAATGCGTTTTGACCTGCGCCAGGGATTTCCGCTGTTGACCACCAAGAAGCTGCACCTGAAAAGTATTATTTATGAATTGCTCTGGTTTCTGAAGGGAGACACGAATGTCCAATATTTACAAGCCCATGGGGTAAAAATATGGGATGAATGGGCAGACATCCACGGTGATTTGGGACCGGTATATGGAAAACAATGGCGCAGCTGGCAGGGTGCAGACGGGAGGACCACCGACCAGGTCAGGGATGTCATTGACCAGTTAAAGAAAAATCCTGACAGCCGCCGGATGATTATCAGTGCATGGAATGTCGCTGACCTGCCGGCCATGCATTTAATGCCCTGTCATTGCCTGTTCCAATTTTATACGACGCCTGCGCAGTCTCCCGGCGGGCGGAGAAAATTGTCATGCCAGCTGTATCAGCGGAGTGCGGACGTTTTTTTGGGCGTACCGTTCAATATCGCTTCCTATGCGTTACTGACCATGATGGTCGCCCAGGTCTGCGACATGGAGCCGGGAGATTTTGTGCATTCTTTTGGAGACGTGCATTTATATAATAATCATTTTGACCAGGCTGCCCTCCAGTTAACAAGATTGCCCTACGAGCTGCCGGAAATTAAGATCAACCCGGACGTGAAGGATATATTTTCATTCAATTTCGCGGATTTCGAATTGGTCAATTACCAGAGCCATCCGCCCATTAAAGCACCCGTCGCAGTTTAATTCCAATGTCTCATGAACTCAGATACCCCACCCGTTGTTTTATCACATATCGTTGCGGCAGCGGAAAATAATGTCATCGGGGCCCAGGGGCAATTGCCCTGGCACCTCCCCAACGACTTTAAATATTTTAAGAACAAAACCTGGGGAATGCCAGTCATCATGGGCAGAAAGAGTTACGAGTCACTGAAGCAGTCCCTGCCGGGGAGGATCAATATAGTGATCTCCGCCCGAAGCGATTTCATGCCCTCCGATGCCTTAGTGGCGCATAACATTCCGGCAGCCATAGCTATTGCCAAGGAAAGTGACGCCCGCGAGATTTTTATCATTGGCGGAGGGGAGGTATTTAGGCAGTCCATGGATTTGGTTTCCAGGATTTACCTGACGCGGGTACATGGCAGCGTTGCCGGTGATACCTATTATCCGGCCATCGATGAAAACAAATGGGCGCTGACCAGCCAGCAGGCTTTTCCAGCGGACGAAAAAAATGATTACGCCTACACTTTCCAGGTATGGGAGAAAAAAGAGGGTAGCTTTTAAACGATCAAGATGTATTCTTCTTTCCAGCTCGCTCGAAAATACGCTGCCTATATCCTTGGAGCCCTCAACGGCAAGGGTCATGGCGTACATTCTCCCTTTGTTTTTGATTTCATCACTCATGTCTTAAATGACCGTACCCGGTACCCATTTTTTGACACTATCGAAGGCCTGCGTGCAAGGCTGCGCCAGGATACGCAGGTCATAGAAGTGGAGGATTTGGGTGCCGGATCGGCAACAAGTTCCTCCCGGCACAGGTACGTCCGTGAAATTGCGCATTCCTCGCTGAAAAATAAGAAATTCGCCCAGCTCCTGTACCGGATCGTCCGTTACTACGAGCCACGCACGATCGTCGAATTAGGCACTTCATTGGGCACCACGTCCTGCTACCTGGCTGCCGCCAACCCCGCGGCTGTCGTGCACACCCTGGAAGGTTCCGGCACCATTGCAGACATGGCCAGGGTCAATTTCCAGAAGATCGGATTAGACAACCTGCAGCTGACGGTAGGAAATTTTGACGAAACTTTGCCGCGCGTGCTGGCTGGCCTGCAGACCGTTGATCTTGCTTTTATTGACGGCAATCACCGGCGGGATCCGACCCTCGCCTATTTTTCCGCCTTAAAGGCACGATCGGGGCCCTCATCAATATTGATTTTTGACGACATTCACTGGAGTGAAGAAATGGAGGAAGCGTGGAAAAAGGTGCAAGGCCATGGGTCG
>Ga0209698_10007753_pt1 | contig 11203 bp, 8 predicted proteins | sample LitLauG_LLR_2012_FD_187203 | JGI IMG/M metagenome (GOLD analysis project Ga0209698, IMG submission 187203) | Freshwater sediment microbial communities from Pennsylvania, USA - Little Laurel Run_MetaG_LLR_2012 (SPAdes) (version 2) | ecosystem: Environmental > Aquatic > Freshwater > Creek >... | reverse complement strand
AATCGTAATGTTGGTGCGCTCTTTCCGCGCCGTGTTCAGAAAGGAATCCTGGATGTTCTGTGCCGGCTTGTTGCTTTCCATGCCGATCTCCTTCTTGCCCGTGATGGAACGAAGCAGCGCTGCAAATCGTTCAGTTGGTGCAAACGGGCCCGGAACTTCAGCAAAAAGCGGCGCGCCGGGCCGACCAGTTCGCGGAGGTCCCGCGACAAACCTATGAACTAACCATACGGCGTTCCCTTCGGCTTTTCAAGCTGCGCCAGGCAGTGCCCAGCGGTTGGTTTCTCCGCGAACTCTGCGGAAGTTTCCCGCGTCCTCCGCGGTCAAAGGCTTTTACTCCCGCAATGGCAACCTTAAGGTTGCCTCCATCTCAAGACATTGGAGCTTTTCCGGCTTGACATCCGCCCGCCCCACCCCGCAAACTTCCCCGCAATCCCGGAGGAGCCACATGCACACGTTCTGCCTGTCCGCCCTGGTCGCGCCCACCCACAGCGGTACAGAAGCTCTGGCGTTTCTGCTGCGCTGGGTCCACTTCCTGGCCGGCATCACCTGGGTTGGCCTGCTCTATTTCTTCAACCTGGTCAACGTGCCGTTCATGAAACAGGTCGACGCCAGTTGGAAGCCCCAAATCTTCGAGCACCTGACCCTGCCCGCGCTCAACCTGTTCCGCTGGAGCTCGCTGGTGACCGTCTTTGTCGGCTTCTGGTACTGGGGACAGGTCCTGGTCGGCCCGGCCGCCAATCGCATGGGCGTCGGCGGAGGCCCCACCATCGGCCTGTTCCTCGCGCTCTGGATCGGCGCGTCGATGGTTCTCTACTTCGTCATCTCAAAGACGCCACCGGGCTATGTGGTGGGGGCCGTGACCGCGGTCCTGGTCATCGCCGCAGGCTGGGCCTTCCTGCGCTTCACGCCGGTCGGGCAGGACGACAATCACATCCTCTGCATCGGCATCGGCGGCGGCATCGGCTTCGTCATGCTGTTCAACGTCTGGGGAATTATCTGGAAGAACAACAAGCAGATCATCCGAGGCACCCTCGCCGGCAATCCCCCAGCCAACGCCGCCGTCCTGGCGCGCCAGGCCTTCCTGGCTTCACGCGCGAACCTGTTCCTGTCGGTGCCCCTGCTGTTCTTCATGGCCGCCGCCAGCCACTATGGACTGTTCGGGAACTGAGGAGACGGAGGACGTAACTCGGGACCCACAGCCCACTAGCCGATGGCTAGCGCGCCTTGCCTTCCATCTCTGCCAGTTCCTTGCGGATCGCGTCGGACCGCGCTCCGGTCGGCTCTTCCTGCAGCAGGGTCTTAAACTCGGCGATCGCATCCGGGGCCCGGTTTTCGCGCTGGTAGGCCCGAGCCGCGATGTAATGTACAGTCGCAAACGACGCATGTGGCATGGCATGTACGCGGCGCGCGGTTTCGATGGCCGCATCGTAATGCTTGTCCAGAAGCTGGGTCCGGCAGAGCAGGGTCAGGGTCTCGACGTTTGAGGGATCGATGGCGATCGCCTTGGCGTACAGATCCTCCGCGGCCTCGAACTTCTGATCTCCCTCTTCCATATGGGCCAGGTTTACGTAGGCAGGGGCGAAGTGGTCATCGACGCTGATGGCCTTCAGCAGCGCCTCCCGGGCGCCGCTGCGGTTTCCCAGTCGCGACTGCGCCGCCGCCAGGTTGTTGTAGGCTTCGGCGTAATCCGGATAAATCTTGATCGCCTGATTCAGCCGATCGGACGCCCCTGCCCAGTCTGACTTTGCCATGAGCTGGGTAGCATCGTCCAGCTTGCCCTTGGCATCGCGGGGGACCTTCAGTTGCTTCGCCGACACTGATGGCGCTCCAGGTTTGCCTCGGCTCGCGCCTTCCCCGATGCGCTGCACCGTCACCGTAACCGTCTGTGTGCCGACCCGGCCTTCCATTTCGAAGATGCCGCTGTCCGCGTCCTGGATACCCTCTCCGGTCACCACGACGTGATAGTCGCCACCGCCCACGTTAATAAACGAGATCTCGCCGCGATCATTGGTGAAATCTTCCTCTAGCGCGTTGTTGCTGGCGCTGCCCATCAACTGCACGCGGGCGTGGGCCGTAAACGCATGGTCATTCGCGTAAGACACAACCACTCTCAGAGTTTGGGCCGAAGCAGAGCACGACAGCAGGAGAACTATGGTGAGGAGAAGTCGGCGAGAGGTCACGGCGGCCATCCTTAGGAAACGAGGCCTGTGGAACAAAAGAACTACGGCGGTCTCCGAGGAGACCGCCGCACAAGAACGACAGCTGACCAACTTAGAACGTCAGCTTCGCGTTGACCTGCAGAATACGGCCGTTCAGAGGCACTCCGAAGAACGCCCCGTACGGGTTGGTGTTGGTCCCGATCGTGGAGAAGATCTTACCGAACGAGCCGCTTCTGATGCTGTTGACCGGCAGATCGAAATTCTGGTGGTTGAGAATGTCGAAGGCCGTTGCGCCCACCGCAAAGCCGAAGCGCTCACCGATCTTGAAAGTCTTCAGAAGCGAGAGATCGGTATTGAAAAACCCGGGTCCGCGTAAAGAGTTTCGCGAGTTCCCGAAGTCATTTGCACCGACGTTAAAGTCGGCGATATTAGCGCAAGGATTGCCTCCAATACCGGCGCCAGCCTGGGCAGCTCCTTCACCGCACGAGTGAGAGATGACACTCCCATTCACGAACGTCGCCAACGGAGTTGTGGTCCGAATACCGCCGACCGCAGTCACGAAGGAGAAGTAGGAGCGCTTCAGGGTATCAACCGGGCTCCACGGAAGGCCGGTATGGTAGAAGAGAGTCCCGCCGATCGTCCAGCCGCCCACGACTCGGTTCATCAACGAACTCGACCAGTTGGAGGGCGTTTGATACACGTAGTTCATGTTGAAGTTCTGACGAATGTCGTAGTCAGAGTTGCCATAGCCGCTCCCTCCTGGAAGGGGAGAGGCCTGAATGCGTAAGCTGACCAGAGTGTTGGCGACAAACGGCTCAAGACAGTTGTTGGAGCACGTGTCGCGACCATGGCCCCAGGTGTAATTGGCCTGTCCAGAGAAGCCCTTAGTCGGCTTCATTTTGAAGCTGGCGGTTATCCCGTTATAGCTGGAGAAGCCATTGTTAGTGAGGTTGGAAATTTCATTAAAACGCGGGTCGGTCTGGGTTGGTCCGATCAGGCCGCCGAAAGTGTTCCCTGGTCCCGGGCACGAGACGCAGTAGATGCCGGGCCACGTGTTCACGGTCATGAGGTCGTAACCGTGGTTTCCGGCATAGTTCACTCCAACGCTGTACCGGCTGCCCAACTGGCGCTGCACTTCCAGGTTCCATTCCGCAAACTTGGGGTTCAAGAGTTTGGGGCCGATTGTGTAGTAGTTTGGTCCGCTGCCCTGTCCTCCGAGACCCGCAACCGTCAGGCCAGAAGCAAACTGGCTCTGGAATGTAGCATTGGCCGCAGCGGCGCTGTCGAAGACGTTGTTTGGCGCCCCAGGAGCCAGCGACTGCCCATCTATTCCAGACGAGCCGAAACTAGCTACAGAAGGAGCGTTGGTGAGCGAGCGATCGACCGCCACAGCGGGGAACTCGTCATCGAAAATTCCGAATCCGCCGCGAACCACAGTGGTCGGAGTCATGCTATAGGCAAACCCAAACCGGGGAGAGAAAACCGCCTTCTCCACGTCCGGGAAGGCGGTTTTAAGCCCGGTCGAAATCGTCTGATTATACGGCGTATTTATATCATGGTTGATCGTGTCAAACGGCGCGTTCATGCGGGTAAAGCACGCCGAGCAACTCGGATTGGCGGTACGATCCACGCGTACGCCAAGTGTCAGGTTCAGCTTGTTGGTTACCTTCCACTGGTCCTGGAAATAGAGCCCGACGTTGTACAACTTGACCCTCACCGCGCCGAGACTTGAGAAGTTCGCGCTGTAACCCGAACCGCCAGTCCCGTTAGCCGTCAGGGTAAGGCCATTTACGAACTCGCTGGTCGAATTGATGCCCAGCGTTCCGCTGGTTCCGGCTAGGGCTGCATAATCGCTGACCAGGTTACGCCGGAAGTCAGCACCAATCTTGAGGTTGTGACCGCCGATCACCTTCGAGAAATTGTCCCGAATCTGGTACTGGGTCACAATGCGCCCCTGCGGATACGCATTGTCGGCTCCGCCCAGGGTCGTGAAAGTCGAAGCTGTTCCCCCGAAAGCAAGGGTCGTAGGGAACTTGGCGATCGCGGCACTGAAGCTGGGTGGACCAAAAATCGCCTGGTACCAAGCTCCAGAGATGATCAGGTTATTCACTGTCGTGCCGTTGAAGGTATGTGTTTCAGTGATCTGACCGTTGTACTCCGGCTGGATGCTCGTCGCATTGAAGACCGAGTTGATCGGGTCAGTTCCGGTAGCCTGAACTCCGCGATCCATTTGGTAACGGCCCTTCAGGTGGTCTTTGGAATTTATGTCATAGTCGATCGAGCCAGCGAAAATCCACTCCGTAATCAGGTTGTTAGAGTTGCTGGTGTACAGCGCCGAACATGGAGCTCCTGGGATCGGAGCTGCACCCGTACCGAGATTCCCGAAACCCGCAGCAATTGACTGTGGGTTCGTGTATGTTCCAGTGCCATCGTAGTCGTTGCTGAAGTCACCACAACCGATATTAGGGTCGGTCGCTTGGGTCGTCGGCACCGCAGCCGCAGATCCGGGTGCTCCCGCATACAAGCTAAAGATGTTCTGGTAGAACGGTAACTCAGCCGCAGGAACCTGGGTGAGAACATAGTTAGCAAACGCCGCGGTGGGAACCGTAACCGGCCCCGATACGCCGGGAAGGATCATGCGCAGGTCTTCAAAGTCCGCAAAGAAAAAGAGCTTGTTCTTAACGATCGGCCCGCCCGCCGAAAGCGCAAATGTGTTGTTCACCGCATGGGGGCGAGGTTGACCAAACGCATTGCCGTACCAATCGTTGGCATTCAGGGCCGTGCCGTTATAACCATAAGTCGCGTTGCCATGGAACGAGTTGGTTCCAGATTTGGTGGCGGCGTTCAACTGCGCCGCAGCCTGCCGGCCATAGTCCGCCGTGTACCCGTTCTCAACAACAGTCACTTCCGACAATTCGTTCGAGCCGAGCGTCAGGTTGCTGGCGCCCGAGTTGTTCAGGTTCAGGTACGGGTCCATGTAGTCGTTGCCGTTGACCGTGAACAGGTTCGAGGTGCTGGGCAGGCCGTTGGCCGAGAAGTTGCCGTAGCCCGCGCCGTTGCTCACCACTACTCCGGGAGCGGTGTAGGCGTACGAGGTTATGTCGCCACCAGGCGCCGGAAGCGCCTTCAGTTGCATTTCGTCGTAGGTCGTCGAGGTGTCGCCGTTCTCCGTCTGCACCAGGGGAGCTGCGCCGGTGACCTCAATGACCTCGCCCGCCGCGCCCAGTTCCAGCTTCATGTTGGCGCTGATCACCTGGCCGACCCCTACCGTGACCGTCTCGGACGTCGACTTGAATCCTTTCGCGGCGATTCGCACCCTATACTCGCCAGGACGCAGGAACGAGAAACGATAGAGACCAGTAGCATTTGTCGTCGCGTTTTGTACCGAGCCTTCAGCGGAGCTGGTGCAACTCACCGCCGCACCCTGGACCACGGCGCCTGTTGCGTCCGTCACAGTACCGGTAATGTCGCCCGTTGCGACCGTCTGGCCAAATGCCTGCGCGGCGAACAAACCGGCCAGCGCTACCACTACCAGCCACTGCGCTCTAAATCGATTCTTCATGGAATTCTCTCTCCTCGACTACCACAATCGTTGCCAGACATACCACTGGCGCACATCTGCTATCGCAACTGCTTGCCCATATCCAGACAATTGTTAAGAGTCGTATTATCAACATCATAACAAGTCGTCCCAGACATAAATTTACAACAATCAGTATCAAACAGAGCAAGGTTCATATGGATTTCGGTATAACAGCTCTATGGCCGGACAGTGGCCGGACGATGATTTTGTTGCAGCGTTTCGTTTCAGGCACCAGGTCGTAGTGACCGACTTGGGGCACTGATTGAACCGCTCCCAAGAGGGGCGCTACCCGCCTGCTAGAATCGGGGGCGGTGCCATCCTCACCCACCCAAACGGTAGTCGCCGCCGCGACCTTCGTCCCCATGCTCGACCTCGCACGCCAGTATGAGCAGATTCGCGCCGAAGTGCTCGCGGCCGTTGGGCGCGTCTGCGAGTCGCAGCATTACATTCTTGGCGCCGAGGTCGAGGCCTTCGAGCGCGAGATCGCCGCTTACTGCGGAGTGAAGCATGCCGTCGGCTGTTCCTCGGGCACCGACGCGCTATGGCTCGCGCTGGTCGCCGCCGGCGTCCAACCCGGCGACTGTGTGCTCACCACGCCATTCAGTTTCTTTGCCTCATCCAGCGCCATCGTGCGCGCCGGGGCGCGGCCCATTTTTGCCGACATCGATCCGGTCACTTTCAACCTCAGCCCGGCAAGCGCCGAACAAGCCCTGCGCTCGGCCGACCGCCGCGTGCGCGCGGTCTTGCCCGTCCATCTCTACGGCCAGTGCGCCGACATGGCCGCCCTTCAGTCCCTCTGCGAACAGCACGGCCTGGCGCTCATCGAAGATGCGGCGCAGGCCATTGGCGCGTCGTTCGGCACGCCGCAGAAGAATCGCCGCGCCGGCGCGATGGGAGCGGCCGCCGCTTTCAGCTTTTATCCCACCAAGAATCTCAGCGCCACCGGCGACGCCGGGCTCGTCACCACCGACGACGATGCCCTGGCCGCGCACCTGCGCCAACTGCGCAATCACGGCAGCCCGCGCCGGTACGTACACGAAGAGTTCGGATGGAACTGCCGCCTCGACGCCATCCAGGCCGCCGTGCTGCGCGTGAAACTGCGCCGCGTGGACGCGTGGAACCAGGCCCGCCGCCAGCGCGCCACAACCTATGACCGTTTGTTTGCCGAATCAGGCCTCGGCGGCGCGAACTCGCCGGTGCATCTGCCGCAGACTTCGCCGCAATGCTTCCACGTGTTCCATCAATATGTGATCCGGGCACAGCGGCGCGATGCGCTGCGCGAGTTCCTCACCGCGCGCGGCATCGGCAGCGAAGTCTATTACCCCATCCCGCTTCATCTGCAAAGCTGTTTCGCTTATCTGGGATATCGAGAAGGCGATCTGCCGGAATCCGAGCGCGCCGCAAAAGAAGTTCTCGCACTGCCCATGTTCCCCGAACTTACCGACGACGAGCAGGCCCGCGTGGTCGCTGCCGCAGCTGAATTCTATCGTTAGTCCTGTCTACTTTCTTCGCCGCTTCGCAGCCGCATGCACCGGCACTTCTCCCGGCGCATAGACCCGATGCACCAGCGGCGTCGCAAGTTTGTATTTCCTCTCCACAACGTTGCCGCCGTCGTCTTTCACGCGCAGCACGAACGTAGGCAGCGCGCCTTCCTTGTCGTATGTCTCCGTCGTTACCGTTACCGGTAGCACCCCAGTCAGCCCGTGCTCGCGATACGCAGTCTCGTAGCGGTGTTTCTTTACGTTCCAGGTGAAGACGCGGAGTTGATCGAAGTCGTAATCAAGCCCGTCGTGCGGTTCAGTGAGCACGCAAAGATACTGCGGCACCTGCTTGTCCGCATCTTTCACCGTATCGAGCACAAAGAACGCGACCAGCCGCTGCCCCTCGGCATACTGCGCGACCTCCAGCGGCGCGTCCACGTCGACCATGCGGCCCAGCACCCAGCCGGCCTGCTGGTCCGAGTTGCGCACCAGCAACCAGTCTTCCAGCACCGGCCCCGCCGGTTTCGCTCCCGCCTTCGATCCGGCCCGCGACGGCGCCACGATCACGCCGGTGCGCTCCGCCGTCGCCCGCTTCAGGATCGAAACTTTCGCTCCCGCCGCCAGTTGATACAAATGCTCGGTCTCGCGCCCTGGCGAGAGATGCAGGTTGGTTTCGTTGCGCAACACCCCCGGCGCCTGCGCTTCGACACTTTTGTTGTCCTGCCCCAGTTTCTGGATCTGGTCGTAGACCCCCTTGCTGATCAGGAATCGCTGCTCGATCCAGCCCTCGATGCCCGCCTGCGTGCGCACGCGCGCAAAATGTTTCTCGCGCTCCAGTATCTGCACCTGCTCGCCGTTCTTCACGGTGCCGGTCTTGTTGAACAAGGTCGAGAGTTGGTCACGCAGTACTGCCTGTGGCGCGGAAACATAGGCAATCTCAGCCGCGCGCAAGTGCCGGTGACAGCCCGAAAGCATAGCTGTCGCGGCCAGCAGCAACACCACCGCCGCGCGCAAGTTTCGATTTGACCGGCATTTCATTACGAACTGGGCGCGCAGGCTATGCACAACTTTTCACTATAGCGCGATGCCTACCGCTCTCGCGTGCACGAAGGGTTACCCGCTGTGCACCTGCCCGGCAGTAACCACGCATCGCAAGTTGTTGGATTGGCGGCGGCTACCCTCGTCGGCTACTATGGACTGTGCCCGTCTGCAGCCGGCAGGCTGCCCAGGCCGCCAGTTTTGCGTCTAAACCCTTATGATGACCGCCCGAAAACCGCTCTTATTCCTCACCCTTGTCGTTTCGCTGCTCGGCCTCGCCCCTGCCTTTGCGCAGGACGCGCGCGCCCAGGTGCTCAAACCGCCGAAAGGCGCGCCCGTCGCGCTAATGGTGTTCGAAGACTTGCAGTGTCCGCAGTGCCGGCGCGTCGCGCCCATCCTCGAGCAGGCCTCGAAGACCTACAAAATTCCCGTCGTGCGGCATGACTTTCCCCTGCCCATGCACAACTGGTCTTACAACGCCGCCGTGATGGCGCGATACTTCGATACTCACTCGAAAGAACTGGGCAACGAATACCGCGACTATATTTTCTCCAACCAGTTGGAAATCAATCCGCAGAACCTGCAGGGTTATAACGAGCGCTTTGCCACGTCACACAAAATTCAGCTGCCCTTTGTGATCGATCCCGATGGCAAACTCGCCCTGCTTGTGAACACCGACCGCGACCTCGGCAAATCCATCAGCCTGGAGCACACGCCGACCATCTTCATCGTCAGCACGCGCAAAGCCGGACGGCCCTATGTCGAAGTCACCGACATCGGCCAGCTTTACAAGATGATTGATGCGGTAATGAACGAGTAGGCAGTCACTAGTTACTAGCAACTAGTGACTGGGAACTGACTACTCCCCAAACCCAATCCCCACCGCGCGCGCGGTGCGCACCAGTTCCCCATTCGGATCGACGGTCTTGAGATGTCCGATCGCGGTCTTAATTTCTACACTCTCGACCCGCTCGCCTTTCAGGCAAACCATGCGTCCAAAGCCGCCGGCGGCAATCAACTCCACAGCCGCCACCCCAAAGCGTGTCGCCAGGATGCGGTCAAACGGCGACGGCGTCCCACCACGCTGAATGTGCCCGAGCACGCTCACGCGCACTTCTTTGTTCGCGCCCTTGGCGATCGCATCGCCCAGCACGTTGCCGATCGAACTCATACGGCGCTTCTCCATGAACTCCATTGGGGACTTCACGCCCTCGGCCACCACTACAATCGTGAAGCGCTTGCCATTGCGCTCGCGCGCGGCGATGTGCCGGCACACGCCTTCGATGGTGAACGGAATTTCCGGAATCAGGATGACGTGCGCGCCGCCGGCCAGTCCCGCTTCGAGCGCAATCCATCCGCAGTCACGGCCCATCACCTCGACCACCATCACGCGATGGTGTGACGCCGCCGTGGTGTGGATCTTGTCGATCGCATCGCTTACCGTGTGCAGCGCTGTATCGAAGCCGAACGTGATATCGGTCGCGGAAAGATCGTTGTCGATCGTCTTCGGCACGCCCACCAGGTTCAGGCCCTTCTGATACAGCTCGAAACTGATGGCCTGCGATCCGTCGCCGCCGATGGTGATGATCGCGTCGATGCCCAGCTGGCGCGCATTGGCGACTACCTGGTCGCTGATGTCGCGCGTGACCTCTTTGCCGCCTTCGACGGCACGGTAGCAGAACGGATTGCCACGGTTGGTCGTGCCCAGAATCGTGCCGCCACGCGGCAGAATGCCGGAGACACTCTGCAGCGTCAGTTCAATCGCCTTGTCGGGCCAGATCAGCCCGTCAAAGCCGTCTACGATGCCAATCACTTTCCATCCATATTTCAGAATGGCAGCTTTAGTGGCAGCGCGGATCACCGCGTTCAGGCCAGGCGCGTCCCCGCCCCCGGTGGCAATGCCGATGCAACGTATGTCAGGCATAGATTTGGAAAATGTGAGGAGAGCCGCCCTTGGCTGTCCACAAGTCGGATGATGTCCCGATCATAACGTTTACGCGGTGGGTGTGAAAACGTTACCAGTGGGAGTGGGGCGCCGCTCACCGGTAAACCTCGCGCCGGTGGCCGATTCGAACCATCAGAATCTTGACGACCTCGTGTTGAATTTCACAGATCACGCGGTAGTCTCCGACGCGGTAGCGCCATAGGGTACCGAGCGGGCCAGATAGTGCCTTGCCCAGACTGCGTGGATCTTCCTGACTCGCGACTCGCTCGTCCAGAAAATTCACGATACGACGCGCTACCGGCTTGTCCAGCTTCTTGAGTTGATTTCTCGTGGTGCTGGTGTACTCAATCGCAGGCCTCGACCAACCGCCACTTTTTATGATAAGCTGGCTTAAGCTGGCTTAAATGGAGGCTCTTTCGATGAACGAAATCGGCGCTTTCGAGGCGAAAAATACCTTCGGCTCCCTGCTCGATCGGGCAGAGAACGGAGAGGAAATCGTGATCACCCGGCATGGCAAGCCGGTCGCTCGCCTGGTCCCCAACGCCGGATATGCCGACCGATCCCAATTGCAGGACTCATTCCAGCGCTTGCGCGAGCGCGCTCGACAGTTGGCCCGCGACAATCCGGGGCGGCCTGCTTTCGACTGGGAAGAACTCAAGCAGTTGCGCGACGAAGGACGCCGATGATCCCCAGGGTGAGCATCATTGAGTGGCGAACATGAGCCTTGTGCTCGATAGTTCTGTTGCGCTGGCCTGGGTCTACGCCGACGAAACGTCCGACGCCGTTCTGGGATTGTTCGAACGCATAGCCGCCGATGGCGCATGGATACCGGGGCTATGGCGGTGGGAAATTGCCAATGTGCTGCAGTTGAATGTGAGGCGTGGACGCCATGACCAGAATTTTCGCGACGGCGCCCTGTCCAGTCTCGCGTTACTCCCCGTCAAAGTCGATGCCGAGGCCGACCGGCAGGCCTGGAGCGCCGCTCTCCAACTTGCAG
>Ga0209698_10007752_pt1 | contig 11203 bp, 8 predicted proteins | sample LitLauG_LLR_2012_FD_187203 | JGI IMG/M metagenome (GOLD analysis project Ga0209698, IMG submission 187203) | Freshwater sediment microbial communities from Pennsylvania, USA - Little Laurel Run_MetaG_LLR_2012 (SPAdes) (version 2) | ecosystem: Environmental > Aquatic > Freshwater > Creek >... | reverse complement strand
ACCCAATCGGCCGCCGCGGCAGGCCAGTTATTGCCCATGGCGGCAAGCAGCGCGGAGACGCAGGAGCCGATGTCGCCGACCACCGGCGCGACGATCTCGATGTTTGAGTCCATTTCCTTCGGCTCGATATCGATCTGAATGAATTTCTTCGGCGCATCGCCCCAGGTCTTGCCCTTGCCGTGCGACAACAGCCAGTTGAGGCGGGCGCCGATCAGCATCACCACGTCGGCGTCCTTCAACACCGTCGAGCGTGCCGCGCCCGCGCACAGCGGATGCAGGTCGGGCAAGAGACCCTTGGCCATGCTCATCGGCAGGAACGGAACACCGCTCTTCTCGACCAGCGCGCGGATGTCGTCGTCGGCCTGGGCGTAGGCCGCGCCCTTGCCGAGAATGATCAGCGGACGCTTCGCGCTCTTGAGGACATCGAGCGCGCGTTTGACCGCGGACGGGGCGGGGATCTGGGCCGGTGCCGCGTCGATCACCTTGACCAGCGACCTGGCGCCGGCCTCGGCATCCATCACCTGTCCGAAAAGCTTGGCGGGCAGATCGAGATAGACGCCGCCCGGACGTCCCGACACCGCGGCGCGGATCGCGCGGGCGAGCCCGATCCCGATATCGGCGGCGTGCAGCACGCGGAACGCCGCCTTGCAGAGCGGCTTGGCGATCGCAAGCTGGTCCATCTCCTCGTAGTCGCCCTGCTGCAGGTCGACGATCTCGCGCTCGGAGGAGCCGCTGATCAGGATCATCGGGAAGCAGTTGACGGTGGCATGGGCGAGCGCGTTCAGGCCATTGAGGAAGCCGGGCGCGGACACGGTCAGGCAGACGCCTGGCTTCTGCGTGAGGAAGCCGGCAATCGATGCGGCATAGCCCGCGTTCTGCTCGTGGCGAAATGAAAGCACGCGCAGGCCCGCAGCCTGGGCCCGGCGGGTAAGGTCGGTGATTGGAATGCCGGGCAGGCCGTAGATCGTCTCAAGGCCGTTCAGCTTGAGAGCGTCGATGACCAGCTGAAAGCCGTCGATCACTTGCGTTTGTGCTTCGGTGGCGACTTGAGGTTCGACGGTGCCCATGATGGCCCCTCCCCGAAAATAGTCGAAAATGATAGTAAGCCGCACCGGGCGGCAACCTTGACTGCGGTCAAGCTTTTTCAGTCTAATCAAGGGTTGCCCATGACTGCCATCGCCAACCACCCGCAGCGCAATACCCTGCGCATGCAATTGCGCGAAAACCTGCTTCTGAAAGACCTGCGGCAGGAGCAATGGGAGCTGCTGGAGCCGCTGCTGGCGGTGAGCGAGTACCGCAAGGGGGACAGGCTGGCGCGGCAGGGCGACGAGGAAATGCTGCAGTTCTTCATCCTCGAGGGCATGGTCAAGCGGGTAGTGTCGAATCCGGAGGGCCACGAGATGATCCTGCGCTTCGCGGCCGAGACCGAGATGGATACCTCGTTCGCGGCGTGGAAGCTCCGCACCCCGATCCCTTATTCGATTGTCGCTGTAACCAAGGTGCGGACCGCCGAACTGCCGATGCCGCAGTGGGTCGATTTTCTCGAGCACCAACCCGGCGTCATGCCGAGGTTCGAATACGAAGTGATGAAACTGATGTCGGAGGTGATGGCGCACACCATCACGCTGCACCTGCTGGATGCGCCGGGCCGGCTGCTGCGCTTTCACCGCAAGCACCCCGACCTTGCCGGGCGCATACCGAAGAAGGAACTTGCGGCCTATCTCAACCTGACTCCGGAGACACTGAGCCGGCTGAAGCAGAAGCTGGGACGAAACTAGGCTATCGGCGCCCGCGCAGGCGACCGATGGCGAAGGACAGCAGCGGCCAGAACAGCAGAAACAGCGCGAGTCCGGTCATAGTCCCGACAAGGGCATTCGAGAAAAAAACCGTCATGTCCCCCTGGGAGATGAGCATCGCCTGGCGGAACGAGGCCTCGGCGTTGTCGCCGAGCACGATCGCCAGCACCAGAGGTGCAAGCGGGTAGGAGAGTTTCTTGAAGAGGTAGCCGGCGACTCCGAACACCACCATCATGTAGATATCAAAGGTGGCGTTGTGCACCGTGAAGGCGCCGATCGCGCAGATCACGACGATGATCGGCGCGATCACCGAGAATGGGATCCGCAGGATCGCGGCGAACAGCGGCACACAGGTCAGCACCACGATCAGTCCGGCGATGTTGCCGAGATACATGCTGGCGATGAGACCCCAGACGAAATCCTTCTGTTCCACGAACAGCAGCGGCCCGGGCTGCAGGCCCCAGATGAGCAGCCCCCCCAGCAGCACCGCCGCGGTCGGCGAGCCGGGCACCCCGAGCGTCAGCATGGGCAGCAGAGCCGAAGTGCCGGCGGCATGCGCCGCCGTCTCCGGCGCCACCACGCCTTCGACGACCCCGGTGCCGAACTTGTCGCCGTCCTTGGAGAAACGGCGCGCCACGCCGTAGCTCATGAACGAGGCCGGCGTCGCGCCGCCGGGGACGATTCCCATGAAGCACCCGACGATCGACGAACGGATCGATGTCTTCCAGTAGCGCGGCAATTCTTTCCAGGTCTCGAGAACCACCTTCATGTTGATCTTGGCGCTGGTGCCCTTGAACGCCAGCCCCTCTTCCAGCGTCAACAGAATCTCGCCGATTCCGAACAGGCCGATCACGGCAACAAGGAAGTCGAACCCGTTGAGCAGCGAGGTGGCGCCGAAGGTCAGGCGCAACGTACCGGTCACCGGATCGGTGCCGACCGCCGCCAGCGCGAAACCGGTCATCATCGAGGTAATCGTCTTGAACGGCGGCTCCTTGCTCATGCCGACGAAGGCGCAGAACGTGAGCAGGTACACGGCGAAGAACTCGGGCGGCCCGAACTCGAGCGCGAACTTGGCGACCATCGGCGCGAGGAAGGTGATCACCAGCACCGCGACCAGAGCGCCGACGAAAGACGAGGTGAACGAAGCCGTCAGCGCAGCGCCCGCGCGCCCCTTTTGCGCCAAAGGGTAGCCGTCGAAAGTGGTTGCAACCGACCAGGGCTCGCCTGGAATGTTGAAAAGGATGCTGGTAATGGCGCCACCGAACAGCGCGCCCCAGTAGATGCACGACAGCAGGATGATCGCCGAGGTCTGGCCGCCCGGCGTCTGCGCCATCGAGAACGTAAGCGGCAGCAGGATCGCGACCCCATTGGCTCCGCCAAGGCCGGGCAGCACCCCGATGATCACCCCGAGAATCACGCCGACCATCATCAGCGCGAGGTTCTTGAACGTCAGCACGACCACGAAGCCGTGGAGCAGCGATTGCAGATCGTCGATCATCTCCGGATCCCCTCTCTGGCCTCAACCGAGGCCGAGCAGCGCCTCGAGCGGCCCCTTGGGTAGCGGCACAAGGAACCACACTTCGAAGACCAGATAGAACACCACGCTGTTGCCGATCGACACCAGCGCCACCAGCCACCAGGGGTATTTCCCGAGCCAGCGCATGAAAAGCGCCACGAATAGCGCGGATGGAAGGTAAATTCCGAGCCAGCCGACCAGCCCCACGTAAACCGCGGTGGGGATCAGCACGCTTAGCACCAGCCTCAGCTGCCCGACTTCAACGAACGTGGAGTTCTTGTCCGCCGGGATGAACAGGCCGCGCACGAATGTAATACCGGAAGAAATACAGATGATCACGCCGAGATAGAACGGGAAATATCCCGCCTGCGGGCCGTCCGAACCCCACCTCGCACCCAGCCGCACACTGTCATAGATCACGACCGCGCCCAGCAGGATGAAAAATCCCGCCACCGCCAGCTCGGCGGTCTTGTAGCGGAGCGCGGCGCGCCCCTCGGTCTGTTGCGACATTTCTACCGCCCTCTCCTCTCCGGATAAAAACGCGGCGCGCCGGCCGAGCCGGCGCGCCGCCAGCGTAACGCGATACGGTTACTTGCCGGCCATGAAGCCCGCCGCCTTCATCAGCGCCACGTGGCGCGCCTCTTCCTTCGCCACCCAGTCGGCGTACGGCTTGCCCTCGAGCGACGTCTGGTTGAAGGCGCCGGTGTTCATGAGCTCGGCCCACTCCGGCGTCTGCTGCACCTTGCGCAACAGCGCGACATAGTAATCCACCTCGTCCTGCGTCACGCCGCCGGGCATGAAGATGCCGCGCAGCATAAGGTAGGAGACGTCGAGCCCGGACTCCTTGCAGGTCGGGATGTCGCCCCAGGACATCGTCGCGGTCATCTTGTCGTGGTAAGGAAGGCGCTTTTCATCGAACACGCATAGCGGCTTGAGCTTGCCCCCGCGCCAGTGCGCCACGGCTTCGATCGGGTTATTCACCGTGAAATCCACATGGTTGCCCACCAGCTGCACGGCCACTGCGCCGCCTCCTTTGAACGGGACATAAGTGAATTTCGCGCCGGTCTGCTGCTCGATCGATGCGGTCACGATCTGGTCTTCCTGCTTGGATCCCGTGCCGCCGATGATGAACTTGCCCGGCCCGGCCTTCTTCGCCGCCTCGATGAACTCCTTGGCCGTCTTGTAGGGCTTGTCGGCGTTCACCCACAGCACGAATTCGTCGAGCGCCATCATTTTTACCGGCGTCAGGTCGCGCCAGTTGAACGGCACGCCCGTCGCGAGCGGCGTGGTGAACAGGTTGGACAACGTGATGATCAGCTTGTAGGGATCGCCCTTGGCCGCCTTCACGTCGAGGAATCCTTCCGCTCCCGCCCCGCCGGCCTTGTTCACCACCACCATCGACTGCTTCATCAGATTGTGCTTCGCCACGATCGCCTGGATCGCGCGCGCCATCTGATCCGCCCCGCCGCCCGTTCCGGCAGGGATGACGAATTCGACCGTCTTGGTGGGTTCCCAGGCCTGTGCCACAGCCGACCACGATGCGGCCGCGGCGAACGCCACGACCGTCCTAAGCAAGCGACTGGATAGCATATCTCCTCCTGACTCCGGTTTTAGACCCCGCGGCGCGCCGTTCTGTTGCGGCGCTACCGCAGCCGTTCTCCCCTCAATGGCCAAATTCTCCCGCCCGCCGCAACTACCGACCCTTGATTGCGGTCAAGAATTCCCTGTCTGCGCTTTTTCTTCCGATGCAACGTTCACAGCCGCTTCCCGGCGCTTTGCCAGCACAAGCCCCCAGACGACCACGATCGCCGCGCCGAGCGCCCCGCACACAAGTTCCAGACTCGCGCCGTTCAACATGGGCTTGCCGCCCTCTATCTGAATACCGGCAATGTGCTCCTGCGCCCAGGCGAGGACGGCCGGATCGGTGACCATCATCTCGCCGGCGACCATGCCGATGAGTGCGGCGCCGATGGTGATGATCACGGGATAGCGTTCCATGAGCGTCACCAGCAGCGTCGCGCCGAACACCACCAGCGGGATCGAGATCGCCAGGCCGAGGACGAGCAGCGTCATGCTGCCGCCCGCGGCTGCCGCCACCGCGATCACGTTGTCGAGGCTCATCACCAGGTCGGCGATCAGGATGGTCTTGACCGCCGCAATCAGATGGTCGCTGGCGTCGACGTTGCCGTCGCCTTCTCCGGGCACCAGCAGTTTGATGCCGATCCAGAACAGCAGCAGGCCGCCGCCGATCTTCAGCCAGGGCAGCGCGAGCAGCGCGACCGCGAACACGGTCAGCAGGATCCGCAGGATCACGGCAGCGCCCGCGCCGTAGAAGATCGCCAGTTTCCGCTGCCTGGGCGGCAGCGAACGCGCCGCAAGCGCGATCACGACCGCGTTGTCCCCCGAAAGCACGACGTTGACGCCGATGATCTTCGCCAGGCCGAGCCAGAATGCCTGGGTCGCGATCTCTTCCATGCTTTTCCCTCTCCTAAGGAAAAGCGGATTCTAGAACAGGCCGACGACTTTTCCGTCGATGAGATCGATTTTTTCCGCCGACGGAACCTTGGGCAACCCCGGCATGGTCATGATGTCGCCGCAGACCATCACCACAAATTCGGCGCCCGCGGCCAGACGGACTTCCCGGATATTGACGACGTGGTCGGACGGAGCGCCGCGCGTCGCCGCATTGGTGCTGAATGAAGACTGCGTCTTTGCCACGCACACCGGGTAATGGCCGTAGCCGTCGTCCTGCAGCTTCTGGATCTGCGTCTTCACCTTGGCGTCGGCGGTCACGCTGCCTGCGCGGTACACCTTTTTCGCGATCTTGTTGATCTTGTCCCAGAGCGGATCGGCGTCCTCGTAGACGAAGGTCGGCTGCGAGGGTTTCTCGCAGAGGCCCACTACGATCTTCGCAAGCTCGGCCGCGCCCTTGCCGCCCTCGCCCCAGTGGGCGGCCAGCACCACCTCGGCACCGAGCTTTTTCATCCTTTCGGAAACCAGCTTGATTTCCGCGTCGGTATCGAAGGTGAACTTGTTGATCGAGACCACGCAAGGGATGCCATAAACCTTGGATACGTTCTCGACGTGGCGCTCGAGGTTCACGAGGCCCTTCTCCAGCGCGGCGAGATTCTCCTTGCTCACTTCCTTCACATCCACGCCGCCGTGGTATTTCAGCGCGCGCATCGTGGCCACGATCACCGCGGCGCTCGGCCGCAATCCCGTCTTGCGGCACTTGATGTCGAGGAATTTCTCCGCGCCCAGGTCGGCACCGAAGCCCGCTTCCGTGACTACGTAGTCGGCAAGTTTTAGCGCACTCTGGGTGGCGATTACCGAATTGCACCCGTGCGCGATGTTGGCGAACGGTCCGCCATGCACAAAGGCGGCGTTGTTCTCCAGCGTCTGCACCAGGTTGGGTGCCAGCGCGTCCTTGAGCAGCACGGTCATCGCGCCATGGGCCTTCAGATCCTTCGCCCTGACAGGCTTCTGGTCCTTGGTGTAGCCGACCACGATGTTGCCGAGGCGGTTCTTCAGATCCTCCAGCGAGATCGACAGGCAGAAAATCGCCATCACTTCCGAAGCGACCACGATGTCGAATCCATCCTGGCGCGGGTATCCGTTCGCAGTGCCCCCGAGCGCCACGACGATGTCGCGCAGCGCGCGGTCGTTCATGTCGACCACGCGCTTCCACTGGATGCGGCGCACGTCGATGCCGAGCTCGTTGCCGTGGCTGATGTGGTTGTCGATCATCGCCGCCAGCAGATTGTTGGCGAGCGCGATCGCCGAGAAATCGCCCGTGAAATGCAGGTTGATGTCCTCCATCGGCACGATCTGCGCGTAACCGCCGCCCGCCGCGCCGCCCTTGACGCCGAATACGGGCCCGAGCGAGGGCTCGCGCAGGCAGATCACCGCCTTCTTGCCGATGTAGTTGAGCGCGTCGCCCAGCCCGACCGTGGTGGTGGTCTTGCCCTCGCCGGCCGGGGTCGGGCTGATCGCGGTCACCAGCACCAGCTTGCCGTTCTTTTTCGACTTCAGCGTGTCCAGGTACTTCAGCGATACCTTGGCCTTGTAGTGGCCGTAGGGCTCGAGGTGTTCCTCGGCGATGCCGAGTTTTTCCATGGCCACTTTGGAAATACGCTGCAGTTTCGCCGCCTGGGCGATCTCGATGTCCGATGGCATGTGCAAGGCTCCCGAAAGGAAAGCGGATTTTCACAGCACGCCGCGCCGAACAGCCTTGACTCAGGTCAAGCTGCTCAGCAGAATCGGACGGAAGGAAGGCGTGGATGCGATTCGGGATATTCAAAGCCGCGGCGCTGGCCGCGGGCGTGCTGGTCTGTGCGAGCGCGCGCGCTCAGGCGCCGCTGGGCTTGACCGCCACCACGGTGGTGATCGGTCAGTCGGCGCCGCTCACCGGCGCCAACGCCGAGCTTGGCAATGACATCCGCAACGGCGCGCTCGCCTTTTTCGCCAAAGCCAACGCCGCCGGCGGCGTGCACGGGCGCAAGATCGAGCTCGTCACGCTCGACGACGGCAATCAGGTGCCCCGCGCGGAGGCCAACACCAAGAAGCTGGTCGAGGAAACCGGCATTTTCGCCCTGTTCGGCTACGCCAGCGCGACCTTGTCGAGGCCCGCGCTGCCCATTGTGGAAAAGTACGGCGTGCCGTTCCTCGCCCCGTTCACCGGCGCGGACCCGATGCGCGTGTTCAACAAGTACGTCTACAACATGCGCGGCAGCTACGCCGAGGAGCTGGAGAAGATCGTCGATAATTTCGTGCCGCTCGGCATCAAGCGCTTCGCCATCGTGTACTACGACGACGTGGTCGGAAAGGAAAACTTCACCGCGGTGGAACGTGCGCTGAAGAAGCGCAGCCTCGATGTGGTCGCCACGGCCTCGTTCAAGGACCGCGCCAAGCCCGACATCGCCGCAGGAGTGAAGGAAGTCGCCAAAAGCAAGCCCGACGTCGTCATCCTCACGACTCTGTACAAGGCCACCGCCGATTTCATCCGGTTGGCGCGGAGTTCCGGCATGGACGCGCAGATGGTCTGCAATTCGTTCCCCGGGGCGAGCCCGCTGGCAAAGGAACTCGGCAAGGACGGCACCGGCGTGATCGTGGCGACCGTGGTGCCGCCGCCCGCCAAGCGCTCGCTGGCGATCGTGCAGGAATACCAGGCGGCGATCGAAAAGCAGCTGGGTTCGAAGACCTATTCGTTCACGTCGCTCGAGTCCTATATCGGCGCCAAAGTGCTGGTCGAAGCACTACGCCGCGCCGGGCCGCACCCCACCCGCGAGAACCTGATGCAGGCCCTGGATGGCCTCAAGTCGTTCGATACGGGGGGTTACGTCGTGAGCTTTTCGCCGGCCAACCACAACGGCAGCTCTTTCGTGGAACTGACCATCATCGGACGCGGCCAGAAGTTCAATTACTGAGCGGCCCCGATCAGAACGCGCTTGCCACCGCCTGGAAGAGTATCGAATAAGGACGGGGCATCTGCTGCAGGTCTGTCAGCCCGTACGCCAGCGTGATGCGGCCGTACCAGTGGCTTCCAACGGCAAAATTCACGCCCCAGCCGACGCTGCTGAGCTGCTCGTAGGGCCGCAGCGCCGTGTTCGGCGGGCGGAACGGATAAGTCTTTCCATAGTCGGCAAAGAAGAACCCGGTGGCCTGCAAGGCCTGGAACCAGCCCTCGCCCGCGCTCGCCGCCAGCAGCGGGTGGTGCAGCTCGACATTCATGGTATAGCCATGGTCGCCCGAGAACGTGCCGATGTCATAGCCGCGCACACTGCCGTCGCCGCCGATGAAGAACTCTTCGCTGGAAGGCAGCAGATTCTGCGGCGACGCCTGCGCGCTGTAATTGGCGTGGAGTGAAAACCCCTTCGGCAGATCCCGGCTGTAGCGCAGGCTGCTGCGGTCGATTCTGTAGTCCGCCGTGACATCAAGAACGTCGGCATGCCCCCACGCCCTCGTGAAGCTCGCCAGCCAATAGCTTTCCGGCGTCCTGAACTGCAGTTCTCCGCCCGCGCTCCGGTCCGTGGTCTTGGTGGATTGCAGGAACACCGTGTCGATGAAGTTCGTGGTGACTCGCCGCTTCGCGCCGCCCAGCAGGTCGAATTCGATCCTCTCTTCGACCCAGAGCGGCTGGCGCAACGTGAGGATGTTGGCGGTCGAGTCGCCTGTGATATTGAGCGTCTTCAGCGGGCCATGCTTGATCTGCGTCGAATCGTCATAGTAGCCATAGCCGATGCGGCCGCCCCAGATATTGAACGGCACCGTATAGCCTGCCGAATACCCGTTGTGCCCGTCGGACTGGCTCGTCGAAGCGGTAAATTCATCGCGGAAGCCCATGACGCTGCGATTGGTATAAATCAGGCCAAGGCGATTCTGGCCTGTCGCTGGGCTGCCGGAATTGTCCAGCGTCAGCCTGAGGTCGTTTCGTTCGGGTTCGCTGAGCGTTACGTTCACGTCCGTGGTGCCGAATTGCGCGCCGGGCTTGAGTTCGGCGCGCATCTGGGTGTCATTGGTACGGTTGTAGCGCACGATCGCCCGCTCGAGGCGATCCAGGTCGATCAGTTCGGCGGGTTGCAGCCCCAGCCGGCTGGTGACGTAGCTTTCCCGCGTAGTCGCGTTTCCTTCGACGTTTACTTTTCCGACTTTGCCCTCGACGAGGCGCACCTGCACGATGCCGTTGGACACATCCTGAGGCGGAATCACGGCTTGCGCAGTGACGATACCCTTCGATTTGTAGAGCGCGTTGACCTTCGCAGCGAGCCCTTGCAGGTCCGCAAACGTCAGCTGCCGGCCGCGGTATTCCTTGGCGATGGCCTCGAGCTCTCCGGGCGTGAGCAACTCCGACGGCGTAAAACGGATTTCGCGCACCAGGACGCGCAGCGCGTCGGGGGCCGGCGTGGGCGCCTGCGGCACCACGCCTTCGTCCACCTTGAGCGGATTGGTGACCGGGTTGCGGTTCTGCCGTTCGGTTTCCTGGCGCCTGCGCGCGTCATCGATCTCGCGTTGCTGGATGGCTCCCGGATCGGCGAACGGCCGCACGATCGGCTGTTGCGCTGCAGCCTGCGCCGCCGCCAGCACCGCCGCGGCGAATACTGCGAACCGCTTCATTTAGCGCAGCCTGGATCCGTCTCGGGCTGGCATTCGGCTTCAACGGAAACCGGCACACCCGTGTAGCTGAGGAATTCGCCGGCCTCGTCGAACGGCAGATGCTCGCCTGCCGGCCGCCCGGCGTCGGCGCGCGTCAGCGCATCGCCCGCTTGTTCCGCCGCGCTGCTGTTGGTCGAAGTCGGCGTGACCACTTCAAAGTCGGGGTCGCGGAAAATGACGAAGGCGGTGGTATCGACATGGTTTTGTACCAGTCCCAGCGAGAACGGCGCGCCTCCGGTATAGATCTGCACATCGCTCGGCTGGATGCTGCGATCGTGCTGGTCGACGAGCAGCGACGTGCTCGGATTGGTGAATGTGGCCCGATCCACGATCACCACGCTGTCGATATTCAGGAAGCCGGAAGGCACGTTCACGGTGCCGGTCGCGGTGGTGAAGCTGTCCAGCGCGAAGCCGCTCGGGCTGGAGAGCGTGAGATCGACATTGGACGCGATGCCGCCGTTGAACCCGGTCACGGCGCCGCCCACGGGTTGCGCCCCCCCGTTGATGTTCGCCGTCACCAGGTCGCCCGACAGCTGGACATGGGACCCTACGTTGAGTATGCCGCCGGTGACGGATCCCGGCGCGCTCAACGCCACTGAATCGGCCGTCGCCGTGCCGACAGTCACGTTGCCGCCGCTCGAACTGAGATTGAACCCGCCGCCCGCCGTTGCCGTGTTGACGGCGATATCGCCAGGCGCGCTCATGGACGTCGTGCCGCCGGTGGCGGTGGCATCGGCGT
>Ga0209698_10007750_pt1 | contig 11205 bp, 7 predicted proteins | sample LitLauG_LLR_2012_FD_187203 | JGI IMG/M metagenome (GOLD analysis project Ga0209698, IMG submission 187203) | Freshwater sediment microbial communities from Pennsylvania, USA - Little Laurel Run_MetaG_LLR_2012 (SPAdes) (version 2) | ecosystem: Environmental > Aquatic > Freshwater > Creek >... | reverse complement strand
GTAGAGGGGTGTGCGGCCGCGGTGGACGTTCCGCACGCCGTCAGCCCTGTGGCGCCCAGCGCGGCGAGCGCGCCCATGGCGACCAGCGCGGCGCCCCTGTGCAGGGTTCCTCGGCGCGTGGCGGTCACGGCACCTCCACGGGTTCCGCACCGGAGGGAACCGTCACCTTCGGCGCTGCGTCGACGGGAGTCGGCCGGGTCTCGCCCGAAGGACCGGCACCCGGGGTCGCGACCGAAGGTGCGTCCTCCGACGCCCGTCGCTCCCGCCGACGCCGCACGATCCCGGCGATCACCGTCCAGAGGACGGCGATCACCAGGAGTGCCGCCAACACGACGAGGCCCCACGGCATGAACGTCGCCGGGGCCGAGAACGCCACGATCTGGCCGGTGTTCCCCAGCGTCCCGGCAACCACGTAGTGACCGTGGGCCAGAGCGGGAAAGGTGACGGGGACCTGGTACGACTCGACCTGGCCCGGTTGCAGCGGGGGCACCACCGGGGCCGACACCACCTGGTCCGGGCTGCCGCTCGGGCCCGACCGGATGACGACCGGCGTCGACGGGATCGGGTCCACTCCGCCGTCACGGACCACCAGTTGGAGCGTCCGGTGGGGCGTTCCCCCGAACCACTCCGCCCAGGACGTGGTCCCGACCAGGTCCGCCTGGTCCACCACGAGCCCGCTGGGTGATTCCGCGACCGGGACCACCCGGGGTGTGGCCATGGGGGCACCGAGGATGGTGATGGGTGTCGACACCTCTGCCTCGATCGAGCCCCCCTGTCCGGCCAGCGGAATGGCCTTGATGACGCAGGGGCACGGTACGGGAGGCGTCACGACCAGGAGGCGCAGCACGAAGTGCCCGGTCTCCGACGTGGCGGCCGTGGTCGTGGCGGCCAGATCGCACTCGGCGGACGTCCCGAATCCTGCGTTCCCGCACACCTGGAGTTGGTAGTTGGTGAGCGGGGCCAGGCTGTTGGCATTGACGGTGACCAGGGTCCCGGAATGCACGGATGACGGCTCCGCCCCGAGCCGGGGTCGCAGGACACTCGACGAGGTGTCGGCACCTGCCGGTGCGATTCCGAGGGTCGAAGTTCCTCCTGCCACGCACAGCAGGAGCCCGACGGCAAGCACCGTTGGCGTGACCAGTTGGCGCCCGGCGCGGGTCGCCATACTCCGGAGCCCCCCGGTCGCGTCTGCCTGCCGTATCACCGGATCACGAACCCGCGGGGACCGTCGGCTCGGACGGCGCCTCGGCCCCGCCGGCGGCCGCCGGGCCCCCTGGACCGTCGGGCGACGACCCGCCGGTCGCGCCCTCCTGCCCGGCGGCGGACGCACGATTCTGCCGGCGGACCCACAGCCGCCAGATGATGAGCCCGAGCACCGCCAGGATCAGCAGGACCAGGAGCCACGGGAACACCCAGAACGTCGACGACCCGGTCGCCGTAGGCATCCCGGGCGACGTGAACGTGACGTGGACCGTCTCGGGGCCGAACAGCGGCAGGCTGTCCCACCGGGGCTCGACGACGGTGAACCGACCTCCCGGTACGAACGCCTGGATGCCCACCGGCGCGAAGGTCTTCACCGTCCGTCCGAAGATGTCGGTGACCGTCGCCACCGCCTGCCCGGACAGGAGTGTGTTCCCGGTGTTCTCGAGTTGGTAGGTGACCGCTGCGGTCCGCGAGCCGAATCCGATGGCGGGAACCGAGGACTTGACGGAGATGTTGCTGACCGCCGCGGACGGCCTGGTCGGACCGGCCACACGGACATAGACGGCGGTGGCGATGCCCCGGTGGATGATGAAGTGGGCCGGGCCGCCGGTCGGCTGCGCGACCGGGGTGACGTCGAGGGCCTCGATACCGCCGGCGTGGTCACCGGGGGTGGCGTTCGACGGCACGGTGACGGAGAAGTTGATGGTGACCGACGTCTGGCCCGGCAGGCCGTAGACGCCGGAGCCGAGGTGGGTATCGATCCACGTGCCCACGCCGGTCATCGGATAGCCGAACGGGCGCAGTGCGAAGGCACCGCCGATCGTGGTGTTGTACCCGTCGGTGCCCCAGATCTGGAAGTCCTCGAGCTCCGTCGTCTCGTTGGTCAGGACCACGGAGTCGCTGATGGTCTGCCCAGGCAGCATGTCGTAGTGGAAGCTGCCCCGCGGGGTGACCGACCCGGGCGCCGATACCGGCGTCAATGAGAACGAGGGCAACCCGACGGCGCCGGCATCCGGTCCGACGACCGCCACCAGGCCCGTGGCCGCCAGAAGGGCCGCCAACGTCGTCAGCGCCCAGCGCATCGCCCTTCTCCGACCAACCATCCGTACCATCCCCCTCATCCGACGAGCACGCACTGCGCCGGCCTGTCTGCCCCCTACGGGACTCCCCGTGGGTGCTCCCTCGAGTCGAGCAATTCGCCCCGTGCTGTGGAGCGGACCGATTCCGGCCCGCCAGGCGGCCGCGAACTCTACTGCATACGAGAACGAGGGTGGGGGCGGCAGCGCCGCCCCCACCCTCTTGTTCCCCGGTACCAGCCGACCAGGCCGGCCAGCACCGTGTTGCTACGGCAACTGGATCAGAAGCCGATCACCACGATGTTGAGCGTGGCGGAGTACGTACCGGCGGCCACGTACGGCGGGATGGCCAGTGAGAGGCCGGCGCCGCACACGAAGCCACCGCCACCACCGGGGGAAGCGCCGGTCGCCGTCTTGCACAGCGAGGCAGCACTGCCTGCGGGGTTGTTGAGGACAGCCGGGTTACCGGCGGTGACCTCAGCGGGAGCGGTGGCATTGGTCACACCAGCACCGGTGCCGTTGACCCCAGCGCCACCGGCGTGACCGGTCGACGAGGGCAGACCCGAGGGGCCGGTGCAGGTCGGGAATCCGGCCGGCGCAGGCGTCTGGTCCGGGCAACCGGGGGTGTTGGCGTTGTTGGCGGGCAGCGAGCCACCCGTCTCCAGCGCAACGCCCGGCTGCCAGGTCAGGAAGTCAGCGGGGATGACATTGTCCAGCGTCGGCCCCACAGGGGTGGCGTTGGTGAAGTCACTACCGAGCTGACCGGTGACCGACCACCCACCGAGGGTGCCCCGATCATCGCTCACGACCACGGTGTTCAGCAGTCCCTGCGACTGGGCGAACTGCTGGTTGTTGGTGCCCGTGCCGAGGCCGAGCTTCACCGGCGACAGGGTGACAGCCGAGTTGGAGCTGTTACCCGCAGACTGGATCTCGGAGATGGTCAGGGCGGTACCCGTCACAGTGGCCGAGATGGTCTGGTTGATGGTGCAGGTGGAGTTCGGTGCGACACCGATCGAGCACACCGCCAGGAACGCCTGGTACGGGTTGACCGTCACCGGGGTGGCGGCGGTCTCCGTGGTACCCGGGGCCGTCTCCGTCGCCGTCACCGTCAGGGTGATGGGGCTCTGGCTGGTCGGGAGCTGCTCAGCGGCTCCGAACAGGATCGAGCCGGTCAGGGCGCCGGAGGCGTTGACCGAGTAGGTGCCGGTGTCCGTGTTGGCACCGACGCCACCGCTCCAGGTGAGCGTGCCCGAGCTGTTGGCCGTCCAGTTGGCGCCCACCACGTTGATCGTCACGCCGGTGGCCGTCGAGTTGATCGGCGTGGCGTTGGACACGGTGATGTACGGGGCCGGGGCACCGATGGTGGTGCTGGTCAGCACCGGCGACGGGCTGTACGGCACGAACGGCGAAGCCGTCACCGGGGTCGTCGTGCAACCGGCCGGAACGCCAGGCGTGGTGCACGGGAACTCGGCGGTCGGGTAGCCGATGACGGCTGCCGTCACCGGGGAACCGAACAGCGTCACGTTGGCCGCGGTGTCGAACTCGAACTGGCTCCAGTTGAGGACCGTACCGACCGCACCCGTGGCCTGGAGGGTCACGGTGGTGGTGGGCAGGGTCAGCGTGGCGCCGGCCGGGATCTGGGTCGACCCGGTCGAGATCTCGAGGTACGGGAAGGTCGGGTTAGGACCGTCGAAGCCCGAGTAGACACCACCGGCAACCTGCATGGTCGAGTGCGACGCAGCGGTGCAGCCGGTCTGACCGGCTGCGGTGCACAGCGTCGTCGTGACCGGGGCTGAGCCGGAGGCCGGAATGCCGGCGGTCAAACCACCGGTCCAGGTCAGCGGACCGGCCGGGACCGCGCTCACGAACGTGGAGCCGGACGGGATCTCGAAGTACTGCACGTTGTTCGAGATGTAGTTGACCGGCACGCCCGAGTTGGTGGTCGGGACAGGCTGGCTTCCGCCCGGTGCCGTGATCTGGAACTGCGAGCCCTGCGGCGCAGAAGCGGGCGAGCCCGCAGCACCCTGGGTCTGCACGATCGCAAATCCGGTCGGGCCGGGGAATGCGTAATTCAACGCGGTGGCTACCGGGAGCGGAGCGGCACCGGCAGGTGTGGCCGCAACCACGCCCGTCAGACCGAGTCCGACAACGCTCAGCAGCGCTGCCCCCCCGATGGCACCCACGCGGGTGGCCTTACTCTTAAACAGTCGCATGAATCCTTCTTTCATTGATGAATGATGCGTCGTTGGCGGCAAGCCGAGGGGCTTCCCGCCGGAGCGGTCGGTAAGTGGCAGCGACCGCCCGGTCGTCGGCGAACCGACTTCCGGTCCCGGGTACTCCGTCGGCTGCGGGCTGCGGACCAGTCGGCGGTGCCGAGATGATCCGATCTCCCGACTCCAAACCGACGGCGTCGCGGTGACCGGTGGTGCATGGAATCCCCCCTGTCCAGCGGCAACCTCCCCCTAGGTGTCTCTGCGCCCGGACGACGACGCACTGAGCGTCGCACTCCGGACCCCCCGATGGTCCACGCATTACCGGTCGAGAGCTCCACCGGTCCGACGCGTCCTCGGCGCAACTTAAGACCGACACCTGGGGGTGTCAACGTGTTACCGCAGGTAAGAATTGCCCATAACGCATGCGGTGATCAGGCCCTCACGGGGGGTGGGAAACACCCCCTCTGGACAGCGGCGTCGGATCGATCCGAGGCGCGCCTCGATGGCCGCGACACCGCGCGTCCGGCCTCGTTCGGATCTGCAAGGACGGAGTGGGGCCGGGTGAACGAGTGGTCAGTCGGCGGGTCACTCCGTGACCGGTTCCTTCGTCCAGCGAGTCGTCGCCGCGGGCCCGGCAGACGCCGGAAGTCAATTTCGGCGCGAAGGGATGCCTGGCCGGAGCGCCGCCCGGAGTCCCTAGGCGCCGGGCAGAGGAGGCGCGGCGACGATGACCAGTTCAACCGAGCCGGCCACCGTGTTCGGCCCGGCCGGAAGCACGATGGTGCCGTCAACGCTGAACGACCCGCCGCCACCGCCCGGTGGTGCCGCCATCAGCACGGTCCCGCTTCGTCCCAGGCGGCGGGGTAGGGCGCTGCGCACCTCCGACGGGCGACCCGTGACTGCGATCGGCGCGCCGGGTACCAGCATCGGTGCGCCGATTCCGGAGCTGTCGGTGCGACCGGTCAGGTGTGCGACCAGGCTCCAGCCGCCGAGCGTGCCGCGCGGGTCCTCCAGCACGACCGGGCCCAGCTCACCGACCAGGCGGGCGCCCGACCGGTGCAGCACGACCGTCACCTGGGTCGGGGTCACCCGGACCGGCCCACCGGGTCGCACGGAAACCGTCAGGGTCTGCTGGATCGAACCCATGGCGCCTGTTCCGGGGCCCGGGGGGGCGACAACGGATGCCGTGATCTGCTGCGTGACACCGGAGCCGGCCGGCCGCGGGACCGTCGCCGGATCCGGGGACAGGACTGTCGAGGGCAGCTGGACGCCGTCGGTGCTCATCGACTCCGAACCCGCCCGCCCGGTGTCGCCGGCTGCCGATTCCTGCACCGGCGCCGTCGAGGGGACCGACATCGACGTCCGGGCCGATGGTGCGCGGCCCGCCTCGTCCCCCGATCGGGCCTGGGCCATGCCACCCGCAACGGCCACGCCGAGGACGGTCGCCAGCGCGACCACAACGGCGTCGAGTCCGACTCGGACGGACCGTGTCCGACCGGTCCCTCGTGCCTCTCGGTTCCGACGCCCCTGCATACCCGGAGGTATCGACCGGGAATCCGATCACCCTGAGCGGTTTCTTCCTCATGTCAGGTGCAATACGTGCGCAGGTGGCGCCTCAGGACGTGATGATCACCATGGTGGCGCCGTACGAGCCGGCGGCGACATAGGGAGGAACGGCCAGTGACAGTGATGCCCCGCAGGAGTAGCTGCCCCCGCCCGACCCCGGTGCCGCCTGACACAGGACCGTCGGCGTCGTCGTCGACATTGCGGCCGCCGGACCGGCGGCCACCCCACCCAGGCTCATTCCCTCCCTGGCGCTGACCGGGCTCGGGAGCCAGGAGAGGAAGTCGGCGGGGATCACGTTCTCGGCCGGGGGGCCGACAGGCTGGCTGTTGGCGAAGTTCGTGGCGAGCTGCGCACTCACCGTCCACCCCGGCTGGGTGCCGCGGCCATCGACCACCGACACCGTGTTCAACGTCCCGACCGACTGGGCGAACTGGTCGTTGGTGAAGGTCACCGGAACGGCGGAGGGGGTGGACAGAGGGAATCCGAGCGTGATCGGCGACAAGATCACGCCGGTGGCGGACGGGTTGGGCGGAGCCTGGACGTCGCTTATCGTGAGGGCGCCGCCTTGGACGACCTGGGAGAGCGCATTCGACACGCTGCCCGCGAACACTGCGGACCCACCGTAGGTGGCGGTGATGGCGAAGGTACCCGACAACGGCATGTTGGTCAGGCAGAGTGCGTAGCCGGTCGTCACCGGTTCTCCCGTACATCCGGCGATGGGCGTCCCGTTGTCGAAGAAGCTCAGCGTCCCGGTCGGGGTCCCGGTGGCGGGCGCCACCGGGGCGACCACGGCCCCGTAGGTGACCGTCTGGCCGGCCGGTGACGGGTTGGCCGAGGAGATGACCGTGGTGGTGGTCGGTGCCGTCGACACCGTCAGCACGTAGGGAGTGGCGGTACTGGTCGTGAAGTTGGTGTCGCCGCTGTAGACCGCATTCAGCGTGTGGGTGCCGGTGGTGGTCGGCGTGTACGAGCACGTCGCCATCCCACCGGTCACGGCCACGGCCGCACATCCGGCCAGTGCCGTTCCTCCCTCACTGAAGGCGACGGTGCCCGAGGGCGAGCCCGCACCCGGTGCAGTGGCGGCCACCGTCGCCGTGACCGCGGTCGGGGCGTTCACGATCACTGACGGGACGATCGTCGACAACACCGTCGAGGTGGCGCTCTGACTGACCGCCACCGTGAGGATTCCCGAGCTCGGGGACAGCACGTCGTCACCCCCGTAGGTGGCGACGATGGTGTGGAGCAGTGCATTGCCCGCCGTGGTGGTGCACGTCGCGGTGCCACCTGTCACCGAGACACCGGCGCACCCGGCGATCACCACCCCGTTGTCGGTGAACGCCACCGAACCCACGACGGCCAGGCCGGGCGGACCGGCGACGGTGGCGGTGTAGGTCACCGCCTGTCCGACCACCGGGGCGGACACCGAGGACGTCACGGTCGTCGTACTGGCTGCGGGCGTCCCCTCGATGAGCGTCTGGTTCAGCGCCGGTGTACCCGGGCTGGCGGTACCCACCGTCCAGAGGACGGTGGGTGACAGCGCCACCGCCCCGCCCAGGATGTTCGGGACGCCGGTCCCCGCGTTCGGGCTGGCCACGATCGACCATGCGGTGCCGTCGTAGTGCTCGATGAGGGTCTGAAGCACCGGGGCCGCCGCAGTTCCCCCGATCGCGGAACCCACCGCCCACACGTCGGTGGTCGAGTCAGCCGAGATCGATGTGAGGATGTTGCCGGCGGTCGGGCTGGTGTCCGGGCTGGCGACGATCGACCACGCGGTGCCGTTGAAGTGCTCGAGCAGAGTCTGGTTGACCGGAGCGGCGGCCGTGCCGCCCGCGTACGTGCCCGCGGCCCACGCGTCGGTTGCCGACGTGGCCGTGATCGAGTTCAGCTGATTGTTGACCGTCGTGGACGAGTTCGGGCTCGCCACCACCGTCCAGGCGGTGCCGTTGTACTGCTCGACGAGCGTCTGGTTCACACCCGAGCTCGCCTGGTAGCCCGAGGCGATCAGGTTGCCACTGCCCGCCGTCGTGATCGAGGTGAACACGTCGGCCGTCGTCCCGGGGTCGACCGTCGACATCCAGGTCCACGTGGACCCGTTGAAGTGCTCCGCCAGGGTCTGCGGCGCCGAACCGTTGTTGTAACGGCCGACAGCCCACACGTTGGTGGGCGAGAGCGCGTCGACGCCGAGGAAGTGGTTCATGCCCGAACGGGGCCCGAACACGTCGAACGGCTGCGACGTGGACGGCAGGAGTGACCATCCCGCCCCGTTGTAGTGCTCCACGAGAAGCTGGTCGACCGGGTAGCCGAATGCGTTGAGATCGACGTAGTAGCCGACCGCCCACGCGTCGGTCGCCGAGTCGGCCGAAACGGCGAGCAGCTCGTTCTGCACGGTTGCACCGTTGATATTCGCCTGGTTCGGGCTCGGGACCACGGTCCAACTGGTGCCGTCGAAATGTTCGATGAGGGTCTGGTCCAGCGGCGCTGCTGCTGTCCCGCTGTTGTAGGAGCCGACGGCCCAGACCGATGTGGGCGACGACGCCGCCACGGCCACCAGTTGGTTACCGGTCTGCACCGGTGGGGTACCGAGTGTCACGTTGGGGCTGGCGACGATGGCGACCGTCGGAGTGGCGGCCGACGCCGGCGACGCCGGCACCACGCCGGGCACGGTCAGTGCGACCATCGTGAGCACGATGACGATCGGCGCCCACAGTGCACGCCGAACCTGGTGTCGCGTGACGGCAATCGTCCGAGGCATGGTGGCGGAGCCGAACCATCGGGGGGCGGTTCTCACCACGCCCCCCCGATGGTCAACGGGACACGGTCGTCACCGAGCCCGTCACGACCGATGTCGACCGTCGAGGAGGCGAGGCGCGGCATGTCACGGATCGGGAGCCCGTCGACGATGAGTGACGTCAGGTAGGTCGCCACCGTCTCGCGCGGTGTCGGGTTGCTCTCGAGCCACCACGATCCGACCGTATGGACCATGCCGGAGATCCCGATGCCCCAGACCTCGCTCGGTCCGATGTCGAGACCAGCGTGGTCGAGCGCTTCGCCGAGCACCTCGGCGACTCGGGCCCCGGTCGCGCGGACATAGCGGTTCAGGATCAATTGTTCGTCGAGCGTCTCGACGGTGGCGGAACTCATCAGGAACCGGTAGACGGGCGCATTGCGCTCGATGAGTTCGAGATAGGTGTCGATGACGGACCGGACGAGGCATCGGACGGACCCGCGTCCCCGCGAGACGCGTGCGAGTGCGACGTCGACCTCGGCCAGCGTCTGTTCGGCCACCGCGTCCACGAGGTCGGCACGATCGCAGAAGTACCGGTAGAGGATCGGCTTCGACACTCCGGCCTCGGCGGCCATCTGAGCCATCGACGCGTGCGGACCGTCGCGCACGATCACCCGGACCGCAGCGTCGACGAGTTCGGCGCGCCGGACATCACGAGCCAGCACCCGACCGTGGACCACTTCCTCGTCCGCCGGTGCGGGCACGGTTGTGGTGCACTGACCGCCGTCGCTTCTCGGGCCCATCAACGCTCCCCCCTCGGAAGTCATGCATTCGCACATCGACTCGGAGGCGCTCACCTGGCAGCCCTCCCCGGGCTGTCCACACCGGCCCTGCACCCGGCGCCCAACGCGTCCTCCGATTGCTTCCCCACTATGCAGCGGCGTCATGGTAACCGCCGCAGCGCGCCGTGGCCATAGGGAGTTTCCACGTTCGCCGTGGATCGGCGGGCTGTGTGCGACTGGACCGGGACGCGTCACGCACGAGTCGGAATGAACGACCGCTCAGCGAGCCCCAAATGTCACATCGTCGACCGCTACTCCCCGTGCTTTCGATGTCACGACGAGCACCAATGGCGGAACTGTCCAGGCGGCTGGACCCAGTGTCCACAAGGGCGCACACTCGTCGACCACCTGTTGTCCAGCGTTCTGTACATGCGGTCCGAGGGTGTGCAGACCTTCTGCACACCCTCGCTCCAACGTTGTCTCCAAACCGATCGATGTTGCCGGGTACCGCCCTCGATCCGGTGCGGCTGCGCCAGGACTTCGGCTGGCCACCCGCACCCGGTTCGGAGCGTGCATCGCAGGCGCGCCTCCCGCCTTCGGAATGGTCCGCTCGGCGACGGAATTGCGGTCGCTCGGGATCGGGGCACCGGGAGCGGTGGCGACTCGCCGACGGGTTTCGCGCATGCACGTCCGTAGGTGCCCTCCACCCACGGCGGACGAACTCGCTGGCAAGGGGACGTCGATCCCGGCGTCCCGACGGTCAGGGGACTCAGTGGCGCGATCGCGCCGCGAGTGGTCGCCCGTGTTCGCTCCGGCACCATGGTTGACGCCGCCCCCTCCGCGTGGTGGAGTCTGCACCGAGGAGTGAGCGCCATGAACCGATGGAAACGACTTGTGCCGGTGCTCGCGATGGTCGGCACACTCGCCACGATCGGTATCACCCAGGCCGGCGCTTCTCCCGGATTCCGGTCGGGTCAGCAGCTCGACATCGCGCTCGCCGACGGAGCCGCCGGCGCGTGGACGCAGGCCGTCACCGTCGACGCACCGTTCTCGAGTGGCCAGGCCATCGCCGTGCAGGTGCCACCCAACCGCGTGCTGTCCCACCGAACCGGGCTCACGATCGCCGAGTGCGCAGCACCCGGTGGTGTGCCACCGACGACACCGGAGGCATGCGACGCCGTCGGTGCGGTGCGCTCCGCAACTCGTACGAATCCAGACGGATCATTCACCGACCCTTCCTACGTCGTGCACGCACTCCCCGACCTTGCGACCACTGGCTCCTCGCGCCTACGTCCCAGTGCGGTCACGTGCGGCACCACGAGCGCGACCGAGTGCGTGCTCTACATCGGGACCGATGTCGCCGACTTCTCCCGTCCCCACTTCTGGTCGCAGGGCTTCGTCGTCAACGCCGACATCGGAGATCTCGGGGTCAACCCGGGGGACGGCACACCCCCCCGTTCACCCGATCGGCTCGACGGACTCATGGCCTCGTCGCTCGCCGCGGCCTCCCAACGGCCCACCATCCAGACCGAGTGTTCGATCGGCCAGCAGCCGGGCAGCACGTGCACCATCAACCAGACGATCTCCGTTGCGGTTTCCACGACCTGTCCCGAGGACGGGTCCGGGGGACCGGCTTGTGG
>Ga0209698_10007748_pt1 | contig 11208 bp, 9 predicted proteins | sample LitLauG_LLR_2012_FD_187203 | JGI IMG/M metagenome (GOLD analysis project Ga0209698, IMG submission 187203) | Freshwater sediment microbial communities from Pennsylvania, USA - Little Laurel Run_MetaG_LLR_2012 (SPAdes) (version 2) | ecosystem: Environmental > Aquatic > Freshwater > Creek >... | reverse complement strand
TGGCGCAGAAATCTGGCAGAATTTTCTGGCTTGCTCTTTCGCTAAGTGCGCCCTAAGTCGTACATAGATCACTTAGATATCGACTTAACAAAATTTTTGCCACCGATACGATTTTTCCTCTTGCCAAAAAATGAAAGTTATGGCATTTTCAGATATCCTCAAGGAAAGGACGCCCAAATTTGTCGATAAACACGCACAAATCGCTTAGCGGGCTGACACGGCCATGTCACGGTCGAGTTAGTTTCAGGGCGTCGTCCGATCGCGCTAGTTAATTCCTCGGCGCCCTCAACGCAAAGCTAACAAAAAGCACGCTGGGTGGCGAAGGCCGCGGTTCCTTCGACTGTGGATCGACCAAGACCGCAGCCGCCGATTCCCCCAGCAAAATGCATTCGTGTGCAAGTGGTTGTGTAGGGGCGGACGCCTTCGTCTGCCCTCCGAGCGAAGCTCGGATGACATAGCCGGTAGTTTCAGGTCAGTGGTGAAAGGCAACGGATACTTCTCTTGGAAAGAACAGCCCGCTCTCTTCGGAGATCGTGCTGCGAGGTTCGACCCCTCGGGGCGCAAGCCCAATCCGTTACCGACTGTTCCCTGACCCAAGCAGTTCGAAAACGCGCGGACGATTCCGCGCCAACCGAAATTCAGTCAGTGGTGAAGTTCACGGCAACTTCGCGGCGCGCCTATTAACACAGGCCGGGGTTCGAGCCCCCAACCGTGATCCCAGTTCCCTGGCTGCGACCGCAGTTGCAGCGCGGGCCCAGCGGCTGCTGAAGCGCCCGCGCTGCACGCAAGCGGTGCACACGACTCTGCACCCTCAAGACTCGGGTTTGGCTGGCGGCGGGAGCGACGGCGTTTCGAAACCGATCCGCCGGCTGCTGGCCGGCAGCGGCGCAATGAGTTCTTGGATGGCTTGGACAAGGTCCTGAATCTCGGTATCGTGGATGTCGAGTCGAGCCTCAAGCTCTGAGAGCTTGGACACGACTTGTTGATTCACTGCCAACGCCTGGCGCATCTGCACGAACGCGCGCACCACGAAGACGCTCATTTCGATGGCGCGCTTCGAGTTCAAAACCGTCGCGGCCATGATCGCGCCGTGTTCGGTAAAGGCGTGTGGCAAATAGCGCCGTCCGCCATGGGCTGAACTTGAGGTCGCATCTTGCGACCTCAAGTCCTGGTACTCCTCGTTTGTGAGAGTGAAGAGAAAATCGGCTGGGAATCGCTGAGGGTTTCGTTTGATCTGCTCATTCAAACGCTTAACCGGAACATCGTAAAGCTCAGCCAGGTCTGTATCGAGGATGACTTTCTGATTGCGCAGAACCAGGATCTTCGAAGTGACTTTCTTGGCGAGGACGATTGCAGTGTTATCCATGTGCGATTACCAAACTTTGTGCGATTACCAAACTTGAGGTCGCAAATTGCGCTCTCAAGAAACCTGAAGACAGTTCATCATAGCAAGCGACAGGCACAGCAAGATTGAAGAACGCGAAAGTTCTAAGGCTGCCGTGCAAAACACCTAATGATGAACACAGCGCATCGCCTTGGCAGTTCGAAGTGCCAACGCGAAGCTAGAAGGCGGACGCTCGCAGCTCAAACCTCGAAAGGAGGCCGGAATGGCTCGACTCAACCTACTCAACCTGAACTTTGGTCCGCGCACGCACGAGAGCGCTCCCGCGCGCAGCATTTCCACGGAGCTGCAACTGCGGCGCTCGGTTCTGGCCTGCCTGCTTTGGGAGAGCCAGTTCTACGAGGACGGAGTCGAGATCGCGGGCCGCATCGCGGAACTCGTCACCAAGGTTGCCGCTGAAAAGGTAGCCGCGCTCGCCGTCGAAGCCCGCGAGAAGATGAAGCTGCGTCACGCCCCGCTTCTGCTCGTGCGCGAGATGGCGCGTCACGCCACGCATCGCGGACTTGTGGCCGAGACGCTGGCGCGCGTCATTCAGCGTGCCGACGAGCTCGCTGAGTTCGTCGCCATCTACTGGAAGGACGGCCGTGTGCCTCTCTCCGCCCAAGTGAAGAAGGGGCTGGCTGCGGCTTTTCCGAAGTTCGATGCCTACGCGCTCGCCAAGTACGATCGCGGCGGACCCATCAAGCTGCGCGACGTTCTGTTCCTGGCTCACGCCAAGCCGCGCGACCAGGCGCAGGCCGAAGTGTGGAAGCGCCTGATCGCCGGAGAACTCACCGCTCCCGATACTTGGGAAGTGGCTCTGAGCTCTGGGGCTGACAAGCGCGAGGCGTGGGAGCGTCTGCTCCGCGAGGAGAAGCTCGGGGCGCTCGCTCTGCTCCGCAACCTGCGCAACATGCGCGACGTGGGAGTGAACGAAGATCTCGTTCTTACCGCGCTGGGCGCGATGAGCACCGCGCGCGTGCTGCCGTTCCGCTTCCTGGCCGCGGCGCGTTACGCTCCGCACTGGGAAGATGCGCTCGAGCAGGCGATGCTCAAGTGCGTTGCAGGTGCTGAAAAGCTGCGCGGCAAGACCATCGTGCTGGTCGACGTTTCCGGCTCGATGACCGCTCCGCTCTCACAGCGCTCCGAGATGCAGCGCACCGACGTGGCTTACGGCCTCGCGGTGTTGCTGCGCGAGATCGGCGAGAAAGTGGCTGTGTTCAGCTTCTCCGACAAGCTGGTCGAGGTTCCGGCGCGCCGCGGATTTGCTCTGCGCGACGCGATCGACCACTCGCAGCCGCACTCGAGCACTATGCTCGGCAAGGCTGTGACCGAACTGAACGAATCTGCGATGAATCAGAAGCACGGCTACGACCGCCTGATTGTCATCACCGACGAGCAGGCGCACGACACGGTTCCTGCGCCGCAGGGCAAGGGATACGTGATCAACGTGGCCAGCTACAAGAACGGCGTCGGCTACGGCAGGTGGACGCACATCGACGGCTGGAGCGAGTCGGTCGTCGAGTACATCCGTGAGTTGGAGCGGGCGAACTGAGGGTGCCCCATTCTAACGTCGCGCTTTTTGCGACGTTAGAGTGGGGATTTTGATCTTCGGTGGAGTAATTGTCGATTGATGATTGTTGATTGTCGAAATTGGAAAACCCGCAAAGGAAAGTTTTCAATCAACAATCAAGCAACAACATCGGCCCGGAAGTATCGGGCCGCTGTGCCGTTGGCAAAAGAGTGACGCAGGCCACCACCGGCGTTTTGTTTCACCACTGTCCTCGGACCTTCTTACCGGAGCTCGTCGAGAACTCGACAAAGTTTCGGCCACTATTGACGGTTGCGGTGGTCGGCGGGTCATGGACCTTCAATGGGTCGATGGTGAACGCAGAGCAAGGAGGATTCTCGTGGCCAGCGGGGAAAGGCAGGAAGCGCAGCGGATGCCACTGCCTGCAATCGAAGGCCGTTTTTGTTGGTCCCAATGTAACGAGGTAGGTCTCGGGCCGCGAGTCATCGGTTCTTGTGAGCAGGAGAATGCTCTTCTCGGTGTTGGCGTGGAGGTATCCGGTTGTCTCTTGCCCGTTGACGAGAACTTGACCATCCACCCGGAAATACCAACGGATGTATCCGCGCCAGGTGGAATACAGGATCGATGCGACTGCGAGCAGCAGTGCGAGAAGGGCGATGCGTCCGAGCGCGCGCAGGAAGTTCTTCAACATTGCTTTTCTTAGGATGACAGACACCGGCGGACGGCGGAAGTCTGTCTTGTCGGCCGAGAGACGGCACCGGGCATAAAGCCCGTTAAGAGTTGGGAGGTTAAGCGCGGCGCTGAAGCGCCGCTCTTCCACGGTAGTGTCCAGGGACGTAGTGCCAACCAGGATGTATTGGGTGCGCGGACGCGAGGCCAAGTTGGCCTCGCGACAGCCCGCAGGATCCGGGGCGCTACGGTTCAGAGACTATTTGCGGTCGGTGTCGGGTTGGCCTGCGCTTTTTAGCGTGACCTGATCTTGCGACACCTCGCCGCTCCTGTGCACGGGCGGAGTCTGCGCTTGCGGATCGGGCTTCGGTTCCGCGGGCGGCTGCGCGACTTGGCGGACATCGATTGGGTGCGGACTGTGGATTGGAGTGATCATGGTGGTCTCCTGAAAGATAGGATCGGCAGGAGGGCGAGAAGACTTTACTAGACACAGGCCCAGTTGATGATCTTTGGTAAGGGTTACGATGAGCTTCACGGTTTCGCATCCGACGAACATCTTGAGGTTAAAGGTAATTCAGATGGAGAATGCGAAACTCAAACAGTATCGGGGACTCTTTAAATGCAGCGGAAGTAGCTCGGGGATGGATTCGCAACGCGCAACGCTCGAAGGCTAGCAGGGGATCGGTTGCAGGATGAAATGGCTGTCGAGATCCCGCTGCAACGGCAACGACTTGCCGGACAACCTCCGCCGCGAACTCCACCGCATCCCATTTGTCGGCGCCACTCCCCTTGGGTTGTCATCCTGAGGCGCCGATTTTTGGCGCCGAAGGACCTGTGCAACCTGCCGGCATGCAGCTGCCGGCGAGTCCATAGGTCCTTCGGCCCGCAAGAAACGCGGGCCTCAGGATGACAAGGCAAAACAGACCGCTCCGGTGAAAGATGTCGGCGTTTTCCGCGCCTTCGTCAAAGCCGGCCAACGCCTCGCTGAAGCCTCGGGGCCCTAAGCGGTTGGTTTCCAATTTCCACAATCAACTGTGACATCTGCCCTTGCGCTCCACAGCCCTGAAGTCCGATCATGGCCCTGATCGAGGGCACGGTGATTCCCCTCGAAACTGGCAATTCGTTAAGTCCTTACTTGGCAGTATTTTGCGTGTAAATGCTGACGGCTCAAGATTTTGCGGGCAGCAAGATCGATAGGATTAGCATAAGTGGTTTAAAGACAATATTTTAGAGAAGTAGGACAGAAAAAATCATGCGGCGACTGTCCTGGTAACCCTAATGTTCTCAATATTTTGCTCGCAAAATATTGAGCGACAATAGTTTATCTGACATCTTTCCCCTAAACCCATGATTCCAATAGATCAAGGGGGAGGGGGGTTACGCCAGCATTGACAAAGAGTAAACAACCGCTCAAAAAACGGAAACCCGCAGCCGAGCTGCGCTCGGCGGACGGACGAGGGCGTCCGTCCCTACACAGGCAGATCACGCCCCGGCGCCGAAGGACTTTTCTTCGACTTTGGCTGCATCTTTTTCCGGACCGGCTCCGGAGGCTACGTCTTGGACGAATTCGCGGCGGCGTTCCTGATTGCCCTTTCTTTCCACCTGACGCACTCTGCGCGTGGGCATGTTGCTCGGCTCGAGGCTGACGATGCGGCCTTCGCGGACTACGATCTGCGAGCGGAACCAGTCGGTACGGTACATGCGTCCGGCGGCGTAAAAGGTCATCGCGGCGGCAATGGGGCCTTCGAATTCGTATCCGGTGCAGGCAAGGAGGCGCTTGCCCATCTCCTGTGTCCAGGTGAGGCCTCCGACTAGCGGATCGTTGAGGCGGCAGCGTTCAAACGGCGTTGCGTGGGTGAGCTTGCGCAATTGCAAGAGCTGCAGTAGGACTGAGGTCTTCCCCAGGTTCGTGACGATGAGCTGGGCTTCGGTGTTTGAGACGCGTTCCATCTTGATGTGCAGGTCGGGATTCCATTCGCGCTCGAATTCTTCGCGGGCGAGGGCGAGTCCTTTGTCGGTGGACTCGACGTAACGCAGCGTGGCGCGCGCCAGTACGATGCTGAAGAATGTGGTCACGATCGTCGCGATGACGGGGACGTAGCTCATCAGCGTGGAAAAAGGAATGCGGAACGAGTCGATTAACTGCATGTGCATAGAGAAGCGTGGCTCCTGTGGGCGCGGCTTGGGGAGAGCGACCGACGGAAGCGAGTGTAGCGGTGAGCGGTCGGATGCTCCAGATGCAGTTCGGGAGTGGTCAGCGATGGGTTGGGTGAGTGGACTTTGGTAACCGCGAGAAGAACTCAGCCACAGAGGGCACAAAGAATCACAGAGGGGGACTTTCTCTGTGTAACTCGGTGTCCTCTGTGGTGAGTGATTTCGAGTTATTCCAGGACGCTGTCGTCTAGTTTTTTTTTGCTCCAGTCGGCGGCGGCTTGGACGAATGCCAGGACTAGCGGGTGGGGATTTTTTTCCGTTGAAGAGAGTTGCGGCTGGAAAAGCGTTGCCAGATAGAAGCGGTGCGCGGGGGATTCGATAGCGCGGATTTCGCCTTGCGGGCCGCGGGCTACGACGGGGAATCCCGCTTCCATCGTGGTCCATTCGAAGTCGGGATTGATTTCGAAGTTGCAGAAGAATTCTTCGGTGACGACTTCCTTGTTCTTGCCGTAGAACGACTGCAGGTAGGAGCCGGGACGAAGACGGATCTCGGGAACTGCGCCGGAGAGCTTGGGGGCGTTGCCGTTGCGGTCGGGGACAGCGCAAGCGACGGGGTAGATGATGATGTTCTTCGATCCGGAGTTGTTCTCGGCGGAGTCGGCGTCGGCGATGTGGAGCACGTTGCGGGCGAATTCGATGAAGGCGTACTGGAATCCACCGCAGGTGCCGAGGAAGGGCCAGTCGCGGCGGCGGGCGAACTCGATGCCTTTGATCATTCCGTCGAAGCTTTTGTAAGGGCTGCCGGGCGAGGCCCAGAGTCCATCGAAGGATTCGAGGTTCTTCTCGGCTTCAGGCTTGAGCAGCGACGGGGTGGGCAGCCACTCGCTTTGCACTTCCATCCTGAGTTTGCGGGCGGCGTGCTGCAGGGCGTCGCTGGTGGCGGGATGCGAACGGAAATCGGGATTGAAGTCGCCCAGGATTCCGATGCGGACCGCGTCGCTCACGGGTTCGATTGTACTAGAGCCGATCGTGTGAACCGTCGACGCGCGACGTGGCCAGGGTTAGGAGCGTGGTGCCTGCGAAGCCTCTGCCGCTACCCAACTGCTTGTCGGATTTACGTTGGTAATGGAGTGGGGATGACACAGGGTCGTCGGGCAAGGTGCCCGACGGACAGCCGGCCGAAGGCCGACGTTACAACCTCAACCGACACCGACTTAGGCTTTCATGACTTTTTGGAAGGCGGCTTGGAATTTGGCCATTTCTTCTTGCGTGCCTACGGTAATGCGTACGTATGTCGGCATGATGGGCCAGATGCGGCCGATCAGCACGTTTTCTTTGGCCATGGCGTCGCGGACTGTCTGGCCGGGGCGTTTGGTGTCGAGCATGAAGCAGTTCGACTCGGAAGGAATAAAGGAATAGCCGTTACGCGCGAGCCAGTCGAAGGTTTGCTGGCGGATGGTGGCATTAATGCGGCGGCGTTCGGTGGCCAGATTCGGATCTTTCAGGCTGGCTGTAGCGGCGACGACCGCGGTGACTGGCATGAAGTTGAATCCGCCGCGCTGCAGAACTTTGTCGGCGAGATCGGGACGGGCGATGATGAATCCGCAGCGAATGCCGGCCAGGCCGTAAACCTTGGAGAATGTACGCAGGACGATGACGTCTTTTCCGGACTTCACAAGATCAAGAGTGCTGGGAGCCTCGGTGAGGTGGATATACGCTTCGTCAACCAGAACGATCGCATCTTTCGGCTTGTTGGCGACCAAATACTCAATGTCGGCAAGGGGAGTAAGCGTGCCGGTCGGATTGTTTGGATTGCAGATGTAGAAAAGGCCAGCGTCTTGTCCGGCGGCGAGCATGGCTTTGACATCGTGTGCGTAGGTTTTGGTCAGGGGCACTTTGACGATGCGAGCGGCAGAATGGTCCGCTGTATTCATGCCGAGTTCGAATCCAGGATCGGCGGTGACGTAGCTTTTTTCGGGCGATGTGAAGGCAAGAACGCTAAGGGCGAGAGGCGGAGTCGAGCCGACGGTGGCGTGGACATAGTCGGGATTGAGGCCCTGGATCTGGGCGAAGGTGGAGACCAGTTCGTCGGTGAGATTGTCGGAGTAGCGTCCGCCCTGTGGGAGGATAGCGGCCATGGCTTCGCGAGCTGCCTGGCAAGGGCCCAGGGGATTTTCGTTCGAATCAATCAAAACCGCGTCGGGAGCGTGCGGGCGACGGCGGGCCGCTGCAGCGAGCATGGGCTCGGTCATGAAACGGAAAGCAGTAGCAGCCGAAGCGGCAGTGGTGAGGTGCAGGAAGGATCTACGAGAGAAGCGTGGCATGCGGAGGCTCCAGGAAATGAAGTTTAGCAGAGAAAGTGCTGGGATTTGAGTCTGAGCCGAGGGCCGAGCGAAACGAGCACAGGGGCTTAAGCCCCGAGTCTATTGGAGGGCTTTACGCGGCCCTGAAGGGCCGCTCTTCCACGGTGCGGCCAGACTCTCTTCCGCGGTGAATGCAGCTCTCCCACGGTGAGTTTTGAGTTGATCATGTGGGCTGACACGCGGCGTGTATTCCACGCGGAGCGAGGGCGAGACGCCCTCGCGACAGCCGGCGAGGACGCCGGCGCTACATTCAGTCTTCGCTGCGGGCGGCGTAGTAGCCGGCGCGGGCCTGGATCTTGTAGTTTTGCTTGTTCTTGATTTCGAGCTTGCGGTAGCTGCCGTCCAGCCTGAGGTTGGTCGGGACGTAGCCGACGTTGTACTGGCTGCGGAGTTCGGCGGCGATCTGGTCGAAGGCTTCCCGGAGCTTGTCGAACTTGTTGCCGACGTTGATAACGCGGCCTCCGGTCTGCTCGGTGAGTTTGCGCATTTCGGATTCACCCGAGTAGCCGCCTCCGAAACTGCCGTAAAATCCGCGATCGGCGCAGAGCAGGACGTAGACGATGGCGTCGGCCTTCTGGGCGGCTTCGATCGCGTCGCGGATTTTCAGACGGCTGCCCTCATCCTGGCCGTCGGTGAGAAGAATCATCGCCTTGCGGCCGACTTCTTTGGCCAGCATATCGTGGGCGGAGAGATAGACAGCGTCGTAGAGCAAGGTACCGGGAGCGTTCTGTGTGGGAACGGGACCGCCGCCCATGCCAGGGATTCCGCCGCTGGTGTAGTCAACGTTGATCTTGGCCTTGTTGAGCGCGGCCTGGAGACGACGCACGTCGCGAGTGAAGTCCTGCAGCAGATCGACGGTGATGTCGAAGCTCATGACGTAGGCCTCGTCTTTGTCGGTGAGGATCTGCTTGAGGAAGGCGCCGCCGACTTCTTTTTCCATGTCGATGACGTTGCGCTGGCTGCCGCTGGCGTCGATCATCATGCCGATGGTGAGGGGCAGGTTCGATTCGGCTGCGAAGTACTTAATGGTTTGAGACTTGCCGTCTTCGGAGATCTCGAAGTCGTTCTTGGTCAGGTTGGGGATGAGCGCGCCGTGCTTGTCTTTGACGTTGAAGAAAAGTTGGACGACATTGACGTTGACCTTCAGGGTTTCGGTGGGATTCTGGTCGGCCGGCTGCTGGGACGGCTGGGAAGACTGTTGGGCCAAAGAAAAAGGTGCCAGGGCAGCAAGGGCCAAGAAGGGGAGAAGTCGGCGGAAGCTTGGGCTTTTCGGCATCGGGACTCTCGAGAGGTTCTTTTGTTAGTCTAATCCTGTAGCTTAGATGCACCAAACAGGATGGAATTGGCATCCCAAGAGGTGAGGAAGTGGATTTTTCGCGGTGGGCGGCGATGACGTATCGAATATGGGAGGTACGCGCGTTTTTTGCAGGCTGGAAGGCGCATTTTCTTTCGCCCCTTTGGGGCTTGGCTCCCGTTGGTCCGCATACCCACGGCTTGCGCCGTGGGCTGTATTCCTTCGCCGCTTCGCGGCTGGGGGTTGTGGCAATCGGATGCGTCATAGCGATGCCAGTTGCACAGGCGCAGTCGAGCAGTACGCAGGGCCAGACGCAGAGTCCTGCTAACTCGCAGACATCGCAGGACATTCCGGATGCGCCTTCGGCGGTGCAGCCACCGCCCCCTAAGCCGGCGCCCGAACCTGAGATTCCTAAGCCCAGTCGGGATTCCGGGCAGCCTTCCACGAGCAGTTCCGCGCAGCCGGATCGTGAGAAGCCGGCCCCTCCGCCGATGCCGCCGGTTGAGACCATTCCGGCGGGCAGCATGCCGGATGTAAATTCGCAACGGAGCGGGCCTACTAATCAGATCAACCCGAAAGAAGATCTCTACAAGATCTACACGCCAGTCAATTTCGTGCTGATTCCGGTCATGGTGAAGGACAAGCAGGGCCGGCGGGTGGATGGTTTGCTGCCGCAGGATTTCACGGTTCTCGAAAATGGCAAGCCGCAGACGCTAAAGTATTTCACCAGCGATCCGTTTCAGCTTTCGGTGGCGGTCTTGATCGATCTGGGAATGGCCGACGTGTCGGTGCAGAAAGTGAATCAGACGTATTCAGCGCTGGTGGGAGCATTCAGCCCTTACGACGAAGTGGCGCTTTATACTTACAGCAGCACGGTCAGCCAATTGACGGACTTCACAGGCAAGCCCGAGAAGCTGAACGCGACGCTGGAGTCGATGAAACTGGTGCGCGGACACAACAACGGACCTCCCGTGCTGGGTGGGCCGTTGGGACCACAGGGTCCGATGGTGAACGGGATTCCGGTAGGTTCCTCGGGACCTCCGCCGGTGTACACGCCCCCGAAGGAGGCGCACGTGTTGAACGATGCGATCCTGCGGGCGGCTTTGGATTTGAGCAAGCGCGACCGTACGCGGCGGAAAGTGATCTTCGTGATCAGTGATGGCCGCGAGCGAGGCAGCCGCGCCAGCTACAGCGACGTGCTGCACGTGCTCGAACTGCAGGACATCCAGGTAAAAGCAGTGGTGCTCGATATGGGGGCGTTGCCCGTCTACAAGCAGGTGGAGAAGCTCCCCCACATATTTCGCCAGGGGTACAGCGATGTTCTGCCGAAATACACGAATGCCACAGGAGGAGGGGACGTGTTCACCGAACTCTCACGGAATTCGATCGAACAAGCCTATGCGCAGATCACCTCCGAGGCGCGTAACCAGTACACGCTGGGTTACAACCCGAAAGCGATTGGCGGGAGCTCGGCGTATCGAAGCATCGAAGTGCTAGTGCATCGCAAATCTCTGGATGTATATTCCAAGAACGGGTATTACCCGATCCCTTCGATCCATTGAGCTCGGCTTTCAGGGCGATTGAAGCACAGTAGTGTGAGTGGATTGGATACCGGGGTCACCTGAGTAACCTGCGGTCGGTACCCCCCGTATGATATAAAGACCGCGAGCCTCCAAAAGGGACAGAAGTGCAGGCGACAACCCGCGAAGGGGTGTCCGCTTTCGAGGAAAGCCTTTGAGTTTCATCAACTTCGCAGCCCGGGAAATCAATTGCAAGATCGTGTACTATGGCGCCGGGCTCGGCGGCAAGACGACGA